>Ga0315274_10006728_pt1 | contig 16729 bp, 8 predicted proteins | sample YL17G02_20_MG_FD_203700 | JGI IMG/M metagenome (GOLD analysis project Ga0315274, IMG submission 203700) | Sediment microbial communities from Yellowstone Lake, YNP, Wyoming, USA - YL17G02_20 | ecosystem: Environmental > Aquatic > Freshwater > Lake > Sediment | place: USA: Wyoming | collected...
AACCGCCGCCAATAGGCCGGGTCTTCACTACAACGGGTTTGAACCCGCCCACCGGCCCTCACAGCCCCGAAAATCAGGACTTTGGCCTCAAGAAAATCCAAACCGGAGCCGAATCCGCGAAGTCGGGTTAGTCACATTGAACCAGGACGACGTTCGCCAAATCGGTGATAGCGACCTCATTGCTGTTCGGTCGCTTCGCAGATCAGCCTGAGAGACTCGGAGGAGCGGTTCTTCGTTCCTACGGTTGATGTTTCAAGTAGCTCTCCCAGGTCTCGTAGGCGGCCTGGTAGGCCTTCTTCAGTTGCTTGTTGGCCTCGACCGTCCTCACGGGCTCCAGGCCGGTGAAGGCGTCTTCGGGGGTTTTGTAGATGCCGGCGCCGATGCCGGCACCTCGGGCGGCGCCTTGGGAGCCGTCGGTGTTGTATAGCTCGACGGTTGCGCCGCTGATCGTGGCGAAGGCCTCCGCGAAGAGCGGGCTCAGGAACATGTTGGCGTTGCCCGCCTTGACGGTCTTGAGCTTCGTGCCCATGTCCCGCATGATCTGCAGACCGTAGTTGAGGGCGAAGACGATGCCCTCCTGGGCGGCTCGGAGGAAGTGGGCCTTCTTGTGGATGTTGAAGTTCCACCCGTGGACGGAGGCGCCGATGTTGCGGTTCTCCAGTGTCCGCTCGGCGCCGTTGCCGTAGGGCAGGATGACCAGTCCCTCGGAGCCGACCGGGACCTGGGCGGCCAGGTCGTTCATCTGCGGGTAGTCGAGTCCATCGCCGCCGAAGTTGTGCTTGAGCCAGCTATTGAGGATGCCCGTGCCGTTGAGGCACAGCAACACGCCGTAGCGGGGCCGGCTCGTGGAATGGTTCACATGGACGAAGATGTTGACGCGGGACTTCGGGTCGTAGTTCTTCTTGTCCGTGACGCCGTAGACGACGCCGGAAGTGCCCGCCGTGACGGCGATCTCGCCCGGCTTGAACACGCTCAACGACAAGGCATTATTCGGCTGGTCGCCGCCCCGGTAGCTGATCGGCGTGCCGGGCTTCAACCCGAGCTCACCAGCGGCCTCGCTCGTCAACACACCCTGCACGGAGAACGTCGGAACCGTCTCGGCCACGAGATTCGTCGAGATGCCATAGTGGTCGAGGACGAAATCGGCGAGCCGGTCGTTCTCGAAGTCCCACATGATCCCTTCGGACAGGCCCGAGGGGGTCGTCCTGATCTCGCCCGTCATCTTCATCGCGACGAAATCGCCGGGCAGCATCATCTTGTGGATTTTGGAGTAGACTTTCGGCTCATTGTCCTTGACCCACTTGAGCTTGGAGGCGGTGAAGTTGCCGGGCAGGTTGAGCAGCCGCCTGAGGCACTTTTGGACTCCGATCTCTTTGGCCGCCTGCTGGCCGATTTGCACGGCCCGGCTGTCGCACCAGATGATCGCCGGCCGCAGCACCTCCTTGTTCTTGTCCACCACGACCAGCCCGTGCATCTGGTACGAAATACCGATAGCCCTAACGTCGGCAGGATCGAATTGGGCCTTGCCTCGGATTTTCTGCGTTGCGAGCTTGACATGCTCCCACCACGTGGAGGGGTTTTGCTCCGCCCACCCTGGCTTCTTCGCGATCATCTCCAGCTCTCTATCCGGCGAGGTCGCCGCCGCCAGCGTCTTGCCCGTCCCGGCGTCCATCAGCGTGGCCTTGATCGATGAGCTTCCGACGTCGTATCCCAGCAGTAATGTCATTTGTTCACCCCTTGATCTTGGAGTCTCCAAATCGCTGCTTTGTCTGTGTATGAGCAGCGCAGCTTTATGCCCTTATATATAGGCGGATGAGAGACCTTTGTCAAGGTTGGGCGGGGGACTACTCGCGGTCCCATTTGAGGACCCAGGGGTCTTTCGTTCGCTTCTGGAAGGCTTTGAGCTTGGTCTGCAGTCGTTCGAGCTCGGCTTTGTATTGCGAATCGTCGGCGAGGTTCTTCACCTCGTGCGGGTCACTTTGCAGATCGTACAGCTCGAACTTTGGCCGGCGCAGGTAGGCCTCGACGGCGCGCTTGCCGTATCGCTCGGACTTCTGGCGGATGGTTGCCTGCCAGGTGGCGGATTCCCACAGGTCGCTGGCGAACGGGTACTCCAGGCCGTGCGCGATGTTCCAGATCAGCTTGAATCGCCGCTCGCGCACCACGCGCATCGGGTAGTACATCGTGACTTCGTGGAACGTGTGCGAGGCATAGGTCGTGTCCCATTCCTCCACGTGCTCGTGTTCGAGCAACGACCGGAACGAGCGGCCATGAAACTCATAATCTCGCGGCATCGCCCCGGCGAAATCGAGAATCGTCGGCGTGAGGTCCGCCCAGTTTACTATCGCATCGCAGGTGATGCCCCTTTTGTCCTGCCAGGGCGTGCGAACGATGCACGGCAGGTTGATGCCGGGCTCGTACGTGGTCGTCTTGGCGCCCGGGAAGGGGATGCCGTTGTCGGAGATGTAGATCACGACGGTGTTCTCGTACTTGCCGGCCTTCTTGATGTGTTCGATCAGCCGTCCCACGCCCTGGTCCACTCGCGAGACTGCCTGGGAGTACTGGGCCAGCTCGGCCCGGCACTCGGGAATATCCGGCAGAAAGTCCGGCACGACGACGTCCTTCGGATCATACGTGACTTCCTCGACGCCCGGATAGCCCTTCTCGCGATTGCCGAATCGGTCCGGCTGATAGGGCAGGTCGGCCGCCTTGCCTCCGCCGCGATGCGGATCGGCCGTGCAGAAGTACAAGAAGAACGGGCGATTATCGTCGGTCCCGATGAACTGCCGGCAGTTGTCGGCCATCAGCACGCCATTGCGCTCGTTTCCGGGGAGCTGAACGTCGAACTTGTAGGCCGCCTCCGGGGCGACGTGGTATTTGCCGATCCTGGCGGTCCGGTACCCGCCCTGGCTCAGCAGCATGGGCAGGCCCAGCACGGTGTCGAAGCTGGCGAAGTGGTGATAAGAGTGCTGGAGCCCGTACTGCCCGTTGGCGTGGTTGTAGAGCCCGCTGAGGATCACGGACCGGCTGGGACTGCAACTGGCGGTCGTGCAGAACGCGTTCGTGAACCGCACGCCTTCCGCCGCCAGCCTGTCCAGGTTCGGCGTCTTGATGGCGGTGTGGCCATAGCAGCCCAGATCGCCCCGCCCGTGATCGTCCCCGACGATCAGGACGACATTCGGCCGCCTGTTCTCCGCCAGAATGCTCTCGTTCGCCATCGCGGAGACGGCAAGGGCTGAGGTACCCAAAGCGCAGCCCTTTACAAAATCCCTTCGGGTCATCCTCATGACTTGCCTCCGGAACAATCTGTGCGTCTACGCGGGCGTCTTGACAACGTGGAAGATCCTGTTCAAGAAACGTTTTCTCTCTGAGAGATCGTACAGGATTGAAGTGAGGTTGAACCACTCTCGTACCTGTCCATCCCGCTTGATCTGCTCGATAACGGCGTCCGTGAAACAACTGGCGAGATACACAGTATGACAACGCGGATTCTCATCCAATTGCTTGGCGAAGGACTTTTTCGCCTCCCCATACCTGGTTTGTGCTCCTGCAACATCAAGGCTTCCCTTGATCTCAATGGCCATCTGTTTTGTGCCGTCGCGATCGAAGAACGCAACATCCGGCTCGCTGGCGAACGCGATCCTCCATCCGTTATTCAGTGTGATGTCGCCAGCTTCCGGACAACTCCCGATGTCCTTCTCCTCGATATGCTCACAGAGAATTCCTCTGACCGCTCTTGCTGCTCCCTGGCCAATTGTATTCGCCCAACTACCTTGCAGCTCGGTTCCGATCTCTGCAAGACACGCCTGACGGCTCAAACTGACTGAGTAGTCGGGGAGTTCTTCTATGACAGCGCTGAGGATTCGGTTGAACGTTTGACAAATCTTGCGGGCATCCCTACCACTCACGCTCTCCTTACGGCCCGATTCGTAGATGTCGGTCGAAAACAGAATCTGATCGATTCCCTTTTTGGATATGGTTACGATGTTGCGATAGTAACAGATCAAGTGCGGGCGGTCCCTGATCACATCCGGATGCGCGAAGACCTGATGTGGTGTCCCTCCGCTCTGCCGCAACAGGGCCAATGCTCGCGCCGAGACACCGAGTTCCGCATCGGCCCAGTTCAGTCTCGACCCATCAATGCTGTCGATCTCGCCGATGAGCAGGTCTATTTTTGACGCTTTCACGCCAGTATGAAACAGCTTCGCGCGTGCAATGTAAGCCTTGGTCAACGCGGCGACAAGATTCTTATCCATGCGTCACCTGGTTCCTAATCGATGCGTGTTGCTCGGCGGATACGGGCGCTCTTTCGCCAAACGTATACACATTTTCGCAACTCGCTTCGCCCGTGAGCGCCCATCTGTTGGCTGCTATTACCTTTGCCCCTGGCGAGCGTCCATATCCGCTGAGTCTCAAGGCGAAAGCTCTCTGCAACACTGGACAGAATAAGGTCTACCGGGATTTCTTCGCCCGCGTAGCGGACATTGTCGTTGACCATCACCACAGTCCCGCTAGGACGGACGACACGTGCAAGCTCGCGAATGACGAAGGTCATCTCCAGGAAGTAGTTCCTGACCATATTGGGAATGTTGCTGTTGTTCAGCTTATCGGCCAAACCGTACGCTTCCAGGATGCCAAGAGCCTCATGCAACGCCGCCTGGCCCTCGAAGACACCCAGACAATCCGCAAATGCGTTCTCTTCGTTCCGAGATGCGTAGAAGGTTCGAAGTTGCTCACGCTTCGTTCTGTTCTCGACAGTGCAGGAGAGGAGGCTCTGACGTAATGCTTTGATGTCATCAGCACTTGCCCCAAGATACACCAGTTCGAGAGCGTAGGTACGAGTGTAATCGTACCGGTTGCAGTAAGGAGGTGAAGTGATGACCAGATCGACAGAATCGTCCGGCAAGACAGGCAACGTGTTGAGACAGGAGCCTCGCCTCAAGTCCAGATACCCGGGTTTACGCCTCACCTCGCCGAAAAGACCTTTCGACCCATCATTTTTCTTGCGGAGGATGTCGTCGCATATCTGGCGAAGCTTCTGTATGATCGCAGACTCGAAATCCAGGATTGGGCCCTTGTCGAATCTCGTCGTGACGCGGTCTTTCTTTGCGCGGTAGTCCCACCGAAGATACTGGCCGTCCTTACGTGTGTAACTCACCGATTCGAGCACGGATACACACGCCAAGTCGAAGAGCGTGCGCAGGTGCACATTAGCCATGCGCGAGCAATAGGCGCGATAACCTGCGATTGCACGCTCCGTTCGTTCCGAGAACGCCCCTCTCGTGATAGGAACGTGCTGCAAACGCCACTCTGGGCTGTAGAAGTCCTCCCATGTCATTTCCACGGCCTTGTTGACCTCTTGCTGCAGGCTTCTTGGATTCACACTCTCGGCGGCTACGCGTGCCTCGATCGCCAAGAAACCGACCGGGAGGAGTTCTATACCGATCGTATCCCAGCCCAGTCTTCGTGCGGCAAACAGGGCTGCACCGGTCCCGGCAAAAGGGTCCAGAAGAATTCCTGGCGAGAGAGCCAACTCCTCGATCACGTACTCGATGAACTGTGCGGAGAACCCCTCCTTGTACTTCAGCCATCGGTAGCAGGGGAGTTTCCGGTTGGCTTGGAAACTGACCAATGTTCGATCCAGCTTCTCATTGGTCACGAGTCTGCCGCGGAACTTGTCGTGGAGGTTCGTTCTTGCTCCCTGCGGGGTCGTTGTACATGGAACCGCAACTGTCATTCGAGCCTCATCCCTAAAGATCGAGTACTTCATTCGAGTCAATCACAACCTCCCCCATAGTACCGTTGTCCTGTTGGGAACGGAAGGAGGACTTGAGTGATTCGTCATCGCTTTGGTAGTCTGCTGGGCGTCTGCTGAACTACTTGGGCCAGTCCGACGTCGATGTATTGGCCGCCGCCGGTTTGACGGCAGTGGACAGCGAGGAGGTTCTTGCCCGGCTTGAGCGTCGCTTTGGCGGCCCCGTTCAGGGGCAGGGGCTCGTAGGCGGTTGTGTAGCCGGTCGCCGTGGCGGCTTGCACACCGTTGATGTAGATCTCCACGTCCTCGTCGTGATGCACATTCAGGCCGATGTTGTCCCACTTACCTTCGGGCAGCGTGAAATCGCATCGCAGCCAGATATTGGGCGTGTCCCAGGTGGTGTTCACAATCGCACCGGGCGTACCCTCTGTGCCGAAGCCGCTCTTGCCCTCCTTCCATGCGGCGGCGTCGAAGTCGGGCTTGAACCAGCCGTCGGCGGGCCTGCGGGTCGTGTATCGCCACGTGACGGGCTCCTCCTGCGCCGTCGGCGCGACAGTCACGAGCACAGGCGGCTTGGGCATCGGGGCCCAGTTGGCGGCCTTCGTCTGGTCACGCTTCGCGTACTTCTTCCAGACGGCCTTGTCGTAGAGCATCTGGAGGAACACGCCGCCGATGACCGGGCGACCGGTGAAGCCCTTCTTCCTGGCGTCTTCTGTCCAATACCAGTCGGTCAGAGGCGAGCGGTCCGGCGTCTCGTTCATGAACAGGTACACCGGGTCCACAATCGCCTCGAAGTCGCGCCGGTTCTGTGTCAGCGTGGCCGTCCAGAGGGTCCAGTCGAGCTTGGTGTAGGTCTCCCGGTTGTCCAGCGGCAGGCCGTAACGGTTCTGGATCTTCCTGTAGTAGTCCATCTCCTTCCGCACGACCGGGGGTGGGAAGAGGTTCAATCCGAGGATGCGGTCCCAGACGAGATTGTACTTCTGGCTCCAGGTACCGGATTTGTCGAACGCTAAGCGGGAGTGGTCGCCGTCGTCGGCCTCCTTCACCCAGCGGGCGGCGAACTCCTTCGCGAGCTTGGAATACTCAGCGGCCTTGGCCTTGTCGCCGCGCATGTCACATAGCTTGGCAAAGGCGCCGAGGCCGCAAATGGCTTTGGCGGAGAGGTTCACATTGTGCGCGAGGTGGCCGGCGAAGTCGTCGGTGCACAGTTGTTCCTCGGGATCAAATCCCTTGCCTTTGAGATACTCGGCCCATTGCTCCAGTCGCGACCAGTACAGGCCCGCGAAGTCCGCATTGCCTTCCATCTGTGCGACGGCGGCCATGAGCAGCAGCAGGTTGCCGCTCTCCTCGACGGGCATCTGGTTCTCCTCGGTCCGCTCGCCGCCGCCGTAGACCTGGCCGTTGGCCTTCGGGTACGTCCCGAGGTCGTGCGGGGCGAAGGGGAACTTCCACCGGTCGGACGCCGCATAGTTCATGAATGGCACAAGGAACGACTTGGCCACCGACGGGCCGAAGAGCAGAAACTGCGGGGCCATCGGGTAGAACACGTCCGAGGTGCCGATGCAGCCATTGGAGTGGTTCTCCTTGCAGAATTGCAGCGGCTGGCCGTCGCCATCGGCGACGAACTTGCCCGCCGCGAAGCACTGGCGATACGCGAGGGCGCAAAGCTTGGCATATTTCTCCCCGCCCGCCTTCGTGAGGTCCGCCATCAATCCTTTGTCGAACGCGGCGCATCGCTTCTTCAACGACTCGTAATCGTTGGCAGCGGCCTCGAGCAGATCGGCGGCTTCCCAGCCGTTGCGCCGCCAATACGGCCGCAGATTCTTCTGCATATATTGAATCGAATAGAGGTCGTCGTAGGCGAGCATCAGCCAGCGGGAGACAGGCCGGGTGGAGACCTCGCCGACTTCGAAGGCCAGCGCCGCCACCAGTGTGTCCGCGGCGGCTTCCTGGGGCACGACCATATCCATAGTCCCCGGCACACCGCGCTCGGCGAAGGGGTTGCTCAACGAGGGACGCGGCGCAACCATAGTGAAGGGCGTCGCGGACTCCGGCCCCGCCACGTAGAGGTACCCCCAATCAATGCGAATGTCGTCGCCCTTTTTGGCGAGGACGGGCTGGTCCTTCGAGCCGATTTTCAGCACGTCGAGGTCACCGATCTGCTGCTCCGAGTGCACAACCTGCTGGCGGCCTTCGTTGACCGTAAGCTCTGCCGAAGCATCAAAGTAGACGGCCACGTCGTGCTTCTTGTTATCCGTGGAGCGGAATTCATAGGTCAGATAGGTCACGGGCCGGGACAGGATTTCGATGTCTTCGGGCAACGCCGCGGTCATGAACGTCAGTGTCAGGGCCACGCCGGCGCCTTCGAAGGTGTAGATGGTGCGGGTGGGCAGGACGGTCAGGCCCGTCTGCGGGAGCGGCGGCACGCTGCCGGGGCTGGTGCCCATGACGCGGTAGGGCTTGCCGTCGATGCGGACCATGCTGGTCAGCCGGTGCGGCTTGCCCGTCCAGTGGACGGTGTCCTCGTCAGTCAATTCGTCCGCGGGGGACCAGATGCTGAAGTAGGGGTCGCACGCAACCAACGGGGTGGCGGGTGGGATGAGCTTGTCGCCCTCGGCCCGGCGCGGCGGCGGCGGGGTGTAAAGGGCTTTGTTCGCCGCGGTGACGCGCTCGGCGTCCATCTTGATCATCGCGCGGTCGTAGGTCATCAGGCCGTTGACCTCGACCTCCACGTCGGTTGTCTGCGTATAGACGGCGGCGCATAGGCCCTGGGCGCCGGTCAGCGAGTGCAGCTTCTTGATCAGGCCGAGATAGGCGTCGGTGAGATCGTCGCGTGTCGTGAAGCTGCGGTAGCCCCAGTTCTTCTCGGTCTGCCAGGTGTGGCCGGGGATGGGCAGGCCCAGGCCGCCAAACTCGCCGAGCACGCCGGCGCGCTTCTCCTCGATGGGCGGCGCGTCCGGGCCGGGATACTTGTGAATGTCACTCACATCGCCGACGCGACGATCCGTCCAACCGCTGGCGTTGTCCACCAGCCTTGTCGGGTCGAGCCTACGAATCATTTCCACGATTCGCGGCGTGTCGAACTGACCCCAGCCTTCATTGAATGGGACCCACATCACGATGCAGGGATGGTTGCGATAGGCCTGGACCATGCCCTCCAGTTCGAGCTCGAACTGCTTTTTCGCGTCATCGGTCTTGTTGTCGCCGCTGGGCATGTCCTGCCAGACGAGCAGGCCCAGCTTGTCGCACCAGTAGTACCAGCGGTCCGGCTCGACCTTTACGTGCTTGCGCGCCATGTTCATGCCGAGCTGCTTCGTCGCCTCGATGTCGTACTTGAGGGCCTCATCCGTCGGGGCGGTGTACAGCCCATCCGGCCACCACCCCTGATCCAGCGGCCCATACTGAAACAGCGGCTTGTTGTTCAGGCACAGCCGCAGGATGCCGTTCTCATCGTTCCCCAGCGAAATCTTCCGCAGGGCGAGGTAGGTATCCAACTGATCGACCACGCCGTCAGGGCTTCGGAGTACTATCGTAGCAGCATAGAGGTGCGGGTTCTCCGGTGACCAGAGCTTGGGATTGTTTACTGCCAGATCATAGGCTTGTCCCTGGTATGTCGTATTCCTCTCAGCTACGAACTTGCCTTGCTCATCTTTGACGAGGATATCGATCACCCAGTTGCGGTGATTGCCGGCGATATCGAACTCAAAGCGGACCTCATTCTTGTCTATATCCGGGGCAATTCTGACGGACGTGAAGTATGTACTCGGCACCGGTTCGAGCCAGACGGTTTGCCAGATTCCAGTGACGGCGGTGTACATGATGCCGCCAGGCCTGCGGACCTGCTTGCCGCGAGGCTGCGTGCCGTCGTTGGTCGGGTCCCAGACGGACAGGACGATCTCCTGCTGGTTGCCGTCCTTCAGGGCATCGGTGATATCGAACGTGAACGGGTCATAGCCGCCCTTGTGATTGCCGACCTCTTTGCCGTTGACCCAGACGGTCGCGTCCCAATCCACGGCCCCGAAGTGGAGCAGAATGCGCCTTCCCTCCCGGTTCCATCGCCGGCCTTCAGGAACGTCGAAGGTCCTGCGGTACCAGAGGCGATTATCCGGGCCGACCGGTTTCATCACGCCGGAGAGGGCCGACTCGATCGGGAAAGGCACCAGGATCTGGCCGTCGAAGCTCTCGGGCTGGGCTGCGTCCTTGGGCTTGATCGCGTAGTCCCACAGCCCGTTGAGGTTCAGCCAGTCCTTGCGGACCATCTGCGGCCGGGGGTACTCCGGGTGCACCTTCTCCGGCGAGACCTCTTTCGCCCACCGGGTCATCAGCGGCCCATCCGCCGGTTTCCAGGCCGCTTGGGCCAGGGCTGACAGCAACAATATAGCGACCGCCGTGGAGTGAATGACGCTGGTTCTGAGAGGACTGTTAGTCATTGTGAGACCTCCTGTACTTAGTGGAATCGGTGTGCACGGCACACCCTGCACGACTCATCCAAACGCGACCCAAGGTACTCGCTGGCAGCCCGGCTTTCAACCGCAAACCCCGTTTTCTGGGGGAAGGGTCACGGGCAGCCATTGAATGCCCGCGGTCCACAAGACGGAAGAGCGTCGTTTCGCCAAGAAACGTATCCCACACACAGCGTTCCGGGCCGGTTTTTCGCTTGTGCGCGGGGCGGGAGAAATGGTATAACTGTATCAGTACAGGCGGTTCAAAGAACTATAGAGGTTGAACGGCCCGTGTGGAAGGAAGGTTCCATTTCGATGACTTATCGCACGGCAGAGGCGAGTGAAGTCTGCCTCGTCTGCCGTGCAAGGCGATAGGCCCTCGTACAGTACGTCCGAGTGGACGTATGCCCTCCGCCGGTGAGCGGAGGGAGGAAAGGAGGTGAGTCACCAGTTCGACGAGTCGGCAGTCCTGGCGGAAAGCACGAAGCTGGGGACTGGAAACGAATCCGGTGCCATGCTTGCGCTCGCGTGAGCGTGCGCCGGCCGGGGCAGCGTGTCCGTCGATGCATGGATCACGCCCGGCACCAACTCCAAGGCACATATTCAGTATCATACGGCCCGGTCGGGACTGCTTGAGGAATCACACGGCGGTTCGCAAGGGTTCGACGGAGGATTACTATGCAAGCATACAGGTACCGCTTTATCTCTTTTGCTTTGACGATTTCGATGCTGCCGCTATCACTCGCTGCGGCCGATGTCACCACGGGCCTGGTCTCGCACTGGATGCTCGACGACGGCGCCGGTTCCGTCGCCCTGGACAGCGTCGGCAACAACCACGGGACGCTGCAGGGCGATGCCGCGTGGGCCGAAGGCTACGTCGGTGGGGCCATCCTGCTTGACGGCAACGGCGACTACATCGATTGCGGCAACGGCCCCACGTTCAACATCACCGACGCGGTCACGCTGGCGGCCTGGGTGCAGGCGAGGGGCGATTTCGCCTATCCCGACTGGTCGGGCATCATCATGCGGGGCGGGCCGAACATCGACACATTCGCTCTCTACTATTACCAGCCCGGCAAGCAAATCGGCTTCAAGACGACGGGAGCGACGCCGAACTGGTTTGCCAGCAACTCCAATACAGCCACGGCGATGTTCGATGGCGAGTGGCACCATGTCGCGGCGACGTACGACGGCAAGATCAAGATCATCTACCTGAACGGTGTCTCGCTCGGCAGTCTCGCCGCAACGGGCAAGATCGAGACGAGCAGCGGCCGGGTCTTGCTCGGGGCCGGTCGAGACCAGGACCCGCCGACCCATTATCTCGCAGGCCGGCTCGACGATGCCCGCCTCTACAAGCGGGCCCTGTCTGTCGCCGACGTCAAGGAGCTCATCCCGCCGAAGCTGCAGGCGTACGAGCCTTTCCCTGCCGACGGGACGGTAGGCGTGCTGATGGCACTATTCCAATGGAAGCCCGGAGACACGGCGCTGCTGCACAAGCTGTATCTCGGGACGGACCCGAATCTCGGTCCGGCGGATTTGGCCGCGCCCGCTTCGCCGGCGATCGTATACTACCATGCGCCCGGCCTGCTGCCCGGCATGACGTACTACTGGCGCGTGGACGAAATCGAGAGGGACACGACGACGACCCATACGGGCAACGTGTGGAGCTTCACGACGCAGGCCCTGACGGCCTATCTGCCCAATCCGGCCGATGGCGCCGTGGACGCCTCGACCACCCCGGACCTGACCTGGATGCCGGGCCAGGCGGCCATCCAACACCACATCTACTTCGGCAGCAGTCTCGATGCGGTCAGCCAGGCCGCCGCCGACACGGACAAAGGCATCCGGGCGCTGGCCGATGCGAACTTCGCCCCGGGAGCCCTCGATCCTGTCGCAACCTATTTCTGGCGTGTGGACGAGGTGCAAATGGATCAAACCGTCAAGACCGGGCCGGTCTGGAGCTTTACGACCTTCCTGCCTGTGGACGACTTCGAGAGTTACACCGATGAGGTCGGCCAGCGGATCTTCCAGACGTGGATCGACGGGTACGGCTATACCGAGCCTACGGTCGTGCCGGGCAACGGCAGCGGGGCAACGGTCGGATACACCGTGCCGCCATTCGCCGAGCAGAAGATCGTGCACGGCGGCCTGCAGTCCATGCCGATGGACTACAACAATGTGGATGCGCCCTACTATTCGGAGGCCCAACGGACTTTCGCGCCTCCGGTGGACTGGACGGTCAATGACGCCAATATGCTGGTGCTGTACGTCCGAGGCAAGACGACGAACAAGCCGGCCACACTGTACCTGTCCATCCACGATGCCTCCAACCACTCCGCCCGGACGGATCCCAACGATACGACCATGGTGACCATGCCCAAGTGGACCGAATGGAGAATCCCGATCGCTGTGTTCACCGCGCTGGGTGTGGATATGACCAGGGTCAAGCAGATCCTCATCGGCGTGAGCAATCAGGATGATCCCGCTGCCGGCGGGATCGGAAGCCTCTACATCGACGACCTGCGCGTGATCAAGACGATTCCGGGACAGTAAGACGCCGGGATTTTCAGATCGGCGTCGTTCGCGTCCACGTAATGTCCAGGCGGGGCCGGTGTCCAAGCGACGCCGATCCCGCCTCTTCTTTGCGCTCCGTTGCTGGCGGCGAAAGCTCTTTGACACGGGGCGCCTGGGCCGGTATATTCCTAAGGATTGTCTCAAGGGATGAGTTCCCGGTGGCTCCGATTCAGCACGGGGAGCCAACGCCTCTGAACTCATATGGATATTCGGCAAAGGAGAACAGGTTTATGAATGCTCACACGGACCCCTTCGGGCGGACGCCCGACGGGCAGGAAGTCCAGATATACACGCTCGCCAGCTCCAAGGGGCTACGGGCCAGAATCATGAACTTCGGCGCGACCCTGGTGTCCCTCGAGGTGCCCGACCGGCACGGCAACCTGGGAGATGTCGCCCTGGGGTTCGACGGTCTTGACTCCTACATCAAGCCCAACCCCTATATCGGGGCCACGATAGGCCGGTACGCCAATCGGATCGCCAACGCGAGATTCGTCCTCAACGGCACGGAGTACAAACTGACGGCCAACGAGGGCGTCAATCAACTGCACGGTGGCAAGGTGGGCTTCGACAAGAAGCTCTGGAGCACACAGGAGGCCGTAGCGGCGGAAAACGAGGCCTGGGTGAAGATGACGTACATCAGCGGCGACGGGGAGGAAGGATACCCCGGCAGCCTGCGCTGCACGGTCAGCTACGTCCTCACCAACGATGATGAGCTTCGCATCAGTTACGAGGCCCGGACCGACAAGAAGACCGTTGTCAATCTGACGAACCACAGCTATTGGAATCTCGGCGGCCCGGATAGCGCCAATATCCTCGGCCATGAGCTGATGGTCAACGCCGGCAAGTTCACGGCTATCGATAAGAACCTGATCCCGACGGGCACGATCGCCAGCGTGTTGGATACTCCCCTCGACTTCACCCGGCCCCGGGCCATTGGCGAGCGCATGCACCACCTCGGCAAGGGGTACGACCACAACTACGTCCTTCGGGGCGACCCCAAGGCCATGAAGTTCTGCGCCAAGGTGCGCGAGCCCGGTAGCGGGCGAGTCATGGAAATCCACACCACCGAGCCAGGCGTCCAGTTCTACACGAGCAATTATCTCGACGGCTCGCTGATCGGCAAAGGCGGCAAACCCCTCAACAGGCATGCAGGCTTCTGCCTCGAGACCCAGCATGCCCCCGACTCACCGAACAAGCCGACGTTCCCGTCCACCGTCCTCTCGCCCGGCGAGAAGTTCACCAGTACGACCGTGCACAAGTTCGCGACCGATTGACGGAAATCTGCGACTGCCTACGAGAGGTAAACCTTGTCTCCCGGCTGAATGGGGGGGATCTTGTCCCGCTTGGCCTCGATGTCCTCGGGATCGAGGGCAAAACCCGGGGCGATCTCGAGGATGCAGTCGGGGGAGCCATCCGCGCACCGGGGAACCTTGATCCCGGCGGATTCCAGCCACTTCGCCGCCCGCTCGATCATCATCCGGCGGGTCGTCTCGATGCTGTCGGGCCCCGTGGCGTTCTTGGTGGGGGCGAATTGCTCGCTCCGCTCGATTTCGAGAATGATCGACCGCTCCGCCATCGGCAGGGCGTCGAAGATGAAGGACTCGAGCTTGACGCCGTTAGGCTCCTGCGGGTCGATGTAATTGCCCTGCAGGTCGATACACTTGATCTTCTTGTCGGCTCTGTGCAGGGGCAGGGAGAACTGCCCGGTGTTGAGCTTCTCGACGAAATCCCGGCTGATGATATGAATGGCGATACTGCCGAGGCGGAAGACCAGCGAACCATCCGGATCGCGCTTCTCGGCGAGCGTATCGGACAGGTCGCTGTACTCGATGACGGTCATCTTGCCGTCGATGAGGCAGAAGTTGCCGACCTTCTCCTTGGGGCCATTCTTGATGACGGCCTTGGACGACATCTGTGCCTTGTCGAAGGCGTGCAAACCGATAAAAAGCGGGTCGAACAGCCTGACCAACGGGTTGTCCACCTGCCAGTAGCTGAGGTATTCGATGCCCCGGTCCCTCATATCGGCCAGGGCGTCACTGTGCTGGAGGGCCCTGATGCACCCGCCGTGGCCGTCGGGGGATCGGGCGATCTCGGCCTTGTCCGCCAGCAGGATCCGGCCGTCAAAGTCGAAATTCGGCAGGGTCCCCTGCTGGAAAATGAAGACGTTCTTCGGATCCAGGCCGTAGAACCGGTTGGATTCGAAGATACGGACGGTCTCCGCGTGGTTCATGGGGCTGGTCATGATATACCAGGGGCAGGTGGCCCCGTACCGGCGCGACACCGCTGTAATCGTCTCGGCGAAGATCTGAAAGAGGGTCTTGTGCTTGAAAGGGCTGATGGGGTAATTGCCCTTTGGCCCATCGAAGCCCAGGCGGGTCCCCTGGCCGCCGGCGACCAGCAGGCCGGCCAACTTGCCGGCGGAGATCAGTTCATTGCCCAGCCGGACGGCCCGGGCATACTTCTGTTGCCCCCGCTTGTTGCGTGGCTGAGGACTATATGAGGACGCCGGCTCGAAATCCGTCTGTTGGATGAGGGGTTCCGGGGGGTGCTTGATCAGGGTTTCCACCCAGGGGCAGATTCTCGACCAGTCCAGTTCCCGGACCTGCTCCAGCAACCCCCTTTTTGGCTCGGAATTCAGTTCCGGCCAGAAGGTCAGCAGGTGCTCCTGGTGGTGCTCAGATAGCTCGTTTCTGGCTTGTTCGAACTGCTTTTCGTCGATCATACAGGCTCCAAGTCCTTCTGCGGGTCCTTCGGGGATGGATATTAAAACAAGTGGAAAAATTTTCAAGTTCGGCTGAGAAAATGGCGAAATTTTATTGACAGCCCTTGGAGGCTGTGTTAAGATTTGAATGAAGGCCGGTAGGTTCGAAAAAAGGCCGCTATATATTATATTCTGTATTGTCATCATATTCCGATTCGTCTGTCATATCTGAACCTGCCAGCCTGAGAAGACGATGTGGGTAACGTGTCGCGAGGAGCATCTGAAATTCGTGCCCACACCGTGAGGTTCCAATAATGTGCAGTGTTTCTGTGCAATTAGGCCGGCCGTTTTTCCAATGTAACCAAGGTCTGTGACACGAGGTTCGCAAAAACGAGCATTTTTCGGTCGGGCGGCAGAAGCATTTATCTGTCTATATCGTTGAGTTAGCCAAATGGGTTTGGTGTAGAGAAACGGTCGGACTGCGAATCTCAAGACAAGTGAAAGGAGCAAAGCAATGAAAAGAAAAGGTTTTACTCTCGTCGAGCTGTTGGTGGTTATTGCCATCATCGCTCTGCTAATGGGCATTCTGATGCCGGCATTGGCGCGTGTGCGTCAGTTGGCGTTCCGAATGACCTGCGGCACGAACCTGTCGGGCATAGGCAAAGCGATGCTGATCTATGCCAATGACTACGAGGATGAGCTTCCTCGGGCCGGCGGGCGCAACAGCACCTGGGCCGGGATGCCCAATGCCACGGCCTGGAGGGCCGTGGATCGGCGTCTGGCGTTCAACGTGGGCACCGATGGCAGCGGCGGCTCGGCCTCGATCAGCTCGTGCTTCTACCTGCTGATCAAGTACTCGGAAGTGACGCCGAAGTCGTTCATCTGCAAGGGCGATGCGGGCACGACGGAGTTCAAGCTGTCCGACAGGACGGATGTTCCGACGAACTTTGAGCTGATCGATGCCTGGGACTTCGGTCCTCCGGAAGAGTCGTTCAAGCATTGCAGCTACACGTATCATGTTCCGTTCGGTCTGTATGCGTTGACGACGTCGAATGAGCCTGGCTTTGCCGTGGCGGCAGATCGTAACCCGTGGGTCACCAGTCCGGCCTCCGCGGCTGGCATCTGGGCGGACTTCCGTCCGGATGTGCCGTACACCGGCGGCGCGATAGGCAACAGCGATCAGGCGAAGAAGGGCAACGCGATCGCCCATCAAGGTGATGGGCAGAACGTGCTGTTCCTGGACAGCCACGTGGAGTT
>Ga0315274_10006729_pt1 | contig 16724 bp, 11 predicted proteins | sample YL17G02_20_MG_FD_203700 | JGI IMG/M metagenome (GOLD analysis project Ga0315274, IMG submission 203700) | Sediment microbial communities from Yellowstone Lake, YNP, Wyoming, USA - YL17G02_20 | ecosystem: Environmental > Aquatic > Freshwater > Lake > Sediment | place: USA: Wyoming | collected...
CTCTTCGCCTGCTGCCGAATGGTGCCGACGCTAGAGAACCTGACGGGCATCGCGGCGCTGATGGCGGAGTACAACGGGCTGGGAAAGTACTCCCACATCCGGGAGAAGCTTTCCTGGATGGCGCAGGTCACCGAGGCGTTCAAGGTAATGAACCTTTCGGCCTGCATGTTCCCGGAGAAGGAAGAGGGCTTGGACCTCGTGAATCCGAACCAGATGTACATCAACATCGCCAAGTTCATGTACGCCGACAACTACCACAACATGTGCAAGATGGCCCAGGACATCGCCGGCGGCATCATCGCGGACCCGATAGGATACCGTGACTGGGAGAACCCGGAGGAGCGCAAGTACATCGAGAAGTACCTGGCCGGAAAGGCCGGCGTGCCGACGGAAGACCGCTTGAAGGCCATCAGGTACATGACGGACATCACGGGGGGCAGGCACCTGAGCCACCAGATACACGCCGAGGGTTCGCTGGCGGCGCAGAAGATGATGTTCTACGCCAACGCCGACTGGGACTACTACAAGGCGGTGGCGAAGCGGAGCGCCAACATTCCAGGATGGGAGAGCGAGCCTCACCAGGCCGAGATGAAGAGCTTCGGGCACGTGCTCGCCGAGAAGATGCCCCCGCTGGACGAGAGCTACAAGATCTCGAAGGGGTAGTAGCCACCGCAGCGAAGGTCGTTGGATCGCAAGGCGCGGACGCGTAGAATATGGAGTCTCAAGAATGAACACCTGTCAAATATCGCTCGAAGGCAAAGTGGCCGTCGTCAGCGGGGGCAGCCGCGGTATCGGTGAAGCGAGCGCACTGGCGCTGGCCGACGCTGGCGCCGATGTCGTTGTTGCCAGCCGGAAGCTTCCGGACCTGGAGCGGGTCGCCGAGAGAATAGGGGCCAAGGGCGTCAAGAGTATGGCTCTCGCTGCCCATGTTGGCAAGGCCGAAGACTCGAAGAATCTGGTCGAACAGGTGATGGACAAGTTCGGCCGCATCGACATCCTCGTCAACAATGCGGGCACCAACCCCTATCATGGCCCGTTGCTCGAGGCCGAGGAATGGGCATGGGACACGACGTTCAACGTGAACCTGCGGGGGCCCTTCTTCCTGGCCCAGATGGTGGCAAAGGTCATGAAGCAGCAGGGTGGCGGCTGCATGATCAATACCGCCTCAGTTGCTTCTTTCCGCCCCAGCGACCTCAATATCTACTGCGTCACCAAGGCGGCCTACGTCATGCTGACAGAGTTGATGGCCAAGGAATGGGGGCAGTGGGGGATCAGGGTGAACGCTATCGCTCCCGGAATCATCAAGACGCGATTGAGCGAGATACTGTGGAAGGAACCCGCCGTGGGCGAGATGGCGGCACAGTCACTTCCGTTGCTCCGTTTGGGAGAGCCAGAAGACGTCGCCGACGTCGTCGTGTTTCTGGCATCGGACCTGGCGCGCTACGTCACGGGCGTGACCGTTGCGGTGGACGGAGGGCAGCTACTTGGTGTGCCCACTTACAGGAGCAGCTAGTACGCAACCACGGCAGCACAGTGTCGAAGTCCAGAGACAACGTCTTTCTGAAGGGGGTCTACGGAGATGGCTAAGGTCAAAGGGGCCGAGCCCACATCGATAGCACAGGTTAGCTGGGCTGTCAGCGACATAGACAAGGTGGTTGAGTCCTGGTCGAAGCTCTACGGGTTCGGCCCGTGGACCTACGCCGAGAACGGTGGCGTCGACGCCAAAGGCAGACCGTGGAAGATACGAATGGCCTTTGCCTACGTGGGCCCCCTGCAAATCGAACTGGTGCAGTGCACCGAAGGCAGGATCTTCCAATCGCGGTTTCTCGATACCTGGGGAGAAGGCGTGCACCACATCGGCTGGTACGTAGATGACCTTGATGGCGCTGTTGCCGGTCTCACCGCTCACGGTGCCAAGCTCTTTGTCCATGACCCGGGCAGATTTGCCTATCTCGATGCGGGCGGTGTCGGCGGAGCCATTTTCGAGCTCATGCAGAAAGGGTAGTGAAACCTAGGACGTATCACCTCCTCTAGCGGCCCTTGAACCGGGCCGGGCGCTTCTCAACGAAGGACCTTGCCCCCTCAATATGGTCCTCGGTCTGGTAGAGGGTAGCCTCGATGGCATCTTGGAACTCCGCCTGAGAGCGTATGTCGGCGCTGAAGCTCCGCTTGACCGCCCGCTTGATTGCCTGCTGGGCGAGGGGGGCGCCCTCCAGCAACCGGCGCGCCATCGCCATTGCCTCGTCCATCAGTTGTTCGTGGGGGACGACCTTGTTCACGAGGCCGATGCGCTCCGCCTCGCGAGCGTTGACGAAGTCCCCCGTCAGCAGCATCTCGTAGGCGCGGGCCAGACCGGTGACGCGCCACAGGAGATAGATGCCGGCGAGGTCGGGCTGGAGGCCGCGCTTCACGAACATCTCCGCGAAGCGGGCGTTCTCGGAGGCGATGCGGATGTCGCAGCAGAGGGCAATGTCCACCCCCTCCCCTACGGCGGGGCCGTTCACGGCAGCGATGAGTGGCTTGGGGAACTCGAGCAGCGGCGGTAGCGGGGAGGTGATCACGCCCTGGATCCGCCGTATCCGCCACTGGGACTCCCTCTCGGCTTGGTCCTGACCCAGGAAGATCTGTTTGACGTCGTCACCGGCGTGGAAAGCGCGGCCAGCCCCCGTTAGAATGAGGACCCGAACCTCACTGTCGGCCGCCGCCGCGTCGACGGCTGCGCCCATCTCGCCGTAGCTCCGGATAGTGCCGGCGTTCATCGCCTGCGGCCGGTTGAAAGTGAGCACGGCGATGCCGTCGCTCTTGTCATAGATGATGTCTCCAAAGTCCATCCCTAGTGCCTCCTTCTTGGGATGAGGCCATGTTGCGCGAGGAGCGGTCAAGGGGGTAGGCATGAGCCGCAACCGTGCGCTTGTGCGGCGAGTAGTAACGCCGGGGACCGGCTTCTGCGTGCTGGCCGCTTTCCTCTCGGCGGAGCGTTTGTCGACAATTTGTCCGGCAGAATGTCGACCGTCGCGCGGGCTCGACCGCTAGCTGAGGACCACCAGAAGGTCATCCTCATGGACGGTGTCGCCTACGTTCACTCGCACCTCCTGTACAATCTCTGCCCGCGGTGCGTGGACAGGAATGTGCATCGTCATCGACTCTGGGAACAGGAGATCGTCGTCTTCCGTCACCTGGGTGCCGGGCTGGACCAGGATGTCCACCACCGCCCCGACCACGGGAGTTCGCACTTCGATGACGTTGCCTCTGATCACAGCTCCCTATGGCGGGCCCAACCTACGCGGGCCGCGGGGGCAGAGGTCGCTTTGTGTGAGTCTGGGCACGGAATCACGTCGCCTGTGCTTCGCTGGCTTGGCACGTTGTCGACTGCGCTCCCAGGCGGCGCCGATGAGGACTTCCAACGGTTGAATCCGTCACAAGCCTCAAACGGCGATCTGGCCCCATCCTGCCTCCCTGTCTCGGGAGATGGCTAACCTATAGAAGCCGCAGTTCGCCGTCGTCCTGCGCAGTGACAGGCAGACACTGAGCACCCAGCTAATTGGGTGTGACCGCGGGAGGCCGGTACGTGCCGTCGAGGACGGAGGGCTTGGGAAGGTAGATGCGAATCTCGAGCACGAAGCCTCCTGCTGGAGCGGGCAACCAGTTCGGTTCGTGTCCGGGCGGCGGGCTCTGCTGGATATAGATATCGAGCGACCCGTCAGGGTTGGTCTGGAGGCCGGGGGTGAGGTCGCGGATTGCGTAACGGTGAGCGGGGTTGTCGAAGAGGAACAGATCGGCCCCGTACAGGGTGAGAGACCAGAACGCACTCGCGGGCGGAAGCTCGCCTGCGGGGAAGTGCAGGACATAGTTGCGAGCGCCCGAGTAGGGTTCTCCGTTGGCCCCTCCAGTTGACAACATGTAGACCGCTTCCTCAAGGACGTTGGCGCCCCAGCCGAACTGGGCTACCCTGGCACGCAGGAGGAAGTTGTCGCTATACCGTCCGAGCTGACGATCAATTGTCCATCCGTTGGCGCTCTCTCTCGAAGCGGCGACTTCCTGGTTGAGATGCTTTGCGCCGTCGGCGACACCCTTGGCGAGGGCAGCACGCGAGTCCGGAGTCCCATCGGCCGCGGGATGGAAGCCAGGACCGATGCCGATGGCGGCGAAGCGTTCCAGAACCGCACGGTCTACTTCGCTTGTCGGAGGGTTCACTGCCAGGATATCTCCCAATTCGTCAAAGAAGGCAGCGCCGGCGCTGGCACTATCCATTGGCGCGCCGGGAGGAGGACCGAACGAGGATGGTGCGGGCGTCCGCTGGCCGGGCGTCAGCGGTTCAAGGCTTACCTGGGCCATGACAGCACGGGCTGCAGGTAGATCGTCGGCGCTGGCCACGAGGAACCGCCCGAGGAGGTACACCAGCGGAGTGGAGGCGCTGGTGAGAAGATCCCCAGACGGCAATTCCCCGTCCCAACCCGGTGGGGCGATCACCCAGGAGCCCGCCTCGCCGCCCATCGCTCGCGTGCCTATGTACGCGAAGGCCTCCGTATACATGTCCAGAAACTGGAAGCTGTAGTAGCGGTCCTTAATCTCAGGCACCGTCAACACGAGAGGACCGTTTCGCAGGTCGAGCACCGCGGAGGCCATCAGGAAGTCGACGTTGCCCAGGGGCACCGCATCGGTTGTCGGATCGTTCAGCTGTTGCCGAAGAAAGAGGCGGTTGATGCCGATGTTCGGTGCTGCCCGCTGCATCATGCGCATCGTCACCACCAGCGGCAGGCCCCACACGTAGGCGTCGGCTGCAATCGCCGAGGCGTCTTGCGAAATCGTATTTTCCGCCTGCGGTGACGGCGACCGCGCGCCGTGGCTTGAGCAGCCGCACATCAGGATCGGCTTCGCAAGGAGCGACCCCAACGCCACGTGCGCACAGCATCTCTTGCAGCAGAATACCATTGGAACTCACCCCTCCTCCGTCTTGACGGCTACATGCGCCTGCGGGGCAACGATATTACATCCGGACCTGCCCAAGTCAAGCGGCCACCCCACGCCTGTCGAGTTCCTTGGCTCATCGCCCGGTCCATGCCCCTAGCCACCTTGATACAGCGACGACGAGGCCTTCATGAAACGGTATTGCATGCGCATCTGCGCTACCGGGAGGCCCTCCGCGTCGATGACATACGAGTCGAACCAGAGGTACTCAGTTCGCGGCGACTGTCCCAGACTCATGATTCGCCCGCCAGTCACGTACGGCTTGTCCACGAACACTGGGCCGTTTACGTGCCCCACCTCGATAGCCCCGTACAAGGGTACGGCCTCGGCGCGGATCCTTTCGCGGAGATATCTCTCGGGGGCAGGGCGCATCATGTCAATCAGATGGCACGGGGTCGCAATCGGGCCGCCCCAAGGGGAATCGCCGCTGTACCAGGGAAGGGGATCGGTGGTTAGCTCCAGCCGATGCTTCTGCATGTCGAGCGTCACCCTGGCCTCTACCTCAGGGAATGAGTCGCCAACGGCGCAATCAGCCAGCATACGCAACTCGCCCGGCGGATAGCGACTGAGATCGCGGGCGGACAGGGCGGAAGGCTCCTCGGAATCGCCCGCGGCAGCGGTACCCTCCCCGATGCGCCTGCCGTCGGGCCGCTCGGCCCACGCTTCCACCTGCGCGTCGCTCGACGTGGGGACCTTCAACATGGCGCGCACTTCCTCTCGGTCGGTCGTTGGATCGAGGAAGTAGATGGACACGTTTCCCCGCTCGAACCAGCGCTGCCCGAACGCCTTCAAGAGCAGCGGTGGGAACAGTTCGAGGTGGATCGAACCCGCAACGGTGCCGCCGCGGAGCCCGAGCCGGGAGGCCGTGTTGTCGTCGTGGATGCTGCCCACGATCTTGATTGCGGAGTTGATCGGCTTCCGCATTGCCCCCACGTACACGCCGTCCCGCTCTTCGATCTCGTCAAGGAACGACCGGATGTCTCCGGACATGTCTGCCTCCCTTTCCCGGGCGCCTCAAACGTCCGCCTTCAGTACCTCCCGCCGCGCTTCGTACTGGATGTACCTGCTCATCGCCAGAATGGCCCGTTCGATGTCTGTGAAGACTGCGATTCCAGCCTCGCCAATAGCGTCGCGAGCGTCGAGAACGGCCTGAACCATCCCCTTGTCGCGCGACTCTGGCTCCTCGACCGAAACGACCAGGGGCTTGTTGTTGTCGGTGCCGAGGCGCCTCAGGCGGTCGAGCGCTTCCTGCGGAAGACGGTCGCCGCCGAGCCTGTTCAAGACACGCTCGATAGGGAGATTCAGGATAATGCCATCATATTCGGGGGCGGCGGCCATCAGCTCCATGATCTGTGTCTCCTTGCCGCCGCCTCCCGGTCCTACGATCGACATGTCGACGGGGTTCCCCAGCCAGTCCCAGGCATGCGGTATGTCTTCGCGGAGGGCTTCACGCACTGACTGCGGCATGGGCGGGAGTTCGAGTCCGGCCTCATTGCACAGGTCGGCGCATTCCACTGTGCCACCGCCGGCGCCACCGAGAACGGCCATCCGGTTGCCGCGAACGGGCCCCGCATTGCGATAGGTGACCAGCATGTCGATCAGCTCACTAAGGCTGCCGACTTCGAACGCTCCTGCCTGTCCGACCGCTACCTGCCAGACCCTCCGCTGTGATGCGAGGGCGGCAGTGTGCGACGATGCGGCGGCGTCACCCGCGGCGGTGCGGCCCCCTTTCAGGACGAGGACAGGCTTTCGACCGGCGGCATACGCGAGGGCCTGGAAGAAGCGGCGGCCATCGCGGACTCCCTCGATGTATGCGGCAATGATGTCCGTGTCCGGGTCATCGGCAAAGTGGTGCAGGAAGTCGACCTCGTTCAGATCGAGGGCATTGCCGTAGCTTATCACTTTCGAAAAGCGCAGGCCGCGCTTCTTGCCCCGGCCGATGACGCGGAAGGCATGGCTGCCGCTCTGGGAGAGAAAGCCGATGTTGCCCGGGCCCTCCATCGCCCACGGGTCAAAGGTGATGCGCCGCTTGGGGTAGTAGACGCCCATGCAATTGGGGCCAATCACCCTGATACCAGCCTCTTGGGTCACTCGCCGCAACTCACGCTCGGCCTCTGCGTCGTCGGCACGGCCCGTTTCGCTGAAGCGGGCGGTGAAGAAGTGGATCAGCTTGACACCCTTCTTCTTGGCCCCTTTAACGACCTCGAAGACGGCACCCGCGGGAACGGCGGAGATGACGAAGTCGACCCGCCCGGGAATAGCCTCGAGCCTGGGGTAGACCTTGAGGCCGAGAAGCTCATCGAGTCGCGGGTTGACGGGATAGATGGCCCCGGGAAAGCCGAACTGGACGAGCCCGTCCACGAAGTCGAAGCCCTGGCTGCGACGATTGGAGGAGGCGCCGACGATGGCAATGCTGCGGGGCTGAAACAACGGTTCGATGTTGTTGTTCGCGCGAGGCGCCTTCTTGGGAGACAGCATCAGCAGAGTCCTCTAGGTGCGCAGAGAAGCGTTCAGTGCATAACCCTGTTTTGCACCGGATCGGGGGTTGGGGTCAAGACTGGCTTTCACGTCCTGGCAGGAGAAAACGGCCGACGTGAGCGCGTCGGCCCCCTTCGCCGGCCGAAGGACTCGGACCGCTCTCTGCTCAGCGCGCACGAGCTCGATGAGCTTGGCAGTCAATGTGGGGTCAAACTGGGTGCCCGAGCGGCGCTTCTATTCGGCGGTCGTCGTTCAGTGTGTTGCCGATCCACAGGGGCGAACTAGTGGAGCATCGTACTCCGAGGCAGCGGGCCGGGGACCCTTCCAGATACGTATGGAGTATTGTCACCCCACAGGCTCCCTTCTCGGTTCGGGCCTCGCAGGTGCGGTCGGACATAAACACTGATAACCTGTGCTTATCGGGGGCGATGCTTATCCCCCAGGGGCACACCATCAAGCGATGGTGTTCGAGAAGGTCAAGAACTATGGTCGGATGTGTTCGATCGATACGCCAGATGATACGGTTGGGGTTCCTGCTGCTAGTACTAGGTCTTGCTGCGTGTGGAGAAGCCGGAAATGGTAGCGTGACAGTTGGCAGCCGGAATTGCGTACCCGGCACGCCCGATCCCTCGGCGCCGCTGGTCACTGCAGATGACATCCCGGTCGCCCACACGCCCGGCTGCGGTTGGGATAGATTCCCGCCGCCCATCCTTGAAACCTGCAACGAGCCGTTGGTGCCGGAGGCGCCCGATCTGCGTGGCCTTTGGAAGGCTTACTCGGGGATGGTCGGTCACGTTGAACGCATCGAACAGTGCGGCAACCGGGCAGTCATCACGTCTGGCGGGGTCATCCATGACATGCGGGCGGATGGGACTCTGGAAAACGGCGTCAACGATGTCAGCGTCTCGACCTGCCAACCCATCAAGGTCGCGGCCGAGTTTGTTGACGGGCAGTTGCGGCTTCGCCCGTTCGGCGGGGCGGTGACCGTCACTCGCCAGCTCGATGGAGGGGAGCTCGTCTTGGTCTACGTCGGATCACCCTCTCGCCTCAAGCGGATCTGCAATCTGCCTGAGTGACGACCACGGACGCGTTGTGGGGTGGCAACTCCCGATCCTTATGCGGGCCGCTCAGCCAACCCTCTGCCTCGGGGATGTGTGCTCTACAGCATGGGACAACCCAATGCCACAAGTGCGAATGGGTGGCTGCTTGACGTGCGCAGATGCGGATGAGATCTGTGGTCGCCACACCCGGCTGCCGCTCCGCCTGGAGCCAGGTCTGTGGTTGGGCTAACATGGCGGGTGATAGCGTTCATGGAAGCAGGCCAGAAGAGCCGGACTCCCTAGTCGAGGGGCTCCGGTCCCACCGAGAAAGAGCACGATTCTCAGCGGACTAATAGTCCGGGAGGAGATGGAGATGGCCAAGCCGAGCATACTTTTCGAGCCGTTCCAGATCAAGAGCATGAAGCTGAAGAACCGGATCGGGCTGGCACCGATGCTCAACATGCCCGGCGTGTGGACCAGCTTCTCCATCACCGACGAGACGATCGCATGGTTCGAGGCGCGGGCCCGAGGGGGCGCCGGACTGATCATGACCGGTAGCTTCGTGCCGCTGATGGTCGCCCTTCCCGGCTGGAAGGAGCGCTTTGCCAAGCTGGCCGAGGTGATGCATTCGCACGGCGCCAGACTGGGCGTGCAACTCGCCATGGGTGGACCGATGACGGGTACAGGCCCTTCACTTCCGCCCTATCCCAATGAACTCGACGCAAAGCAGGCGATCATGGACCTGCTGGAGATGGGCTCAGGGCTTCTGGCGCCCGCCGAACCACACGCGCTCAGCGTCGAAGAGATCAAGGCCCACGTGAAGGCCTTCGCCGACGCGGCGGCGATACTGAAAGAGGCGGGGGTCGACTGCGTCGAGCTCCATTGCGCCCATGGTGGAGCCACCCTCTGCTGCTCCTTCATATCGCCCTTCTACAACCGGCGGGACGATCAGTACGGAGGCAGCTGGGAGAACCGACTCCGTTTCCCCACCGACACGCTCAAGAGAATGCGAGAGGCGGTCGGAGAGGACTATCCACTGCTGGTCAGGATCAGTGCCGACGAGCTGTTGGGGGACAAGGGCATCACCATCGACGACACGACCCGGTACATCGTTCCCGCGCTGGAGAAGGCCGGCGCAGACTGCATCGATGTTTCACAGGGGTCCATCGTCCACTCACCGGAGGGGATCGAGATCCCTCTCTACTATCCACGAGGCTGCTTCATCCACCTTGCCGAGGCCGTGAAGAAGGTGACCCGTCTTCCGGTGATCGGCGTCGGGCGGATCGTCGACCTGGAGATGGCCGAGGACTTCCTGCAGGAGGGCAAGGCCGACCTGATCTACATGGGCAGGCAGCTGACTGCCGACCCGGAAACCCCCAAAAAGTACCTGGAGGGGCGGCCGGAGGACGTTCGCAAGTGTGTCGCCTGCGTGGAGGGGTGCGGCACGCCCTGCTCCATCAACTATGAGATGGCGCCGAACGCCATACCGCTGACCCCGGCGCAGACGCCAAGGCGAGTCCTGGTAATTGGCGGTGGGGTGGCCGGGATGGAGGCGGCGCGGGTCGCCGCCCAGAGGGGCCACCGCGTCACCTTGATCGAGAAGAGGTCCGAGCTCGGGGGAATGGTGGCTGCCCTGGCCCTCGAGCCGCTGACAGCCGAGTTCGGGAATCTCATCAAGTACCTCACGGTCCAGCTTGAGAAGCTTGGAGTGGAGGTGATGCTTTCCCGGGACGCCGGCCTGGCCGAGGTCGATGAGCTGAACCCCGACGTCGTCATCACGGCCACGGGCTCGTCGATGATGATTCCCGAGGTCGCCAAGGGTAAGCCCGGGGTGATGGACCATATCGAGGCCCTGAAGAGGAGGAAGGAGATCGGCCATCGGGTGGTCGTCTGGGGGCTGGCCTACGGCGCCGAGCTGGCCATTTCTCTCGCCGCGGAGGGGAGGGAGGTGGTCCTGATCGGCGAAGGCAGCGAGAAGACACTGGGAGGGCACGCTTCGAACTTCAGGAGGTGGTGGGTCTTGAGGAAGCTCGCGGACATCAATCCGGCCAGGGGAACTCCCGAGGCGCAGAGGCTCACCAACCCCAAGGTGCTGTCGAACGTGAGGGTGAAAGAGATCACTTCGGAGGGGATCGCGCTCACCGATGAGGGCGGGCACCCGCAGGTTCTACCCTATGACGTCCTGATCATCTCGCGAGGCCGGAAACCGAACAACGCTCTCCCCGCGCAGCTACAGGAAAGGGGGACAGAGGTCCATGAGATCGGAGATTGCGCCTCCATTGGGGACATCCAAAAGGCGATCTCGCGCGCCAACGAGGTGGCGAGAGTCATCTGAAAGCCTGCGACCCGCGGTGGGGTGGTAGTATTCCGTCCGTATGTGGCACTAACCCTCTGAGCTTTCCGGGCCGGCCCTGAGGCAACACACTCCCGTAGAAGTCCCGTTCGAACCCTCGATGCCGCCACCCACTCTGCTTGCCAGGCAGATGCTGTGGGGTGGCAATATTCCGTCCGTATCTAGCATTGACTCTCTGAGCTATCTGGGCCAGCCTTGAGGTAACGCACCCCCGGAAGTCCCGTTCGCCCCCTCGATATCGCCACCCACCCTCTGCGTGATAGGCAGATGCTCCACGGCTTCGCACTCCTGTTGGCAGAGACACTCACCCCACAGCAGCTGCCCTGAGCCTGGAACTCAAGGGTTCGTTACGGCGTCATATAGTATCGAGGCCAAGGAGTGTACGATGACAACGACTCAAAGACTCGGGGCGTTACTGGCTCTCAGCGCGCTCGCGTTGGCTCTCACTGCCGGGTGTGGTTGCGACGGGGCCGCGAGGGTTGCCGATTCCGAGGTGACAACGCTCGTGGCGGCGCCGATCGACGACCTTGAGCTGCTGATTCGTGAATCGTTCCCACCGCAGTATGCGCTCCGCGTGGTCTCCGGCCTACCGAACGGCTGCCACCAGTTCAGCGGTCACAAGCTCGCCAGGGATGGTACCCGTATCACCATTGCCGTGTGGAACCGTGTCCCGACTGACCCGGGCACAGCCTGCGCCCTGGTTTACGGGCAGCACGAGGAGATCATTGAGCTTGGCACCGACTTTGAGCCGGGCACCGAGTACGCAGTCAAGATCAATGACGAGACGCTGACCTTCACTGCGCAGTAGGCAAGGCAACGCCGACCTGTGGGGCGGCAAAACCCCATCCGTATGTGTGGGTGCGGAAGCCAAGAACCTCATCCGAATCTGACTGATTGACCGGAGACGGCGTCCGCGCGAGCCTCACTTGGTGGGCTCAGGAAGTCCATCGGCACGGATCACAGCCATGCGGATCGAATTCTTGGGCCCCACAGGCGCCAGCCGTGGGGCACGACGTCCGTGATCGTGTGGCAATGAGAGGTTGACTCTGGCTCGCTCCGGCGGGCTGCGCACACTGGCGATCAGATGCGGTAGTGGTGCGGACCGAAGTCCGCCTCATAGAAGGGGGCGACGGCGTCGCCGCGGCGGGCGACGCGGTCGATGCTCTTCAGCTCATCATCGGTGAAGTTGACGCCCAGGGCACCTAGGTTGTCCTCAAGTTGCTCCATTGTGCGCGGGCCCATAATCGGGCTCGTAACTCCCGGTCGCTGCATGCACCAGGCGAGTGCGAGTTGGGACAGCGTTACGGACTTCTCCTCGGCTAGCGGCTGCAGCCCCTCTATGACGTCATAGATCCGGTCAGTCATGCGCCGCGCGAGCAGCGGATTGGTCTCGTAGTCTGCAAAGCGGCTGTCCGCTGGCGGTTCCTCCCCGCGATGGTACTTTCCAGTTAGAAGGCCGCCGGCGAGCGGGCTCCATGGCATGACTGCAAGGCCGAATGTCTGCGCCATCGGTAGTAGCTCCCGTTCAATCCGCCGATCCAGGAGATTGTAGGGCGGCTGTTCGGAGACAAAGCGATTTAGGCCTAGTTCTTTGGCCACCCATAGAGACTCAACCACCTGCCAGGCAGCGAAAGTGCTCGTTCCGATGTAACGCACTTTGCCAGCACGTATCAGGTCGTCGAGAGCCCGCAGCGCTTCGTCAACGGGGATGTCGGACTGAGGGCGATGGATCTGGTAGAGGTCGACATAGTCCGTCTGTAGGCGACGAAGGCTGCCTTCGCATTGCTCAATGATGTGGCGGCGGCTGTTGCCCCAATCATTGACGCCTTCCCCCATCTTCCAATGCACCTTTGTGGCCAAAACCACGTGCTGGCGCTTGCCGTTGCGTTTCAGTGCTTCCCCAGTCGCCTCTTCGCTCTTGCCCAAGCTGTAGACATTCGCGGTATCGAGGAAGTTGACTCCTACGTCGAGCGCCCGATCGATGATCCTCTGCGACTCGGTGGGATCTGTCTTGCCGCCGAACATCATGCAGCCGAGGCAGAGGCTGCTCACCTTCACGCCCGTTCGCCCAAAAGAACGATACTCCACGCTATCCTCCCGATGCTTCCAGAGACCAAGACGGCGAAGGTGCCCGCGCTGATACTACGACGCAACGAACTGGAAATCCAGGGAGGTCATGCGGTTCTTGGCGGCAACACAACGTGCCCTTAGAGTGCGCTCTCCCGGCGACTGGGACGAGGCACTGGAGACCCTCTGCCTCGGAGGCAGATGCTCTACCATATTTGCGGGGTCGGCACGCCGAGCCATCCGGGGCTCCTAATGTGCCTCGGCAGTGCGCGGCCCACTGGTAGGCTGTTGCGAAACTCGTTAGCGCCCCGGTGCCGCGCTGTGCTCAGCCGCAGTCTTCCGGTGGACTAAGCGCGAAAATGTCTGGCGCCTGTCTTGACAACCCTCTAGCATAGGAGTAGTTTTCCCGCGTACAAATGGGACCGCCGGCGATGTTGGCACCGGCGGCCCCGGTTACCGAGCCCTGACGCGGCCAGGGTCGGCCCATCCAGTCTAGGATGGCAGACCCCGACCGCGCAAGGGTCGGGGTTTCGCTATCTTCGCCCCGGCGCAGCGCAGAGCAGAGGTGGTGTCCAATGAGGAAGCAGACCTTGGTCACCCTGGCACTGGCAGCGCTTCTCGCCCTCACACTATCAAGGCCCAGTGATATGTACCTGATGCCAGGAGAGCCGAGCGTGCCTAGGGCCCGCGGATGAGGTTGGAGCGCCGCATTCTGCGTAGCTTGAAGTCCCAGATTCGAGCTACACGGCAGGAAGGGGCGGCAATCCGTTTGGGAATGCCCTGTTACAGAGGGGAGATCGCCCATGAAATGCCCTCACTGCGACTTCGCCAGCGAGGAACTGATCTGCCCCCAGTGCCAGCTGCGTTTTGGCTCCGACCAGCTTGAGGAGCTTGCCCACCTCGACTACCTCAAGACTCTGCTGAAGGACTGGCTCCACAATGGCCTCATCACCTCGCCCACCTACAAACGGCTCCAGCAGACAATAGCAGCCCGCTCTGGCAGGCTTGAGGTGGCCCTCGGCTTAGCGGCGGCACCGGAGGCAGCCCCTGAAGCCGCGCCTGTGGAAGAGGCCGCGGCCCCCCCACCACAGCCAGCGCCCGCCCCTGCCCCAGCGCCCGCCCTCGTCACGGAAGCGCCTGCGCCGGCCGCCGCGTCGGCGCCACCCCGTCCCGCCCCCAGACCGCGTCCCGCTCTGCCGCCCGCGCCGGTGCGCGTGGCGCGGGCGGCCGTCCCGTTTCTCTCCAAGTACGGTCTCGTGTCGATTCCCTACCTGGGTGTCGCGCTCCTAGTTGGGGCGCTGAGCATCGGCCTCTACTCCATCTGGAGCGAGATACCGCCGTTCCTGCGACTCGTCACCTTCGTTGTCGCCACCCTGGTCGCCTTCGGCGGCGCCTACTGGCTGCGGGCGCAAGTGCGCCTGCCCATCACCGCCACCGCCGTCGGTCTCATCGGCGGCGTCCTCATCGCCGTCGACAGCTTCACGCTGGCCGGTGAAGGCCTGCTTGGTCAGGAGGGCGTAGGCCAGTGGCTGGCCGTGTCGCTGGCGGCAGCGGTGGGGTACGTCCTGGTGGCCGCCGTCCAGCGCGACGTTCCCTTCGGCTTCCTGGCGGCCGGCGCGATCGGCAGCAGTTACCTGGCCTTCCTCAACGTCGCCGGCCTCGATCCGCAGTGGCAGGCCGGAGCCCTCACTGCTCTCAGCAGCGTCTCGCTGCTGGTGACGCCGGCCTTGCGCCGTTACCTGCCGAACGTGGCGGTTGCCCTCTGCTGGTCCGCCCGAGTCTCGCTCCCCATCGTGATGGTGGGGACGCTGGCCTGGAATCGCGGACTCGAAGCTCTTGACTTCATGGAGCGGCCGGCCAACGACTACGCGACGGGACTGGTATGGTGGCTGGGATCGGCCACCTATTACGCCTCCTGGGCCAGGACACGCTTCACGATCCTGGAGCACGCGGCAGCCTGGGCGATCGCAATCTCATACACGCTCACTATGTTCCTGGTGGCCCCTTCCACCGCATGGCTTGGCGCGTTGCTCCTCCCACTGGCTGGGGTTTACGTGCTCTACGGCCGCTACGTGCGTCATCGAATCCCGTGGTTCGCATCCCCAGCGGCGGCGATGAAGGGCGTCCCATGGCCTCTCCCGGATTTCCTCCGCGAGCTCCAGCCGGCGTATGTGGTAGGTTACCTGGCCATTGGTGCGGCACTGCTCTGGCCGGAACAGACCGCGACGACTCGCACGGTGACGCTTTCCTGCGTGGCGGCGCTTTGGGCGGGCTCCGGCTACCTTTTCCCAAGGCTGGCCGCCCTGCATGAGCACTTCACCGTCTGGACGGCCGTCGCCGCTGCCGCTACGTTCCAGGCCGGTCCGCCGAGCGGCTGGCTGAGCCTGCCGACCGTCGCCCTGGGCGGCGTGGCCCTGGGCTACGATGCGCTGATCCGTCCTCGCATCCTCCCCATCAGCATGGCGGAGCCGTGGACGCTGGCCTGGCTGGCGCGGGCCTCGAGCCGTCTTAGTCCGGCCTTTCTCGTGGGCCATGCCCTGCTACTGCTGGGCATCGCCTGGCCCTGGCAGACGCCGGAATCGCGCGTCGTTACCCTCTACGCCGTCGCGGGCGTCTGTGCCCTCAGCACGCGGCTTTACCCCAAGTACGGCCTGCCTTACGAACATGCAGCTGTGGGAGTGGGTGCCTCAGCAATCATGCTTAGCCTCTTCGAGACCGACTTGGACCGTGGGTGGATCGGCGTGGCTGGCGTCGGGCTGGCGGCCGTCCTGCTCCTTGTCGCCCGCTTCGGCCGCGACGTCCTGGCGCCGGGTCGGCCCCTTTCGCTCCTCGAGGACGCCAAGGGGGCGCCGAAGACTCTGGTCTACATTCCACCGGCATTCATCGCCGGCAACGTGCTGGTGGTGCTCGCCCTGGCCTGGCCCTGGCAGACCGTAGAGACAGCCACAGCGACACTGTTCGCCGTGGCGCTGACCGCGGCGCTCGCCGCTAGCCTCTTCCCCCGGCTCCTTGCCTGGTACGAAATGGCCGCCACCGGGCTGGCCGTCGCCGGCCTCGCCCTCACGCTCGACACGTTGCGGGAGCGCACGCGGCTCGACGGCGACTGGGCGGGTGGGCTGTTCGTGCCGGCGTCCATGGCGCTGCTGGCATTCGCCGCCTACCTGCGGCCTCGCGTCCTCCGCCGACTCGGGATCACAAGGGACGTAAACATGTGGGTGTCGCCGGAGGCCCTCGCCGCCATTGGCCTGGCCGCGGCCGCCTTCCTCGCGCCCTGGGCCGAAGCCGACTTCACCATGGGCCGCGTCGTGAGCGGGTTCGCCGTGGCCGCGGAGGCAGGCCTTGTGGCTCTCCTCAGCCAGCGCCCGGAAGCCCACTACGCGACGGCCGCCCTCCTGACGGGCGCCTTCGCCGAGACGCTGGAGCTCCGGCGCGTCTCCCTCAACGACGCCGCCCTCTGGCTCCTGATCCCCATGGGCGCATTCGCCCTGCTTGGCGAGGGGATCCAGGCGTGGCGCGCCCGCACCGGCGATGCAGGGGCCCACAGCGCCCTCCCCTGGCACGGCCTTCGGGCGGCGACTTCGCTTCCTTACCTGGTTAGCGCTTACCTGCTTTCCGTCATCGCACTGCTGCTTGTCACAACTCGCCTGGCCATCGAGGGCGATGCGCGGGTCGAGTTTATGGGGGCCTACCTAGGTGTGACGGTACTGTGGGCGGCCTCCAGCTTCCTGCGCCGAAGCAGCGTCTTCCTGATCGCCGCCGCGCCCCTGGCCGTGGTGCCCTACGTCCTGGCCTCGGACAATGGGTTCTTCATGGGGCTG
>Ga0315274_10006731_pt1 | contig 16723 bp, 14 predicted proteins | sample YL17G02_20_MG_FD_203700 | JGI IMG/M metagenome (GOLD analysis project Ga0315274, IMG submission 203700) | Sediment microbial communities from Yellowstone Lake, YNP, Wyoming, USA - YL17G02_20 | ecosystem: Environmental > Aquatic > Freshwater > Lake > Sediment | place: USA: Wyoming | collected...
GACACCATGCATCACCTTCAGGAGGTTTCCCTTCGGTGTCTCCAGAATCACATGATAATGGTTGTCCATCACAACATATGCATGAACCAGAATGCCGTACCGATCATGATAATCCTCGAAAATTTCAAGGAACTTAATTCGATCCCCATCGTCCAAAAATATTTTCTTCCGCTCGTTCCCCCTGCTCGTGACGTGATATAAAGCGCCAATGTACTCTATCCGGATTGGTCTGCCCATAACTCCAAAATACCAAAATCATCAATTTCTGTCAACATTCAAGGCCTGACACCCTCGCTTCACTTGTTTTTAAAGATTTTATTTTTTCTTGCTTTTTCTCTTGACAAAAAGAATATAGGATGTCCCCGGACGTTTTCTGCTCTAGGAATATGGATGGCATAAACATCTCCTGCCGTTGAATCGAACGCTACACGCACAGAGCCCTCTAGTTGATGAAGTCTAACGGCGCAGGTCAGGCGCGCTGTAAAGCGTCGCCTGCACCTGCTGGTTCGGTATCATTTGTCTTTCTTGCGTAAGGAAGCAAAATCCGACTTTCAAAACGGCTACTTCTTGCTCCTGAACTCCTTCAGTCTGGTACACTCCACAAGCCGATCCAGTGTGTTGACTGTGAAAACCTTGCCCTGTGTTGCCAAGAGCATCTTCTTCATGTCCTCGCGGCGAACACCAAACCCACGACCTCCGATGCAGGCAATGACCTCATAACCCGGTTTCCCATTTTTCCCAGCGCCGCGACTCAATTCTGCCAGATGCTGAATTCGGGTGACCTTGTCGCGTGCCGTACCGTCATCTTCCGTGATCTTGGCTTCAATGATTACCTGCGGGTTGAACTCACTCGGGATGATGAAGTCAGGGGCTTGGTCAAAGCCATCAATCTTTTCTGCCCGTTTGGTCTTTCGGAAACTGATGCCCGCCCGAGACAAGACCTCTTCAATGGCGTTTTCGAGACCGTCGCCGACGAGTTCGCTCACGGAATCCCTGTGCCCGGCAAAGGGTCGACCAAGGAAACGCTCATACAGCACCATCGCGTATGGAACGCCTATCTGCGCCAGAGCGCGCATACCGGAGATGCCTGCTTTCGTATCGGCCTTGTCCAACCGATGAAGGCGGTCGGAAAGAACGATAGGTGCTCCATCCATGAGGAGACCGCAGGCCGTAGTAACCAGTTTGCGAATTCGGTCCGCGCTTTCAGCGGTAGTCCGAAGCGGTTCCATTGGCTTGGAGCGAATTTTCCGATCAAGCGTTCGGATGAAACCTTGCGAGATATCCGTCTTTGTTGCCTGCGTTGCCAAGTAGGCCCATTCCGGAGGAGTGAATCCCAGTATGGCCCGCAAGACCACAAAGGCTATTGGGCATTTCGTGATAACGCCAAATACCGCCTGATCATTCATCGCGGAAAAACCGTTCGTGCCCTGTTTCAGTGCCTCATAGCCGGTCTCGAAAATAGGAAAGGTCACGAATCCCTCGCCGCGCGGCATTACGAGAAATTCCGAGGTTAGACAAGAGAAAACCGCATCAATGAACTCATCCAGTTTCGTTTCGATCTCGGTAGGTGTCACTTCAAAAGGAAACTTCATCTGTATTCTCTCCGTATGCCCCATGCGCCTCCATCACGGCATAATGAAGTTGGCGAGAGGCCAGGTTCTTTTTGCAGCGCAGATCGTCTATGACTTCATCAATGTCGCAGAAGCCGTGCAGCCATGAGTTAACCCTATCCAGTTTCTTCTGGATGGGTTGGTCAACGTTCCAGTCATGCCTTAGGTTCCAGATGGCCAGACGAGTCAGGTGTCCATAGGCCGTGCAACGCGCATCGCCTTCTGTGGGCTTCACTCCACCCACTTCAAGTTGGCCAATGTCATCGGCAATGAACGTGACCAACTCCTCAGTCTTATCGGGGAGCCATTTCTTGGGCACAGACCCCGTGCTTCTGCAGATGAAGACCGTGTCAACGATTGACGACTTGGTTCCACTGATATGTATCGACGCGCCCATCTCGGCCGGACAGGGGAATGAGGCAGAGCAGACCAACTTGGCATCAAGGATGGCGACCGCGATCGGATGATAAGCCTGAATGTCGTTATGGTGGAAGGTGAATGCAAGCGGAGCACCTTTCTTGAGCGCTCGCGCCATGCTGCTAAACACCCGGCTAAGACCTTCAGTGAAGTGGACCAGGCCGCGGCCGGCCGTGATATTGCCCGTCAATTCCGCAGTCCGCCGGGTGCTCGGGGTTTCAAACACGGTACAGTCCTTCATCAGTCTGCGAAGCCACACATAGCAGAAGTCCATGAGTTCGGAGTACTGGACGTTCCCGAAATAGGGAGGATCAGTAAGCACCGCATCCAGTGACTCCGGCGGAAACTCGTGCGCCGCAGAGTCCCTGCACTCCACTCTGACATAGCGCGATTCCGAAGGCTGCCGCCCGTTTCGCGACTCCCCGATCCACTCCCCATCCATGGGCACAACGGTCTTTCTCGCGCCGTTGTGCCGGATCTCAAAGGGCGAATCACAGTATTCCTTGGCTTTGGCGTACTTCTCAATGATATTGTGCCAACCGCCGCTGCCGACGGGCGCGCCAGACAAAGGATTGGCCACCCCGAGCAGGTTCGATTCGACTTGGACAAGGCCGACCGGAAATCCATGTACGGAAAAGATATCCAATGACTTGAGTGCCATTGTGTCGTAACGACAAAGCATGTTCTGATATCGCAGGAGATCCGACAGATTCGTCGCGAGCGCCTTCCGCACTCGCGTATTGCTCGTGGCTTGGATCAGTCGGCAACTGAGTTCCAATCCCAATAACTGTCTTTCATTGAACATCTCTCGGTACTGGCGATAGCCCCAGCGGTGAAGTCTAGCGGACTCGTCACCGTCCGGGATGTCATCATCCGGGATAAACTTAGATCGCAGTCTCTTCAGCGCCTCCTTCGCGGCAACCACTTTTTTGAGATCATCGGCATCCGGCTTCTTGAAGAAGCGACCCGCATGCGACACTCGACAGCTCGGGTGGGTGTACTCTATGGCAAACAGCCGATGACCGAACGGTATTGAGCGCTTTCCGGGAATCTTGTGCGGCTTTCCGCACTTGGGGCATTTGCAGTTCCCATGCGATACAGGACCACCAAGCCGGAGTGCCTTGCCGCAGTAATGGCAATTGCTGGGGGTTTGTCTATCTTCGATATCGTTAAGTTCGCCGCACTCCGAGCACACAATAACGTTGCGGGGGTGTCGGACGTTTTCGGCCAAGAGGTAACCGGGGAACAGGTCTATGGAGTGCTGACAGTCATCACACTCAAGAATCTTGACCCAAAGGAAGTATTTGACTTGGACATCCGCTTTGCCATCGACGACGCAATGGGTCCGGTACAGGCTGCCTATCTCCTTTTCAAGCGCATGCCGGAGCCTGCAGGCAGCCGCTCGATACTCGTCGAGATCTAAATGCTCAATTTGCTCACGGACGATCCACCACGCAAGAGGGTTGATGTCAAATCCGATCGTGTCGCATCCCGTTCTGTTCGCTTCTATTAGTGGGGTTCCTCCACCCATGAATGGGTCGGCAACGCGTTTTCCCTTGAAGTTCTGAGATCGGTAGAACTCTTGTTCTAGGTCGCCTTCTGTGAACTCAGAAAGAAGCAGACTGCGGAACAGAGTGCCAGGCCGTCGAGCGAACCACTTGTGAACGGAGATTATGGGGCGGTAGTTCTGCTGGATTTGCTTCTCCCGCAGAGTCAAGCCTGAGACGAACGCTATGTTGAATCTCTTCTCAATCATTTGTGGTTACACCCTACTGATTTGGCGAACACTGTTTACCCCAAACGTAGCAGAACGGGGAGCCAGGCGGCCATACCCAAATTGTCCGATTGCATAGTCTATTGATTAATTGGCTTATGACCGAACAGCTAAGCTGAGTCGCCGCGGCATAAACGTAACCCCAAGGCCATCGCCCGATCCACACGGTCAGCTGCAGCGGGAGTTAGGCTTGCCTATCCTCAAAACCCCAAGCTCAAACCCCACAAGGCTGGAAACCAACCCCTGCAGTAGCCTGCCTTCCCCTCGCATCAACTGACCTCTGCTGTGGCCGATGAGCATTTTGGCGTGCTTTCTCACCAGCATAACGAAAGAAGGCTATGATTTCAGCATCAGACTTGCCTGAGAAGATTTTGGGGTCAGACTTAATTATTGAGATTATTTTGACTCCCTCCAAAAACAAGGTAATTTTTCGTTTTGTCCTTAAATGTCAATATTTAAGTCTGACCCCCTGATCTTTCTCTGATCTTTCTTAGCGCCGTGCGAGTCAGCGCACGGCGCGGTTTCGCATCTTTTGTTTCTTTGCGAAAAACAAATCGGGCGAGCAGACCCCTTGGGCTGCTCAACTCCGCCGTTAGCGCCGTGCGCAGCACGGCGTTAACGTTTGAATTCAGCGGCGCGTTAGCGCGTCCGCTGGAATGAAAGATTAGGCATATTTCTTCCAAAGTGCATCAAGATCGGTATCCCGCCAATTGAAGAACTCCTGGAACAATAGCTCATCACTTGGCCCATAAAAGCATGACAGGTTCGATCCACCATTGAGCGTTTCAAGGATCGAGCGCCAAATGTTTAGGTTTAGGTTCGTAACATCAAGCTCAGAATCCTGTTTTGGCCACTCGTTGCAGCAGATGGAGTCGATAGCGATGTATGATGTCCCATGTACTTCTGGTGTTCGGTGATTACGATCGAATCGGTGAACCACAAGCAGGTAGAAGACTAACCAGCCAAAACCATTCCCTGGGCGGGATAGCCACTTGCGAAAGGTTCCGAGCTTCGACTTCCTCGCGGGAATGAGTTTTCTGTTCTCTACGAAGTACACGAACTCCATCAAACATTCAAACGAAATCCTAGCTGCGACGATGCCAGCTTGCCGAGTTGAAGCTGCCAAAATCTGCACATGAGGATTGAGCCACTTCGACTGGTCTTGGTTAGGAATATGGACTAGACGGTTTTCAATCCCGGCGTATTGAGAACACAGTGCCGACTGAAAGCGCGCTCGATAATAGAGCAGGAGGGCGCGCTTCCTGTCATGATCGTCAAGGGCTTGGATTGACTGTGATTCATAGATTGCAGTTGCAGACACCTCAGGTGCTTGTCGTACCTGACTGCCATATCGACTTATATGATACTCATCGAAGAATGCGTCGATTCGGAGCGCGATGGAGCGGGCCTCCAACTCGCAAAAATGGTTGACGTTTAGCGCCTGCATACAATGCCTAACAATAATTGGATTGCAGACTGTAATTTCCTAAAATCCTATACTTACTAATGGCTTTTGTCAAACATATTTTCGGGGATTTATGAAACTTTAACTGAACACCAAATTGCTATTTATCTAACTAATTTCAAATAGTTGCTGTCTTGAATATCGTTATAGACACTGAAATCGAGCATGGCTGGGGTCACCTCCCCATCAGGCCCCGCCATACTCTCTGCTGTCGAGGATTTGATGAAACGATTTTTTAAAGTCAGTTGACCAATGGCACACGGCTCAAATAGAATAGACATCTCTTACACTCTCAGATATTATCCATAATGCAGGCACCAGACCTTCTTACCGTGTCCGTGCCCGTGTTCCGTGTCCGCTTTCTGTCTACTGCTTACTGCCTGCTATTTCTCCCGATCTCCCCATCACCCCATCTCCCCATTGTCTTTTTGTAGTCTATGGCCATTTCCGCCTTTAGTCTAATGTTTGAAGTCTATGGTCTGAGGTCTCTTCGGAGTTTCGCAGATATGGCCTCGGCCACCTGGCTGGTCGATGAGGTCCCTCCCAGATCATAGGTCCTCACCTTCCCTTCGACCAGCACATCGGTGATGGCCTTCTCGATCCGGGATCCCGTTGTTTTCTCTCCGAGATAATCAAACATCATTCTCGCAGCCATGATGGCCGCAATGGGATTGACCACATTCTTGTCTGCATATTTCGGGGCTGTCCCGTGACTCGGCTCAAAGATCGCCATCGAATCACCGATATTCCCACTGTAGGCAAACCCCATCCCTCCGACAACGCCCGCACCCACGTCGCTCAGGATATCTCCATTGGCATTCTCCGCAAAAACGATGTCAAACCTCTCCGGTTTCAAGACGATCTGCATGGCACAGGCATCGATCGTCATGTCCTCTGCTTCGACGGAGGGGTATTCTTTAGCCATTTCATAAAACATCTGCCTCATCGGCTCATCGGTGTAAGTGAGGACATGGGCTTTGTGCGTAAAGGTGACCTTCTTCCGTCCCTCTTTCAAAGCCAGTTCAAAACAGAATCTCAGGATCCGTTCCATGCCATGTTTTGTAAATACCCTTAAATTGACATAGGTGTCTCCATCGATATAGCCATCCCCTCGATAGAGGCCTTCCGTGTTTTCCCTTACAATGATGAAGTCTGCCTTCGGCCTCAACGCACCGGAACCAAGCAATGCCTTGATGGGCCTCACATTGGCATAGAGATTAAACCCCAGTCGGAACCCCATGAGCACCTTCGTGGTATTGGGGTTCCCCGCTGCCCCGAAAAGGACGGCATTTGTCTGTTTGATCCCCTCCACCGTCTCTTTGGGAAAGGGGTCTCCGTACTTTGCCACGGCTGCATCCCCTGTATCCATTCTTAAAAATTCGAGGGAAAAGTCCTTGGCCACCTCGTTCACCGTGTCCAACACAATTTGGGCTGCCTTGATGACATCCCTTCCAATCCCGTCTCCTGGAATGACTCCAATTTTATACTTCTTTTTCATAGCGAAACCTCTCGTTCATCTTCATGTGGTCGATGATGAACCCTTTGCTGAAAACATCTCATACAACAAAGATCTCTTTGGGCGTCTTGTGCAAACACTCCCTGACCCCTGTTTTCGTGACGATATAATTATCGCAGAGAATCGCTGTTGCCTTTTTCGAGGCTACCACCGGATGGACTGCGATGTTCATCCCTTCCTTGATCTTCATCGTTTCCCCAATTTGAAAGGAGGGCCTTTCTACCAGATCGTACCCCTGACCATGGGCATAGAGCCTGGTTTCCTCCGGGTATCCCCGGCTTCTCAAGAAATCATTGTTCGCCTTCCACATCTCCATGGGATCGACGCCCGGCTTAAGCATCTTCAGATTGAGGGCCTGCAGTTCTTTCTCGTCCTCAAACTGCTTCTGAAGGTCCTCCGGGATTTTACTGATGCAGGCAATCCGGTGTAAATGGGTATAATACCCGGCAGGATCGGTTGCCTCGATGAGAATCCCTATCTGATCCCCTTCCTTTAATTGACGATTCATCGCGTGAATGGAGCTATAACCGAAGGCATTTCCCGGCGGTGCGGATCCGATGAGGACGAACTGCTGTTCGCTTCCCAGCATCCTGCATTTCAATCTTCCCATGGCAGCGACCTCAAACTCCCTGACCCCAGGCTTGATCGCCTCAAAGCAGGCCTTCATCGCTTCATCATGTAGGTAGGCACTGTATTTGATGCATTCGATCTCTTCCGGACTTTTGATCGCTTTGATCTCATCGATCTCATCCGTGATGTCAACAAATGTTGCGCTTGACAAGTGCTCCCGAATGTACCTGGAGAACCCGGAGGTCATCGCTCCTTCATTCACAAAAGAGACACGGATATTCTTATAACCTTTGAGTTCCTCGACCACTTTCTCCGCATCAAACGTGCAGGTGTAGTTCAAAGAAAGCATGATCGGTGTATTGATTCGCTTCTTGACACCTCTCAAAAGCCATGGTGGAGGACCAACATCCTTCGGATCGCTCGAACCATGCCAGAGAGCTGTCATCTCATCGCCGACGGGAAAAATCACGGCTACGGGATAGGCGTGGACCGCTGGCATATCGGTAAACCATTTGACATAGCCTCCCAGATAATCGTTATTGTTTTGAATGAGCAGAAAATCGATCTTCCCCCCTTTCATGACTTCACGAACAGCCTTCCATCTCCTTTCAAGCTCCTGTGTCGAAATGGGGTGAATCACTTTCTCCTTCAATAGATCCGAACTCATGTTCCATCTCCTTTCTATTACAAACTCAATGTCACCCCCTCCCTACCCTCCCCCCTTGAGGGGGAGGGAGAGGGTGGGGGGATTTCTCAGCAACCTTCGTCGTAACACTTTAGCTCTTTTAAAATGTGTGAGAGCGGTCAGAACACCGGCCAGGGATGCTGTAAAAGGTTTAGAGCGGAAACCTTTTAGCGGGTGTTCCATGAGTCCCAGACCAGAATTCACCGCTTTCTAATTAAGACCGATTGTTTCCCATAACATCACAAAAAACCGCATTCTAAACCTTTTACAGCATCCCTGGCCGGAGAACCTTCCAAACTTTTATTTCAAAGAGCTAAAGTGTTACTCTTCGTCTAATATCGCAACCGCTCTTAAAGGAGAGCCTGTTCCGTTTCTGATTCTTAAAGGAAGGGCAATGAAGGTGAACCGTTTGCCTACCAATTTGTCCAGGTTCATCAAGTTTTCAATGTGAGTCACTTCGCGTTCCGCACAGACATGGTGGCAAGGGTAGGTCTTATCGTACCACATGTCAGGGCTGGGAGAATCGACCCCAAAATTTACACACCCCTGATCGATGATAAACTCCGTGCCCTCCCGGTCCAAGCCAGGATAGTCGGTCATGTATTCCGGTTTGCCATAATATCGATCATACTGGGCCGTGTAAAAAAGGAGGGTGTCCCCTTTCAGGATATCGAGTTTCCACCGTTTCAATTCGGCTTCGATCTTCTTCCGACCAAATTGCGTCTTCTGTGGAACATCACTGACGTCCAGGCAGATGGCTGAAGTGATGCACTTTTCCAAGGGAATCTGATCCACCGAGGGTGCCCCAGGATCTCTGGACAGGTGACTGACCGAATCGATATGGGTTGGACCATGGTCACAGAGCATAATCCCGCGGGTCTCATAGGAAAACCCTGTCCCCAGTTGGCGCTGACATTCTTCGTGGGAAAGATGGGTCCAGACCACTGTTTTTAAATGGCCTGGATAAACAGGCATCTCCTGATAGATCTCCTGTGACAGATCGATCATTTTTCCCTTAAATAACACCCTTCGTTCCCCTTTCTATTGATAAATATCGAGTTTGCCCCTTGATGACTCACCTTCTTTTCCATCATCTCATTTCAACCCCTCCGAGCTTACGCCATTTTCGCTTCAGAAAGGGGAGGACGTTCGACAGCAGGAGCAGGGCGGCGATGCCGAGACATGCGGCCGAGATGGGGCGCGTCACGAAGATCGTAAAGCTCCCCTGAGAAATAATCAACGACTGCCGCATGGCGACCTCCATCATCGGCCCCAGGAGGAAAGCGAGCACCAGCGGGGCCGTATCGAAGTCGAACTTGCGCATCAAATAGCCTAATACCCCGAAGCCGAGCATCAACTTCAGGTCCAGCATCGACAGATTGATGGCGTAAGCACCGACCACGCAGAACAGGAGGATCATGGGAAAGATGATCCGGTAAGGGATCTTCAGCACCTTCACCCACAAACCGATCAGTGGAAGATTCAGAACGAGGAGAAGGATGTTCCCAATGTACATGGAAGCGATGATCCCCCAGAAGATGTCGGCATGCTCCTGGATCAGGAGGGGCCCGGGCCTCACTCCGTGAATCAGCAAAGCGGCGAACAGGAGGGCCACGGTTGCATTCATCGGAATTCCTAAGGAGAGGAGGGGAATGAACGCCCCTCCGGCTGCGGCGTTATTCGCTGACTCGGGGGCGGCCACCCCGACAATCTCCCCCTTCCCGAAAAGCTCGGGGTGTTTGGAGAGCCGTTTCTCCATAATGTAGGCCATGAAGTTCGCGATGATCCCTCCCCCTCCGGGGAGGATGCCGAGCAAGAAACCGAGCACTGAAGACCGGAGAATAGGCCATGTGCACCGTCGCCAATCCTCCCTGCTGGGCAAAAGGTTCTTGATCTTCGTTTTGATCACTTCGATCCTCTCATCCTTTTCGAGCTCCATGAAAACTTCTGAAATGCCGAAGAGCCCCATAACAAGAGGGATCACCCCGACTCCGTCGTTGAGCTCCATGATTCCGAAGGTGAATCGGCTCTGTCCATTGATGAGATCAAGGCCTACCCACGAGAGGAGCATTCCGATCAGGGCAGACATAAAGGCCTTCTCTGCGGACTTCCGGGAAAGATAGGTCACCAGGGTCAAGCCCATCAAAACCAGGCAGAAGAATTCCGGCGGGCCGAATTTGAGAGCGCCTTTCGCAAGGGGCAAGGCAACGATCATGAGGGCAACGACACTGATCGTCCCGGCAATGAAGGAGCCAATGGCGGAAATTCCCAATGCCGGTCCGGCCCTTCCTTGAAGGGCCATTTGATAACCATCGATGCAGGTCATGACGCTTGCCGGCTCTCCCGGGATTGAAACCAAAATGGATGTGGTTGACCCTCCATACATCGATCCATAATAAATCCCGGCCAGCATGATGAAGGTTCCCACAGGGGTGATCTTGAGGCTGACGGGGAGGAGAAGCGCCATCGCGCCAGCGGGTCCGATTCCCGGCAGGACGCCGACGAGAGTGCCGAGAAACACCCCTAAGAAACACAAGAGAAGGTTTTCAGGGGTAGTCGCAATCTTAAACCCGTAAAGAATCTCTGCCCCCATCCGTTACTTCTCCTTAACAGCGATACAAAGGCTTTTTTCATGGGCTTCCATTGGCGGCGATCTCCGCTTCTGTCATTGGCAATCACTTCAGAAAAATGGGATCAATCCCTTCGGAAGGTTGAGCTGCAGCATTCGGGCAAAGAGCAGGTACGTTAAAAATGAGGTCAATGCGGATCCGATCACCCGAGGGATCCATCTTCCCCTTTCCAGAACCTGAAACAAAAAGCACAAGAAGAGGAAGGTGCAGATCAGATAGCCTAAAGTTTGCAGAAGGAGGATGTAAAGAATATTGACCGCGATAACGGCAACGATACGACCCCAGTGGATTCTCTCAGCGGCCTCTCCTGATGCACGATTGACCGGTTGGAGAGATTTGATGAATTGGCGGAGGGCAAGAAGACCGAGGACACCCGAGGCTCCAAAAATCATGAACCCGGAACCAGGATTGCTGGGGGTCCCGACTTCGAGCTCAAACGCCTCGCTGATCACGGCGCCGGAAAGGATCATGAGGAAAAGGCCCGTCCAAAGATTGGCATCCTTCTCCGCAATCCACCCTTTTACATTTCGCAAAGCCATGTTCCTTTTCTTAATCCCGGAATGAAAAAACCTTTGAACCTCAGAAAGAAGCATGGGAGTTGAAACCCCATCCCGTCCAAAGGGAAAGAAGATTCAACTCCCACACCATTCACACCTTTCCTCGGGAAAAGGCTACTTCTTCTGGATTCCGAGTTTCTCGATCAGCTCGCCGGTCTCTTTGTATCCACGGTTCAGGTGATTCCGCAGGGCCTCTCCCGTCATAGGCATCTTATCCTGGAAGATATAGGTTTCCTTCGCGTATTTCTGGAACCCGGCTGACTTCCGGGCTGTGTCGAAGACCGTAACCAGCTTCTTCACGATGGGCTCGGGCAGGCCTTTTGGTCCAGACATCATCAGACCGGGGTAGATAACGTTCGTTTTCATCCCGAATTCCTTTGCCACCTCTTTCAGAGTAGGTATATCAGGAAATGCTGAAAGGCGTTCCTCTCCCTGAAGTACTCCCAAAGCCCTTAGCTTTCCCGCCTTCACCTGGGCGATGGAGGATTCAATGGCAATCCCTGCGGCCATCAGGTGGCCTCCAAGCAGGGCTGCAATGATCTTGGGCTCACCCGCGAAAGGAACGTGGGAGACCTTTAGCCCGGTTTCGAGTTCCATCCCTGCCACCGCCATGTGGGGGACCATGCCAATGCCTGGAATGCCGAAGGTCAGCTTCCCGGGGTTCTCCTTGGCGAAGGTGAGCATGCCCTTGAGGTTCTTGAACGGGCTTTCTGCCGGAACGACAATGAAATGGGTGAAGACCCCGTAAAAGATGATTGGAGTCGTTTCCGCGATGGGATCGAATTTCAGTTTCATCATGTGAGGCATCCGGACGAAGGGTGCATCCGTGGACCCCCAGAGTGTATAGCCATCCGGTTTGGAGGAGACGACATGGCTTCCTGCAATCATGTGGCTCGCTCCGGGTCTGTTTTCCACGATGATATCCTGGCCGATCACCTTCTTCGTTTCTTCGGAAAGGATACGAGAAGCAACATCGACGATGCCTCCAGCCTCCATCCCGACCACCACCGTAATCGCTTTAGTGGGGTAGTCCTGTGAAAAGGCAATGTTCGTAAAGCCCATCATGAAAACAATACCCAAGAGACACGCAAGAACTTTTTTTGATAACGCATAAACATCTTTTCCCATTTTTCCATCCTCCCTTCGTTTTCTCATCATGAATCACCCTTCGAGATCTTTTTCAGGGCAACTCATTGAATGATCTCCTCTTGGAGCCATCAACCCAAAGCAGTATCATCCTTAAAGTTGCATAAAAACTCTGCCAAAGGCAGGTGGGTGTGTTGGAAAAACTTTATAGCGGCACCTTTTATCAGATCACTGCTCCGTTTCGAAACATTTTACAAAGGCCACCTAAGGTAAAACCGCGTGCTCCCCATAAAATATAGAAAAAAACCGCATTATAAAGTTTTGGAAGCACACTCACCTGCCGATTTTATGCAACGTTTAGGTCATGTTTTTAAGAAAAGACGGCAGGCAGTGAGAATTTTCTCCAAAGAAGTTTGCTGAGCCTCTTAATGATAGAGAAGATTCATCTCCTTTTTTGGTCTCAACCACCATGAGCTTCTATCATTTTGGTTTGACGTTTAGATCAACTCAATCAACTTAAATAAATTGAAACTATTTGTCAAGGACAAACCAGTCTCTGTAACGGGTTGCCGCGTGGAGGGTTTTCGTTTTCAAGCGTTGTTCCAGTGATTTTTCAGTTGATATTTTTAGCAGGGTATTTTAAGGTAAAACCGTTCATTCGGACATATGATGGAAGAACAGACATTTCAATTTCAGTTGAACGAAACCCCACCTTTTTTTAAAAATCTGGCCTATGGCCTTCAATGGGTCATCATTGCTATCCCAAGTGTAGTGGTTTTTTCCACGCTCTGCGGAGCAGCCTTAGGGCTTGATCACGCAGCCCAAATCAGTTTTTCGCAACGCCTGCTGATCGCCGCAGGCCTCATGACCCTTCTCCAAAGTCTTTTAGGTCACCGATACCCTCTGCTGGAAGGACCTTCCTCAGCCATTTTGGTGACCTTTATTATCTTAGCCCCTTACGGACTTCCCGTGATCGAAGGAGGTATGATTTTGGGGGGCTTTTTTCTTATTCTCATCGGTATATTTAAATGGTTTAAATGGCTTTCCTCTCTCTTCACACCCCATGTGGTGGGAGTCATCTTAATATTGGTGGCCCTCACTCTTCTCTCTTTCCTCTATCCCTTACTCATCGGTATGAACAAGGTTTATCCCTATGGAGAGTTGAGTATTTTTGGATCTTCTCTCTTAATCATCCTCTTCGTTTCTTTCCTGTCTCATCGGTTACGAGGGTTCCTTCAAACTACCTCCGTGTTGGCAGGGATCTTATTTGGATTGATCCTTTTTCTCTTTAAGGGAGGAATTTCGTTGACAGTGGTAAGGCAGTCGAGTTGGTTTGCCCTGCCATCTCCTTTCTTAGGAGTATGGCCGAGCTTCTCCTTGCCAGCAATTCTCGCCATCGTCTGTACCTATTTGGCGGTCATGGTAAACACAGTAGGGAGTATCCAGGGAATTTCTGAAATTGTAGGAAAAGAAGGTCTGGAAGATCGGATCCATCGAGGCATTGGCATGACCGGTGTCGGAGGGTTGATCGCCGGACTTTTAGGAGTTGCGGGTTTAGTGAGCTATTCGATCAGTCCTGGAGTCGTATTGGTTTCTCGAGTGGCCAGTCGGTACGTGCTCACCACGAGCGGAGCGATCATGATCCTCTGCGCCTTTATTCCTAAGCTATGGGCCCTTCTCACCGCAGTTCCTCCTTCGGTGATCGCTTCTGTTCTCTTCGTCACCCTCTCCTCTCAGCTCATGGTGGGCATCAATGTGATGCTCTCGGGAAAGGAGCAGTTCGAACGAAGAGAATATTTCACCGTAGGGATCCCGATCCTCCTGGGGACGATGGTCTCCATCATCCCCAAGCAATTCTTTCAGCTCTTTCCCAACGCGATCGCATCTTTGGTCGGTAATGGCCTGGTGATGGGTATCCTCTTTTCCCTCCTCCTTGAGCATCTATTTTTTCGCCCGCAAAAGAGAAACGATAAAGAGGCTTAACCTGCCAGTTGCATAAAGAACCTTCCCAAAAGCAGTTGGGTGTGCTGGAGAACCTTTATAGCGGCACCTTTAACCGTTTTGCTGCTCCGTTGCCCAGCATATTGCCAAAGTCACCTTGGGTAACACGCCTGTTACCCATAAAACATATTAAAAAACCGCATTGTAAAGGTTTGGAAGCACACTCAACTGCCTTTTCAATGCAATATTAAGGTTAAGGAGGCTACGAAGCTTTCAAACCAAAGAGTGCAATCGCATTCTCCCGCATGATCTTTCGCCGGTCTCCGGCCTTGATCCCTGAAAGTTTCGAAACGGTTTGGACAGGATTTGAATCTCCCATATCGTAAGGATAATCGCTCCCCAAAAGGACATGATCGCTTCCGGCAAAAGCAATGAGATACCGGAGAGCGTCAGGATTGTGGGTGATGGTGTCAAAATAGAAATTTTTTAAAAACGCCCGGGGAGGCTGATGAACCTTTTCCTTGGATTCAGGCCGGACCTCGTATCCATGTTCCATCCTTCCTATAATGAAAGGAAGCTGCCCACCGCCGTGAGCAAGGATAATTTTAAGACCAGGATATTTCTCCAACATACCGCTGAAGATCAACTGGGCAGCGGCGATGGTGGTATCCAGAGGATTTCCGATGAGATTGCTGAGATAATAATCCTGGAGCCGGTCCAACCCAGCCACATGGTGGGGATGGATGAAAATGGGCACGTCCAGATCTTCCAGTGTTTTGTAGATGGACCCAAAGGCTTCATCCCCTAATTCCCGCTTGGCCACATTCGAACCAATTTCAACCCCCCGAAGACCCAGTTGTTTGACCGCCCTCTCCAGTTCCTTCAACGCCTCATTTGGAACCTGAAGTGGAAGGGTAGCCATCGCTGCAAAACGGTCAGGATACTTTTTCACCAACTCCGAGAGCTGATCATTCTGGAATCGAGCCAACTCAACGGCCAGATCGCCCTCTACCTCATATAAGAAGGCAAAGGGCGTAGAAGAGAGTACATAAAGCCCAATCCCTTTCTCATCCATATCCCGAATCTTCTTCTGAGGATCCCTCAATGCATCTCGAATGCCGGAAACGATTCCCCGATTCAGTTCTGCCGAATGACGACCTGTAACGGAAACGACAAACCGGTTGAAAATCTCTTCTTCCGTATATCGCTTTTTCAAGATGTCAAAGGTGCCGGCAAACTCCACATGGGTATGGATGTCGATGGCAGTATACTTCATGAAATCCTCCTCTCATTTCTTGAAAGCTTTGCCAAGCTCTTTTTGCGTTTCGTACTCCTCCCGCCAAACTTTGCTAAACTCATCAGGGCCCAAATACTGGACCTCATCACCAAACTTCTTAATCATGTTCGTCACCGATTTGTCTTCACACATCCTTTTGAAGGCAGTGGCCAGTTTATCCACGACCGGACGAGGTATCCCTTTTGGGGCAAGGACCCCTCGCCACATGAGATAGACAACATTCACCCCCTCCTCCCTGCATGTCGGTATGTCCTTCAAGGAAGGATCTCGTTGAGTATCCGTGACGGCCAGTGCTCTCAGTTTTCCTGATTGGATGTGGGGTAGCGTCTGGGCTGTGAAGAGGCCAGAGACATCTACGTGGCCGCCCAGAACTGCCATCAAGGCTGGGCCACCTCCATCATGGGGAACGTTCTTAGTCTCGATGCCGGTCTCTTTGATAATCATCTTCCAGGAGAGATCCCCTGCTCCCCAAGGTCCTGTGTTTCCGAAGATCAGTTTGCCGGGATTCGACTTGGCCCATGCCAACATCTCTTTAAATGTTTTATAGGGCGCATCGCCTCGTGCGACGATGATCGCAGGGCTGTAGTTGACGCGGCATACCGCCCCAAAATCGTCAGGCCCTTTAGACCTTCCCTCGATCGCCGGCAGCGTTGTATTGGGTCCCGACCCCCCGAAAAGCAGGGTATAACCATCCGGTGCCGCCTTGAGCACAAAATCCGAGGCAATGGCTCCCCCTCCTCCGGGCTTGAGCTGAACGATCATCGGCTGTCCCAGATAGTCGGCTGCCACACTCGTCACTGCCCGGGCAGTGAGATCATGAGAACCTCCTGCACCAAACGGGATCACCAGAGTCACCAGTTTGGAGGGAAACTCCTGAGCCTGGGCGAGCAGAGGCCCGAGGAGTAAAACTGTCAGAAGGATGATATAGGCCAAAACTTTTTTTCCGGTTCGTTTGTTCATTATCGTCCTCCTTTCTTGCCGGTTTAATGCAACATCTGGTTTCATTGATTTAAAGATCACCGGAGCAGACTCCGCCTCGTTCGGAAGGGATCCGGTTTCCACTTACCAATCCGGAAAGTTCTTTCGGAACACCTCGGAACGGCGCCAGTCACGCAAAACGCCTGGTTTCGTCCTCCAGGGCATGGGTGGTCCATACAGGTCTCTCTCTTCTCTGA
>Ga0315274_10006733_pt1 | contig 16720 bp, 11 predicted proteins | sample YL17G02_20_MG_FD_203700 | JGI IMG/M metagenome (GOLD analysis project Ga0315274, IMG submission 203700) | Sediment microbial communities from Yellowstone Lake, YNP, Wyoming, USA - YL17G02_20 | ecosystem: Environmental > Aquatic > Freshwater > Lake > Sediment | place: USA: Wyoming | collected...
GCCGCCTTCAGTCGGCGTTTCTCCAAAGCCTTGAAATCTCGCCTGCGTCTGGACCGTGTTTCCATGCCCAGGAGATGCCATGCTTTGCCCTAACTTTGTCACTCTATTACGCGAGACTCAATAGGGCTCCTCATCCTCCCACGAACTTGGTCGCAGAGGATACCGGGATCGGGGCCATACGGCGCTCTGCCCGACAGATGAATCCCTGGACAGCACGGGCGTTTGGAGGGATGCTCTGACCGCTCCACGTAATGATTGCAGAGACACGGTGCTACCCGATTCTCCGTGCGTGAGGTGTTCGACTTATGCCGTGCGTGATTTGGCACTCCGGCGCAGGCTGCGCCGGAAGGAGGGACGACGGGTTGCGGACGATGGCCATTGGCATCGGGGCGATCATCCTTACTCGAGCGGGCCGTACCTGCCGCCGATCCGCGCCCGCGGGTGAGACGCGTTTGCTGACCTGATGATCAGCGCGATTCTTCGACGTGCCAGACTGGGAGGAGATAGAGCATGACGGCGCGGGAGCGCATGCGGACGGCACTTGCTAGCGAGAAGCCTGACCGCGTCCCGATCGCGATGGTCGGCGACTTCGATTTCTATTGCAAGGCCGCCGCGCGGCCGATGTGGGAGTTTGAGTACGGCGACAACAGGGCCCGCGCTGCGATCCAGAGAGAGGCCCACCTACGTTTCCCCGACAATGACTTCATCTGCTGCTGGACCGGCGTCGACCAGGACACAGCCGCGTCGCGGCGAGTGATCATCGAATGCGGGCAACCATACCTCCAGAATACCGTGACAGGTGAGCGGTCGCCCATTGCCCGCCGCCCTACTGCTGCCGAATGGGGCGCGACTGAGTATAGGCTCACGTCAGGAACGGGCTGGGCGGAACCCGTCACGTGTGAGGCCGAAATCGAACGGATCGTTGGCCCCGTGCCCACTGCCCAGGATATCGCTGGCCAAGGGATCCTGGACCCGGTCCGACTGCTACGAGATGACCTCGGCGATGATGCGTACCTGGCGGTGCCTGCACATGGGATCTTCCCCGCGGCACTGGACGCGGTGGGGGGCTTCGAACGCGGGATGACAATGTTGAAGGAAAGCCCAGGACTTCTCCGATCCGTCGTAGAGCACCTCGCCCGGCAGCGATCCGCAACACTCGAGGTGGGTGCGCGGAACGGCGCCGACGCAGCATGGATCGGAGGCTACCTGGAGGGAGCGGACCTGATCGCGCCCGCCGTCTGGCGCCAGGCAGCGCTGCCGGGGCACAGGATCCAAGTGGCAGATGCTCGCAAGTACGGCCTCCAGGTGCTCTTCTGGTTTCTTGGCGATTGCATGCCGCTCCTCGATGATCTGGTGGAGCTCGGCATCGACGGGCTCGTAGTGGAGCAGGATCGGCGAGGCTACTCGTCCGACCCCATCGAGATTCGCAGGCGGGTGGGAAGAGACGTCTGCGTCTATGGATGGAACTGGGAACTGGACTTCATCGAGGACAGGCGGGACAATATCACCCGGGAGGTCGAGAGACAGATACGGGGTGCCGGCAGCGACGGCGCGTTCGTAATGGGAACGACGTACATGACGTCCGAGGTGCAACTCGGGGCGCTGGACCACTTCTGCCAGGAGGTCGTCAGGGTGAGCCAACAGGCCGGCCAATGAGACGGGACGCACGCCGGCCGGCCCCCTCAGCCGGAAAGGGGTCGAGAGGTCAACAAGTAGCCAGTGGTTGGGTGGGGATTCCGCAGGCGGCAATCTGGACGCTTCTCAGCCGCCCTTGCCTGACGCACTCAGTGTCTCATCGTCATCCGTCTTCACCCGCCGCAATCCGCCAGAGTCGAAGCGCGATATTCTGATCAAGCGGCCTTGGCTCATGGTTCCTGAGAAGCTGGAGCGTTCGTGCGCGCGTTCGGGCGCCGGCGTCCATCGCACCGGATTCGGCCCACTCCTCGTACCGTCGTCGGTCTGTCAGCGGCCCCGTCCACATGGCCTCACGGAAGTTATCCAGCGTGCTGTCTCGGGTCAGGAAGCTGCCCCTGGGCCCCACCTCCAGGATGTCCATGACCATGTTCGCTTCGTCGGAGACAGGCACCCCACGCAGGATGTAGCGGACCTGGTCGATGACCTCGTCCATGAAAGTCATCGCTTCGGGACTGGCGGTCATCCCCGACTCAAGGTACCCAACGTCATGGACCAGATTGGCACCGGCGAGCGCGCTGGTGATCAGCTGCATGCTCGCCTCTGCCGCCGCCTGCTGGTCGAAGACCTTCGAGTCGGATGACCCGCCCAGTCCGAACACCGGCAGCCCGTAGTACCGGGCTAGCTGCGCGCCCGCGGCCAGGGCGAGGGTCGCATCGGGGCCGCAGTAGTTGTTGACCATCGTGCGCATATCGAGCGGACCTGCTATGGGGCCGTGGATGAAGCCGGCGGCTGGCCGGTGCAGCTGCTGGATCACCAGCCCCGAGAGCATCTCGGCATTGGCCACCACGAGTGACCCGGCGATGGTGATCGGACCTGTAGCCCCAAACAGCGGAGCAGAGGAGTAGACGGCAGGAATGCCGGCCTCTGCACAGACGAGGAGAGCACTGAGCGCCTCCGCCGTGTGACACAGCGGTGCGGTTGGCATCGCGTAGAGCATCGCGAAGGGCCGCTCTCCGAGCGACTCGGGACCGCCGCATACGAGGGCGCACATTGCCGCAATGCTCCGAGCGGCCTGCTCAGACTGCACGGTGAACATGATCGGCTTCGTCGTCGACTCCACCATCGCCGCGAAGTGGTACTGGTCCGCCAACTGCGGCGCGGTTTCCGGTGCTGTGCCCATGGACATGACGAAGTCGAGGTTGGCCAGAGCATCCGCAAGGCGGGTCGTCATTCGGATGCTGTTCAGATCGGTCCTTCGTCGCTGGCCGGTCTCGGGGTCAACCACCCAGGTTGTATCAGAGCCCGTGCCGAAGTAGATGTACCCCGGCGCGAGACGCATTGCGGGCCCCCCGTCTCGGTCGTAGATCAGGAGCTTCTTCGGCACAGTCGACAGCGCCTGATCGACCAGAGACGCCTGGATGCGAACTCGCGAGCCTTCGACTGCCGCGCCAGCCTTGGCGAGTAGCTGACGGGATCGCTCTTCGTAGACCTCTACGCCTGTCTGCTCCAGCACCACCAGCGTATCGGTGTGCAGCTTCTCGATCTGGGCCCTCGTCAACACATCCCAGAAGGCGAACCTCATCGGGGCACGCACCGACATCTCGTAACCTCCTTGTCTCGTAGCATGGGGTGTACCTGATAGCTGGTAACGAGCAGCCAGGCGCGGTGTCCGAGGTTCTCCTCTCGCCCTAAGCATCTCGTCCATTTGCACGAAGGTGGCACACGAGCGGCCGGCGCCGCAACCACTCAGAAGGTCAGCCTATAGTCTCCGGCCGCCCGTTGCATTATCCCTTCGAGCTCATAGACCTGGTCGGCGTTGAGCGCTGACGGCGGCGTGTACGCCGACAGGTAGGCATCCACTTCTCTGAGAGCTCGCTCAACCAGCCCTACGGATGGGACATCGTCCCCCGCTCTCCTATCCATCGCAGCGCCGGGCATGTAGTGCTCGGCCCGGTAGTTCGTTACCGTGTGATCAGATCCGAGCAGGGACTCCTCGCGGATCAACTCCTCGAACACCTCGGCCAGCTCGAATGCGTCCCGCGCCTCGACTCCTCTGGTCAGACGTTTCGCGAACCCGCAGATGTCGTTGTCGAATAGCAGCTTCTCCAGAGAGAGGCAGTTCTCGAAGCAGAGCATCCCGGGACCCGACACGCTGTTGATGCCCGCGAGCGCGGCCAGATACGCTCCGGTTCCCGACTCAAATCCTGCCTGTCCATCCAGCAGCTTGCTGTCGCTTAGACCGATGTAGGCCTGCGTGGGCAGCCCAAGGTGCTTGCCGATCTCTGCATGGGCACAGGCGATCATCTGCGCCTCCAGAGAGGCGAGGCAGACAGCCATCGTCCGCATGTCCATCGTGGCAGGCGATCCCCCGTAGACTACGGGCGCGCCGACACGCGAGAGCTGGGATATGACGACGCCACTGAGCGCCTCGGCGGTGTGCTGGATCAGAGATCCCTCGAGTGTCACGGGAGCTGCCAGCCCGGCCAGCGGCATCGCCACAATCTCAATTGGAATGCCTGATTCCGCGCATACCATCGCGTTGTCCGCGATGGCGTTGCTCCACTTGAGAGGCGAGGTCGGCGCGCAGGAGAACATAGCAAAGGGCTTCTGCAGCAGCCGTTCGCGTGTGCCGCGGACCGCTAATTGCAGATCGACCATCACATGCATGCCGGGCACCGTGAAGGCGCCCGTCACGGTGGGCTTAGTGGTGAGCTTGAGCAGAGCGTAGAGCCTGATACTGTCGCCGATCTGAGCGGGCACGTCGCTCGGAACCAGCGCGGTGGAGGAGTAGTCGATGTGGGGAAGCTGCTCAACAAGCCGGCAGTACCTCAGCATGTCGCGCGCGGTAGCCCGTCTCATCACCCGCTCGCCCTCGTCGAGTAGCTTGACCGCCGTCGAGCCAGGCGTGAAGTGAACAGCGTCGCCCGCAAGAGTGCAACACCGGTCCCCCGCGATGTTCCACAGCTCAACCTGACGCGGTGCAGACGCTACGCATTCGTCCAGCAACCTCGCGTTGATCCACGCTCGTTTCTTGCCGAGGTCAACGCGGCATCCCGAGTCCCCAAGCTTACTTAGCAGGAGGTCGTGATCGATGTGCATCCCCTCTCGCGCCAGGAGATCATAGGCAGCTTGGATGACTCCGGACCTGAATTCGTCACTGAGGAAGCGTACCACCGGCCGCACAGCGTTCCTCCCGCAGGCAACATTCTTGGCATGGTTCCTGCGCGGCGCAGCTTTCTCCTTCAGGGAGGCGCTGGCGCTCAGGGGGGGGTCCGGTTAGATCCAACTCAATCGAGGAGGACGGCTCACGCGCGCGCAGAACCACTGCAGCCGATACCCAGGAAGAGAAGCCCTGGACTGGAGGTTGTGAGACCATGCCGTTCTCGTATGCAGTTCTGGGGGCCGGGAGACAGGGCACCGCCGCGGCCTATGACATGGGGCGGTGGGGTGACGCGAGCCGGGTGTTGGTTGCCGACCAGCACCTGCACATCGCACAGGAAGCCGCGGAGCGCGTCAATGGGCTTCTCGGTCGCACGGTCGCGCACCCGGTGGCTATTGACGCGAGGAAGCAAGGTGACCTGGTCGGTCTCCTGGACGACGTGGACGCGGTGTTGAGCGCAGTGCCCTATCACCTGAACCTGGGCATCACGGAAGCGGCGCTGAGGGCGCGGACCCACATGTGCGACCTCGGCGGAAACACCGATATCGCCCGAGAGCAGCACAGGCTGGACGCGGACGCCCGGGCTGCGGGCGTCCGCATAATCCCCAACTGCGGTCAAGTTCCGGGAATGGGCACCTCCCTGATGGTCTATGCCATGGAGTTGCTGGATGAGCCGCTCGACGTCTACATGTGGGATGGCGGGATTCCCCAGGAACCCAGGCCGCCGTTCAACTACCTGCTCACCTTCAACATTGCCGGCCTCACAAACGAGTACGCCGAGCCCGCGGTCTTCCTCAGAGAATGGAGGATCACGGAGGTGGAGCCGATGACGGAGCTCGAGAGCGTTGAGTTCCCAGCACCCATCGGCATCCTTGAGGCGTTTGTCGCCAGTGGAGGTACCGACACGATGCCCTGGACGTTTGAGGGCAGGCTGCGCACACTACAGAACCTGACGCTCCGGCATCCTGGCAACCTGGCACAGCTTCGGGCCTTTTACGACTTAGGGCTGTGGGATCTGAAGCCAATCCGGGTGGGGACAACAGAAGTCGTCCCGCGTGATGTTTTCCACGCGCTGTTCGAGCCGAAGGTCACTTTCCCCGGAGACAGGGACTGGGTAATCGTTCGCGTGGAGGCGATGGGGAAGAAGGCGGGCCGGGACGCTGTGGCGAGGGTGGAAGTCATCGACGAGTTCGATGAAGAGACTGGCTTTACGGCAATGGAGCGCTGTACGGGATGGAGCGCAGCGATTGTCGCTGCCATGATGGCGAGAGGGCAGACCCGGGTCGGCGCGGGCGGGGTCGAGATACAGGTCCCGGCCGGTCCGTTTGTGCACGAGCTGCGGCAGCGCGGTATCGCGGTCACAGAATGCCTGACTCAGTCGTAGTCGCCCTATTCGATGGACCCTTTGCTTTGGCAGGTCAGGCGGATGTCCGGGCACTGTCATCTGAGATAGCGAAGCAGTAGGAGGTGTGGCATGAGGGCGTTACAGATAACTGGGCCCAACACGTACGAGATCGTTGAGATGTCTGACCCAGTCCCGGGAAGTGGTGAGGTGCTCATCCGGGTCAGGGCCTGCACTATCTGCAATCAGCACGAGTCGAAGATGTTCGCAGGTCCACACGGCAAGTATCCCTGCATACCAGGTTGGCCCGGTCACGAGGGCGCAGGTGAGGTGATAGCCCTCGGGCCAGGGGTGAGCCGGCTCGTCGTCGGCGATCGCGTCGTTATGCGCGGCCCTAGCGGCGGGGGAGCTCCACTGCACCGCGAGCTGGTCACTCGTCCCGAAGGAAGTGTTGTCAAGTATGAATCAGACGTCTCCTTCGAGGAGGCGGCCCCAATGGAGCTCTACGGCTGCGTGTACCGGGCGGTGAACAAGGCATCTTCGGTGCGTGACCGCCGGGCCGCCGTTGTCGGACTGGGGCCAGCGGGGCTCGTCTGCTGTCAGCTACTGGTGGCTTTGGGGGCGGCTGAGATCACAGCCGTCGATTTCGTGGAAGATCGGCTTGCCCTGGCGGCCCACTGCGGTGCAACCAACACCATCAATGCCAGCCGCTTCGAGGCGATCCCGGAGATCCTCGAGATGAATGCGCGAGGGGCCGAGACAGGGTCACTTAGCGAACTCTACAAGAAGGAGCTGAAGGCCCTGGCACCGCTCGTTGTCGACTGCTCCGGGTCTGCCAGATCACTGCAAACGAGCTTCGTGCTGGCCGCGGAGGAGCTGGTCGTCTTCGGCTACACTGTTGATCCGGTGACTGCCTATACCCCGGTCTGGTTCGAGCGTGAACTCACGATCAGGAACTCCAAGGTCCTCTCGCACGACGACTTCCGCGCCGTGACCACCCTCATGGACGAAGGACGCATCCATCCCGGCCGGCTGATCTCCACGAAGATGCCCTTCTCGGCCTATGGGGAGGCGATAGCGGCGATTCGAGCCCACCAGGCGATCAAGATCGCCCTCACGTGGGACTAGTACGCCCACGCTCAGGGTTGGTGACGGCACATAGCCATAGGAGGGTGAGGCCTGTCAAATGATGACCATTCATGACCTGCCGTTCGATGGGAGTGGCGCCTGGCCACGGCAAGGGCGCGCAGTTCACCCCCACACCGCCCGGAGATGGTAACCATGCCGACCCTCATACTGGCCTACGACCTTGGCACTACTGGCAACAAGGCCACCGTCTTCGACGCCGACGGTGCCATCGTCGCCTCAGCAACAAGCAACTACCCGACGCACTTCCCGAGGCCTGGTTGGGCAGAGCAAAGCGCGGATGATTGGTGGCGATCGACGTGCGAGACCACCGGCGAGCTGCTCCGGAAGGGAGTCGACCCAGCCGACATCGCCGTGATCGGATTCAGCGGGCACATGATGGGATGCCTCCCGGTCGACAGCAGCGGCACTCCACTGCATAACTCGCTGATCCACGCTGACGGGCGAAGCGAAGCCGCTTGCGAGATGCTGCGACGGCGATTCGGGAACGAGGAGCTGTACCAGATCACCGGCAATCGCATCGCGCCCCAATACACTTCCCCAAAGATCAGCTGGTTTCGCAGCGAGCGGCCCAAGCTGTTTGAGAGAACCGCCCTGTTCTTGCAGGCCAAGGACTATCTGGCATTCAGGTTCACCGGTCGGCTGGGGATCACGGATTACTCGGATGCTTCGCTCTCCGGGCTGATGGACATCAATAAGAGAAGCTGGGCTGGGGAGCTGCTGGAGGCCATTGGGATCACCGAGTCTCATCTTCCAGAGGTCGTACCGGCGGCAACGTTGATTGGGAAGGTGACCCGCGAGGCCGCGCAGGCGACGGGATTGACCGACGGAACGCCCATCGCCATCGGAGGTGGAGACGGTGCCTGCGCTACGGTGGGAGCCGGCGCCCTGGCGCCCGGCGAGGCCTACAACTATGGCGGGAGCACGTCGTGGATATCCGTGGTTTCGGAACGGCCGCTGATCGATCCTCAGATGCGCATCTTCAATCTGCTCGACCTCGACCCGAGTAGGGCTAACGTTCTCGGCACCATTCAGTGCGCCGGCAGCTCATACCAGTGGTTTGCTGACGAGATCGTCCCCGGTGGCGGTCATGCCGAAGCGACCTCCGAGGCCGACCGATTCGGACCGCTGAACGCGCTTGCTCGAGCCGCGCCGCCCGGCAGCGATAAGCTATTCTTCCTGCCTTACCTCATGGGCGAGCGGACGCCGATATGGGATGCCAATGCGCGAGGCGTCTTCTTCGGGTTGAGCCTCAGTCATAGAAGAGCCCACCTCACGCGTGCCGTTCTCGAGGGGATCGCCTACGCCCTCAAGTCTGTCTGCGAAGTTATCGAGGAGCAGGGCGGCAGGTTCAACTCCTTGTCCTTGATTGGGGGGATGGCCAAGGGCGATATCTTCCGGGAGATCCTGGCCGCCGTTCTCGGCAAGACGCTGCTGCTTCCCGCAGACCCTGAAGTAGCTACTTCACGCGGCGCCGCGATCGCGGCCGCGGTAGCCGGTGGCATACTCGGCGGCTACTCTGATGCCCGACCTTGGATACGACAGGAGGGAAAGGTAATGCCTGATCCCGGGGAGGTCGGGCTGTATGCCAGGCACTTCGCAGTCTGGAAGGGATTGTACCCCGCCCTGAAGCAGAGCTTCAGAGAGGCCGCCGACCTGCTCTGACTCCCATGCAGTGCTCATAGCAGCACAGCGGTGGAGACCAGCTCTTTGGGCATACTTGCCTTTCTGAGGAGTCTCGCACATGAGAGCAGCGTATGTGAGGGTGCCGTTTGAGGTCGAGTTCAGGGACATTCCTATCCCCGAGATCGCGCCGGATGATGTTCTCGTCAGGGTCGAGGCCTGTGGGATATGTGGGACTGACCTTCACTTCGCGCGTGATCTGGCCAAAGATGAGGCGATGCCTCTGGGCCACGAGTTCGTTGGAGTCGTCGAGAAGGTCGGGACGAACGTCACCGATCACGCGCCCGGCGAGCGGGTGGTGGTCGAGAACCACACAGCCTGCGGGGTCTGCGAGGCCTGCAAGAACGGCACCCCGGTGTACTGCACGAATCCCGATATCGTGATGAACCAACCATGTCTGGCGGAGTTCGTGCGGGCCCCCAGGACAGCTTTACATAGGTACGACGGCATGACACCTTCCGCCGCGGTACTTGCGGAGCCATTGACTGTGGCACTGGATGTCGTGGAAGAGGCAGGATTGCCCATCGGCAGTGATGTGGCCGTTTTCGGCGCCGGGCCCATCGGGTTGATGGTCCTCAAGCTGGCCAAGATGAAGGGCGCGCGCAAAGTGCTCCTGACGGCCCGCTCGCACTCGAAGGCCAGAATCGCATTGGCCAAGAAGCTGGGCGCCAACCGCGTAGTGGAGGTTGACAAGGAAGACTTGGTCGAGGTGGCACGACGGGAGTTTCCTGCGGGCGTGGAGCGCGTCTTCGTCACCGCGCCGCCCGTGACCATTCCGAGCGCGTTCGAGATCGCGCGCTTCGGCGCCACCATCGTCTTCAACGGCATCAGTTTCGAGAACAGCATGATCAGCTTCGATGCCAACGACTTCCACTTCAAGCGGCTCCAACTGCACGCTACCCACTCGATACCGAACCTCAGATTCCCGATTGCCCTGGATCTGGTCAAGAGCAAAGCGGTAGATCCGGATCTGTTCATCTCCCACACCTTCGCGTTCGACGATCTCCCCGAGGCGCTGAGGATCGCGGAGAACGACAAGGAGAGAGCTGTCAAGGTCGTCGTGACGATGGCATCCAACCGCTAGTAGCAGGTGCCGGCGGGTGGAGAAAGCCTATTGGAGTGGCGGCCCATCTGCTCACCACTCCCTAATCCAGTTTCGCCCTCACCAAGACCGAGTTCTCACGAGGGAAGCGCTACGTTGACACAGTTGGAGGGGCGCAGTATGATGCGCGCACCGAGACCGGAGGTAGAGAAAGTGAAACTGGGGCTAGACAGCTTCACCTATCATCATGTGCCAGCTATGACCGTCGAGGACTACTTCCAGAAGGCGGCGGCACTCCACCTCGACGGAGTGCATTTCGCCGGCCTGCGTCACCTGGAGGCACCGGAGCAAGCAGATCTCAGTGGGCTGCGTCGGAAGGCGGAGTCGCTGGGGCTATACTTCGAGCTCGGCACTGGCGGCACGGACCCCGATCACCTGAAGAGCATCTTGGAGGCGGCGCACGTGCTGGGTTCTCCAGCGGTGCGCACCTTCTACAGCACCATCAGCAGGTTCGCCACGGATCGGCCTACTACGAAGGAGGCGATGAGAGCGCGCCTCTCCGCGGCAGCCGCCCAAGTGCGGAAGGTGGTGCCCATTTGCGAGAAGTATGAGATTCCCCTGGCCTTCGAGAATCATCAGGACTTGACCACAGAAGAGCTGTTGACTCTGCTGGAGCTGATTGGCAGCGAATGGGTGGGGATCTGCTTCGATACGGGGAACTCGCTGGCGCTGCTCGACGATCCGCTGGAATCTGCGAAGGCATTGGGGCCGCGGGTGAAGACTGTGCACTTGAAGGACTACCAGCTAGCGGCCCGCGCCGATGGATTCACCATGGTTGGCTGTGCCCTGGGGGAGGGAGCGATGGACCTGGACGGCATCCTGGAGGTTCTTGCCGAGGAGGCCCCAGAGGCGAATCTGAACATCGAGACACCCATGGAGAAGATCGTGTATCCGGTGCTCGAGCAGGAGCACCTGAGCCACCTGCCGGGCGCCTCGGCGGAGGGGCTGGCGCGGACGCTGAGAATGGTTCGCGATCACGGCCTCCCAGAGGAGCCCGAGCTCGCGAGCGAGCGAGGAGCATCCGAGCAGGAGGTCCTCGCGGAGTGGGAGGATGTCGTGGTCCGGAGCGTTCGCTGGGCGCGCAAGGCTCTCGGCAGGTATCAGTAAAGGCCGCGCAACTTCGGCGAGCGGTCCGGCGGTTGGGCGATAACCGAGACACGCTCATAGCCGCGGTCCGGGAAGCGGGTAGGTGACCTCTGTGACCGGCGCTGCCCGCCGCCCACCATGTTGGCTGTTGCGGCCAGCCGGGGGCCGGAGGTCAGACATTTAACCGGCTGCCTTTCAGAACGACTTCGTCCAGGTGTCCGAGACGGGACTGGCAACGCTCCTTCTTCTAACAGGGCTCGACCCAGGCACTCTCGCACGTCCGCGACGCGCTCAGGACAGTTGGCTTCCGGTCCTCCTTGGCACGATCGCTAATCGGGGATGAACCATATGCCGATCTTGGTGAACAGTCCCACCGTGATCCAAAAGGCAGCGCCGAGCACGTCGCCCATAACCAGCCCCATGAAGAAGGGGCGAAACTTGACGAAACCGCGCAGCCCGGACGAGCGCGTGGTAAGCACCTTCGATAGCCAGCCCAGGAAGAGGGAGAACCACAGGTGCAGGGAGGCCCAGGAGGTGGCCATCACGAAGCCCAGGGGATGGATCGGCCACCAGACGAAGCTCGACCTGGCCCAGGCGAGGGCAGCAACAATCGCCCCGCCGACCAGCATGGAGGCGTAGTCACTGCCGGTTGGCTGCTCCGGAGACTGCAGGCGAGCGGCAAGCCTGTCGAAGTAGTTCGTCGGCTGGCCAGCCAGCCACCATACCCTCTCGGCCGGAGAGGCGGTGTGCCGGTACAACGTTATGAGCAGGATCGGCACAGTCAGCAGTAGGCAGAAGATCAAGGCCGCGCCGATCACAGGAGTGAGGCCCCGGGTGCGGACGCCGCACTGCTCGGCTAGACGGAAGCCGTTGAGAGCAGAGGGCATGAGCGACTCGCGCAGATCGAAGGCGAGGGGGCACTCCACGAAGGTGAGAACCGTCAGGTTCCTCGCCCCGAGGGCGGCCGTGCCGCCGAGCAAGAGCAGATAATCGGTCGGGGTGAAGTTGAGGAACACCATCAGGATTCCGGCCTCGGCGATCACGCGGGTCAACACAAGCAAACTCGCAACGAAGACGACCAGCATGCCAGCGGCGAATAGCGGAGTCATGCCGGCTGTGACGAGCCAGGCGAAGGCAGTGCCGAGACTCGCGATAAGACCAAAGACCACAAAGCGATAGCCCAGGGGTTCGAGGCTGTCGTCCACCTCCGGGGCTCGGGTGAAGGCCTTGCGAAATGCGTCAACGAGGGTTCCCCGCAGGAACCAGACCAGCGCAAGAGCGAGCACCAACAGCCCGCCCATCTGCTCGTGCTGTGTTATCTTGCCAATAGCTCCAGACCAGGAGTTGCCCTCGGAACCGTAGAGGGCGAGAACGATGCTCTCAATCTTGACGAAGAGGACGAAGAACCAGAAACTGGCAGCCACGTGGGATGGGAGCAGGTATCCGAACCCGATCACCGCGGGCCAGATCCTCACGTAAATCGGAACCGCGGCATTCCATGGTCGGTCGACAAAGTACGAGTCCAGATTCCAGTAGGTGGGGATAGTCGGAAGTGCGGGAAAGTGCTTGTTCAAGCCGTTGATCAGGTGAACGAGAAACACACTGCCCGCGCCAATCCACACGAGGCGATTGCCAAAGAATCCGGCCGACGGTCCGCCCTCATCGTCGCTCAACACCTCCAGCACGATCTGCACGAGAGGAAAGGCCAGTCGCTCCCGATCGGCCCACTGCCTTCGGACGAGCGCGGCGAGACAGATCATCATAAGCCACATGGCAGCAATGAGGATGAACCAGCGAGACATCGGCAGCCACCACGCACCCCAGGGGATAGGGACCCCCGGAGGCAGGCCCTCGTAGTACCCGCGGAATGCCGTATCGTCGCTCACCGCCATCCAGGGCGGAATGTAGCCCGAGAAAAGCTCTGCCCAGCGGTTGCCGGGGCTCGCGGAGTAGTAGCAGATGGTGAGGACCGGCGTCAGATAGCCAAGCAGACCGAGGTCGGGAATCCCGGAGGCGACCATGGCAATGACGTACACCACGGCTATCTCGCGTAGGTGAAGGAGCGCGCGTCCGCGGACCCGGTAGATTACCAGGTTGAGCAGAGCCAGCAGGAAGAGCACAGCCATGGCCCCGATAGGCAGATGGCTGCCGGCCATGTAGGTGTTCTTGACGATGTAGTCACTGTACGGAGTTAACGCACAGAGACCACCCCCGAGCAGCAAGCCGAGCACTACGCTTCGCCAGCTGACTCCGCTGTGGCTCCGCTTCACCTTCTAGCCTACCAGGAAAGTGTGCCTTGTCTATCTCGACGAGCGCCATAAGCTGGCCGTGCCGTCACATGGCTCTCGCCACCGAGCTCGTGTGGACTATCGGGCAGTGTCACGCCCCAGTGAACAGGCCCGAGTGAGAGGGCAGGGCACCCGTTGGGTGCCCTGCCCACACGCTGCCATTGTGCCCGTCTTGTGCGTCCGCGCCGGTCCGCTGCACGGCGTGCCGGCCAGCCAGCGGGGCCCTCTCGCTCAGCTCGCATGTCCGGCAACGTCGCGACAGCCGGCCGCGGTTCGGACTAGAATATCGTCGGTACGCCCGGATAGCTGTTGTTGAACCCGCATCCGCTGGTGGGGCCCCAGAAGGTCCATTCACCCTTGGCCTGGGCCATGGTGCTGATCTCACCAGTACCCCACGGTGTGTGGTCTGGTGGTTCTATCAGGTTGATCAGAGTTTGCCCATCGTACCAACTCGCGTGGCCGTCTGCGAAGCCTACGTTCGCGCCGCCCAGGTGACGCGCATAGGGTTTCAGCAGATTGCGGTTCGCGAGGAAGCTGCCGTTGTTGGGGGCATACAGGTAGAGGCCGCAGTCTGCAGCCTGGGAGGCGCAGGCCTCCCAGTCGGCCCACCCGCAGGCGGAGTTGCCACAGGATATGGCGCAGATGTCCGGATACGCGACCAGTGCCCCTTCGGCCCACATCGGGTACACTCCCGCCTCGAAAACAACGAGAGTCTTGACCGGGTCCTGTATCGCCGCCATCTTGACGTCATCGAGATAGCCCTCGTTGCAGCTGAGGGACCTGACGAATGCCCGGTTCTCGGTCTTGCCGAGCCAGAGGTTCGTGGCCAGTGTGCCCTGTAGGACAGAGTCGGTGACCACGCCGCCCCAGCCGCTGGGCCACGCGGTATGGCATGGCCCCACGGCGTTGACGTCCATCCAGTCACTCGTAGGCGAACCTGAACTCTTGTTGCCCCAGGAGCCCTCGTTTGCCCGGTACCAACTGAGGTAGTTGGGCAAACCGACAATGAACGCGGCGCCGGTCTGGACCTTCGCGCTGGGACATCTCCATACATCACGATTCTTGATGTACTCGTCGAGTATCACCGGCCAGCGGAGATAGGGGTTGCTGTCAATCAAGTAGCCGCATCCCCAGGATTTCATGAAGTTGCCGCCGCCTGGTCGTGAGTCGAAGTAGTCGATCGCCGCCTGGTTGTGCTCATTGGGCGGGAACGTATCGTTGTTGTCCCCGAGGTACATCTGAACTGCCAGGGCGATGTTCTTCACGTTGGAGAGACACACCGCCTTGCGGGCCGATTCCCGCGCCCGCGCAAACACAGGAAACACCATAGCTGCCAGTATGCCAATGATGGCAATCACCACTAGCAGCTCGATTAACGTGAATCCCGTTCGTCTCCTAGTCGTCATCTCTTCGCACCTCGCTGTCATCAGACTGCTCGTCTCGGCTTCACGTAGAGCACGACCCAAGGCCCAGCTTCTCCTCACCTCCTCGCGCGCGTCTTTGGTTCGCGTTGCGGACAAGGGCCCTGACCCGAGCTGGCCCGCCCCTGTCCCGCCGGACGCGACCAGCAGCGGCCGCAACGCTCAGGGGCGCCCACAACGCTCCTCCAAGGAATACGTCAAGTCCCGGCTCAGCCCTTCTGCCTTCTCTGGGTCATCCCCAGTCGCGCTCTTCCGCCCGCCTCGATAGCGTCTGATTCCGATGACCGCCAACCCAGCGCACGTGGTGTCTCCCTGACAGTTCTCCTGCTTCCTCCTTGACTGAGCCAGGCCCCGTGTCCTAATATCCAGCCTATTGAGTCTCGCATATAAGAGTTACAATGCACAGGCGCATTCTTGCCAGGTTCCGGGCGGCTTTTTCCGCTCTTGGCAATGTCACTATATTTTGCGAGCCTCAATAGATCGTTCCTGGGGGCGCGTGAAGCGTCTGGGGAACGGCAGACGGGATTAGTCCGCGTTGGGTTGCGCCGGTGGTATGAGCTGTGGCGAGAAGCGAGTACAGCACTGCTTCCAGGAGAGGAGGCACAATGAAGGCTGGGGTCTACCTGTCTCCCGGTAAGCTCGGAGTCAGAGAGGTGCCGGATCCCGTGCTCGGTCCGGGGGAGATTCTGATCCGCGTCAAGGCCGCCGGGATCTGCGGCAGCGACCTGCACTCCTACCGAGACGCTTCCAGATTCCGCTCGGTAGCCGATCGCGTGTTGGGCCACGAGCTCGCCGGCGACATCGTCGCGGTGGGCGCGGGAGTCGAGAATCTGAGGGTCGGTCAGCGCGTCGGCATCGAGCCGCTGATGGGGTGCAACCGGTGTGAGTGGTGTGCCATTGGCCATTACCACCTATGTGCCAAGCTCGCCCACATCGGATTCGCCTGGAGCGGTGGATTCGCCGAGCTGTCTAAGGCCCCTGCGGAGAAGGCCTATCCCTTGCCGGACAACGTCTCATATGAAGCCGCGGCGATCTTGGACTGCGTGGCCTGCGGAGTCCACGCGGTTCACCGCTTGGGCATCGGTCCGAGGGACTGTGTTGTGGTGCTTGGTGGGGGCGCGATCGGTCTCTCAGTTCTGGAGTGCGCCAGGTGGGCCGGGGCCAGATTCGTGGCCCTCGTCGACCCGCTGAGTAGGTCGCGGGAGATGGCCGAGCAGGTTGGCGCTGACCTGACCATTGATCCCAGCAGGGAAGATCCGGTGGAGAGAGTGCTCAATGCCACGGCCGGCAGGGGTGCCGATGTCGTGGTAGAGGCCGTGGGCGGTCGAGCGCCGACCCTGGAACAGGCGGTCCGGATGACGAAGGCCGGAGGCAGGCTCGGCTATCTCGGCCATTTCGCGGCGCCACAGACGCTTGACGTGGGGCGGCTGCTGAGATATGAGATGACTGTCGTCCCAGTCTTCAGCTACGCCAGATGGGGCACTGTCACCGAGTACCAGATTGCCTTAGACGGTGTCGCCCAAGGGCAGCTGCCAGTGCATCTCATGGTGACGCACCGCTTTCCTCTCGACAGGATAGACGATGCTTTCAGGGCAGCGGCAGACAAGGATGTCTCCGGGGCAGTGAAAGTCGTCATCAACCCCTGAATGGTAAGGATGGGCCTCGAATGACCTGGGTTCAAGCAACCGGCTGTGGGTGTCGAGCGCCCGCGAAGCCGGCCTGGGAGGTCTCTAGTACCTAGTGACAAAAGTACCATCCTATGATATACTTGGCGTATGCCAAGCACAGCGACGGTCATCGAGCTGACGGAAGAGGAGCGGGAAGTGCTGGCGAGGCGCGTGCGCGCGACCACCACCC
>Ga0315274_10006736_pt1 | contig 16715 bp, 19 predicted proteins | sample YL17G02_20_MG_FD_203700 | JGI IMG/M metagenome (GOLD analysis project Ga0315274, IMG submission 203700) | Sediment microbial communities from Yellowstone Lake, YNP, Wyoming, USA - YL17G02_20 | ecosystem: Environmental > Aquatic > Freshwater > Lake > Sediment | place: USA: Wyoming | collected...
ATCGCCACCCTCCGCGCCGCGCTGGATGGGCTGACAGCCGAAGATCTCTGGCTCGGGGTCGAGATCAGCGCCATCGGCATCCTGACGTTTGCTGAGCCGATGGTTTCCGTTGCAGGGGCGAGGGCCGCGATTCGCGCCCATCTCGCCACGATGAATGAGGCCGGGAATGGTTGACTGCCGCCACAATGGGATCACCGTGTTCATGGAGCGAGGGTGGGAAGATCGCCGAATGTGGGCCTGCGCCGATTGCAAGCTCAGGTTCTACCCGGCCTGCCTGATATGCGGAGTCGGCCATCGTGGCGAGGTCCACGTCGAGGACGAAGACACTGCCCGCCTCCGCAAGATCGAGGAGGCAGCACGGGATATTTCGCGGCGAACCTATGTCGATGACGGCGTGGTGGCCCATGTCCCGTTCGACGAGCTGTACGCCCTACGGCAGGCCCTGTATGGCAGCGATGAGGAAATCATCGCCGCACTGGACGCACTCGATGGGAGCGAATAATGCGAAATAGCCCATTGCCGCATTTCCGAATTAGGTTATTCTGGTTGCACGCCCGTGCGGCGTCCTCGAATGAGCGAGGTAGCTGATGGAGACATTGCATCTCCTCCGGCGAAAGTTTTCGGCAGGTCACGCCCATCAGCCATGCGGCGAGCGTCCCCACGGTCATGATTACGAGGTAATCGTGGGCGTTCGGGATTTTCCCATCGGGGCCGCAGACCAGCTGAATGACCTGCTCGTCCAGATCTCTGGTCGTAATCTCCCAGAGATGTTGCCAGCCGTTCCGCCCACCTGTGCGGGAATTGCGAGCTGGTTATTCGAGAATTTGCGCATGACTGGACCAGTCGTGCGGGTATCGGTCTGGCAATCGGGCGAATTTGGTGCGGAGGTTATCGAAACCGACGTATGAAGAAGCCGTTCACCTGTGAGTGTGGAACTCGTACCACCGCCCCATTTCTGATCAATGGGCGGCATATGTGCACGCTGTGCGCCGAGGAGTTCCACCCGGGTGTGGTGAGCAAGCGTGCATCGAGGGATTGGAATGACTTCGTCAACAGCCGCCCGAAGCTCCGCCGCCAGGCGCGAGTTGACCAGCGATACAACTACTAACGTTTTTTCCGAGCGCAGTACCTGGGGCTTCTCCCCGATAGAGGTCACGACATACGGGGACACAGAGCGGAAGTTCATCACGTACACCGGAGCGATGACCTCCGCGACGCCCATCAAGTTCCACGAGTTCACTATTCCCTCAACGAGCACGAGCGCGCCGATGATGGGCTGGAAGCTCTTCTGGGAGCACGAGAAGAAATTCGACGAAGCCGAGCGGGAGGCGCTGATTGCCACGGTCATTGATAGCATCATCGCCGCTCGCGATAACCCCTTCAGCGGTCTTCGTTCCTTGCTCGACGGTATTTCCAAACCCCTGGAATCCGAATCGACAGGATTCGTTTATGTACCAGAAGGAGCTAGCCTCGCTCCGACGGTTTGGTCTGGTAGCTCCACTTATCGTCCGTCAACGACCACCGACTGGTACTCCTCGACCAGGGAGGGGACGTTCACTACCCTCAACTGGGAGTATTGAGTACGAGCTGATTGACGGGGAGCACCGGCTCCGGGGGGCGAAGGAGCTGGGCTTTACGGAGGTCCCCATCTGGGACCTGGGCATCATTTCGGATGCAGTAGCCAAGCAGCTGACCATCGTTCTCAATGAGACCCGGGGGTCGCCGGATCCGACCCTGCTGGGCGAATTGCTCATGAACCTCCTGGAGACGGAGCTGCCGCAGGATCTCCTGGAGGTTCTGCCATTCCCGGAAGAGCGATTCACCGAACTGACCAAGCTGGCCGAATTCGACTGGAGCGCTATCGTCGAACCAGCCAAAACGGAGACGGGCTGGGTCGAGCGGACATATCGCATGCCGAAGGAGGCGGCGGTGGTCATCGACGATGCCATCGCCCGCGTCAAGAGGGATTCCGGCAATGTCAAGGACTGGCATGCCCTGGAGTTCATCTGCGCTGACTTTTCCGCGAAATAGGGGAACATGCGACCGACGAAGATCGATTACCCCACAATTGAAAAAGCGTACGTAACGGGCGAGGAATCCCTTCGGGAACTCGCCCGTCGCCATGATGCGAGCTGGAGTTCGTTGGCCGCCAAGTCGCGCCGGGATAACTGGGCCGACAAGCGGGCTGCGTTCCGGGATTCCGTCGTGCGCCGCAGCTATGAGCGAACGGCCGACCGTTATGCCTCGGACCGGGCGGAGATCCACAACGAAGAGGTCATGGTCATGCGAGCGACGCTCCGGCGCTATGCCGAGCAGCTCCGCGATAAAGAGGTCTCGGTGAACACCAAGGATGCTGTCGCCGCCGTGGGCGCGCTGCAGCTGCTCCTCGGTGAGCCGACGGCCCGCTCGGAGAACAAGGTCATTGAGTTCTCAACTGGCGGACTTGCTCCAGACGACCTCCGACGGCTCGTTGAGTTTGCAAGAACTCGAATTGTCGAGGGACGGCTGGCAGCAGGTCCTGAGCGAAGCGACGAGGCTGCTGGCCCGGGATGACGTGTTCGCCTTTGGCGAGTACGTGTTCGGGTATGTGGCCGCTCCCCACCATCGTGAGATGGTGGAACACATGCTGGGCTGTATCGAGCGCAAGGAAAGCTCGGTCATCCTGGAGCCCCGGGGGCACGCCAAGACCACCTGGGGCAACACCATCCTCCTGTCCTGGCTGGTGGGCAAGAACCCCAACCTGCGCATCGGCCTGATCAGCAACACCGCCAAGCAGAGCAACGCCTTCTCTCGGGCCATCCGCTGGAGCATCCAGAGCAACGACAAGTACCGCGACGTGTTCGGGGATCTGGTCAGTCCCAGCAAGTGGACGGACGTGGAATGGCTGGCCAAGGACTCCATCCACCACGCCAGCAAAGACGTGACGATGTACTCCGCCGGGGCGCTCGGCGCAATCATCAGTAAGCGGTTCGATCTGATCCTGTGCGATGACATCCTCGACGAGGAGAACACCGCCAACCCCGAACAGCGCGATAAGATCGTTACCTGGTTCTGGAAGACCCTCAAGCCCTGCCTGGTGCCGGGCGGCATCATCCTCGTGCTGGGCACACGCTGGGCCGAGGAGGACCTCTACGAGGTGCTCATTGAGCAGAACAAGTGGCCTTCCATTGTGCGGGGCGCCTTGATCTACGAAGAGAGTGATGTAGCGCAGCGCAAGCCACGGGCGCTCTGGCCGGAAATCTGGCCGGTGTCGGCGTTGCTCGGCGAGAAGTTGGACATGGGCAGTGCGATGTTCGCCTGTTCGTACCTCAATGACATCTCCGGGCTCATGGCGGGCAATGTCTTCCATCGGGACTGGTTTCGCTACTTCGATGCGTTGGACCCGGACAAGCGCTACACCATCACGATGGGCGTGGACCTGGCCAGTTCCGAGCGGCAGGCAGCCGACTTCACGGCCCGGGTCGTCGTTGCCGAGGACGAGCAGCACAACCACTACATCCTCTCGGTCTACCGGGACAAGCGGGAAACAGGACATCGCCAGTTCGTCATCGACGGCTGGCAGGCCTACCCGGAGATGTCGCGCATTGTCATCGAGAACAACCAGTTCCAGTCCACCCTGGTGCGGGACCTGGTCGATACGACGAGCCTGCCGGTCGTCGGCAAGAAGGCCGACGTGGACAAGGTCACCCGGGCGCGCTCAGTGGCGGCTCGCTACGAATCACGCAAGGTGTTCCACCACCGCAGCATGGCCGGTGGCCTGTTTGAACAGGAGTTGCTGCAGTTCCCCAAGGGGCACGACGACATGATCGATGCCCTGGGTAATGCCATGGACCTGGGTCGGGGCGGCCTCGTGTTCGGCTCGTTGAAGAGGTGATATATGGCGGAGCTTGAATTCCGGGATGGAAAGCGGGAGACGCCCGATTACCTCGCCGAATACCTGTCGAACATCGACACGGTGCGGGTGACGTATCTCGAAGCCATCGAGATCGCGAATAAGGCCCGGCTCACTGAGCACCTGAACAACATGCAGCAGAAGGTGATCACTGAGCACTTCAAGGATCTACGGAGCCTCTAGATGGGAATTTTCGTCGATTTCCTGCGCGCTCCCGGCCCGAAGGCAACCCCGGATAAGGTGCCGACCAGCTCGGCCACCGTCGCCTTCCGTGATCGGGGGCGTGTCGGAAAGACGAACGTTTCCGTCTACCGGAATTGGTCCGAGCGGTCGGAGTGGGTGCGCACGGCCATCAACCTGCTCAAGCGCGAGGTCTCCACCGCGGAGTGGGACATCGTCGCCTTCGACACCGACCAGGATGCCAATCCGGTGCTGGCTCGCCAGATCAAGATGCTGTTCGACCGCCCGAACGCCCGCAACGACTCCTTCCGGGGATTCCTTGAGCCTGTCATTGAGGACATCCTTACCCTCGATGCGGGATGCGTCGAGGAGGTCCGTTCGCTCAAAGGCCAGACCGTCGAGCTGTGGCCGGTCAACGGCGGCGAGATCAAGATCGATGCGCTGTGGGATGGCAGCGACCCGGCCGCGCCGCGCTATTACTGGTATCCCGATTACCAGGAGCGGGCGCGTTTCCGCAATGAAGAGATGGTCTACATGATGGCCAACCCGGCGACCCACCGCGTGGTGGGGCTGTCGCCGCTCGAAGTCCTCAAGATGACCATCGATGCCGAGCTGTCCGGCTCGGAGTACAACAGAAAGCAGGTCATCTCGGCCGCCCCAGACGGCATTCTCCACCTCGGCGAGGAAGCTCGACCGGAACAGGTTGAACAGTTCCGGAGCTACTGGCAGGCGGAGATCGCGGGCAAGGGAGCCATCGCCATCACGGGCGGGACCAAGAACCCCGCCTTTATTCCCTTCCGGTCGTCGAACCGCGACATGCAGTTCCTCGAATGGCAGATCTACCTGGTGCGGAAGATTGCGGCAGTCTTCGGACTTACCCCGCAGGACCTGGGCGTTACCTACGACGTGAACCGAAGCACGTCGGAGACGCAGTCCGAGCAGACCGAGAACCGGGGCGTGCGCCCCCTCATGTCGCTCGTCCAGGACTACTTCACCCGGGAAATCGTCCAGGACCCCTCCTTTGGAGGATCGGAGAACAATCTCGCGTTCCGCTTCCTCACCCTCAACATCAAGGAGAACACGGCCAAGGCGAACATCAACAAGCTCGCCCTGGCCAGCGTCCCCTGGAAGACGGTGAACGAGGCGCGTATCGACGACGGTCGCGAACCGCTGGGCCCGGAATACGACCAGCTGATGATGGTGACCCCCACGGGTGCCGTCACCCTGTCTGACGTGCCGACCGCCCGTGAGTGGCTCACGGCCCGCACGAAACCACCCCCCCAGGCCCGAACCGGGTCCTCGTAGCAGGAACGCTGCGTCACGAGCATCCGGATCCCGTGCAATGCTGAGGAGAACCAATGGCCGCAACCCTGACGCTGCGCGTCTATACCGGAGCGACTGCCTCCACTCAGTCGGCTGCAGTTACCGGTATCGACTTCATCTCCGCCGACAATGCGACAAACACGCTGCCCAACCGGCAGGCCAACCCGATCACCGTCGGCACTGCCAGCTACGAGAAGTGGCTCCGGCTGTACGTCGACACTGCCCCTGCCAATGGAGTGACGAACTTCAAGATCTGGGGCGATGGCGCGGTGCAGACCTCGACCACGCTCTACTTCACCGGCAACTACGTGCCCGGCACCACGCCGACCAACGCCACGTCGAGCATCGCCGCAACGGCGTTCACGAGCTACACGGCTGGCGCCAAGGCCACTTGGGACACCGCGTCCTACCTGACGGTCGGCTCGTACACCAAGTACACCGTATTCCAGCTCGCGGTCGGCGCCGACTGTGGACCGGGGAACTGGACGCAGGAAACAATTAGCTACTCCTACGACGAGACCTAGTCTCAGGTGAGCATGCTCGTCTTCTGCCCGACCCGCGGTCGTCTGCAGGCCGTCCAGGAGACGCTGCATTCATTCCTGGCTACGAAGGAACTGCCTGATACGGCCCTGCTATTCGTGCTCAACGACGATGAAGATGAGGACGAATACCGGCTAATCCCACACCTCACCGTTTCCCGGAAGGAATGGATGAATGAGGTGCTGACCGAAGCTGTCCACCGAGCAGGGGCGGTGGACTACCTCGGCTTCATCGGGGACGACAACCGGTTCCGCACTGCGGGCTGGGACAAGCGGGTCGTCGAAGTCCTCGAAGCGTACGGCGGGGGGTTCGCTTACGGGAACGACCTCGGCCGCAACACCATTCCCTCCCATGTCTTCGTATCGGGAAGGATTGTCCGGGCACTCGGCTGGTTCGGCCTTCCGGGGGCCCATCACCTGTATCTCGACAATACCTGGGGCGTTCTCGGCGAAGGGGCCGATTGTCTCTACTTCATCCGGGACATGATCATCGAGCACCTCCACCCCATCTACGGCAAGGGCGAGATGGATGACAGCTACCGGGAGACGAACGCCAAGAGCACCTACGACCACGACCGGCTGGTGTACGAGCGTTGGTTGAGGGAAGATTCCGAAAGGGATATCGCTACCGTGAGGAGCACCATTGGGACCTGAAGTCGTCGGCCTTCTCCCCATGGGTGGCAACGGCGTTCGGCTTGGAATGCCCTTCCCGAAGCCATTGGCTCCTACCATCACCAAGGACGGTGTTGTTCCGCTCTACGCCCATTCGCTGCAACGCTTGCGCGAGGTGACGAACACCGTCTACGCCTCCGTGAACGCCAATACCTGTCGCTGCCTGCGGCGCTCGCTGGATGACTACAGCGTCCGGGCCATCGAGGTCGAGGAGCAGCCATCCCTGCCGAAGGCGTTGGCGCAATCGGCCAAGGTCATCCTTGGTGAGGCCGGGCGGGATGTCTGGGTTGCGGTGGCTCTGCCAGACTCCATCTGGGATGTCAAAGAGGGAACATCGCTGAAGAACGTTGTGAAGAATGTTCGGGAAGATGGCGCTCTGGCTCTGTTCATTGCCGGGGCAGCCGAGCTGGACGACGTGGTTGTCCTCGACGAGCGGGTCATGTCGGTGACGACCAAGCAGGCCGGTGACACCGGAATGGTGCGAGGCTGGGGAGCGTTCGTGGTCAGGGCCAAAGCCCTGGCCGCATTCAATGACAAGGAGAAGGACGGTCCGCAGCTTGGCAAGCTCGACATGGGGTGGGCTTTTCTCGGACATTACGTGGACCTTGGCACACCCGAGCGCTACGTTCTCTGGCACGATACGAGGAGAAGGGATGGCAGATAAGTACCAGCCGAGCACGGAGCTGTGGAGCTGGGCTCACCGGTCCGTGGACATGGTCCCCCACGTGCGGCACCTGCAACACCTGGCGACGCACGTGCACTCCATCATTGAATGGGGGATCAGGAGTGGCGTGTCCACCTGGGCTCTTCTCGACGGTCTGCCTGCCGACGGTACCTATTTCGGCGTCGACAGCGTCGATATCCGGGAAGGACTTCCCGCTCGCATCAGGGAAGATCCACGGGTGACCATCGTCATCGGCGATGACCGGGAAGTTGAGTTGCCGGATCACGCCGACATGGTCATGATCGATAGCAGCCACGAATACGAGCACACGCTGCAGGAGCTGGACATTGCCGTTCGGTTGGCTCCGGACATGATCGTGATGCACGACTACTTGTTTTGGTCTCCGGATCCGGCCCATGGCTGGCACTGGTGCAAGGTCCACCAGGCGGTCGACAAATGGCTGGAGACCGGCTCGTACCACATCGACCACCTCTACTACTCCCAGTGGGGATTGCTGGTGCTGGTGCCGAATTGATTCCTGTTCTGATCTGCCCCGTCATCAATCGGTTCGACCTGCTGGAGCGGATGGTCCGCTCGATCAGAGGCTCGGTCGAGCGGTTCGTCATCGTGGAGTGTTCCTGCTCCGGGTATTCGTTGCCGTCGGAATTCGATGACCTGGATGTTGTCTACATCAGGCCACCATTGGTGAGCCTGGGGTATGGCGGGGGCATCAATGCCGGAATCATCCAGACGGCGGGAGCGCCTTGGTGGGCATTCACCAACGCCGACATCGTGTTCGGTCCCGAAGATCCGCCCGAAATCGAACGCCTGATGAACGAGACGCAGAACCCGAGGATGGTTACCTATGGATTCGCCTGGGGTGCCATCAATCCCGCAACCATTGACCGAGTCGGGCTCATTGACGACTGGACGTTCTTCCCCATCTACTTCGATGACAACGACTATTCGCGGCGGTGCCTGCTGGGCGGGGTTGAGATCATCAACTACAAGGGCGGTATCGTCCATGGGGCGAAAGAGGATGGGGATGGGTCGGTAACCATCAAATCGTCAGACCAGTATCGGGAGGGGAATAACCGGACCTTCCCCGTGAATTACAACAAGTACCTTGAAAAGTGGGGTGGGCCTCCGGGTTGGGAGACGTTCACCACGCCATGGAATTCGGGTTATCCGTTGTGGTATACGAAGCCCGATATCACAGGGAAGCATTCCCGCAACTGGTAGAACAGGAAGGAGCCACCGATGGCCGCCGCACTCACCATCAATCCCGCATCGGGGAGCATCACCGCCAAGTCGACGGTCTGCCGGGTCACCGTGGCCGGGCAGGAAGACAACCGGGGCCCGCACAACATTGGTGGGGCGTTCGCCTACTACCTGAAGTTCTCGTGCACAGGCCAGAATGACGCCAAGAGCTACGTGTTCAACGTCAGCGCTGATGGAGACCACGTGTTCAACAACTACGTCTTCCCGGCTGCCGGGTCCTGGACGCTGGACCTCTGCGACAACCTGAACGGCTCTGTTGTGGAGACACTGGCTGTCACTGTCGCCTAGCTTTCCTTATCTCTAAAGACCGGGGTCGCCCGCGTGCTGGAGGATATTCATGCCCCGCGTCGTCGAGGCTGACTGGAAACCCGGATCCCCCCTCTCCGTCTATTCGATGGACGACGCAGGGGATGACGTGCTGGGCACTATCGCCATTGTGGCCCGGGACCATATCAATACAGCCACCACCACCTCTCTCGTGGGGACCGACTTCTCGTGGATCCCGGCGGGGAAATCAATGCGCCGAAAGATCATCCAGGGCGGTATCCTTACCCTGCAACGCAACGAGGCCATCCAGCGGATGGAGGGAGATTGGCTCCTGTTCATCGACGATGACATGGTCTGGCGGCCGAACGCGGTGGCCCAGCTCGTGGCCATCCGGGAGGAACTGGACCTCGACATGGTCGGTGGACTCTGCTTCCGGAGAACGCCGCCTCACCAGCCCACGCTCTACATGCGGGAGCACCCCAACGAGGGGCCCTACAACTTCCTGGAGAAGTGGGACAGCGACGTTGTCGAGGTCGATGCCACCGGGCTGGCCTTCTGCCTGATCCATAAGCGCGTCTTCGAGCGCATCGCGGGAACCCCCATGCCGCCCCTCGCGGAACGGGGAGCCAGCGGACCACCGCAATTCTTCTCCTGGCAGGGACGCCTGGGCGAAGATCTTCGCTTCTGCCAGGACGCCAAGACCTCCGGGTCGAAGATCTACGTCGACACCCGCATCGAGATCGGTCACATCGCCGAGATGGAGATCGGCTATCGGGAATTCCTGCAGCAGGTTGTCCTGCGCGAGCCCGACGTTGAGGAGGCTCGCCGAGCGGTCAACGACACGATGGGCTTGGCTACGATGACTGCAGCGGAGGCATGGGAGAAACTGGGATGGCAGTCCACGGAAAAGACGCCAGCATGACCATCGGCGGGTTCTCCATCGGGGGGGTCAGCTATCGCTACAACGTGACCTACCCGACTGTTGACGCCTCCGTGTTCGGCGATACCTGGCAGTTCAACTATGCCGGTTTGCCCTCTGTCGAGGGCAGCTTCGAGGGATTCGCAATAGGGAACTTCCCGGGGGCCTTCCTGGCTCCTGCGACCGTCACCCTGTATGCGGCCGGGGGAGGGTCTGCTTCTGGCCCGGCCTATGTGTTTGCGGGGGCCAGTGCTGCCGTCAATGATGCTGTTCGCATCGCGGGAACCTTCAAGAGCACAGGAGTCTGGGAGTTCAATCTTTGATTGAGTACGGTGGTTGGCAGGGACCGAATCCCTACTATCTGATGATTGTCACCGTCAACGAGAACGTGGGTATCGACCTGGATCAATCCGGTTGGATGTCCGCCTACGCTCCGTACATGCGGGTCCCTGGTCAGTGGGTCCTCATCAACAAAGCATCCGGACACCAGACCCTCATCGTCAAGGTGGAAGAGGGTGACCAGCCCTACTACACGGCTCGCCACGTGGGCGTTGCTGGTTCGGGTGGCAGCAACGAGATCATCGCCTACGGCATCGGCAAGAAGCGCATCGATGGGTGTGTCGAGCGCCTGTGGGCGCTGCCGGGCGGCACCGTCTGCGGGGGAGATGACGTGGACTCCCTGGGAATCATCATGATCAAGCGGATGGGTCCGCGGTGATATGGCGGGGGTCATCAGCGCCCGTGACTCGTGGTGGGTGCCGATAGACCCCTATGATCTCTCGCAGGAAAGAGCGCTCGCTGTTCTTGAACGTCGCTGTCCGGATGCTGCAGTGCGGGCGTGGTATCAACAGGAACGACTCTGGTACAGGTATCACCTGAGCTTTAGAGATAAAGCAGATGACCCTGACTTTGTGGATGCGTGGATCTTCGCTTTCCATGCTGTGACACCACAGGATCTCGCTGTCAGCCGTTCAGACGAAAGCCTGGAACAGCGCAGAGAGTATGTCCGGGAATGGTGGAGACAACATGGTCGTGAGTATCGGCGTCAGCGACAAGGTCAAAGATGCGCTGGACGGAATGAACGCCCGAGATCTCGAACATCTGCGCGAGCTGATTGATCAGCGTCTCGTTGCCTGTGTACTTTGTGGGGCTGATGGAGCCTCGCACTATCGTGTTTCGCATAGGGGGGCGGTGGCGTCGATGACGTTCTGCCCCGCCTGTTTCGATAGGCACCGTCTCCCGGAGGGGCGCGCAGAAGAATAGGACCGGCGGGATCGGGCCAAAAGCCTAGCCAGCCGGGCTTCAGCAAATGGAATCGAATCGCCGCCGGTAAGGACATGATATAGCCGCCCGAATCCAATCGGGCGTCGGAAGGGTTCCAATCCAATGGAACAGACCCTGACGGACAACATGAATAACGAACAGCCCCGGGTTTCGGCCCGGGGCTTTGTCGTGCCCGGTACACGCTGATGGCAACCGCGACCAAAGCTGCCAACGCACAGGCCGCCGTAGGTACGGGTTGGACCAACCCGACCAACGCCTACGCCGACGACGGCACGGTCGCCGCATTCTCTGGTGCGAACGGCGTAACGTGGACGACCGACTACGGCTTCGCCGACTTCTCGGCCACCGACATCCCCAACGGATCGACCATCGACTCGGTCACCGTCTACGCGAATGTCTGGCAGAACAACGCCACCCGTGGCTCGGTCGGCATGTACGCCCGCAACAACGGGGCGAACGTCGGCACCGAGGTAACCTCGACCGCGACCGTCAACACGACCGTCATCAACAAGGCGTACTCGACCATCCCGTCGCTCGCCGATCTGCGCTCTGCCAGCACGCTTCTCAACGCCCGCGTTCGCTGCACACGCACCTCGTCATCGACGTTCACCGGCTCCCTCGACTACGTCTACATCACTGCTGCCTACACCGAGCCGAGATTCACGGCGAATGCTGTCATCGTGAAGACGATCACGGTTGCGACGGTTACCCAGAATGCCGTCATCAAGAAGGCCGGTATCCTCCCTGGCACACAGCCGATTGCGGACGCCATCGTCAAGAAGACGCCAACTGGGACCTTCACCGCGAACGCCATTGTCAAGGCGACGGTCACGCCCACAGGCTTCACCGCCAACGCCGTCATCAGCAAACCAGGTATTGCGGGCACGCCGTTTACCGCCGATGCGGTCAGACGCCAGACCTATACGGTCACAACTCCGACCCTCGACGCCACCATCAGGAAAACCCAATCAGGTGCATCGCAGCAGTTCACCGTAAACGCGGTCATCAAGAAGCCTGACATCGTTCCTGGCACGCAGCCGACAGCTGACGCTGTTGCCAGGAAGACGGTTTCTGGTGCGCCGCAATCCCTTACGGGCGACGCCTGGTTTGTGGCGACCCGCACCTTCACGGACAAGAAGGCCGACGCCGCGATCAAGGCGACCATCTCCGGCTCGAAGACCGCTGACGCCATCCGCCTGCGGACGATGGTGTTCGATGGTTCATTCCAGAGAGACGCATTCCAGGAAGACGCATTCCAGAGAGGCCCCACCCTCGACGCTGTCGTATTGCGGACCGTTTCCCACACGTTCGACAGCAGCATCTTTGATCCGAACCTATTCGATTGCGGGATCAATCTCAACGCCGTTATCAGTGCGACGGTAGCGGGCGGGAAAACAGCGGATGCCGTCACGCTCAAGCCGCAATCCGCCACCTTCTTCATCGGGAACAACGATGGGACCGGTGGAGCAGTCATCTCCTCGGGGATGGTCACCCAGACCGGTTCGTTCGCGGCGAGCGCAGTCCTGTTGCGGCCGAGCGGGACGCTCACCTTCACCGCGAACGCTGTCATTCTCAAGACGCAGGAAACTGGCAAGACGTTTGCGGCGAACGCGGCAATCGCCATCCTGATCTTCGAGGACGACTTCAACCGGACTACGACCCGCGATGAAGGGCTTGGCGGAGTCTGGCAGTACAACCCGGGTCAGTCGAGCAACTGGATCCCCGCCATCAATCACCAGACCTACGTCGATGGCTATGTCATCCCAAGCCATGGCGTTGACGACAAGTGGATCACGAACGAGTTCACGGGGTACCCGGTCCTCCTTGGCGGCGGCATCATCCAGTTCGATGTCTATGTTCCGGCCAAGGATTGGACGCACAACTATTTTGGAGTCTCTACCGCCAACGATATTTTGACCTTCCGGGCCTCCGGTTCCAACTACTGGATGCTGGAGATGGATATCGGGAGCTACGGTTTCCAGCCGACGCCCGAGAACTGGTATCGGGTGAAAGGTCACGTCGGGAGGTTGGGGTCCAAGGTCTATGCCAAGGCGTGGAAGATCGGTGACGCCGAGCCCGATTGGCAGCTTTCAGGAACCGGAAGTGACAACCCTAACTACTATGGCTCAGCCGAAAATCAAAACCTCTGGGTTCAGTACGCCAACACAAACCCCGCGTACTTTGACAACCTTCTCATCTGGACATCCGGCAGTTGGGTCACCAACCACTTTGTCACTGCCGATGCTGTCATCGCCGCAGCGATGGTCACTCAGACCGGGTCCTTTGCGGCGGACGCAATAGTCAAGAAATCGTCAGCATCGGACTATTCCGCCGACGCTGTCGTATTGCGGAGCACATCCTCCAGTCTTCTAGCCGACGCAATCAAGGCGTTGACCACATCGTCAAGCTGGCTGAGCAATGCGGTCATCTCGTCGAGCGTGACGAGCAGCTTCTCTTCTGCGGCAGTGTTCCGCAAAGAGGCGACCAGCTCCTTCAGCTCCGCGGCTGTCGTCTTCAGGCCCACGGCAGATTCCTTCTCTGCGAATGCAGTCGTCGCCAGGACTATCCCTGGAAACTATGCCGCAGGAGCCGTAGTAAATAGAGCGGCACAGTTTGCGTTCACGGCGAATGGGGTCGTCAAGGCGTCAGCCACGACGAGTCTCCTTGCGGATGCCTCTATCCAGCGTCCTACGGAAACAACCCTGACGACCAACGCCATCGTACGCGTTCCACGTGAAACGGCAACGGTCGCTGATGCCTTCGTGCAGCCCTGGTTCCGGGCTGATGCTTACATCACGGCCAAGCTGACCGCAGACGCCGTCCTGCTGCGGACGATAGAGCAGGCGCTCACGGCCAAGGCATGGGTTCAGGGCTTCGGCGTATCTGGTTTCTCGTCCGATGCCGTCATCTGGCGGAGCCAGTCGGGGTACTTCATCGCATTCTCCCTGACCCGGGCGACCTCTTCGGGGCTGGCGTTCAGCGGCAATGCCATCGTTTTGGTGGGCACTGCATCGTCTTTCTCCACCAACGCAATCAAGCGTTCCATCGCGGCGTCCAGCTTCACTTGCGCAGCGGCCATCCGCGCCAGCGCTTCGTCGAACTTCCTGTCCGATTCCCTGATCCTTCGCCCAGTCAGCTCATCCTTCAACGCTGCCAGCGTCGTCCTCAAGCCCACGGGTTCCTCCTTCACGGCGAATGGGGTCGTCAGGTCCGAATCGGGTGCCGCTTTCGCGGTCAACGCGGTCATCCTGCGCGCCGCCTCGACGGACCTGACGACTGACGCAATCGTACTGCGCGGACAGACCGGCGACTTCATCGCGAAGGCATGGATCGAAAGTATCGAGGTCGGTGGGTTCCTCGGTGATGCGGTCATAACGAAAACATGTAATGACCAGATCACCGGGGATGCGGTCGTCGGGCATACAGCCTCGGGATCGCTTATTACCGACGCTGTTTTTCGTCGCTCGGGCTCAGCTAGCCCGACGACCGATGCCATTATCGCACGAACGCTGGACGGCTCGTTCGTTGCCAAGGCCTGGGTCGAGGGCGTGGGCGCCGGTGGGTTCGCGACAGACGCTGTCATCTTCGCCACGCAGGCCAACGCCGCAACAGGGAATGCGGTCGTCAGGCGAACGGCATTGGGCGTGTCCCCGCTCGACGCTGTCCTCCGCCGTGGCTCCACGGCGTCCCTGACGACCAACGCCATCGTACTGCGCACGCAGCCCGGTTCGCTGACAGGAGATGCGGTCGTCAAGCGGACCAACGGAGGAGAACCGTTTGTTGATGCGGTTGTTCGCCGTGTCACCACGACTAGCCTGACGACCGACGCAATCGTACAGCGTGCAGTAACTGCCGGTCCAACAGCCGATGCCGTTATACATTCGGCATTCGCTTATGCATTCACCGCTGGGGCGTGCATCGCTGGCACGTTCACAGCCGATGGAATTACTCGGAAAACGAACACCGGCACAGCCACAGCCGACTCCGTGGTCATGCCGGTATTCGTCGGGAACGCCATCCTGCGCCGTTCGCAAGGTGACTCATTCACGGCCGGGGCCTGGATCCCCGCGGTTGGTGTCAACGGTTTTTCGACTGATTCCGTCCTCCGTGCGGTAATTGGACGGGAATTTACTGAGAATGCCGTTGCCAGAGTTCAAACCTCTGGTACGATCATTAGCGACGCCGTTATTTCGGCGGCACAGAGTGGCGCGTTTATCGCTGACGCGGTAACGCGAAAGAGCGCAACAGGCTACCTGACGGCAGATGCCGTGCTGGTGGCGGGCCGAACGGTCGGCTTCAGCGCCAATTCTGTCCTGCTGTCCCCCAGCTCCAGGTCAGCGAACGCCAACGCGGTGTTGCGCGCCAGCAGGAGCGGGTCGGCCCTTGCCGATTCGACGCTTCGTTCCGGGCGAACTGGCCAACTCGTGGCCCACGCGACCGTGGGGGTTCCGCGAGGCGGGGGCCTGACGGCTGACGCGTACATTCTTGCGGCCGAAGCCGCGGTCTTCAGCGCCAACGCGGTCATTTTCCGGGAACAGCTCGCCCAGTTCCCGGGCAATGCTCTCGTAAATCAAATCGTCCAGAGTGGTCTGAACGCCGATGCGGCTATTCAGGCGGCTCATGTCGGCTCCTTCCGGGCTGAGGCAGCAGTTCAAGCCACTCTTGAACGTGCGTTCCAGTCCTACGCCGTAACCCTAATATCGGTCAACGGGTCTGTCAACAGTTTTGGCCTGATTTCCCTCAGTAATTCAGGTTCGTTCAGCGCAACAGCCTGGATTGTTGAACGAAAAGAATTCGTTTCTGACGCAATTATCAAGGGTCAGCGTGCGGATTCGTTCTCGGCAAACAGCCTTGTTATCCTGCCGACAGCCCCATTCGATGCAATTCTCGACCTTGAATTCATCGAGGCCAGCCTCAACCTCAGCTTTATCGAAGCGACATTGCAGCTGGATATCGTTGAGGCGACATTGCAACTCGACGCGTATGAGGCGACCGTGGGTGTGGGCTATATCGAGGCAACGATTGCCACCAGCCTCTGGACGTGGCCAACCGGCCACTTCACAGCTGACGCAGTCCTGGAGGCGTAGATGACAGATATCGTGCTGATCCAGGGCGACACTCGTCCGGTGATCAACGCCACGCTGCACCTGCAGGGCGCAGTCACTCCGGTCAACCTGACGAACTGCAGCGTCAAGTTCCAGATGCGCCGGGCTGACGACAAGCTCTACACCGTCAACGGGGCTTGTTCCATCGTCAGTGCGGTTGCGGGGACAGTGAGCTATTCACTCGGGGCCAACGACCTCAACACGCCGGGCGACTATGTTGTCCAGTTCGAGGTCACCTATCCGGACACGAAGGTTCAGACCACGGCAACGCTAATCCCCATCAAGGTGCGGAGGCAGTGAGCAAAGTTTTATGGATCGGCGATGCTGGTTGTAATACCGGCTTCGCCAAGGTAACGCACTCCATCGGAGAGCGGCTTGTCACACAGTACGGCCACGACATTCACGTCCTGGCCATCAACTACGACGGGGACTACAACGATGGCCCCCTGAAGCTCTATCGGGCCACCAAGACCATCGGTCACGATATCTACGGGCAATCCAGGTTCGTGGAGATGCTCAGGATTGTCGAACCGGATGTCGTCATCATCGTCAATGACCCGCACATCATCCTGAAGTTTCTCTTCCTGAA
>Ga0315274_10006737_pt1 | contig 16715 bp, 12 predicted proteins | sample YL17G02_20_MG_FD_203700 | JGI IMG/M metagenome (GOLD analysis project Ga0315274, IMG submission 203700) | Sediment microbial communities from Yellowstone Lake, YNP, Wyoming, USA - YL17G02_20 | ecosystem: Environmental > Aquatic > Freshwater > Lake > Sediment | place: USA: Wyoming | collected...
CGCGGGACATTTTCCCCTCTCCCACCGGGAGAGGGTCAGGGTGAGGGAGAACTGTGAAGGCCCGCGGGACATTTTCCCCTCTCCCACCGGGAGAGGGTCAGGGTGAGGGAGAACTGTAGGGAACGCCCGGACTTCGGCGAGATTTCGGCGGATCTACTCGATCTATCCGCCCGTCGCGGACTGGTTCGCGGGTAGTCGGTAAGGCGGTAGCGGGTCGGCTCAGTGTCCCCCGCCGGGAGTTGGCGATGACTGGCGAGTTGCAGCGCTTCAAGGTCCTGATAGCCGATGACAATGCGGCTAACGTGGAACTATTGGAGGCGTATCTGGCGGGCAGCGGCTGCGCCGTCGAGGTGGCTCGTTCCGGTGCCGAGGCTCTTGAGAAGGCGCGGGCGAAGTCGCCCGACATAGTGCTTCTTGATATAATGATGCCGGATATCACCGGCTATGAAGTCTGTCGGTGTCTCAAAGCTGACGCCGCGACTCGGGATATTCCCGTCGTGATGGTTACGGCGCTCACCGAGGTTGCGGACGTCGAGAAGGCTGTCGACGCGGGCACGGATGACTTCCTCTCCAAGCCCGTGAACCGGCTGGAACTCGTTACCCGCGTGAAGTCGCTCCTGCGGCTGAGGCATCTTAAGGGCGAACTGGCGCGGACATTAGCGTATCTCGACGAGATGGCAAAAAAGGATGTCCAATGACGTGGCGGGCCGCGCCGACGCCCCGGGAAGGGCTTCGGGGGCGATCCGCCGCGCAGCCGGGGTGGCTCCGCACCGGCGTCGCGGGGGAGAAGGAGCGAGGTTTTTTTGCAATAACCCGCATAGAATTCGATTTTTTTCTTGCGTAGGACGGGTCTTTATCGTTTCCTATTGTTATCATAGGTGGTATCGAGTCCGGACAGACAGGGGATTCCTGGTACTCCCGTGTGAAAGGGGGAGAGTATGGCAGCTCGACAGGGCAAGATTGCTCTGCAACTGACGCAATGGGTCGGAGGCACCATCATTGTCCTGATGTTTGTTTTCGTCATAGCCGACTACTTGATCCAGCGGGCCCATCTGAAACAGGGGCAGGATACCAAGGTGCGGCTCGGCGCGGAAGGGCTCAAGACCTATGTTGAGCGCGGAACGGCGATAGACGAATCGGTTGAGAGTCTCAAGGACATGGCGGCGTTTTCGGACTACACAGAAGGCCAGGACAGGGGTTTTGTCCTGTTTGGCGAACAGGAAGAGCCGCTGGTGTACACGTCGGGGGTCATCTCCAACGACCCCGAAGAACGCAAGCACCTCTCGAGACACCCGAATGTGCCCTCGGGGATCGAGGTGCGCAGAGTCAAGGTCAATAACTCCGACGCCGTCGCCGCGGTGAGCGCGTACAGGACAAAGTCGGACACGCCGGCGGAGGGGACGCTCGCGTACATAGTCATTGTCGAACGCGAGGACCAGGCGGCGCTGAGGGCCTGGGCCACCCGCGCGGTGATGGTGCTGATCATGATAGCCGGCACGATGCTTGCCGTCCGGATTCCGGTCAGGAAATTCGTCGTGGCGCCCATAGATGGTCTGTTTCTCGCCGCCTACGCTGCCAGCAAGGACGACTACCGGAAACTCCCTCGCTGCCCGGTGGACAACGAGTTCACCGAACTGTACGACATGTTCGACAGGCTCCTTGGGCACCTTACCGATACTCGCATAACCGAGGCGGGCGTGCCCCCCGGCGACCAGATGCCGGACATGGAGAAGCCTGTTGAGTGAGGAAGGCTTCACTGAGATCGGCCGCGTGTCGCGCAAGAGCGGCGGGATTCTCGAGGTTGTTGTAACCGGCGGCCAGGCCTGTGCGAAGTGCGGCCTGTGCTGGCGCGCGAAAGACAACACGATGCGCCTTGAACTCAGGGACGACGCCTCAATTGAAGTCGGCCAGGCTGTGCGCGTTACGCTTCCCCCGCATTCCCAATGGCATGCGATCTTCTTCGTTCTCGTGCTGCCGCTGCTGTCGTTTCTTGCGGCCGGCGCGGCGGCCGCCGCCGTGACGCGCGCTCTTGGAGTAGGGGGGGCCCTCCAGGTCATCCTGACAGCCGGGGCGGCGTTTAGCGGTGTCGTTGCAGCATTCGTGGCTGCGCGCGGCGCCGACTGCCGTTTCAGGCTCAAAGTTTTCCTCAACGCCCGCATCGAACCGCTCGACGAGTAGGAGTTGCTTTCTGTCCCACCGGCGGCCTCGGCCTTCGCAGTTCGCGTTCGCCGGCTTGTCCTCCAGAGCCTTCCGCTCTCCCAGCGTTCAATCGGCTGCAAATGGCGACATGGGAAGTTTACCCGCCTGTGGCGGGCGTTACGCACAGGAGAATAGCCGGGAAGCCTTGTCCGCCCGTCATGATATTGCAGCCGCGGGCAGGGGCCTTGTCTTGCGATTACGGCGGCGGGGCGGAAAGGGCGTTTTGCCCTCTCTCATCCCGGCTTCCTCATCTGCGGCACCCCGTCGGATAGTAGAACCAGATCGGCTCGCTGCCGTTGGGCTGGAGCGTGGGGGTTCCCGGCACATAGCATGAAAAGGCCCTCCGGCTGTCCCACGCGAAGGCGTCTTTGAAGGAGACGTGGAGGTCGGCCCAGAGGACGTTTATGCCAATGCCGCCGTGGCGTTCGAGCGGCGTACGCCTGTTGTTGGCGAGCTAGGGGCTGTGCACGCTGCGCAGTTCCGGGCGGATGCTGAACTGGTTTGCGCTCCCGGCATTCCACCAGTTCCAGTCCATGGCGAGCATTGTCCGGCTCGGCGCAGGAAACGGCGTTTGACCGTCAGTGTGCGTCCCGGCCACGAGGACGTGGTTCCAGGCGTAGGACTGGGTCAGGCCTCCCTCGCAGTGCGCGTACTGGCAGGCGGCGTGACTCGTCCGGTCACGCACCTCGCGCATGGCGACGGCGTCATTCGGACACGTGAGCACGCTATCCGCGCAGCGGTCCCGGTTGTCACGCCAGCCGATCTTAAGGTAGCCTTCGTGCGCCAGAACCTGCCATAGGTTGACGCTGGAGCCGTCGGGCCGGTCGGCCGTGCTCGTGATGACTCTCCAACCGGACTTGTCAGTGACAAGATTCCACCCGACCCCCGGAAGGCCCTCCGGAGGGAAAGGATTGTCCGCCGTTTCGTAATCGTTCATGTACATGCCCACACTCAGGCCGATCTGCTTGAGGTTGCTGCGGCAAGTGGCCTTGGAACTCGTGTGGCGTGATTTCTCGGCCAAAAGGAGGATGATCAGCGCTGTAATAGCCGCCAGCGCCAGCACCACAAGGAGTTCAACCAGAGTAAAAGCAGCCTTACGTCCGTTCACGCGAAGCCCCCTTTCGCATCTCGCCCCGGGACAGAGATACCCGTTATTCCACGTCGCCCCGTCGGGCCGACTAAACGCCTTCGCTACGACTCTCCAGGCGGTTTCGCCGGTGAGGAGGTCTCGGTCGGGCCCGGAGGACCTTCCGGCGGCAAGAGAGTGTCGGTGCTGCTGAAGTCGTCCATGTACATGCCTATGCTCAGGCCCAACTGTTTCAGGTTGCAGCGCTCTACGATCGGGTAGCTTGTGTTGTGCGCCCCTATGCCAACAGTGTACTCCTATTCCCTGCCAAGAATGATGACATTTGCCCGGGTAGTGACCAGCGCCAACAACACGAGGAGTTCAACAAAGGTATGGTTGGCCTTGCCTTCCTTCACGTGACGCACCTTCTCATGTCACGCTCCGGGATACTGACACACTCTCCACCGGCGCGCGTAGGGTGGCCTGGTTTGGGCTGCGGCAGGGTGTTCTCTTACTGTTGCTGAACAGGCCGCGGCCGGCGAACTATTCCGAGAATCCCTCGTGATCTCCGCAGGACCACGGACAATCCGTGTGTATTGGCGCGCCAGGTTCTCTCGCTGGCTGAGAAGTGGCGCATTGCGCGCCGGGCGTGTATAATCCCACGCTGTGTTTCCGTGTGCCAATGGAGGGTCTGGAGATGGACGCTTCGTCGAGCGGCAGGTCGGGCGAATCGCTTATTGCGCTTAGGGTTACGGAGTTCCTCGAACGCGCGGGGGCCGCTGTACCCGTGCCCGGCGGTGGAGGGATTGCGGCATTGGCCGGTGCGGCGGCCGTCTCAATGCTCGAAATGACGCTCAATTTCACCGTCGGGAAGCCGAAATTCGCGGCCGTCGAACAAGAGGCCAGGCGCTTGCTTGCCGAAGTATCCGCCGCGCGCATGAGGCTCACGGCTCTCGTTGACGAAGATGCGGCACAATACGCCAAGGTGTCGGCCGCGATGAAACTGCCCGGCAAGGCCCCCGGCGAAAAGGAGGCGCGCAAGGCCGCAATGAACCAGGCCATGCGTGAGGCGATAGAACCGCCGCTCGAAATGCTTGGTCTCCTCGCGAAGACGGCAGGCATCGCGGGCGAAATACTTTCTATCTGTAACCCGAACCTGGCCAGCGACGCGGGCGTTGCCGCGTCCATCATCCCCGGTGCCGCGCGCGCAGCCGCGCTGAACGTGTGGATGAATGTCCCCGCCCTCGAATCCGCCGAGGCCAGGCGCGTCGTTTCCGAGGTCAACGTGATGCTGGCAAGTCTGGAGCAGTCGTGCGGAGCGGTCTCGCGTGAAGTGGAATTGCGACTATGTCCGAAGAACGCCCAAGGGAATTCATCTCAGTGATGTTCGACTGTTGCGGCGTGTACCAGCGCATTTACAAGAACAAGGCCGGTACCGCGTATGTCGGCTGGTGCCCCAAGTGTGCTCGAAAAGCGGAAGTCAAGATCGGCCCGGATGGCACTGACTGCCGCTTCTTCAGGGCCAGGTAGGGAAAAGGGGACATTCTGCTTTTTCGCCGCAGGCTCGAATTGGCGCCAAGACGCTCGAAAGAGCACAAGCGCGGGGCCTGGCGGAAGAAAACGAATGTCCTGCTCTTTTGAAAAGTGTGGCACTGACGGCCTCGGCGGGGCGGCTTGTCCTGCGTAGCCTTGGCGAAGCGGGAAACATTAGTGTAGCCCGCTTGCCCGCCAGTGGTATTTCCCCTCTCCCTCCGGGAGAGGGACAAAGGGTGAGGGAGACCAATTGGGCGGCGTCCGCTCTTCCCCGCGGGCTGCGCGAAGAAGATCGAGAATCTGACTAGGAGAAACAGTTGGAATGGAACGTTGCTACGCCGGGCGGCTCGTGCTGCAAGTGCAATAGGCCGTTCCCGGAACGCCAGGATTACTGGAGCGCGCTTTTTCCCCAACCGGAGGGTTTCAACCGGACGGATTACTGTCTTGCCTGCTGGAAGGGCCCCGAGGACGGGACGTTTTCCTTCTGGCGTGCGCGCTCAAGGCCAAAGCCCGCCCCTCCCAGGCGGTTTGTCAACGACCAGGTGCTCCTGGAGTTTTTCGAGCGCCTGTGCGAGTCGGACGACGACTCGAAGCGAAAGTTCCGGTTCATCATGGCAGTTCTCTTGTTGCGCAAGAAACTCCTCAGGGAGACCTCGCGTAAGCGCGATGAGCAGGGCATCGTCTGGAAGGTCGAGGTGCCGCGCCTGGGCAAGGCGTTCCATGTCCGCGACGAGGGGCTCACGGAGCCTGAAATAGCCCAGATACTGAGCCAGATAGGCCAGGTCCTTAACCTGGAACTCAAGGACAAAGAGGACACATAGAAAAAGGGACATTCCCGCTCTGTTGAAAAGTGTGCCACTGGCGGCTTGCCCGCCAGTGACAAATCCCCTCTACCTTTGGGAGAGGGGCGGGGGCGAGGGCGAACACCATCTGCGAATCGCTTTGGCTCCTTTTCCTCGCCTGTTCTACTCTCCGCTGCGCTACTCTCTCGCGCTTCGCGCCGGATGAGGGCGAACGCCAGTTAGGCGTGTACCACTGCCGGCCGCCTGGGTGTGCCGTGTGGCGCATTGCCCGCCAGTGTTGATCATGATAATACTTGCTTGGTCCCTGGAACCCTTCGCCTTCCTTTCCTCACCTTTGCCGCGCCGGCGGCTGCGCATCGACAGGCTGTTCAGGTCTTACGTCTTTCACCTCGATGCTCGCCTCGCCTTTGGCCTTCTGAAGCCAGTCGTCGTAAAGCAGGTCCTTAAGCACCTGGCGTTTGGCGGCGATAATGGCTGACATGGTCGGCGCGGGCAGGACCAACCGCAACTTCCAGAACGCCTCCGGGATGACGTTGATCTTGAACGCCGCCATTTGCTTGTCCATGAGTTTCTCGTTCACCAGCGTCGTCAGGGCGGTCCGCGCCACTTCAGTCCTCTCGCCCACTGTGCCCTGAGACAGGAGGGCGTTGCTCATCATCTCGACCTCGCGCCGGTAAATCGGGACGCCGTCAACCTCGGCGGCCACGGGGCCGGGATCGCCTGCCTTCTCGCTGGACAATTTCTCAAGGAAGGACGGCCACGTCGGCAAGAGCACGTCGCGCCGCCTCACGAACCGGTTGTAGAACTCCCCAAAATCCGCCTTGGTGACCTCGCGGAGGGCTTCCGACACGCTGGTGCCGGGTTCCCAATTGCGCCCCTTGCCATAGATGGCCGCCAGAAGGCTCTCCACGTTCTCGCTGTTGCCTGTTGCCTCGCGAATCTCGATATCCAGCCGCATCAGAAGCACGGGCGCCTTCACCTCCTCCATGAACGCCTTCGCGGCCCGCGGCGCCGTGCGCAACCACGCCATCGGCAAGTCGAGTGCCGAAGCGTCCGACTGTGCCTCCGTCGCGTAGTCGCTGTAAATCGACGCGTAGAAAGGATTCTCCTCCATCTTGCCTGTGACGATCCCCGCAAGCCCCTCCGCGTACCGCAGGAACCCATAGTACAGCCACCGGTCTTCATCAGCCAGATTCACCCCGAAGGGGGGCTCCGCGAAGTATCCCTGGACGACGAAGCGCGCGAAATATTGCGCGTACCGCAGCGACGTCGGCGCCGGGAACGTCCCCGCCAGCGTCAGCGCCTGCCCGTCGGCCCATGCCCCCGCCACCACGGGAAACTCGTCGGGCGACGGCGGCAAACAGACGACGTTGTACGGCATGTTCGTATCGCACTTCAGAACGTCGTAGATACGGCCGTATATCCTGAAGATGACGCTGGACAATTTCTCCGCGTCGGCGGCGGGGTACGTCGCAAGCGTGTACACGTTCACGGCGTTCAGGCCGAATTTCTTCGAGACTTGCCTGAATACGCCAAAACAGATGAGGCCCTTCTCCAACTGGTCCCTCACCGGCGCCAGGGCCGCATCGGGCCGGTAGTACCCCTGGCCCCCCGGCCATGATGTGATGGTCTGCCATGCCGAAGGGACTTCCGCCGACAAGACCGCGCTTCGCAACTTGAGATCGCTCGGCGGCGCCAGGAACAGCATCGAACCGTCGAGCGCCGCATATTCGGCGCAGATGAGCCCGACGTGCCCCTCGCCGCACACCTGGCCCGGCTTTATCGCGTACGTCACCACGGCCTTGCTGTCGCCCTCCGTTGTGACGTAAAATCCCTTGTCGACCGGAACGACGGTGAGCTCCCTTCTCGCGCCGTCCACGGCGCGCACGTTGTCAAACCATGACTCCCCCGCCGCGGCGGCGCGCCTCAACTCGAACCCCTTCGCCTCGAGCCCCTTTATGGTGAGCGTAACGTAACCAACGCCGGTTTCCGGGCGGTCGATCTTCAGGTGATAGTCGAGGTCGAGTTCCTGGGCGAACACATCGGACACGAGCGCCGGCAGGCAGAGCATGACAAGCGCGAATGAAAGGGGCTTCATGCGGCACACTCCTCATGGGGGTTTCATTGGTCCGGGACAATTTTATCCCCGTCCCGGGAAAAGTAAACGGCGAACGCAAGACCGGGTGCATGACCGCAACTGCACCGTCGATTCTTACCGTGCCTGTGTTGAGCCCCCCTCCCGATTCATCCCGATCCGGATCGGGACGAATCGGGAGGGACGAATCGGGAGGGACGGATCAGGGGGCGAAATCCCGACGAGTCGGGATGCCACTGGTCCCGACGAGTCGGGATAGGGGCGCGATTCATCGCGCCCGCCCTTTCCCCTCTCCCCCCGGGAGAGGGTTCGGGTGAGGGAGAATGCCTGTCGGCCCACGTTCGCCGCACGCCGGCGGAATTCTAACCTCGTCCCGACGGATTGCCGCCCTGGTACAGCGCGGGAACGGTCATGCACCCCGCAAGACCGCCCGCCGGCCGGTCCCAGGCGCCGCGCTCCGTCACCGGCGCTTGCGGGCCCTGCCGCTTGCGGCTTCGAGGAGTCTCCTGTGCGTTGCGCGGAACGCACGTACGTCCTGGGAAAAGTCGGCGAACGAGCGCACGCATTCGTTCGGGATCTCCATCGTGCCTTCCCTTCCCAGGCGCTGTTCGGCCATTCTCAAGAGTTCGTAATCTTCTATGCCCGCCCGCATCATCTCAAAGCGCATCGAACTCCACGGCCCGTCCGCGCCGGGGTAGACGATGTGCGTATCACCGGCGGGCAGTTTGTTGCCGAAGTGCCCGACGACGCTTTGCTCGAATGGGTTCTGCTCCTGGCTGTAGTGATTCAAGCCCCAGTGGAGATAGCCCGAAAGGTCATAGAGGAAATTGCCCCAATGGAGGTAGCGTGTGCGCAGGAGATGAAAATCAAGAAACCTGTTCATGTATTTCCCGCCGGGGATGCAGCAGGTGTAGAACCACACCTCGTCGCCGTACTTGCGGTAGCCGTCGAAAGCGGCCCTGTGCTCTTCGTAGTAGTTGTTCTTCGGCACCCAGATGTCAACGGCGGCTGCCAGGTTGGCAAACTCAACCGCGTCGATGATCTTCGCCTCGGGCAAATACTTCCTCACAATCGCTGCAAGCGTTTCGTAGTCCGCACGGGCCTCCTCCACAGGCTCATCGGAAATGTGTTGGAAGTAACGCCTTATCCATCCGCGCTTGCGGAGTACCTTACCCCACTCCGTCAGAAACTGCGCTGTCAGGGCGTAGCCTTCAGGCGTGCCCGGCCTCAGGTTGCCGTCAAACGCCAGGTAGATCTCCGCCTCGCCCCACTTTCGCGCCGATCCCAGGTGGGGCCCTTCGATGTACTCGAAGCCCAGGTCCCGGTACACCTCGATGAGGCGGATTGCCTTTGAGAAATCGAACCGCCACTCCATCGGCCCCTTTTTCTCGACTTCGAAGAAATCCCCCGTGACCCAGAAGACGTTCTGGCGGTTTCTGCGCATCAACTCCCCGTAGCGCTTTATCATCCGCCAGTGCTCCTCGGACCACGGCGCGAGGTTGTGCCGGCTGGCCATGTTGGCCGCGCTGAACCAGTTGGTAACCTTAAGCGTCCCGTTCTCGGGCAGCGTCGCCGCGTACACGTCAAGCGTCACCGGGATCTCGAGCTTCTCCGTGCCGACCGTAATGACGACTTTCCCCGCCTTGCGCCCCGTGCCCGCGCGCCGGGCGATCGGAAACTGGATCAAGAGCACGAGAAGCCGTTCCTTTCGCAGCGTGGGCGACCCAATCGGCCTCACGACGTCGAACACGCGAAACGGCGCACGCCGCGTGACCTCGGACTCCATCTGCGGCTCCCACTTCGTAAACCCGCTCCAGCCGCTGTTTTCCTCCACCGGGACCGAGTGAAGGCGAAAGACCTCAGCCGACGGCAGCCCCCCGCGCCAGGCATGTGCGACCGAAATGTCCATCGGGGCCTCCGGGTCGTGCCCCTCGATGACGACCTGGAATCCGGGCCGAGAGCCGCGGCAGCCCGCGATTTCGGCGGACTTTGCGCCGCTGGCCCGCACCTCTGTGTCTTCGTACACCCACTCCAATTCGTCGAGGACTTCATGGCGCATACCTTGGACCTCCTGCCTGACTGCAGCCTGCTCCGGCTGCCGGGCTTCCTGGGCGCACAGTGTCAACCCGAGAATGAGCGTTGCCGAAACCGCACAAAGCCGCGCACGCCGGTTCTCGTGAATCTTCGCCCTTCTTCGCGAAACCGTGCGATCTATTCGAACTTCCCCGTCTTCACCTTGGCTTCCAGCGTGAATTCCTTGTCCTTGATCCTCAATGTGCCGCCGGCCTTGCCGTCAAAGATTACCTGGCAATCGGCGATTTGGGCGCCGACTTTGTTCCCGTCGCGGATCAACTTCGGCGTCACCGGCTCGCCCGTAAAGAGCACCGTGAGGAAAAGGTCTTCCTTCTGCGGCGCCGGCGGTTCCGCCTCGATGCGCCATTTCGAAGCGGCAGGTGTCTGCGCAGACTCCACTTCGTTGAACGTCTGCCCTCCATACGTGTAGCCCTCGATAGTCCGAATCCGGGCCTTTTCGGGGAGTAGCATTTCCACGTTCAGTTGCCCCTTCCCGTCCCTGATAACGAACGTGTTCTCCTTCACCTCCGGCGCCAAACGGCTGTGGAGGAGCCACACCTTGGCGTATTCAGGCTTCACGCTTGCGACCCGGTCGAAAACGACGAATGTGTGCGGCCTGATAAAGACTATCTGCCGCACCCAGGACTCGAGTTTGGCCGGAGCGTAGGCCGCCGTGCAGTCGCCCGCGACAAACATGTACTCCGGCCGGTTCTCGTACGCGATTATGTCGCCCCGCTCGAATGTCTCCCGCTTCTTCATCCACTCGTTTAGAGTCGCAACCGTCCACTCCCACTTCTTGGTTTGCCCGCCGTCGTTCGCGTAGGCGTTTCTCCCGCCGTCGCGCATCCTGCCCCATGTCTCGCCTGGCATGTAAACGAGCATGGAATTGTGGGCGATTGTGCGCAGGAGCCAGTTGACCGAATGGTTCGACAGGTAGTCCGTATATTCTCCGCTTTCGGTCGCGAGCGGCTCGTACCTGAATATCTCGAAATTGCCGACCTCGAAATGCTGGTGCCCCACGTAATAGTCGCCGCACTCAAACCTCAGCCACGACGCGTCGTCCGTCCAGTCGCTGCGCGCATAGACCTTCCCTATCCCGCTGGCAATGTGCGCTGCGGGGAAAGTCCTGATGTCGAGCCGTTCGTCGGGTTTTTCGAGATACAGGAAATCCACGATCTTCGACGCGGAGTTCGACGCTGGCCGCGCCTTTGCGGCGGCATACCGCGCCAATTCGCTCCCCCGGAAGTACTGCGCCAGGACGGTCCGCGTATGCCGCGGATACTCGTTGTGCCCGCCGTACACAAGCGACCCGTCACCCTCGCACGGGTAGCGTTCCGCGCCGTACGTCCACGGCCCGGGGTAACTTTGAAGCATCTCGTACGCAAGCCGCTCGTAGAAAAACCCAAGCGACTTGCCGAAGCCGTCATAGCCCTCAAACCGCCGCGCGATCTCCAGCGCCTCCGTCAGGTGCCAGAGAGAACTCCGGGTGTACCATCCGCATTCCGTGAACCCCCCGCCCGCGCCAAGTTCGTTGAGGACCGGCAGAAGCCTCCCCTCGTAGAGTTTCACAAGGGCGTAATCGCGGAAATCCTTCGCCTTCGGGTTCTCACCCCACGTCGCGTACGCGACCCGCAGATAACAGAGCGCCTTGGAGAGCGTCGAATTGTGAAAGCAGCCTTCGTCCTCCGTGTACGCCGCCAGATGGCCGTTGAGCCATTCGATCATTGCCTTGCGGTCATCGGGGGATATTGAGTCAAAAAAGAAATCGTACGTTTGCGCGACTTCCGTCATCCTGAGCCACGTGTCCTGGTGCTCGTTTGTCACCCCCTTGGCGACGTCCGCCTTGGCCTTGTCGATGAACTTGCCGATTTTCTCCTTGTCTATGACCTCCAGCGTATTCACAATTCCCGCGGCGATGATGCTCTCGTTTGTTTTCATCATCTCGTAATACTGCGGGTATTCCTTCCGCCGCAGTTCCACGTGCTCCTTCGGCCCCAGGAGCCTCGGATGACCGCCCTCGAGCACGTCCGCCCACGCGCCGTTGGCAATCAATGGCGCTGGTTTTGGAATGTCCTCGGCATAGGCCGCGACGGCTGTGCAAAAAGGAATGCCACAGAACACGACTGCTAACAACCATGTCGCTCTCATAGGTGCTCCCTCCGGCTGTTCGTCCTGCAACGGTTTGCCCTGATACGTGCTCGCAGCAGTGTAACCTTCCTGCGCATCGCGGCAAGCGCTTGACTGACTCAGGGTGCATGACCGCAATTGCACAGTCGACTCTTGCCGTGCCCGTGTTGAGCCCCCCTTCCGATTCATCCCGATCCGAATCGGGAGGGACGGATCGGGGGGCGAAATCCCGACCTGTCGGGATAGGATGGGCTTTAGCCCGTCGGCGACTTTGTGTGGCACTGCTGGCCGTGGGCTTCGTAGCTCGCGTTCTCCGAAGCTTTAGCGAAGGAGAATAGCGAAGGAGCCTTGCCCAGCAGTGCTCAATCCCCTCTCCCGCCGGGAGAGGGTTCGGGTGAGGGAGAATGCCTGTTGGCGCACGTTGGCTGCACGCCGGCGCAATTCTAACCTCGTCCCGACGGATTGCCGCCTTGGCACAGCGCAAGTCCGGTCATGCACCCACTGACTCAATGCTGTCTGGCGCAGTGGTACCCTTCGGCGAAGGGCGATGCCGAGCCCCCGGGGACCGTCCTGCGTCTTGTGTGGCGCTGCCGGCCTTGGCCGGCGTTTCGTCCCGGCGTCTTGTCCCGGCGTAGCTCTCGGCGGAGCCGGAAGCCATAGCGAAGCCGGAAACCTTGGTGAAGCTTGCCCGCCTATGGTGGGTTTACCCGCCCGTGGCGGGACGGCTTGTCCAGCAGTGTATCCCCTCTCCCGCGCAAAGAGGGGAGGGGGTGAGGGTGCGCGGGCGCTGCCCTCCTGCGGCGGGCAGGCTTGATGCGCCCATGTCAGCCCCTGCCATAGAATTTTTCCGTTTTTTTGGTTGACAATGCCGGACCAGGACGGTATAAGAAAGATTGATGGCCCCGGAGAACCGCGCCGTTTGCTGCGCAAGTGTTCTGCGCAGTGGCGCGGCAAGCTCTAGCCACTGCCTTCGCGTGGGGGGCCAACTGTGAGAATAGCATTCGTGTACCCGCCGTACGTTGAGGGCGGCGGATTTCCTCACATTTCTCAGAATCGCCAGACCCGTTACACCAAGAGCGCCGCCGTCAGAATCTACCCGCTTGTCCCGTCAAGCCTCCTGACGATGGCCGATCGCGCCGGGCACGAAGCGCTCCTTCTCGACGCCATCAACAGGCGCCTTCCCAGGGACGCATACGAGCCCGAACTTCGCCGGTTTCGCCCCGGCATGGTCGTGTTGGAATCCAAAACGCCCATCATGCCGAAACTGTGGCGCGAAGTAAGTTGGCTGAAAGAGGTCGTGCCCGGCGCCGTAGTGGTTCTTGTCGGCGACCATGTCACGGCGTTGCCGCAGGAGAGTCTGGACCAATGCCCCTGCGACTACATCGCCCTTGGGGGTGACTACGACGTAGAGGTTGCCTCGCTTGTTGAACACCTGTCCAAAGGCGCGCCCTTTCCCCCGGGCATCGTCTCCCGCTCGGGCGCCCTTTCCGCCCAGGCGTCTCTTGTCGAGGATTTGGATGTCATTCCCGATGCCGACCGCGAATTGACCCGCTGGAGGGACTACGGGGAGGCGTACCTGATGATGCCGGCGATGTACATCCTGTCCGGACGGGGCTGTGGCGCGAAGGGCCGGTCCCACCCCGGCTGTTCGTTCTGTTCTTGGCAGCACAACCTCTGGAGGGGACGCGCAAGGCTGAGATCGCCCGAAAGGTTCGTTGCCGAAATCTCGGCCCTCGTCAGGAAGTACGGCATTCCGGAATTTTTCGATGACAATGAATCTGGAGGATTCTGGGACGTCGAATGGACAAGGCAAATATGCGAGAGGCTGAGGTCTCTGGGGCTCCACCGCACTACGGCGATCTCCTCGAACGCCCGCGCGGACGCCCTCAGCGATGAAGTCTGCAGAGAACTCTCGAGGTCGGGATTCAGGCTCCTCAAGGTGGGGCTCGAATCGGCCAACGGCGAAACCCTGCGCTGCCTGCGAAAGGGCGAAACGCCCGAAGAGATCGAAGCGGGCGTGAAGCGCGCCAAGGACTATGGCCTCAGGATCCTTCTGACCGTCATGGTCGGGTACCCCTGGGAGACGGAAGAAGAAACGGCGGCCTCCCTGCAGTTTGCGAGGAAGTTGCTTTGCTATAAGGCCAGAATGGGGGACTCCCTCCAGTGCAGTATCCTTATCCCTTATCCTGGAACGCCGCTCTACCGGGATGCGTGCAACTACAAGTGGTACGCAATCTCGCCGGCGGACTATGACAGATTCGCTATGGACAACGAAGTCCTCAGGTCCCGCGTGGACACCAGACGCTGGTGCCACAGGTTCTGGCGTTTGTACCTTGACCGCGCATACGTATGGCGGCTGTTATCGACCACCAGAAGTCTTCGCGACCTGAGGTTGGGGATCAGGGGCCTCGCCAGTTTGAGCGGGCACCTGAGTGATTACAGGGGGCCAATTGCGACCCGGTGCCGCGAGTGAAAGCGCCTGAGAAGTTCACCGCACTGCCGTAACGGCGAGGCTCCTGGTCGCAGGCAAACAGAGAGGAGGAGTCGATGCTGGTTCTGATCGGCGTCGTAACGTGGCCGCGCCGGTCCTGCTGGATGTGCTGGATGTCCGTTCTGATTCTGTCGGTTGGGCATTGCGGGTGCCGCGGGGACGACGGTCGTTTACGCGAAACTTCTCCCGTGACCCGTGTAGTCGGTAAGTGTTGCACTGTAACTTATGGGGAGCCTGGCGCAGGAATAAAAGAGGGGACGGCGCGTGACTCCGGCGACGAGGCTTCGACTCCGGGGCCGGAATCCCTCGCGTCAGCGCCACGGCCGTCCCGTCTCTATATACACTTGGTAGGGGTGAGGAGTTCCACCAGGGGGCAAAAATGGGCGTTTGGAGGGCGTTTTTGACGGGGTTCCGAAGGGAGTGAGCATCATGGGGCTGAGAATCGCGGGTCGCAAACGGCCCCGGCCGGACAGGCCTGGACTATTCGACGGGCGGGGGGGTGTCAGCGTGTCGCTGTGCTTGCGCCTCGCCTTGCTCATTGTTCTCCTGTCGGGTGTGCAGGCGGCCGCGTCGGCGGCTAAACTGCCGGACTCAATCCCTCAGGGCGTCGAGATGGACGTATTTTACGCCAAGGACTGCAAGCACTGCCGCAAAGCGGAAAAGGACATCTTTAAGCCGCTCGAAAAACTCGGCGTGCGGCTGTTCAGACACGAGGCAAGCGACCGCGCCACCGGCAGGGCGTTGCTTGAAATACAGTCTCTCCCGGAGTTTGAACTGGTGAGCATCGACTCGGACGGCGACCTTCCTTTGGTTTTCATAGGTCGCTATGCCCTCGAGGGGACTGAGGCCATCACCCGGAGCCTGGAAAGGGTGGTATCGAAAAACGATTCCGTGCTCTTTACCGCCCCGCACAAGAGGGCAAGGGAAGCCCTCGGAGACCGGCCCTTGCCGGCCATGTCGGACGCCGCCGGACGCAGGGAGGTCAACCTGGCGTACTTCGACAATCCGGGCTGTCCCAACTGCGGCACCGCAAACCTGATACTCTCTCTTGTGGAAACGCTTCAGCCGTACGTGAGAATCACCCGCTTCAATATAAGGAACCGGCAGGACAGATTGCTCCTTGAGGCGATTTGTCGCAAGGTCGCCGTCCCGGACAACAAGCGCCTGGTTACGCCTGCGGTCTTCGTCGGGCAGGACTGTCTCCTCGAGAGGTTCACACGCAACGACGTCCTCGAACTCGTCAGCAGGTATTCCGAAACCGGGGCCGGCGCGTTCTGGCATGAAATCGACCTCTCGGACGCGAAGCGGGCCATTGTGGCGCGCTTCAGAGCCATGGGAACTACAGGCGTGCTTCTCGCGGGCCTGGTCGACGGAATAAACCCGTGTGCCTTCGCCACGATCGTTTTCATGGTTATGTATCTCACGGGCCTCGGTGCCAGCCGTGCGAAGGTGGTCGCTACCGGCGTGGCGTTCAGCCTTGCCGTGTTTCTCACCTACTTTGCCATTGGGGCCGGGGCGCTGGGTGTTCTGCAGTTCGTGGACGACCTGCCGTTCGTGAGGGAGTCAGTGCTTGTCGTTGGCGCGCTTGCCTCGCTGGTGTTTGGGGTTCTAAGTTTCTGGGACTACCTTGTCTCGAGAACGAGGGGCCTCAAGGCGGGCGTTCTGCGGCTGTCCGGCAGGGCATCCGCAAGGGTGAAAACGGCAATTGCCGGGTTTGCGCGCAGCCGCTGGGCTATCGCAGGGGCGTTCGGAGCAGGCTTTGTGGTGAGCCTGACTGAGGTTGTCTGTACAGGCCAGGTTTACCTTCCCACTATCGTGTTCGTTTCCCAGGAAAGCGAGACCCGCCTCGCCGGGCTTGCCGCGCTGCTGCTGTATAACCTCGCCTTTCTGGCTCCGATGATCTTCATCTTCCTCGTCGTGCTTGCAGGTTATACTGCCGGCGCCATTGGCCGCTTCACCGAGCGGCACCTGGCAAAGTCGAAATTGGCGCTGTCCTTCGTCTTTGTGGGGCTGGCGCTCGTGCTCGGAATAATGGCAATCCCCTGAGCGAAAACCACAGACCGCTTCCGCTTCCTCCCGGGACGCGCAAATGTGCCACTGGTCCTCCCGATCCGGATCGGGATCGGGATCCGCCAGTGCATTTCCCCTCTCCCCCCGGCCTGCCCTCCGTAGCCTTGGCGAAGGAAGGGAGAGGGCAGGGTGAGGGCGCACGTGCGACTCTTGCGTTCGCCCGAACGTAGGGGCGCACGGCGTGCGCCCATTTCCCCTCTCCCGCCGGGAGACCAAGTGTGGCACTGCTGGCCTTGGGCGGCGAAACCGCAGGGGCAT
>Ga0315274_10006738_pt1 | contig 16715 bp, 14 predicted proteins | sample YL17G02_20_MG_FD_203700 | JGI IMG/M metagenome (GOLD analysis project Ga0315274, IMG submission 203700) | Sediment microbial communities from Yellowstone Lake, YNP, Wyoming, USA - YL17G02_20 | ecosystem: Environmental > Aquatic > Freshwater > Lake > Sediment | place: USA: Wyoming | collected...
CCCCGTCCCCGACTCCTGATGCGCCCCCGCTCTGAACTGAGTATCAACTTCGCATCGTCCTGAGTATAATCTACCCTCTGGTCATATCTCTGCATACCTCGGTGACTCACCTTTTGTGGGAGGATTGACGCCATGAAAAGGAACGCAGGGCTTCTGATCGTCGCGTTCGTACTGATTGCCGCCGCCGGATGTCCGGGTAGGACGCCCGCCGGGAAAACGGATCAGACCTCGGGTGGTACCGCCCAGTCCGGATATACACCAACGGACTGGAGCTCTGTGTCAATCGAAGGCGCAGGGGCATCGTTCCCGGCCCCGATTTACATGCGATGGGCCTACTCGTTCGAAGAGCTCACTCAATTGAAGCTCAATTATCAGTCCGTGGGCTCCGGAGCCGGAATCGCGGCCATCGAGGCCGGGACCGTCGATTTCGGCGCATCGGACGCTCCCCTCGAAAAATCCGATCTCGACCGGAAGGGCCTTGTCCAATTCCCCATGGTCATAGGAGGAGTGGTTCCGGTTGTGAATATCCCCGGCATCGCTCCCGGGCAACTGAAACTCCGCGGGGATCAGCTCGCATCGATCTTCCTCGGACGGATCACCAACTGGAACGATCCCTCAATCGCCGAGCTCAATCCGGGCATTACCCTTCCCGATCTACCGATAGTGCCCGCATACAGAGCCGACGGCTCGGGGACATCGTGGATTTTCACGAGCTATCTCGACAAGATCTCGCCTATGTGGCACACCCAGGTCGGGGCCGGGAAGTCGGTTCAATGGCCCGAGGGCATGGGGGGAAAGGGAAATGAGGGAGTCTCGAGCGTTGTCCAGCAGGTCCCGGGTTCGATCGGATATGTCGAATACGCGTATGCCGAACAGGGCAAGCTCGCGTTCGTCCAGCTTCAAAACCAGTCCGGAGTCTTCGTGTCACCCTCAATAGAGACGTTTCAGGCCGCTGCGTCCAATGCGGACTGGGCGGGCGCTTCGGGATTCAACGTGCTTCTGGTCGATCAGCCCGGAGATCAGAGCTGGCCCATCACCGGAGCGTCTTTCATCATCATTCGCAAGGATCAAGCCGACAAGAACAAGGCCAGGGCCATGCTCCAGTTCTTCGATTGGTGCTTCAGGTACGGGCAGGACGCGGCGAAAGAGCTCAGCTATGTCCCCGTCCCGCTGTCCACGGTGGATCTGATTGAGAGCAACTGGGAGGACCTCGTGTCCGGCACCTGGAAGTAGAAACGGCAGTGTCGAACGATTCTGCATCTCCCACAGGGGGCAGACCTCACCCGGACGAGTCGCAGGAGAACCGGCGCGGACGCACACGCATCGGCAGATTCCCCGCAGACCAGGTCTTCAGAGGGTTGACCGCTATAAGCGGGTTTCTGATCATCGCGATAATGGCGGGCATCGCCGTTCTGCTGTTCCTCAGCTCGATACCCTCGATCAGACAGTTCGGATGGGAGTTCCTTTTCAATCAGATCTGGAATCCCGTGACAAGGGAATTCGGGGCTGCGGCAAGCATCTACGGCACCCTGGTCTCGACAATCATCGCCATGCTGATAGCGGGACCGCTGGCGCTCGTGATCTCGATCTTCCTGGTTGAGCTGTCTCATCCCTTTTTCAGCAGGATCGTGGGAGGAGCGATCGAGCTCCTCGCAGCTATTCCGAGCATCATCTACGGCATGTGGGGGCTTTTTGTTCTCGTCCCGATCATGCAGAGCCGGGTCGAGCCCTTCCTGGGGAAGTTCCTGGGATTCCTCCCGCTTTTCAAGGGACCTCCGATGGGAATAGGCATGCTTACGGCCGGAATCATCCTCGCTCTCATGGTGCTTCCGTTCATCACGGCAATCGCTCGCGACGTTCTCCGGATGGTGCCGCCGATGCTGAAGGAAGCCGGCTACGGCATGGGGGCTACGATGTGGGAAGTCACCAGGAACGTCAGTCTGCCCTACGGCATCCGCGGAATCGTCGGCGCCATGTTCCTGGGCCTGGGACGCGCGGTCGGTGAGACCATGGCGGTGACTTTCGTCATCGGCAACAGCCACCGCATCAGATCATCCCTCTTCGAAAGCAGCAACACCATCGCGTCCGCCATAGCGAACGAGTTTCCCGAGGCGATGCAGGATCCCTTGTTCAGAAGCGTTCTCATCGAGCTTGGCCTGATCCTGTTTCTTATCACGCTCATTTTCCAGATCATCGCTCACATCTGGCTGCTCAGGCTGAAGAAGAAGGAGGGCAAGTAGGCGATGCAGGAACGGTCCATCCTGTTCCGACGCATAACCGACTGGACGGTCAGAATCGTCTCCGCCGTCTCGGCCTTCGCAGGCATTGTCTTTCTTGTGCTGATCCTGTTCGAGGTGGTTCGAAGAGGCTTTCCCGCGTTCGACATCGATTTCTTCACCAAACGCACCGGACCTTTCAGCGTACCGGCGACAGGCATGGCAAACGCCATTATCGGGACGGTCTACATGACCGTGCTTGCTACAATCCTCGGCGTCCCCATAGGCCTCCTTGCCGGCATCTACCTTTCCGAATTCGGGAAGGACAGCGCGATTTCGACCGCGATCCGATTCGTGTCGAACATCCTCATGGGAACGCCGTCCATTCTCATCGGGGTTTTCGTGTACGCGATGATCGTCGCGCCGGGCCGACACATGTCGGGCTACGCGGGCGGTGTCGCCCTTGCGGTGATCATGCTTCCGATCGTCGCCCGAACCACCGAAGACATGCTCAACCTCGTTCCGAACGAGCTCAGGGAGGCCGCCCTGGCTCTCGGCGCGCCGCGTTGGAAGGCCGTGCTGAGCGTGGTCTTCAGGGCCGCTCAGGCCTGACTCGTCACCGGCGTGCTCCTCGCCATCGCCAGGGTCAGCGGCGAGACCGCACCCCTGTTGTTCACCGCCTCGAACAATAATCATTTCATATGGTTCAGCGATTCCGGCATCGGCAGGTATTTCTACGATCTCAACCAGCCGACGCCGAACCTTACGGTCACCATCTATCAGTACGCGATGTCGCCCTACGAGCAATGGAAGGAGCAGGCCTGGGGAGCCTCTCTCCTCATCACGGCCACTGTGCTCGTCCTGTCCGTTGTGGCCCGCGCGATCTTCGCCGGCAAACGACCTGCCCGGGGAAGGTGAGAGAATGGGGGATTCATCTATGCAGAAAGCGCTGACACACAGGATTATGGTCCCCAGGAAGGATCGTACGGTCGACGCCGACTTCGAGACCTTGCCGAGCAAGATATCCGTGAAGAATCTCGATTTCTTCTACGGTTCCCACCAGGCCCTGTTTGAGAACAACATTGAGATCAAGGCCAACCGGATCACGGCGATCATCGGTCCGTCCGGCTGCGGAAAATCCACCCACATACGAGTCTACAATAGGATATTCGAGCTCTACCGCGACCAGCGCGCCTCCGGTGAGGTCATCCTCGACGGCCGGGATGTTCTTTCTCCCGCAACCGACCTGATCAAGCTCCGCAAAAATGTGGGCATGATTTTCCAGAAGCCCACGCCTTTCCCGATGACCGTGTACGAAAACGTGGCCTACGGTCTCAAGCTCCACTACCGCGTCGGCAAAACCGAGCTTGACGACCGGATCGAGGACGCATTGAAGCGCGCCGCCCTCTGGGATGAGATCAAGGGCGACCTCAACAAGTCGGGTCTCGCGCTCTCCGGCGGTCAGCAGCAGCGACTGTGCATCGCCAGGGCGATCGCGGTCGAGCCCGAGGTCCTCTGCATGGACGAGCCTGCATCGGCCCTCGACCCCGTTGCGACATCGAAAATCGAGGACCTCATGGAAAGCCTGAAATCCCGCTACACAATCGTCCTCGTCACCCATAACATGCAGCAGGCCGCGAGAGTCTCCGACTTCACCGCCTTCTTCTACCAGGGCCGCATTGTGGAATTCGACCTGACACCCCGGCTTTTCACCAACCCGAAGGAAAAGCAGACGGAAGACTACATTACCGGACGGTTCGGATAACGTAATCAATGGAGGACGGAACCGTGACAACTCACCTCATGCGCGATCTTGAAGACCTCAAAAAGGAAATCCTTGCCATGGGAGCCATGGTCGAGGAGGCGTTCAATGAGGCCATAACCGCGCTGGTCGACCGCAACCCCGAGCTTGCCCTGAAGGTTATGGTGAGCGACAACGATATCGACATGAAGGAGCTCGATGTCGAGGACAAGTGCCTCAAAATCCTGGCTCTCCATCAGCCGGTTGCCGCCGACCTGAGATTTATTGTCGCGGTCATGAAGGTGAACAACGACCTCGAACGTATGGGCGACACCGCCATTCATATCGCCGAAAGAGCCGCTTACCTCGCCAAGAGACCGCCTATCGATGTCCCCCTCCACTTCGATACGATGGTCGACCGGGTTCGGACCATGGTCCGAAAGGTTCTCGACGCTCTTGTCGAGCATAATGCCGAAGAGGCCAGGGAAGTCATCAGGATGGACGACGAGGTCGATGAGCTTCACTGGCAGATGTTCGACATCCTGATGAATCTGATGGACAAGGACCCTTCCGCGGCCCGAAGAGCGTTCCACACGCTGTCCGCATCCCGGCATCTCGAGCGAATCGGGGATTACGCGACAAACATCGCCGAGGATGTCGTGTTCATGGTCGAAGGCGAGATCATCCGCCACAGCTTCAAGACCCAAAAGGACAAACGCGAGTTTCCGTACCAGGATTGACCTGTCAATGACATCAGATCCAACACACGATCCGAGCCGCGAGCGTAAGCGAGCGGTCAACAAGCCGGACGAAAGAGAACCGCTCCCTGACGGTCGCGATGAAGGACAACCGCTCCCTGACGGTCGCGGCTCGGATCAATACTCGCACGAAAATCCGAGCCGCGAGCGTAAGCGAGCGGTCAATAAGCGAGCGGTCAACAAGCGACCCGACGTCTTTCCCCTCGCATATCACATCACCATCCACTGCTACGGCACTCGGTTGCACGGGGATGAAGCCGGCTCCGTTCACCATAGTGACAATATCTCCGGTACGCCGTTCCTTCCCCCTCGACCCGGTCTGAGGCAACACGAAGAAGACTCCATGAATCAGCCTCCATATGAATTGGACACGCCGAGAAGGGCTATTGTTCTCAAAACGACAAAAGAAGTCTGTTCATACCGGGGCTGGGACCTGTATGCTGTTCACGTGCGAACGAATCATTGGCATGTCGTCGTTCAGGCAATGGTTGCTCCCGAGAAGGTCATGGGCGACCTGAAGGCCTACGCGAGTCGCAACCTTAATCAGGCAGGCTTCGACAACAAGAGTCGGAAACGATGGTCCAGACATGGAAGCACGAAGTACAAATGGACAGAACAAGACCTTGCACACGCGACAGACTATGTGATAAGAGAGCAAGGTGAGCCGCTGGACCTATATGAGAAGCCGTTGTGACTTTTCCTGCCACCGGAAAACCGCTCCCTGACGGTCGCGGCTCAGATCTTGCGGATGAATCCGAGCCGCGAGCGTAAGCGAGCGGTCAACAACCCGGACGGAAGGGAACCGCTCCCTGACGGTCGCGGCTCAGATCTTGCGGATGAATCCGAGCCGCGAGCGTAAGCGCGCGGTCAACAACCCGGACGAAAGAGAACCGCTCCCTGACGGTCGCGGCTCAGATCAAAACTCGCACACGAATCCGAGCCGCGAGCGTAAGCGAGCGGTCAACATGCCGGACGAAGGAAAACCGCTCCCTGACGGTCGCGGCGAAGATCAAGTCTCGCACACGAATCCGAGCCGCGAGCGTAAGCGAGCGGTCAACAAGCCGGACGAAAGAAAACCGCTCCCTGACGGTCGCGGCTCAGATCAACACTCACACGCAAATCTGGTCAAACATGAAATGTGAAACGGAATCGAAGGAGCTAAGCGAATGCAGTTGAGACAAGCCCATATTCTTGCCATCATCCTTGGGGTCGGTTTGACCCTATCGTGCGCGCGGTCTCTTGACCCCACGTCCCCGCCGCCGCAGATGGCCTTATTGCCGGAAATGCGGTCGAGCCAATCAAGCCATTTCCTCCTGAGCTACTGCCTCGTCAGCTTCGATGCAGACACGAACGCCGTGAACGTGCTCCCCCTCAGGGACACCGCCGATCACTGGAACGTGCTTTCCTTCCTCGAGAAAAGCCCGTGCACCGACTGCCTGAAAATCGTCGGAGTCGACACCACCCCGGACGGAAACAAGCTCTTCGATGTCAGGATCACGCACCCGTTCCCCGGCACCAACCTCACGGGATTCGATGTCCGCGGGATCGCCATGTTCAACGCAAGCCGCGTGTTCCCGATTTCGATGCTCACCGTGTCGGACTCCACGCTCGGCGACGGTGAGCTCATCAACGCGGAAGGCTACACCACTCTTTACAATCCCTTCACGTGGGGCATGGGTCCCGGCGGACTGAAGGGTTATTTCCCCGGCAAATTCTCCACTGTCGATTTTCCGTCGGCGACCTTGAACGGATACATCCGGCACATCACCGAAAACCCATCGAACACCCGCAACGCCTTCTACGCGGGCGACGCGATAACGAGGACCTACGAGATCAAATTCCCGCAGGGACAGAAATTCGTCTTCGGCTACGCCGTCGACGCGTCCTGGGCGCCCCCGATCAACGTTCCGGTCATCGACCCCATGGAGGATTTCCCGATATCCGCCAATTGCCCCGAGCCCTGGAAGATCGATGTGTTGGATCTTCCCAGCCACGTCTTATTGACCCCCAGCGGCGGGTCGGTGGCATTCGAGTTCGATGTCTACGACTACCAGGGATCGACAAGCCTGTTCGAACCTACGATCGAATGCCCCGAGCTGTTTGACGGCTTGAAAACCGCGCAATGGGTGTCCGATGAGACCGGGTATTCCACCTGGCGCGTGGGAATCGAGAACGAGAAAGCTGCTCCTCCGGGCAGCTACGAGTTCCTTGTCGCTGTCGAGGATCATCAGAACACAACTTCGCCCCCCTATCTCGATCTGACCGCCTATCAGATGCACGATGTCGATGTTGTGGAGGGCGGATGGGCGAGATCGTGGGGCGCAACCGAGCTCGATTCCGCGTGGTCCACCGCTGTGGACGCGGCCGGCAACATCTACGTGACCGGCCAGTTCAAATTCGCGGTCGATTTCGATCCCGGAAACGGCGTTGTCGAGCGCACATCGAATGGAACCGAAGATGCGTTCATCAGCAAGTTCGATCCGCAGGGCAACCTCCTTTGGAATCAGACATGGGGCGGCGAGTATCACGAATCCTGCGAGGGAATCGTGATTGACCCCATCGGCTGGGTGTATGTCGTCGGTTACTTCAATGAGACCGTTGATTTCGACCCAGGTCCGGGAGTGGATGAGCATTCGTCTCACGGCGACTGGGACAGCTATGCGGCGAAATATACTTCGGATGGAGAATTCGTCTGGGCAAGGACATGGGGAGCGCCTGCGTGGGACCAGGCACGCGATGTCGCGGTTGACGGCGCGGGCGGAGTTTATGTGGCGGGCTATTTCTTCGGCACCTGCGATTTCGATCCCGGTCCCGGAGAGGCGTACGAGGGGTATATCCCGGGCGCGAGCTATCTCACCAAGTTCGACTCGAACGGCAACCACCAATGGGTGAAGGCATGGGCGGGCGACGGCGGCTACGATGATCTGGCTACCGCCGTGGCCTCCGATTCGTCGGGCAATGTCGTCGTGACCGGCGTCTTCGACGGAACGGTCGACCTCAATCCCGGCAACGGCCTGAAGCAATACACGGCTCCCACCGTCTATCAGGACATCTATCTCAGTTGCTTCGATGCAAACGGCGGATTCCAGTGGGGCTACGGATGGGGCGGCGAGTACGACGACTGGGGTTACGACGTGGCGATCGACGGGGCCGGCAATGTTTACTCGACCGGAAAATACGCAAGCACTGTCGATTTCGATCCGGGTCCGGGCCAGGATGAACATACGTCCAACGGCGAAAGGGACGTGTACCTGGTGAAATACACGATTGCCGGCAACTACCAGTGGGCAAGAACATGGGGAGGCTTTAACAATAACTTCTGGACCTACGGCGATTCAGGTCACGGAGTGACGGTGGATCCGTCCACTGCTGCCGGAAACGTGTTTGTGACCGGATATTTCAGCTCGACCGTCGATTTCGATCCGGGCCCGGCGATCGACGAGAGAACGTCCAGCGGCAGTATCGACGCCTTCCTCAACGTGCTGGATCCTTCCGGGAATTACCTGTGGTCACGCACCCTGGGCGGCGGTTTCGACGACTACGCATGGGACGTGGCGGTGGACATGTCGGGCCATTCCTTCGTCGCGGGGAGTTTCATGGGGACCGTCGATTTCAATCCCGACAAGGGCGAATACAACCTTGCGTCGAACGGCAACTGGGACTGCTACCTCCTGAAATACATCGACTGGGGCAATTGGTGACCGGGCCGATCCGTCCGGAGCCCCTCAACAGTCGCAGCGGGGACTGGCACGAATGGCACATGCTTAAGCAGAAAACGAATATGAAGAAGCAGAAGTTGGACGAGATCGGGGACTGGCTCGAATTTCGCTCATCACTGGCTTGACTCTTTCCATGCGGCCCGGGGCGAAATTCGTGCCTGTCCCCAGTCCCGAAGTCCCGCCTGAGAAATCTCGAACATATTCATCTTTTGCTTAAAAATGTGCCATTCGTGCCTGTCCCCAACTCCCGACCTGTTGTATAATTCCGCCTGATTCGGCCACCATGCGTGACTCCATCGGAGGATACAAGTGATCGGTCATCGCGGACTCTGGCTCACATTACTCACATCTCTGCTCATCGCAGCCTGTGTCGGCTGCGGAGGATCGTCAGGCGGCGGAAATCCCGCACTGCCTGGACTCTCCGGGCATAATGACGCCTCCAGCCCCGGCTCATCCCCCCAGCCCGACCGGACGCCCGGCTCCAGCCCGCGCATGCTTCTCGGAGCCTACCGCATCCTGATCGATGAGACCGGAAATCTGTCGGTGATCCCGCTAAGGACGGCCGAGACCCACATCGACGTCACCAAAGCGGTCTTTCCGCCCAAGTGCTGGGATTGCTTCAAAGGCGAGATTCTCAGCGTTGTCGACCCGACCTGGAATCTCCGTTTCACCTTGAAGAACTCGATGGCCGTCACGGGGTACGACGTGAGAGCGATCCTCCTGGACACCGGCAACATGGTGCTTCTCACCCGTCCCGATTCCTATACCACATGCTTCTCGAAACCGGACGATCTCACCCCGCGGAATCCGTTCTTTATCTTCGACAGCGCCCAGGGTCAGAACGCGTGGCCGCCCCTGGCGATGGGCAGTCGCGATGTCAGCTTCGACCGTCCGTCCGGAGCCAAGTTCAGCGAGATTGTTGTCGTGATCGATGCAAGCTGGCCCTCGAACCAGACCGATCCCACCAGAATCATCGACCTCCAGTCCTCCAATGACATCCTCATTACTGACGGAAGCACCTTCACGAACATCACCTGCAAAGTGAACGACTGGCAGGACGATGTCGAAGAGGTGACCGTGGACCTTTCCCCCATCGGCGGGAGCCCTTCGGTCAAGATGGGGAAATCTCCAGCAGGCATTTATTTCCTCAACGGCGTCATCTGCAGCGAGGATTGTGAGCCGGGCGACAAGATCCTCTGGGTCCAGGCATCCAGCGGCGGAGCGAGCGTTTTCGATTTCGTTACTGTGACGGTGGAGCTCGCGCCTCCTCCCGAGGACGCGGAATGGACCATCATGGTCTACATGAATGCCGCCAACCTCCCCGACGAAGAAGACATAAACGAAATGGAGATGTCGGGCTCGATCAAGAACAAGCTGAACATCATCGTCCTCTGGGACAAGCCCGAGCCCACAGAGCAGGACGTTATAGTCCTGGTGAAGCACGATCAGTCAGGCTACAACCTGAACCTGGTCTCCGAATACATAAACGACAACGGCGAGGTCATCCCCCCGGGCGGTCTGAACATGGCGGACGGCGCGACCCTCCAGGCGTTCATGCTCTGGACCATGAAGAATTACCCGGCCAAACACTACATGATCGACCTCTGGGACCACGGCGCGGGGATTTTTGTCGGGCCAACCCCCAGGGTCCCGTTCAGAAATGTGTGCGGAGGCCTGAGCCTATGGGCGATCCGTGACGCATGCGAGGCCGCTATCGCAGCCCAGGATAAGGTCGACAAAATCGACATCATCGGCTTCGACGTGTGTGTCCTCGGATGGATCGAAACCGCCTATTGCCTCAGGGATGTATCCAATGTCGTCATCGCCAGCGAGAATTCCGAGCCGGGGCCCGGATGGGATTACGGCCCCCCGCTTATCAACCTCAGAAATAACATCAACACTTACACCGCCGAACAGCTCGCCTACGATTTCGTCGACTATTTCATCATCTCCTACACCGACCCCAGTCACCCCTATCACTACCCGGCTGACAATGTCACCCTCTCGGCCTGTTCGATCGCGAGGCTCATGGACACCGCCGTGCCCGCACTCGACGCCTTCGCGCAGGCGAGCATGGACTATCTCCCCGAATACAAGGACATCTTCACCGAGAGCCTCAACGCAACAAGTTATTGGGGCTGGGAAGTGACCGACATCGGGCATTTCGCCTACGAGGTGAGTCACAACAGCCAGATGCCCCAGGAAGTGAGAGACGCCGCGTCCGCACTCGACGACGCTGTCGAGACATCCATGATCAATCACGGGCACAACAACGGCGTGCCCGACCAGGAATCCGGCTGGACAATCTGGTTCCCGGCAAATATCGCCGAGCAGCCCGATAACTACCTCACCGAGTACCTCGACCCGGACTATCTCGAATTCTACCTGACGCAATGGGATGAGTTCCTGTACGCATACGCCAACGAAGTTCCGGTCGAGCAGGGATGGCTCGCAATCCTCGGTGTGACCTACAACGACGAGATCGGCGGCGACGGCGACGGTGTTATCGAGCCGGACGAGACCATCGACGTCACCATCAGCATCCAGAATACCGGCGACGACATCGCCACCAACATTCTCGGCACGCTGAAACAGGCCGCCGGATATGAAACGATCTACGAGATCGTCACGCCGAACGCCTCATACCCCGACCTCGATCCCGGCGCGGACTACGCGAACCCGATCCCCTATCAGATTCACATCCTCCCCGGCGCACCGCAGGGACAGATCGCGCTCATGAGATGCGATCTTGTCTGTGACCAGTCCCAGACCCTCAATCAGCCGGTCACTTTCACCATCGATCCCGGCGACGTACTCGTCCTCGATTACGACACCAACGGCGAATCGGCTCCCGCGATCGAGGCAGCCATTGAGGCCAACGGTTTCACCGCTGACGCGATGAGCGTCGATATCGATGAGGCCCCGCTGGACACCTACAAGGCGGTCTTCATCGCGCTGGGGATGTACGACGAATACGGCGCCAATTACTACCCCGATCAGGACGACTATGACGCGGTGAGCGGCTATCTCGCGGGCGGAGGGAAAATGTACATCGAGTCCGGCGACCTGTGGTACTTCTACCCGTACATCGGATTGCCCGATTTCTGTCCCCTCTTCGGCGTTCTCGGGCTCGACGACGGATGGGAAGACATCACTTCCGTCTACGGCGAATCCGGCACCACCCTTGACGGACTGACGTTCAACTATCCGGGCGACGATCCGTACACGGATCACATCGACGCCGCCTCGGGCGCGAATCTGGTCATGTCCGCCTCGACCACCGACATGACCACCTTCGGTGCCGTGGTGGCGTACAATGCGGTCACGTACAGAACCATCGCCGCCAGCGTCGAGTTCGGCGGGATCGAGGACGGCGCCGATCCCAACACCAAGTCCGAGCTCATGTCGAGACTCCTCGACTTCCTCGGCCTTTAATCATTCACTCGAATCCCGCACCTTCCTATCCAATTTCCCTTCCCATCCAAGGCCCGAACGTAAGTGAGGGCGCCTAAAGACCATTTCCCCTCCCCATCCAAGGCCCGAACGTAAGTGAGGGCGCTCCTGCAGCACTTTAATCGGCCACTGAAATCGTACCCGTCCAATCATCGGTTGCGCTGTCATCGTCCACGACCGTCAGCTTGACGATATAGGTTCCGGGATCAACGAATTCATGCTCTATCACTCCCGGCGATCCCTGAAAGATCTCATCAGTGATCCCGTCGTTATTCCAGTCGGCCTGAATCTCAACGACATCCCCATCGCAATCCGAGGAGTAGTTCATAAAATCCACCGTCAATGGGGCCTGGCCGGATGGCGGTACGGGGCTGAACCTGGCTTGAGGCGCGGCGTTGGATGGAACATCGTGCACGAACAGGTTCTCGTTCTGTGAGTCAATCCCGACCAGGCGTATCTGATCTGCACCAAGAGGAAAGGCGACCATACGAGTCACGCGGGAATCTGGAAAGACTCCCAGCGATTGAGGAAGCGGGTCGGTCAAATCGCAGATCATCCACAACTCGCTGCCCGTCAGATCCCTGGAACTGAAGGTGCACCCGAACCATTTCCCGCTCACCGGCTCGAAACAGGATCCGCGCAGAACGTTTGGATATACTTGCCAGTCTAAAAGGACATTTTCAGACTCAGTCTCCAGTATTGTGAGGCCTTTCAACAGATCCTGGAATTCCTGATCGAAGGAAGCGCACCCAAAGTTCTGAATCACCAGCAGGGAGTCAGTAGATATGAAAAGACTGTGATGCAACCCAGCGTGTATTTCGCCAACAAGTGCCAGATCCAGAGGGTCGTAGATCAAGACCTTCGAGTATACCTCCGGTTCAGTCAGCCCGTCGCCATCGAATTCATCGGTTCCTCCAACATAGATCAAGCCGCTCGACGGTGACACGCAAAGGGCGGCAGGCCAGCTTTGAGTATCTGCAGAGGCGGCAAGCCCAAGTGAAAGCGGGGCGAACTTTTGGATATAGCCTCCGAACACGGGATCCTGACTTGTAGCGTAAACATAACCGTTCTCATGCACGCAGACACCACACGCGATGCCGGATAAAGGCGCCTGAGACTGCAACTGAAAGCCGTCTGCTTCATGGCAGACGATATAAGACCCATTTCCATCCGGATCACTCGTCACGATGTAGACATGATCGCCACTCCCATCGAATGCAAGCGTAATGGGATTGGCCGCCAGGCAATTGCTTCTAAGGAGCTGCAATGTGCTTGTGTCGAAAACATCCAGTGTCTGCGGTTGCACACTGACGCACCAAAGCTCATCATTGCCGGGTCTAACAAAGATGTCCATCTCAGTGTTGTGAATCTCAGGCTGAGCTCGAATAACAACGCTTGCCAGCAGGGCGATCAACGACGCGACGAGGCAAATGAATGTTTTCATGGACTGTCTCTCCTTATTTGTATAGCACGCAGCCCGCACAGCCGCTGCCCGGCATTCCTTGCCCCGGATACGCTGCTCATATTATATCGACATCTACATACACTGTGCAAGTCATTGCCGAGCCGTGGTTGTCGGACAGGCGCAGCATGACGGGGCCGTGGTAGGAGGCGGTGTAGGAGTGCGTGGGATTGTCCGAATCGCCGGTGTAGGAGTCGTCGACCGCCTCGCCATAGAGCCCGTCGCCGTAGACCGGCATTTGCACGCCCGGCTCCCGCCCTAATTGCTACTCCACGACCAGGGTGTACTTCGTCAGCACTGCACCTTCGTCGGTTGCGCGAAGTGTATAGAAATCGCCCGACCAAGTAATGAAATAGTACGAGAAACCGCGGAACCGTTCGAAGCCGGAACCGGGGACCAGTTGATGCGTGTAGACGAGTTCTCCTTCAGGTGAGAACCTCCCAATCGTAGCATTCGGGTCTTCCGGAAGGCTATCGTACGTAAACCCATACATATCCTCTATTTCCGAGCGGGTCTGGCCCGAAGGTGTCACAAATCTGGCTTGCATAGCGCCTGGATCCGAATTTTCACCAGAATACAGCAAGACCGAGGTGGACAGCCCCCGATCCACAGAATACTCGACCAAACGCCTCTCGTGCTGCCAGGAGCCATTTTCCATTTCCATCTTGCTACGGAAGAGAATCCAGAATGAGTCTGACTCAGACGGGAATATCCCGCAAGTAAAGCAGTCTGTGCCAGCGTTTGGAAGGCCAGTTCTTCCGATTAGCTCGAGAGCCGGATTGAACAACAGCAACTCTGTAATGTACGTGTGCGAATCGGGGTCCGGGATGCTGTTTGACAGAAGCACGTGACCTGTGTTGCTTATTGCGATCCCCTCTACCGTGTTTACCGCTCCCGCCAGATCGACCGAACCTACAAGGTCCCCATTCCTGGAGTACTTCATAAGCCGTCTGCTCCCATCGCAGAAATCGTAGATAACGAGTTCTCCGGAATACGATACAGCCCACGGACCGGGAAGCATATGATATACGCCCGGGTCGCTAAGCCACGAGGTGCATAAGCATCCAGAGCCATCGCCCCACGGAATGACGAAAAGTCGCTCGCCTGAGTATTCGAATTGTGCTGCCCCAGTGGGGGCAGGACCGATCAGTTCTAGGATCGCAAAGAAAGTAACAAGCGAAATCTGTCGCATGTTTCTTCGCAGCATGGCTTTCTCCTTTTCATAAACAAGAGTGAAAAACCACGATACCGGGCTCACCGTCACGTACCCACCTCCTGCCTTCGATCTCATACTCATTATCGTCAAGATCCTCCTCCTTGCATCCGGGACCATTGCCAAGGTAGGACTGGATTGTATCGGCCTTCAACTCCTCCTTGTCGACCCAGTCGACAAAAATGCCGACATGATCCGTATCCATCCAGACAAGGATGTCACCGGTCCGCAAGTCGGCCTCGCCATCCCTTATCTGCTGGAGCGTTACCTGCACGACCCGACTGGAATTCCTCCAATCGACAGCCCCAATATGATCCAGCGGGTAACAGCTCGGTAAGGTCCCCCCGTCGCAGCGCGCGAGTCTCCTCAGGACCTGCGTCACAAAACCGGAGCAGTCAATGTAAGCCGTGGTCTCTCCCAATCCCGGAACACCTGGACAGCAATGCCAACCCATGACAGGGCCGTGGTAGGAAGCTGTGTACGAATGCGTCGGGTTGTCGGGATCGCCGGCGTAGGAGTCGTCGACCGCCTCCCCGTAAAGCCCGTCGCCGTCGAAGTCCCACTCGTACGTAAGCCCATCGCCCGAGAGGTTGAAACTCCCGGGGAGAGTGTAGTCGGAGTGCCCTTCGCCGATCCAGTTGTGCCTGACGACTATCAAGTCAAAGCAATTCCGCCACGGAGGCGTCCAGTTGCCGTCGACGTCACTCGATGACGGGAATCGAGGCTTCCCAGTCGTCGGTTGCGCCATCATCGTCAACAACCGTCACCTTCACCTCATAGATTCCGGGATCGACGAATTCATGCTCTATGGTTCCCGGTGACCCCTGGAACGTCTCATCCGTGATCCCGTCGCCGTTCCAGTCCGCCTGAATCTCGACGATATCCCCGTCGCAATCCGACGAGTAGTTCAGGAAATCCACTGTCAACGGGGCCTGGCCCGCCGGAGGAACAGGCATGAAAGCAGATTCAGGAGGTGCGTTCTCCGGAGCATCATAGACAAAGAGGTCCTCGCTCTGCGTATTGACGCCGACAACGCGTACGGTATCGCTGTCCAAAGGGAAGGCAACCATACGGATGACGCGAGCGCTGCCGAACTCACCGACCAAAACAGGCGAGGGCCTGCTCATATCGCATATCATCCAAAGCCTGCCAACGGATTCATCCTTACTGTGCGGGTGGAAGGTGAAGCCAAACCATTTGCCGCTTGCCGGTTCAAAACACGAGCCCCTCACGATATCCGGCAGCGTCGACCATTCGAAGGTAATCTGATCGCTCGTCATGTCAAACACTGTGAGCCCCTTGATGACGTACTCGTATCCGGGGTCCACAACCACGACTCCGTTGTTGTCGATAACGAGCAGATCATCGATCGGCAACAGCGCCAAGTGTTGGAGTCCCGCATGGTATTCCCTTATCACAGAGAGATCGGTCGGGTCATGACATCGGATGACCGAATAGCACTCCGGATCAGGCGCCTCCCCTCCCTGACCTCGGTAATCGCCGACCATAATGGACCCGTCAAGAGGGCATTCACTCAGTGCCATCGGCAGGTTTCCGGAACGCGCGTACACACCCGGTGCCAAAGTCACCGGAGCGAACCGTTGAACATATCCGCCCTCGGCAGAATGCCGACACGTCGCATAAATGACCCCGTTTGAATGCACAATGACCTCGCGCGTGTCCCCCATCAGCGCTGATTCAGATACCAGCTCGCCGTCGTCAGCATCATAGCAGCGCACAAAGCCCTTTCGCTCCTCGGGCTCGTTTGCCAGAACGTAAAGGAAGTCTCCGGCAGCATCGAACGCCAGTCTGTTGGGGAACCCATCCACATCATAGCTCGTCACCAGATTTAATGTGAAGCGATCATACACTCTCAAGACCCCCGGCTCGGCACCGCTGACCCAGACTTCAGTCGTGCCGGGCCTAAGGGCCAAATCTGAATACAGGAAGACTTCTGCGTTAACGACACCTGAAGCGAGCAATAGCATAAGGACCGTCAGTAACGATAGCTTGACTTTCACGGCTTCATTCCTCCTGTCAGCAATCCCCGCCCCCGATACGCTGCTCATATTATATCGACATCTACATACACTGTGCAAGTCATCTCCGAGCCGTGGTCGTCGGTGAGGCGCAGCATGACAGCGCCGTGGTAG
>Ga0315274_10006742_pt1 | contig 16710 bp, 15 predicted proteins | sample YL17G02_20_MG_FD_203700 | JGI IMG/M metagenome (GOLD analysis project Ga0315274, IMG submission 203700) | Sediment microbial communities from Yellowstone Lake, YNP, Wyoming, USA - YL17G02_20 | ecosystem: Environmental > Aquatic > Freshwater > Lake > Sediment | place: USA: Wyoming | collected...
TAAGTCAACGCCTGGTTGTGCGTGTGCCCGCAGAACAGAACGGTCGGCGGGCGCGTCGCGAAAAGCTCATTCAGCGTCTGCTGCATCGGCTCGTGCGAAAAGAACGGCCGCGCGACGTTCACCAACGGGGCGTGCGTGAAAGCAAAAAGCGGCCTGTCTTTCGGCGCGGCGGCCCATTGCTCGCGAAGCCATTGCGCTTGCGGGGTTGCCGGCCCGAGGGCGAGGTAGTCGAGGATCACGAACCGGCAGCCGCGCCGATCAAAGACGAAGCAGCTTTCGGCGATAGGCTTTCCCAGCACTGACACGAACATCGGCAGAGCAATTTCTGAATAGAACGGCTTCGGATCGTGATTGCCCTTGGCGATGATGACGGGCAGTTTGGCCGCCGCGAATTGTTCGAAGACCTCCTGAAGTTCGCGCCGGAGCAACGACGCCTCCGCGCGGCCTCCCTCGACGATGTCGCCCGTGCAGAGGACCAGCTCGGGGGCGTGCAACTTCAGTTCGGCCACCAGTTGCGGAAACAGATGGCGGCGCATCCACATATATTGCGGGCTGTTTGTCGTGGCCTCGGCACTGCCGGGCGGCATGGCTTCGGTGCGATCGAGGCAATAGTGGGTGTCGAAAATCACGGCGAAGCGGAAAGAGTCGGGAGAAGGCGACTCTCTGCTCTCGCCCGCCATGACGTTTCGCGGCCCGAGAAACACACCGCCGGCGAGCGACGCCGTTCCAACGAATTGACGACGAGTGAGAAGGACTTTTGATACGCCGCAAAACAGCGGTCGGTTCATTGAACGATCTCCATCAGAAGAAACCACCCGGAAGCGTGGACTGCGAACTGAACGTTCCTACTTGATCAACAAGTACTGCGGGCTCTGCAACAGCGTCAGTTTCAAATCATCGGCCTTCCACGAAAGCGCGCTCTCGCCTCCCAGCATGTCGGTCAGCGTTCCCTGCCCTTTCTTCATCTTCAGCGTCACGTCGTGTTTCTCACTGGTAGTCCATGCGGCCAGAGCCGTTCTTCGTCCTTTCTTCATTCTCAGGACGAAATCACTCTCGCTGCCCGTGTTGATTCGCTCGGCCACCGAATAGCCATCGAGCGCGCGCGCCAGCGTCTTGGCGGCGTCATAGGTCGGCGTCGGTTGGAGATCGTTGGCCATCGTGCCAAAATTGTGCTCGCGCTCGTTGGGATCGGTCCCGTCGTTCTTCCAGTCATACCAGATGCTGACCGGGATTTTCTGGTAGAGGTTCACGAGGAACTCGCGGGCGAGATACTGCGCCTGCTGCTCGTCCGACAGGCGCGACTTGTCCCAGTTGACGTGCGAATATCCCCATTCGCCCGACACGATGGGAATCTCTTTTCCCGCGGGGGCGTACTTCTTGATCAGATCGCGAAGCCGGCCATAGTCGGCGATCACGGTCTCGGGCGGCTTGGGACGGTAAGGATGCACCGACACGGCGTCCACCCACCGCAGCAGTCCTCGCTTGAAACAATCTTCCAGCCACGGAAACGGAATGGTGGACGTCGCCGGCGCCAAGACCAGCCCGCTCGGGTCGGCCTTCTTGACCAATGGGGCCGCGGCTTCGACCAGCTTGCAGTAGTCGTCCGCGTTCGGCTCCGGCTTCCAGAACTGCTTGATGTTCGGCTCGTTCCAGATTTCCCAGAGAATCTGCTTCCCGCGATAGCGTTTGGCCGCCGCCTCGGCGAAAGCGGCGAACGCCCGGCGGCCCGCGTCGGTGCGAACCGAACTCTCCGACTCGTAGAGGCGGTTGCTGTAGTCGAGGATGTAGAGAATCCGAATGCCCCGCTTGAGACATCCCGCCGTCAGCGCGTCATAGCCCGATTTCTCAAAGTCATAGACGCCTTTCTTCCGCTCGACGCCGCTCCACGAGAAGTCCATTCGGATGACCTTGAATCCGCCCGCCGCGATCAAATCGAGGTCGCGCGGCTCGCCGCGAAAGTGAATGTTGACGCCGAATCCGTTGGGCACGGCGAGTTCGGGCAGCGCAGGCTTGCTCGCCCATCGAAACGCCGCCGTGCAAAGCGCAAAGCACACCGCCAGCATCGCAAGTTGCGCCTTCGGGTTCCTCATTCTCCACCTCCTGGGTTAGACTCAAGGTTCGTAGTCGCTCATGACGCTTCCGGCGTCGCCCGGAAAGGGATGAGAAGTTCGTAGTAGCGCCGCAAGGCGCGTTTTCGTGTGACCGGTGTTCTCACGTCAGGTCCTGTATTTCAACGCGCCTTGCGGCGCTACTACGAACTCATTCTCAGGGTAGTCGCACTTCAGTGGTCGCGTGGGAACCACATACTTATCACACACCCTTTTAGAAAATCCAGAATCTCTTCTCGCGCTTCGGCCTTTCACTCCCCGACGCCTTGCCGTCCGGGAACAGCCGCGGCGCAAAGTCGGCCAGGTAGCGCCGCCAGACCATCCACTGGTGCGCGCCCGCCGTCTCGTGGAGTTCGTGAACGATCCCTGGCTTCTTCAGCGCCTCGGACAACTGGCGACTCCCCTCGATCAGGCGATCCTCTTTGCCGCAAGCGATCCAAAGCAGGTGGAGCTGCCGGTTTGTCTGCTTCACGTCTTTCGCCAGCGCCGCGATCACGTCGTCGCGGTTGCGCAACGCCGCGCTGAACGCGCCAACGCAGGAGAAGCGCTCCAGGTGCGTCAGCCCGACGCCCAGCGACTGGCCGCCGCCCATCGAAAGCCCCGCGATCGCGCGGTGCTCGCGGTCGGCCCGAACGCGATAGGACGACTCGACCAGCGGAATGACTTCTTTGAGGAGGTCGCCTTCGAACAACGCGGCGCTCTTGAGGCGGTCTTCCTCGCTGCCGCTGCTCGTGGCGAGCCGCGGATGGCCGTCGGGCATCGCCACGATCATCGGCGCGGCTTTCCCGGCGGCGATGAGATTGTCGAGGATCGTATTCGCCCGACCGATGGCGACCCAGTGCGAGTCGTTGTCGCCGGCGCCGTGGAGCAGATAGAGCACGGGATACTTCTTTGCCGGATTCTGAAAATAACCGGGCGGTGTATAGACGTGAACGCGCCGCAATCCGCCGGTCGCCGACGAATTATACCAATGAACGGCCACCGCGCCGTGCGGCACGTCGCGCATTTCATGCGGGAGCGGTTTGTCCTGGGGACCCGGCACCTCGACGAAGCAACGCGCGCCCTGGCGATTGGCGATCACCCAGGGACTGTTCGGGTCCGCCATTCGCACGCCGTCCACCTGGAAATAGTACTCATAAATCTCCGGCTCGACCGGACCGATGGCGAGGCTGAACAGGCCCTTTTCGTCCCTCGCCATCTCGGGGTTCTTGCCCGCCACTCCAGGCAATTCGCCGCTGACCAGCCGCACTTCCTTCGCCGCCGGCGCCGAGAGCCGAAACGTCACGGTTCGATCCGCGCGCACTTCCGGCGATTGGATCGTCGCTGGACGCAGCCCGGGCCGCGCCGCGACGGCCTCTCCGGCCACCGCCGATTGCGGGCTTCGGCTCGACATCCACAAACTCACCGCCACTGCCGCGCACAACCCAACCAGACCGCCGATCCTCCTCATGGCAACGCTCCTTTCGAGTATGATGAATTGCCGTCCCGACTATGGGCTGCCGAGAATCCGGTTGAAAGATTCGCGCACCCGTTGCGTTCGTCGAACAAATTCGTCGCGCAAGGCTTCACCCGAGTCGGCCTCGCGGCCCGGCGCGTGCAACAGCGCATCGAGACGCACCGGGTCGGCCGGAAAACACGTCTGTTGCGATTCCAGAATCAACCGCACGTCAGCCTCGAGGCGGCGCAGGAAGTCATAATCCTCGCTCAACGACTCGGCTTCGGCGCGTTCAATCCAACCGGCCTCCGAAGCGGCCGAAAGGACCTCGCGCGGAGCGAGCGACGCCCAGTCGGCGCATTCGCCCGCATGCACGATCTGCAAGAACTGGGCCGCGAACTCCAAATCCACCAGGCCGCCGCGACCACGTTTGAAATCCGCCAGCGCCCACTCGGGCAAGACCACCGTCGCCTCCAGCCGAGCGCGCATCGAACGCACGGCCCCGGCGACCATTGCCCGATCGCCGACCCCAGCGACGGCGCTCCTGGCAACCGCAAGGGCCTGTTCGCCCAGACGGCGGTCGCCGGCAACGACCCGCCCGCCCAGATAAGTCTGAATCTCCCACACCTCTTGCGCCCGTTCGAAATGGCGCTTGAACCCCTCGAGGCTGGTCACCAACGGGCCGTTGACACCCTCGGGCCGCAACCGCGCGTCCACGTGAAATGCCGCGCCGCCGGCCACCGGTTCGGTCAGGTAGAAGATCAATCGCTCGGCGATGCGCGCGAGAATCGTTTCGCATTCGGTTCGCCTGCGTGCCGCCCACTCGCCGCTCGTATCCGAAACAAACACCAGGTCGAGATCGGAAAGAAAGGTCAATTCGCGGCGGCCCAGCTTACCCAGAGCGAGAACGGCGAAGGGGGCCGATCCGTCGTCCGTTGCCCCGTCCTTGGCGGCGATGTCGTCGGTTGCCCACAATGTGGCGGCCTCCACGCACGCATCCGCCAGCGACGAGAGTCCTCGTGCCGTCTCCTCCGACGACGACAATCCCAGGATGTGGCGAACCCCAATCCGGAGCGACCCAAACAAGGCGAACTCGCGCAACGTCCGAAGCCTCGCCGAAGAATCCTGGCCGCAGGAGTCGGCGATCTCCGGCCCGGCGACGCTCAACCACTTCGGCGCGGCCTCGAACGTGTCGGGCGCAATGAGCGGTTCGAACCAGCCCAGATGCCCCAGCAATTGCTGCGCCAGATGGCTGCTCGCGCCGAACAGTCTCACCAGCAGATCGAGAATCGGGCGACTCTCATCCCACAGCATGTAGAAACTCGCGGCATCTCCACACGCTTGAACAAACGCTTCGAGATGGCGCACGGCGTTCTCAGGCCACGGCGTCCGCGCACACGATTCGAGAAACGCCGGTAAGAACCGCTCAAACCGTCGCTGGCCCTCGGCGCTGATCGGCAGAGCTGCCGTGCCTCGCGCCAGGCGACGCAACGACTCAACGATGGCCGGATCGCGAAACCGCCAGCGCCCCAGACTTGCCGCGGCTTCCTCGACCGAACAGCTCGGGTCGAGAAGCCGCAAGGGCGAGGCCGGTTCCGCGACCGCTTCCTCGGCGGCGCCGCGAAACATGTCGTCGAACATTCGGTGAACCGCTTCCGCCAAACGGCGCTGCTGGTCCTCAAACCGCGTTGCTCGCTGGGCGCGCGTGGCTCCACGAACGGCGCACCGCATCGCCAATGCCGCCAGTTCGTTCTCGTCGGCCGGCAGGACATGCGTCTGCTGCCAGGCCATACACTGAAGCGCGTGTTCGATGCGGCGAAAAAAACGGTAGGCCGTCTCGAGCAAACGCGCTTCGTCCCGCTTCAAAATGCGCTCGCCGGCCAGAGCTTCGATCGCGGCCAGAGTCGAGCGCTGACGAAGCGACGGGCGGCTCTCGCCGTGAATGATTTCCAGGGCCGCCACGACGAACTCGATCTCGCGGATGCCGCCGCGACCCCGTTTGATTTCGCGCTCGGCGAGATGAGATTCCGACACGCTGCGATCAATGCGGTCCTTGAGCGAGGCGACTTCGCGAAGAAGGGCCGCCGGGGTGGTCGGGGCAAACACGAAGCCCACAGCCAGGTCCTCGAACTGTTCGATCAGCGCCGGACTGCCCGCAATGCCGCGCGCCTTGAGCAACGCGATCCGTTCCCAGAGCCGCGCGCGGCGCAGGTAGTAGCTCTGACAGGCGGCGAACGTGTGGGCCAAAGCGCCGCTCGTGCCCTCGGGCCGCAACCGCATGTCCACGCGATAAAGGTGGCCCTCGGGACCATGCCGCGACAGAAAATCAATCAGGTCGGCGCCGAGTTTGGCAAAGTACTCCTGGTTGGAAATCGCACCGGTGCGCGAGCCGGTGCGGTCCTCGACACCTGCGGTGAGGCCCGGCGCCTCGTACAGGAAGATCATGTCTATGTCGGACGAGTAGTTGAGCTCGCGCCCGCCCAGCTTGCCCATCGCAATCACGGCAAAACCGCACGCGGCCGGACCTTCGCCGCAAAGCGGCGCGCCGAAACGCGCTTGCAACTGCTTCGAACACAACGACAGGGCGGTCTGCACGGTCGCCTGCGCCAGATCGGACAGTTCAGTGGTCGTGGTTTCGAGCGACGCCCACTCCATCACGTCGCGCAGGCCGATGCGCAGCAGTTCGCGCCGATGATAGCGACAGAGCGCCTCGCGTTGCGATTCGCGCTCGTGGAAGATCGCAACCGCTTCGGCCATCTCACGAAGATAGCCCGCCAGGGTCTTCTCTTCCTGCACATCGAACATCTGAAGCCATTCGATGTACTCGGGACTGCGCAGAAGAATGTCGGCGAGGTACTGCGAGTGGCCAAAAAGGCGCGATAGGCGCTCGGTCAGCTGCGGATCGCTCGACAGCAGCGAAGCCAGGCCGACGTGGCTGAAATAAGCGGCAAACAGATGCCCCCAGTTGGCCAGCGCCATGTCGGGGTCGGCCGATTCGCCGATGGTCTCCAGCAGCAAATCGGCGCACGCCTCGGCTTGAAGGCCGGGTTCGAGTGCGCCGATGATCCGGCCGACATTGTCGAAGGCCGACTCCGGCTGGGCGAAATCAAGCGCCGCCAGAACGGACGCGCCCTCGGTCTCGTTGCCCTCGAAGATCGCCGAGACCAACTGCCCCAGGCTCTGCTCGTCCAACCGGCTCATGGACAATGACCCACAGTGGAGCGCCGGCGCTCCGTTCTCGGAATCATCCACTCTCGCTGTCGGAGAGTCGGACCGCTCCGGGCGCATGAGCCCGAGTCTCGGCGATGAGTCGTTTCACGTACTCGCCGACCGCTTGCCCATGAAGACGGAAGAAGATGCCGACCAGGAGGGCCGCCAGCGCAATGTGGAGCCAAAGGCTTCGGCTTGCCAACGAAACGACGCCCAGCGCGATAATCGCCGAAATCGTTGCCAATGCCGCTCGATCGAATTGTCCGCGCCATTGAAGAATCCGCCGCGCCGCCAGGAACGCCCATGCCCCTTTGCCCGCCTGAAGCAAGCCATATCCCGCCGCCGAACCCAACAGTCCGTAAGCCGGGATGCCCCACCACCACACGCACAAGGTAGCCACAAGGGCTGCCGCGCCCCCCCACGCGATCACCGCGATGTGCCGCGTGGAATTGAGCAGGACGCTTGGAGGCGCGAAGATCATGTTGAGATACAGCCCGAAGAGGACCACCTCGAAAGCCACAATCAACTCCCCTGTCGAAGCGCCCGAAATCACCTGCACCGCTTCCCATCCCAGAAGAGTCCCACATCCCCACAGCAACGTCATGCCCAGCAAAAGGGGCGGAAACGCCCGCTCGGCCACCGCCACGCCTTCGCGAATCTCACCCGCCCCGTGATGGCGCGAAATGGTCGGAATCATCACCGAGGCCAGAGAGATCGGCAGCAGGTTGAACGGCTGGAGCGAATAGAGGAGGACCGAGTAGTAGGCCGCGATCTCCGAATTGCCCGTCAATCGCCCCGTCAGAATGATGCCGAGGTGGAACGCCCCCGGCCCGCTCATGGAGTTGAAAATGGTGTAGAAGAAGAAATGGGCGCACCGACGCAGATCGCCGGCGATGCCCCGATACATCGCGCGGAAGCAAAACTGGTCGCGCAAATGGTAAATGGCCAGACCCAGAAAAACAACCCCTTGCGCGGCAAAAGGCCACACCGCCAATCGCTGTGAATGCATCAGCAGCGCGGCGATCAAAACGCCGAAAAAAACGAGCGACGAAACAATCTCATTCCGAAGATACAGCGCGATGCGATCGAACCCATAGTAGGAGGTTCGCAGGAAGATGTAGCCGCTGTAGAGCGCCAGCATCGGGGTGAGACAAAGCAGAATCGCCGGCTGGACCTGGAGCAAAGCGCTGATGCGCCCGGAGAACACAAGAGCGACGACGGTGCTGACCGCCGAGGTCGCCGCCACCAGCACAAACGAAAGCGAGAAGACCCGTCTGGACTTGTCCGGTTCGTTGGCGCCCAGGAATTCGGAAGCGAACTTGGAGACGACCATTCCCGAAACCGGCGCATAGAAGAGCGGGATCAACATGAAGAACGACAGGGCCTGGTTGATTTCGCCCAGAAAAGTCGCGGGGAACCGCCGGATGACCAGCGTGTTGAAGACAAACTTGGTCAACCCGAAAACGACCAGGGCTACGCCGGTGAGAACAACCTTCCCAAACATGGCTCCGACCTGTGAAAACGGCGACAAGTGGCGCCCGACGAACGAACTCGCGCGTTGGGGCGATTTCGCGACGACCGTTTCCTTTGGGCAACGTAGGTGGGCCGGGTGGGGCGATCAAGGCCAAAGTCTGCGGGCGCATTTCTGCCGTTGACAGCTCGAGCACCCGGGGAGCAGCGTTTCACGCGGAACATTACGGTCGAGTAGAACGCAATAGAGGTGGTTGAGGGCGCGTTCCGGCGATAAAGGCGCAGGCGACTTGCCGATCATCCCTTCGCCACAAAAACACTGATCGCGGAGGAGAAGACTCATGAGAGTCAGCAGGACAACGGGAATCTCACGGCGGGAGTTTCTGGCAATATCGGGAGGCGCGGCTGTTGGGGCGGGACCGCTCGGCGCGTGGGCCGTCGAGGCCGACAAGGCCGGCCGCGCGGAGAAACTGCTCGTCACGGTGCGCGACAATCTTCTGCGCGACACCGGCGAGAAGGACGCCTGGAGCGCGTTGAAGGCCGTCGAGGCCCAGGGGGTCGAGATCACGGTTGAGCGCGACCTTTCGTGCGCGCTCGTGTTTGGCGCCGAAAAGCCCTATTCGGTCGCGTCGAGCGACGAGGCCAAGCGATTGGCCGACAACGCCAAATCGCATGGCACACCCGTCACGTCGTTCCTGATGCACAACACGTTCGACCAGAATCCCGACGCGGAGATCAAATGGGTCGGCGACGTCGCCCGTGCCTGCAAAACGATGGGCGTCGGCGTGATCCGCATTGACGTCGTGCCGCGCAAGATCAAGGGCGACGAGTTTCTCAAGTTCGCCGTCGAGACCTGCAAGCGGCTGGTCGCGCAAATCGCCGACACCGACGTTCGGCTGGCGATCGAGAATCACGGCAACACGACCAACAACGTCGAATTCCTCGAGAATCTCTTCGACGGCGTCGGCTCCGATCGCGTCGGCCTGACGCTCGACACGGGCAACTTCTATTGGTTCGGCTACCCGCTGACCGACCTGTATGCGATCTACAAGAAGTTCGCGCCGCGGACGTATCATACCCACTGCAAGAGCATCGCCTATCCCGAAGACCAACGCAACGTGAAGCGGCAGATGGGGTGGGAGTACGGCAAGTACAATTGCCCGGTCTATGAGGGCGACATAGATTTCAAGCGGGTCGTGGCGATCTTGCGCGAGGCCGGCTATCGCGGCGATCTGTGCATCGAGGACGAGTCGCTGGGCAAGTTCAAAGGCAAGCAACGCGAAGTCCTGGCCAAAGAAGTGGCGTTTCTCAAAGGCTTGGCATGACGGAGGACATCTGAAAGGAGAGCGTGCAAACATGGCAGAACAGGCGCTGCTCGAAGCATTGGCCCAGTCGGTCATTGACCTGAACGCCGCCGAGGCGGAGCGGCTGTCGAAGGAAGCGCTGGCGGCCGGTATCTCGCCCTATCGGATCATCGCCGAAGGGATTTCGGTGGGCATGAGGACAATCGGCGAGAAGTTCAAGTGCGCCGAGGTGTTCATTCCCGAAGTCCTGGTCGCCTGCGACGCCTATTATGCGGGGCTGTCGGTCGTCAAACCGCACCTCGAAGCGGCCGATCGCAGCCGGTTCATTGCCCGGATGGTGATCGGGACCATTTACGGCGACATCCACACGGTGGGCAAGGACGTGGCGATTCCCGTGTTCGAGGCCGCCGGCTTCGACGTGATAGACCTGGGGGCGGCAGTGCCCGACGAGAAGTTTGTCGAGGCGGTGCGCGAACACAAACCGCAGTTGGTCGGGCTGGGAACCTATATGACCTCGACGTTCATGCACACGCGAGAGACCGTGAAGGCGCTCGCCGACGCCGGGCTTCGAAGCGGCGTGAAGATTATCTGCGGCGGCCCGGCGGTGGACGCCCCCACGGCCCGCAAAATGGGCGCCGACGACGCCTCGGACAACGCCTGGGACGCCGTCGAGCGGATGAAGAAGTTGGTCGGTGTCGTATAGACGCGAGGCGATGCCATCATGGCAGCGGCAAGAAGACAGAAGCGTCGGAAGGAGTGGGACCGAATCGCCATTGACCCAGACATTCATCACGGGGAGCCGTGCATTAAGGGAACCCGCGTTCCCGTCTTCATAATCGCCGGATGCTTGCGCCAGGGAATGACGGTTGCCGAGATCATCAATGAGTATCCGCCCTTGAGGCCGGAGGACATCGAATCGGCCCGATTGTATGACATCGTGAAGGGAAAGCATCCGAAATGAAAGTCGAACGGATTCTCACAATCGAGCGAATGAACCCCAATGAGAAGGGGATTGACCTCACGCGCCACCTGACCGGCCGCGAGCGGGTATCGCTCGTGGAGGACCTCCGAATCGAGATGGCGAAAGTGGGCAAGTATGAATATCCACAAAGACTTCGAAGAGTTCTTGAGATTGCCAGGAGAGAAGCGCGCTGAGTACGATACCGGGGCGGGTATGATGAAAGTGCGTGTCGTCCGGGCAACGACTCGAATAGCTTCCTCGCGGGTGTAAAGCGATTTCCAAGTCGAGGTTTACAATGGCCAGAGTCCTGAGATGTTTCTTACTTGTTCTGGCATTGCTTCCGGCAAGCCTCTCGGTGTGCGCGGGTGCAGCAGAGCAGGAAGAAGGGCGTCGCTTTCCGCAGGCGGAGATACCGTCCTTTTGGAAAGGGCGGGTCGAGGACATCGAGGCGGCCGTCGCGGCGGTGAAGCGCGGGAAAGTCGAGACCCTCACTCGGACGCCGGGCGGCAGGCCGGTCTATCTCGTCGCCTACGGGCCGAAGACCGACTTTCACAGTCAGGCGAACTACGGTTCGGCGGTCGCGGCGGGCGATCCCGGCTACTACGCGCGCAAGCCCAATGGCTCGCCGCCCGTGGTGTTTATCGTCGGCCCGGTTCACGGCCAGGAGGTCGAGGGGATGGTCGGCCTCGTGAACCTTTTGCAGGCGGCCGAGACGGGAAAAGACCTGCGCGGCAAGGAGTGGCCGCGACTGCGGGCGAACCTCGACCGCTGCCGGGTGCTGATCGTTCCCGTCGGCAATCCCGATGGCCGCGCGCGGTGTCCTTATGACAGTTTCAACGGCATTCCCGTGGATGAGATGGCGCGGATCGGCCAAGGGACGCGCAAGGACGGCACGCTCTATGGTTGGCCGGGCGTCAAGCAGCGCCACCCGATGAAAGGCGACGTCGGGTTGCTGGGGGCCTATTTCAACGACAACGGCGTCAACCTGATGCACGACGAGTTTTTCGCGCCGATGGCCGAGGAGACCAAGGCGCTGCTGCGAGTGGCGCGCGACGAAGCGCCCGGCTACGTCCTCGTTCTCCATTCTCACGGTTCGCAGCCCGTGATACTGGCCACGGCCTATGTGCCGCGCTATTGCAAGGAGACGCAGGCGCAATTTGCCGCGCGGGTCGAGGAGCGCTGGCGTCAGGGCGGTTTGCCGGCGGGAAAGGCGCCGGCGTCGGCCGAAGATGGCGTGAAGTATCCTCCGCCGTCGTTCAATCTCACCAGCGCGCTTCATCACGTCTGCGGCGGCGTGGCGATGCTATTCGAATGTCCGCACGGCCTGAAAGAAGCCAAGTACGTCCAGGTGACGCACGATCAGATTCTGGATTTGCAGATGACCCTGTACGAGGAGTTGCTGGCGTTTGCGGTCGAAACTCCACGGCCCCGGCTGCCCAAGCCGCCGGCGAAAGGAGGACTACAATGGATGTTGTTACGAAATCCGTCGGCGTGAGGCGAATCGTAATCTTATCTATCGCTGCTATGTGCGAAAGTGGATGCATGTTTACTTTCCAAGGCAACGGTCCCCGCAGCCGACAAGCGGTGGAACACGAGCTGCCTTCAGCAACTTTGGAGCAACTCGAGCAGTGGAAACAAGAAGCGCTGGAACCGTGGCTGTTTTTTGGAAAACGATCAACAAGAGGTTTTGGACAATTGGCCAACTACACAGGACATTACAATACAAGCTTTCCTTGGCATCTGTTCGTGGGTCCAAATCGCACGACTCGCTATTTGGAGCCGCCCGAAAACGACAAGAAGACGAAACGAGCCATTGTCCAGAGAGATAAGGGTTGGGGCGTGCTCTTCCCACTATGGAGCACATATAAGAGTTACACGTATGACTGCGAAACAGGCCAATGCTTGGAGGTCTCTCAAGGAGGTCTCATCACCGTGTTCATAGGCTTCTTTGAGGATACAAGGCCTCATAAAACCAGCCACTTCTCGGACAAGCGCGTAGCTATTGACGAACTCAAATACAACGAGCGTAAATTGGTCTTCTTGGCTCTCGGCGCGTTAGGAGGAGGAAGGACAAACGGACGCGCTTACGTCAGCATTCTTTGGATTCCCGTTCCTTTATGGAGTACTGAGTAGCGAAACTGGAGGCAGGGGCAAATGCTGATCGAAAAGCGGCACGTAAACATAATCAATCGAGCGAGCGTTGTGCTGGTTCTTCTGACTTCGATATCCTGTAGGCATGCGTATGTTCCGAGAACCGATGGCATTCAGAGCCCCGAGCAGGCCAAAGAGATTATTCTCAAGTATGAGAGACACTTGTTCCAGCGGAAGGCTAGCAGAGGGTTGGGAAACATGACGCCACAATCTTTCACAGTAAATGACGATTACTTCCTCGATTTCGTTTTGATGAAGACAGAAAGTTACTGGAGCTATTCGGGACCAAACATCGTTACTACCACAAGATCGTATTATGGTATAAGGCCAATTTACTTCAAGGACATCGCCAGTGTGCGGGTGGAAGCATACATACCGGGAATGATCATTATTCCATTGCTTTTCTTCGGGATTATCGGTCCACCTGCAGTCTGGGATACAAAGATTGAGTTAAAACCCGATGTTCCGGCCCGGCAGACTGGACTAGGGACGATGGCTGCATGGGAAGGGGGAGACATAACGCCTCTTTGGATTTTTGACATATCAGCAAAACGCAAATTGCGTGTTAAATTCGCCGCCGCAGTTCTCTATATGGCCCAACGGGTGAATTCACAAAACCTGCGAGAATAGGAGTAGTTGGAGCAAAAATGACCAAACGGAGGATTTACCATGAGCGAAGTCGTTGACAAATGGGTGGAGCGGCTGAAAGGGAAACTCGAACCGATCGGCACGATGACACACTGGGAGCGCATGGAAGCGGCTTATCATTTGCGGCAGCCGGACATCGTTCCTGTGGCGCCCGAATTGGACTACTGGCAGATCACCTACGCGGGTTACAGCCACAAGGAAATCTACAACGACGTGGACAAGACGACCGACGCCTGCCTCAAGACGTGGGCCGACCTGCGGGCCGACGCCATCTGGATGTACGTGGACATCTCGCACCAGATCGAGAACTTCATTCCGCCCGAGCGGCGCGCGCAGACGTTTATTCATCGCGGCGACAAGGACTATCTTCTTTTCAAGCCCATCGCCGACACACTCGATGAGGCCATTGCGCTCTATGAGACGAAGGCCTACGAGAAGTACGTCGGCGACTCGCGCGCCGTTACCCACTACACGCCCCACATGCTCCAGTTGCTCGAATTTCAGGAGAAGATGGACCGCGTCGTGCCGATCATCGTCGGGGCCGCGACGCCGACCAACTACGCCGAGACGATCGTCGAGGTGCAGAAGTTCGTCAAATGGACGATCACGGAGCCGAAGAAGATTCGGCACTATCTGGAACTGGCGTTGGAGGAGCGGCTGGCGGCGCTCGATTTCTACCGCGATTTCGGCTACAAGAATGGCTGCCGGTTTTTCTGCGCGTTCGGCGGCGCGCGGACGTGGGGGCCCAAGCAACTCGACCAATTCGCCGACGTGGACCGGCGGTTCATCGCGAAAGCCAAGACGATCTTCCCGCACATTCTGTGGCACCACTGCGGCCGCAACCTGCCCGAGGCGATGCAGTTGCTGGCCAATCTCGACGGCCCTCACGCGATCCAATACGACATGCCTTACTACACCGTGAGCATGACGTGGTTCGAGTGGTTCGAATGGGCGGCGAAGCTGTTTGCGGGCAAGAAGTGCGCGGCCAACGCGCCAACGACACAGATGGTCGCCTACAACAAGCCCGAGGAGATCGAGCAGGTCATCCGGGATTTCATTCGCGCGACGACGCCTCACACGACGGCGATCGTGATGCCGGGGTGCGAGATTGACTCCTACGCGCCGGTCGAAAACGTCCGCGCGATGATCGCCGCGACCCGCAAATGGGGCCGCTATCCGATTGCGATCGGTTGAGCGCGCCGGGTTCTCGACGGACAAGCCCACGGCCCGCTCGAGGTCAGGACGATTCGTGGACAAGAGACGCAAAGATCGCCGGCGAAGGCGGGGGGATTCTTCAAACAAGACGGAACGCCTCGTTTCGCTGGTCCATCGCGGCGATGGCGGTGAAACCGATCTCCCCGGGGCGGGGCGTGTTGCGAAGAGTCACCCGCGGTTGGAGGCGATCGGTTCTCTGGATGAGTTGATGTGCGCGATCAGCGAGGTGGCGGCGCGCATCGGCGACTCTGCGCTTGCGACCGACTTGGCACCGGTGATCCAGCAGCGGCTCAGACGCATTCAGGGCGAGCTGTTCGAGGTCGGCGCCGTGTTGAGCGCTGGAGTCGAACAGTCGCGGCTGTCGGGCGGCGGAGCGCCAGCTCGGATCAAGCGACTGGAAATCGAGATTGCGGAGATGGAGGCGGCGCTGCCGCGGTGCAGGGGTTTCGTGCTGCCGGGCGGCAGCCTGCCGGCGGCGGCGGCGCATGTGGCTCGCGCCGTCTGCCGGCGCGCCGAACGCGACTGTGTGGCGGCTCTGGGCGACGACCCGGCGGCGCCCGTCGTTCTCCCCTATCTCAATCGGCTGGGCAATTGGCTTTTCGCTCTGGCGCGGTGGCTGACGAAACAGCTGGGCGATCAGGAAGTTTATTGGGAAAGGCCGCGTGAATTGCAGCGATCAAGGAGCGCGCGATGAATCTGTCCGAATTGATGCGGGAGGATTTGATCTGCACCGATATAGCGGAGACGACCAAAGAGGGCGTGCTGCGGGCGTTGGTGGACCAGCTGGTGGACCACGGCGTCGTCGAGGATGGCGAGGCGGTTCTCCGCATGCTGCTCGAGCGCGAGCAGTTGATGACCACCGGGGTGCGAACGGGGTTTGCGATTCCCCATGTCTTTCCGGAGCAGGTGGCCCACTCGGTGGTGGCGCTGGGTTATGTGCCGGCGGGGGTGGACTGGCAGTCGCTCGATCAGGAGCCGGTGCAGTACGTGTTCCTGATTCTGGGTCCGCCCAAAGCGGCCGGCGCGCACTTGCGACTGCTGGCGCGGCTGTCGAGGCTGCTGATGAATGCCCGCTTCATTCACCGGCTGTCCCACGCGCGAACACCGGCAGAAATGCTTCAGGCCGTGGCCGTCAGCGAGAACGAGCCGGCGGAGGTCGAACAGGAAAAGCAGAAGTGAGAAGCGGGAGGTTCGAGGCGAAAAGAGGCAAGGCAAGAACAGGCCGTTTGGGTTGCCGGAGCTCAGGGGGCGAGACAATGGAACTACTGGTTTGCGTGATCAACGAACCGACGAAAGTGGACGAGATTCTTCAGGCGTTTCTGGAAATCGGCATCACGGGCGCCACGGTCCTCGACTCGCAGGGAATGGGAACGACGCTGGTCGAGGACGTTCCGATCTTCGCCGGGTTCCGCAACGTTCTGGCCGGCGTGGGAAAGAAGAACAAGACGATCTTCTCGGTGGTCCGGGATCACGAGACGGCAGAACAGGCGGTGGCTTGTCTCGACAAGATTTGCGGGAGTTTCGAGACGCCCTCAACCGGGATCGTGTTTACGTTGCCCGTCAGTTTCGTCAAGGGACTGCGGCCGGAGTCGGCGATGTGAATGCGGAATGGGCCGAATGCGGAATGCGGAGTGCAGAATGCGGAATGAAAAGCCGGGAACGCCTGGGTAGAGTAGAGCGCTGGCGCGGTAGCGACAGCGCGGGGGAGTAGCCGGGGCTGGCGCGGCTTTCGCCTCGGAGGGCCAACGCGGCCCTGGTGCCAGCCCGCAGCGCCAGCGCTCCCTGCTTCGCCAAACGCTTCGCGGCGGCGAGTGCGCGGCGTGTGCCCCTACGGCGCGGCGAAGGCCCGCACACGGCTCTCGGAGTTCCCGTCAGCCGCAGGCATTCGCGCGGCGCAGCGGCGAGCAGGTCGGAAGACGATACAGTCCAAGTTTCTCGTAGATCGCCGTCGGGTTCGATCACCGGCGCGCTGAGCCATTGTTGGATCAGGTTCAGCACACCGCGATCCACGATCCGTCGCGCGACCAGTGCCATCAGGTTGTCGTGCGGAATCGTGTCGAAATACGACTGCAGGTCGGCGTCCACGACCTCGACGGAGTGTTTTGCGCCAACTGTCAATAGCCGGGTTGATTTGACCCTCCGGGAGCCGGGTTGGTGTGACCCACCTGTTGAGTGGTGTGTGGTATTGTAAGTTGGTGTTTCCCCCTT
>Ga0315274_10006743_pt1 | contig 16710 bp, 20 predicted proteins | sample YL17G02_20_MG_FD_203700 | JGI IMG/M metagenome (GOLD analysis project Ga0315274, IMG submission 203700) | Sediment microbial communities from Yellowstone Lake, YNP, Wyoming, USA - YL17G02_20 | ecosystem: Environmental > Aquatic > Freshwater > Lake > Sediment | place: USA: Wyoming | collected...
CCCAGCAGCAACCCCAGGGTCTCGTCATCCTCCCCGACGATCTCGTCTTCTACAACGTCCTCTCCCCCCAGGACAACCGCCCCCACGGCACTTCTCTCCTCGCCTCCCTCGCTTTCGTCGCCGACATCTGGCTCAAAATGGCCTGGTCCCTCGGCAAAACCTGGGAGCGCTTCGGCATTCCCACCTTTCACGTCAACTGGCTCCCCGACGATAACTTCCGCGACCCCTCCGGCTCCCAAACCCAGAGAATCCTCGACCAGGTCGAAGCCCAGTTCATTGACGCCATGGAATCCCGCCGCGACCTCTCCTCCACCAAGGATTTCTTCTCCGCCGGCAACATCAAGGTCGAAGTCATCGGCGCCAACGGCCAGGCCCTCGACTTCCAGCTCCCCCACCGCGCCATTATGGAGCAGATCGTCTCCGTCACCGGCCTCCCCCCCTGGTGGCTCGGCTTCTCCTGGTCAACCACCGAGCGCCTCTCCCAGCAGCAGGCTGACAAAATCGTCGGCAACACAAAGTCCTGGCGCGATGAAATCACCCCCGACATCCTCCACCTCATCAACCTCCACCTCCTTCTGAGTCCTGCGTCTCGCGGCTTGCGACTTGGGCCTGACCACTCGGTCTCCCCTCCTCGAGCCTCAAGTCTCAAGCCCCAAGCCTGGACTTTGCGGTGGCAGGATGTTTCCCTCCTCGACCGGGCCGATTCCGCCCTCGCCGATTGGCGCGAAGTCATCACCCAGGCCCGCCGCTGGGAAACCGCCAAAGACCTCTGGAACAACGGCATCCTCACCCAACTCCAAGCCGCCCAAACCCTCTTCCCCTCTCTCTCATCCCCCGCCCGCGCCCTCCCCACCCCCCAAGCCTCAAGCCGCAAGCCTCCCAACTCCCCCCCTCCCCAACCGGCGCGGCATGAGGAACAGTCCAGAGTCTAGGAGTCTAGAGTCTCCCAGTCTGAAAGCCAAGTCCTTTTGGACTGCGGTGGCTTGCCACCGCTTTCTAAAAGCGGCAGCGCGCTCCCGCACTCCAAAAAACACTCCCTCCCGCCTTCTCGAAACTCTTTCCTAATCTGTGAAATCCGTGTAATCCGTGGTTGCCTTTCCTCTTTGCCCTCCTCTTTCTCGAAACTCGAAACTCGCTCTCTCGGAACTCTCTTCCGCCGTTCCTCAAGACGCAAGCCCCAAGCCTCAAGACACCGTTCTCTAATCCGTGGTTGCCCTTCCTTTAAGGAGTTGTAAATGCTCACCAAAACCCTTCCCCTCAAAGATGCCGGCTTTGAAAAGGTAGCCGCAGAGGACGACACCCTCGCCCTCATAAACCAATTCGCCCTCCATCCCCTCTCTCCCGACGACGTTTACGTCCGCCGCATGGTCCTCGCCAACGACCACCTCGACCGGGACCACGAGCGCTTCTCCGAGGAGGTGCTGCGCGAGTTCGCCCGGACTCTGCCCGGCAAATCCTTCCTTGTCGGCCACCAACATGGCGCCGCCCCCGTCGGCCGCTTCTTCCACGCCGAAGTGATGCCCGCCGCCCATCCACAGCAGACTCCAGACTGCGGGCTCCAGGCTGCGGCAACCCCGGCTCCTTCTTCCCGGAGCCTGGAGTCTGGAGCCCGTAGCCTGCACTTGGTCGCCTCCTTCTACACCGTCAAAACCCAGGATAACGAAGGCTTCCGCCAGCAGATTGACGGCGGCGTCTATTCCTACGTCTCCCTCGGCTTCCGCTGTCAGCAATTGCTCTGCGACATCTGCGGCAAAGACATGAAATCCTCCCTCTGCCCCCACTACCCAGGCAAGTCCTATAATGGCTCAGCTGCCACCGGCACCTGGAAGGGCCAAGCCGAGGCCCTCGAAGCCTCCCTCGTCTATCTCGGTGCCCAATTCGGCGCCCAGTTCGTTAAGAGGCTCGAGACCTGCGACTTGCGTCCTGAGGAAGAACCTCACCAGGAGAAACGCACCCCTCAAGCCTCATCCGCCGCAGCGGAGGTGCTCGCCGCTTTGGCGACGGCGCAGGGTGGCTCCCCCACCGTCCCCCACGATGTAGCGCAGGGCTTTAGCCCTGCCCAATCAGAGGCAGACCTGAAGGTCTGCGCTACTCCCCCCTCCGCCGCGGACAAGACCCAGGACGCCTCTCATTCCGTCATTGCGAGTCCGCCCATGCTTGGGCGGACAGCCTGCCCCGAGCCTGTCGAGGGGAAGCAATCTCTCCCGACCTCTGGCCTGGGCCCAGAGTCGGGATCCCGACTCGCCTTCGGCGAGGTCGGGACGGCAGGGGGTGGCACATCCGCCCAAGTCTCCGGTCTCAAGTCTCAAGTCGCGGCCCTTGAGACCCTGCTGGAACAAAAAGACCGCCGCCTCGACGAACTGGCCGAACTCGCCCAGGAGGCCAAGACCCTCCGAGCCGACGTGGTCTCCCAGATCCTCTCCAAGTCCCAACTCATCGGCCTCCCCTCCCTCCATGACCAGAAAACTCTCTCCGACCTCCCCCTCCACCACCTCAAGAGCCTCCTTCACGACCTCACCCGCGAATTCGACCGCCGCTTCCCTCCCCAGGGTCTTTCCCTCTCCCCTGACCCTGACTCCGGACTCTCGACTCTAGACTCTCGACCCAAAAGCCCCGACCTCTCCCCCTTCCGCCTGCCCTGAGCCTGCCGAAGGGCTTGCCCTGAGCCTGCCGAAGGGCCTGCCCTGAGCCTGCCGAAGGGCCTGCCCTGAGCCTGCCGAAGGGCCTGCCCTCACCTCGTTAGAGGGTCTGCGATCTCCATCTGCGCCATCTGCGTAATCTGTGGTTCGACCTTGCTCACCACCCTGAGCCTGTCGAAGGGCGGATGACAATATCTTCCTCTTGCTCTTTCTTGAAACTTAAAACTCTTCCCCAATCCGTGAAATCCGTGTAATCCACCTTCGCCGAGGCTACGGCGGACAAGTCCGTGGTTGCCTCTTCTCTTCGCCCTTCCCCTTCTCGAAACTCGAAACCCTCTTTCTCGAAACTCCCTTGTGCTATACTAACGGGCGATGACCGAAGATAGTAACATCATCTCCGTCAGCCGCCGCACCGACGTCCCAGCCTTTTACACGGACTGGTTCCTCAACCGTCTCGACGCCGGCTTCGCCGAATACCTCCATCCCTTCACCCACCAGCGCTTCCGCCTCTCCCTCCGCCCAGAAAACGTCTCCGCCTTCGTCCTCTGGTCCAAGAACTTCAGCCCCCTCCTCCCCCATCTCCCCGGCCTTGCCGACCAGGGCTACCACTTCTACTGCCACCTCACCATCAACGACCTTCCTCCCTTCCTCGAACCAAACGTGCCCTCATCCGAGGAGACCATCCGTCAGGCCAAAGCCATCGCCTCCAACTTCACTCCTCACCATCTCCAGTGGCGCTTCGACCCCATCATCCTCACCAACGGCATTGACACCCAGGCCACCCTCCAACGCTTCTCCCGCCTGGCCGCCGCCCTCGAAGGCTCCACCCGCCGCTGCTACACCAGTTTTGTTGACCCCTACTCCAAGGTCATCCGCAACCTCCACCAGGCCGGCATTACACTGATCGAACCAACCTTAGAGGAAAAGAGAGAGCTCGTCGCCCGCATGGCCGAAATCGCCGCCAACCACGGAATCCAAATCTACACCTGCTGCGAAGACGTCCTCCTCTCCTCCCCAGCGGCCGTCATTGCGAGGAGCGCAGCGACGCGGCAATCTCCGGCGCGGGGTGGAATCCCCTCCTTCCCCGAAGATGTAGCGCAGGGCCCGTCCGGCCAAGCGGTCGGCCGGGTCTGGACGGACTTTAGCCCTGCCCAATCACAGGCAGACCTAAAGGTCTGCGCTACGTCCCACAGCCGGGGGGCGAACGCACCCCTCAAGACCCAGGACCCAGGACTCAGGACTGCCGCCCTGAAAGGGCGGTGCATTGACCCCGAAATCCTCTCCGCCATCGGCGCCCCTTTCCCTACCGACCTCCGCCCCGCTCCCACCCGGCCCGGTTGCGGCTGCTTCAAATCCTTCGACATCGGCGCCTACGACACCTGCCTCCACTCCTGCCTCTATTGCTACGCCAACTCAAACCCAACGAAGGTGAACCAGAACCACTCCCGCCACAACCCCTCCTACCCCAGCCTTATAACCGCAGATACACGCGGATTGCACACGGATTCGCCCAGATGATGTAGGGGCGTATCGCATACGCCCCTCGTCACTTTCCCTTGATATCCTCACCGCCCTTCGTTTATTGTGCAAGCGCGGTTTGACGGCCCGTCAAGCGCCAGGTATCCCCGGCGCTGAGCCTCTGCTAGCAGCCTTCTACCCTTGTCGTCCCCTCCCACAAACCTCCACCCTCCCGACCTCCGGCTCCTAGCCGGAGTCGGGATCCCGATCCCGACCTTCTCCGAAGTCGGGACTCCGACCGCTATGCGGGTCGGAGCTGGCCTCCGGCCAGATCGGGACCTCCATCGGATAGTGCTTCGGATTGAACGTTACCAGTGTCAACCCGTGTATCACCGCCGTCGCCGCGATGATCAGATCAGGCACGTCCAAGGTTATCCCGCGGCTCCGAAATTGCCGTGAGTAGCGCCCGGCAAGCGCGGCCGTCTCTTTGTCCACGTCGTATAACTCCAACTCTGAGAAGAAGCCTCCCGCAGCCTCCTCCTCCCCTCGCTTTATCCCCGCCTCTACCTCCAACACCGAAATCGCCGAGCAACAGAGCTCCCCTTCCCCGCCCCGGCTGGACACAACTTGCCACCCTCGGTCCTCCCCCCTAAGGTAGGAAATGAGCACGTTACTATCGAGCAGGAACTTTGGCACCATCGGCCTCCTTCAGGCGTTCCTCTATTCGCTTCTCCGTTCCAGCCCATAACTCCTTCCGCCACTTCTCAAACGCCGCCTGATTCGCCCAATGAGGATAGTCCTCCTCCTTCAGTATCCCCGCGTACTTCTTGATTGCTTCTCGCTGCTTCAGAATCCTCACCTTCTCTGCTGCTGCCTCAGCCAGAAACTCACTCCTCTTCCTCGCAGGAACCATCTCCTGAAGATCCTTCAACACTTCCTCAGGCAGCATCACATTTATCCTCTTCTTCGCCATTCTCCATCACCTCTTTCCACACTGCTTTACACACTCTAATTATACCCAACTCTACACACAAAATCAACCAGACCCAGAGTCTTGAGTCCTGAGTCCTGGGCAACGGCCCAGCCTTGAACACCACCCGGGAACCCAACATCCCACCCCTCAAGTCTCAAGACTCAAGCCTCACGCCGTAACCCACTAACACACTTGCAAAGGAGTCAGATCCCCATGCCCACCAGAATCAAAGTCCCGACCCCCGACTTGCTTCCGCAAGATCGGGGTCGGGATCCCGACTCCAGCCCAGGGCTGGAGGTCGGGACCGGCGGCCCTGCGCTCGCCGCCCCTAGCCCTAACCCCAACAAGAGGAGTGATCCCTAAATGCCCACCAGAATCAAAGCCGGCGGCCCCATCGAGGGCCGCGTCGCCACGTTCGTCCCCAAATCCACCTGGACCGATGCCGCCATCGGCGATCTCGTCAAAATCACCACCGGAGCCGCCTATGAAGTCACCGAGTGCGCCGACAGCGATGTCCCCGACGGCATCGTAGCCTCGGTCAACCTGCAAAAAGACGTCCTCGCCGTCGAACTGTTCTCCTCCGGCTCCATCGCCCGCCTCCCCTACTCCGGCTCCCCCGCCCTCGGCAATCAAATCCAGGCATCGGCCGCCACCACCGTCAAGGGCGTAGCCAGCGGTGGAACCGGCAAGATCGTCGCCGTCGCCGCCGTCACCGGCTACGTGGACGTCTTCTTCGCCTAACCACGCCCCGAAACTGCTAACAGCAACCACGGATTACACGGATTTCACTGATTAGAAAACGAAGAGGGGAGGACACAGGTTCCTCCCCTACACTAGAAACGGCCAGACACCTTTCAGCCCTAATGTAGGGGCGCAACCTGTGTGCGCCCGCTTCTTATCCGGTGATTATCTGCTGCTAATCCGTGAAATCTGTGTAATCCGTGGTTGCCCTCTCTGCTCAACGGAGTCAAAACAATGAAACCAGCCATCAAAGAAATCAAACTCGAAAAGGAAATGTACGAGGAGGCCCGCCTCAAGGGCACCTCATTCTCTAATCTGCTCGAAGAACTCGACCCATCCGAGGAATACTCCGGCGAACTCGGCAAACTCTCCGCCTTCGAGCGCCGCCTCGCCTATCACGGCGTCAAGGTTGCGCCTCCCAATGCCGACGTCCTCCAGAAGTTCTTCGCCTCCACCGCCAGCACCGTCCTCTTCCCCGAATACGTCGCCTCCCAGGTCCACGCCGGCATGTTGGCCACCTCCATCCTCCCCGAACTCGTCGCCACCACCACCAACATTGACTCCCACACCTACAAGAAACTCAAGATGAACGAGTCCCAGGCCAACCGCCAACTCCAGGAGATCGCCGAGGGCGCCGAACTCCCCACCACTACCCTCCAAACCGCTGAGCATTCCGTCGAACTCCGCAAGTTCGGCCGCCTCCTCAAGGCATCCTATGAGGCCCTCCGCCTCCAGAGGATAAATGTCGTCTCCGTCTTCCTCCAGAGGATCGGCGCCCAACTCGCCATTGACGAGTCCGACTGGGCCCTATCCGTCATCCTCAACGGCGACGGCAACACCAATCCCCTCACCGACACCGACTCCGAGGTATCCGGCACCCTCGACTACGACGAACTCATCCGCCTCTACCTCGCCTTCACCAACGGCTACCGCCTCACCACCATCGCCGTCGGCGATACCCTCATCCGCACCATCCTCAACATGTCCGAGTTCAAGGACCCCGAGGCCGGCTTCGGCTTCCAGAAAACCGGCGAGTTCGTCTCCCCCGTCGGAGCCAAACTCGTCCGCTGGACCTCCACCGCCGTCCTCCCCTCCGACTACGTCCTCGGCCTCGACAAGCGCTTCGCCCTCGAACAAATCACCGAACACGGCGTCATCACCGAGGTGGACCGCCTCATTGACCGCCAACTCGAACAGACCTCCGTCTCTAAATGGACCGGCTTCGCCAAACTCCACGACCAGGCTTTTCAAGCCGTTGATGTCACGCATGCCTAAACCCGCCGCAGCGGGCCATGAGGTAGGGGCGTATAGCTATACGCCCCTACCTCTCCTCCCCCGTAGCCTGTAGTCCGAAGCCCGGGCCCGTAGCCAGACCTTTTGGACTGCGGTGGCCTGTCCTGAGCCTAGCCGAAGGGCTTGCCACCGTCCGTCCAAGCCTGGACGGACGAGCTCCCGCACTCCAAAACACGCCCTCTCGCCTGGACCTTCAGCCCGTAGTCTGGAGTCTGAAGCCCGCAGTCCTGCTCTTGTCTGCGTAATCTGCCAAATCTGCGGACAAAAGGGGTTATCCCATCCGCAGCCTTGTCACTACCTCTATCATTTCCCTTGCCACGATGAACACCGTCGTCCCGATCAGGGCTTGGTATTCCTTCGTCCCCGTCCAGAACCCGATCGCCCGGCGAACATCAAAGGTTACCCCGCGCAACTTCAGCCTCGGGAAAAGCCGCGGCACCTCCCTCGCATAGTCCTCGTATTCCTTCCCGAAACGCTCCCTCAGGAAGGCCTCCTCCTCGCCGGAGATCTTCAGATACCACATCAGTACCAAAACCGGCCCCACCACCAGCAACAATGCGTCGCGCGCAACCACGAACAGCCCACAGGCAATCATCCAGTTGCCCACATATAGCGGGTGCCTCACCAGCGCATACGGCCCTTCCTTCACCACCCTCTCCGCCTGCAGTTTTGTCGTCCTCGATATTGTCCCGATACAGGTCAGCGCCCATATCCTTACCACGTGCCCGCTAAACGCCAGTCCCACCCCGGCCACATCCATCACGTCCTCCCCCGGCCCATCCCTCACCACCAACCACTTCTGCCACAAAGCAAGATAAAGCAGCACCCCCACTCCTACCAGCACGCCCAATTCCCCTCGCCACCGATAGCAGAACGAACTCTTCTTCACTTCCCTCTTCCCTTCACCAACATTCCCGACAGTATATTGTCATCCGCCTCCCCCTGCAACCATTCACCACAAACCCCTGACTTCAGACTCCAGACTACAGGCTCCAGCAAGGTCAACCCCGAAGTCTGTAGTCCGTAGCCTGTAGCCCGCTCTCTTCTGCGTAATCTGCGGATAAAAAGAGGTGCAAAATGCCCAAAACCACCGTAGCCCTCGTTCTCTCCGAAGGCAATTTCTATAAGGAGCAGTTCGACAAATCTACCGATGACGAACTGGAGACGCTCATCCAGCAGCGGGTTGATGAGGCAGCGGCCGAGGTCGAAAAATCCGTCGGCGTCTTCTACCCCTCCACCGAAGCCACCACCCTCAAAATCCTTACCACCGCCGAGACCTACCTTGCCGTCTCCAAATGCTGGCAAACCCTCCACAACATTCTCATCGCCTGGGATAAGGAGCAACTCCCCTCCGAGCACGTCTCCGCCCCTCAATCCGCCGCCAACCGCGACTACTACCGCTCCAAAGCCTCCCAAACCCTCTCCCTCCTCAACCTCCTCCCCCCCTTCCGGGCCGCAGGACTTCAGGAGACTTGAGCTGTGAGACTTGCGACTTGTGCAACACCCCTAGTCCTCAGTCTTACCACTCTCAAGCTTGTTGATGAGTGCCTGCAGGCGGCGCGCACATTCGTCATACTGCAGGAAAAGAGCCTCGTAACCTTGCTCCGCCAGGAAGCCAAGCCTTCGTGAGATGTGCAGGTAGTATCCCAGTTCCTGGAGGGAGCCTTTCGCCACCACCAGGAAGCGTAGAAAGTCTGCTTCCGAAGGGCGCGAACATCCTTCGACGATATTGGCCGCCACCGATACAGCCGACCGTCTCATTTGCGACGTCAGGCCGTATACCTCCTCCTTCGGGAACCCGCGCGTGCCCAGATACACTTCAACAGCCAATCCGTCCGCCAGTTGAAAAACCTTCAACTTCCTATGGTCTCTTGCCATATTCAGAGAATAGCATTCTCGACCCGCTCAATACAACGAACCACCAACACTGATTCGGCGCTTGGGCATTGCCTGCAGTGAGGGGTAGCCCAAGTCGCACCGCTCAAGTCTCACAGCCCCTAAAGAGGTGAATTCAAATGCCCCGTTGGTCCGGCAAACATGCCAAAGTATATATAGGAACCTACCTGGGCGGCGACCTCGAAAACTGGACCCTCGAGTGTCACGCCCGCCTCGCCGATGTGACCGCCATTGACGACAGTTACACCCAAAGAATCGGCCTCGATCAGGACTGGCGCCTCCGCGCCGAGAAGTTCGTCACCTCCCCTGACTTCCTCGCCCTCGCCGCCAACATGCCCGGCCAGCCCTTCGTCGTCCAATGCTTCGACCCCGCCGGCCTCCCCATCTTCACCGCCCCCATGTTCATCGAGAACGCCCGCTACACCAACCCGGACGGCGCCATCCGCGAAGATATCTCCCTCCTCCTCGCCGGCAATCCCACCATCGTCCCCATCGTCCCCCCGCCCTAGCCCATCAGGTCCGGTCTATAATCCGCAGATTCAGCCCTCGTTCAGCCTACGTCCGTCCAGGTCTGGACGGACTACGGCGAAGTAGGCTAGCCCGCCACGGCGGGCGAAGTGGGCTTGCGCAGATTCGTCAGACCATGAACAAAGCCCTCTGACGCGTGGGCCTTCAGCGTTTACGTGTAGGGGAGGGACTTGTGCCCTCCCTCCCTCTTCTTATCTGGGTCAATCTGCGGAATCTGCCGACAATAGGGCGCATCGGCGGCATAACGGCGGCCCCCGTAGCAGTTCCCCCTCGCCCTCCAGACGCTTTGACCCTTAGACCCTTGGACTCTCGGACTTATCTCATCTCCCTCATGAACACGAACTCCCTATCTCCTCCGCCAACCGGAATCACCTGCGCCAACTTCCACCCGTACCTGCCCAGGATGTCCATTCTCCACTCCAGGTCGAAGGATTCATCGGGAAATGGGTAGCGGCCGTATCTTCTCCCCATGACTTGGGGCTGCTGCTTGCCTTCTCCCTGGTAGTCGGGTTGTTTCCCGCCCTCCTCTTCTTCCATCTGGGGCTGTTTGGATTCCTGCGCTTCTGCCCCCTCGATCTGACGTCCTTCCTGGCTGAAGATCGGATAGCCAAAGTTGGCCCCCCACCTCACCACCAGATACTCATAGCGCGTCCCACCCCAGTATCGGGATCCCTGCGCCATCGCTCGCCCAACCCACAAAACTCCCGCCGCGACGATCACTGCCGCAACGATCCACAACCATCTGCTCCGTAAGATCTTCATCTTCACCTTCTCCTTCCTCCTTTTGGCCTCTGCCAACTGCCTTGTCCTATCTATAATGATGCACCAAGACCCTCAAAAGTTCCCACAATCTTCAACCTCTTCCTCCTGACTCTGCTTTCATTCTCATCTGCGTAATCTGCGTAAGCCTACTTCGCCGTAGTCCGTCCAGGCCTGGACGGACGAAGGCTGAATCTGCGGACAACAATATGCAAAAACCCATCTTCTCCCCCTCCGACATCCCCTCTGTCTCCCTCAAACGCCAATGGGCGCCCCAACCTGTTCCCTAACTGATGGACCTCCATAGTCGCCGCACGACCTTGCCGACGCGTGCCCAATCACCGGCCGTCAGCGCCCCCAGTCTCCTCTCCACCAGACGCTTCTCTAATGTTGCCACCTTATCCACCCGAATCACTGATGGCAACATCAAACCCGCTTCACGCCACTCCCTAACCTCCACGTCGTACGCGCTCCGAATCGCCTGGCTTGTTACTCTCGCTACCACGGCATCCTGATCCCCGGTATCCAGAAGCACCAGCGCGGGCCGACGCCTTGTCCCCGTAGTATCTACATGCGGAAAGCGCAGCAGCACGATCTCGCCAGCACGGTATGTCTCCACTGTTCACTCAAATCCTGTCATAGACGGAGTCACTCTCGCCGTAGCCCGCAAGGAATTCCTCGGCCGTCAGACCAGACCACGAGGCATCCTCTTCTGACCGGGCCGCACGCTTCTGTGCCTCCTTCACCCATGCCACACGTTTCCTCAGTTCCCTTATGAGCGCCTCCAACTTCGCCTTCGGCTCCTCAAAGGCCTGCATCTGACCCATCAGCCGCCCCAAGGGCACTCGTAATGCCTGCGTTTGGCCCTTCACAAGTTTCTCGTACGCGATCCTGTCCAGGCCGCTGGCAAACCTCACGGAAGCGAGTGCCCTTCCTTCCGCCTCCTCCACCTTCCTATAGACAAGCTCCACGTCCCTCCTGAGTGGCCGGAGATTCTTGGCCAGCGCTTCCAGAGCCTCTATCGTTTCCTCGCTATAGATGGGACCCGGCACTATTCTTTCTCTGCGTTGCGTCATCTTCTCCACTCCTCTTTCACTATGATCATAGGCTAAAGCCCCACAGGGCGTCAAAATCCACGTCAGTCTGCGTAAGCCTACTTTCGCCTTCGGGCGCCCAAGCCCTTCGCCTTCGTCTCCCCCATTTCCTCCGCCACCCTTCTCTTCTTCTAATCTGCGTAATCTGCGGACATCAATATGCAAAAACCCATCTTCTCCCCCTCCGACATCTCCTCTGTCTCCCTCAAACGCCAATGGGTCCCACTGTGGAGTGGAAAATGGGGCTGTGTCTTCGAGCCTACCGTCGCCCAGAAGGCAAAGTGGGCCAAGGCCGCCCAAATCTCCGGCGAATGGGACCAGGCCCGCTGGCTTCTCGAAGCCTTCATTGATGTCGTCCGGGACGGGGATTCCGACGACGCCCGCCCCATCTTCAACCGCCGGGAGCACTGGGATTGGCTCGCCAACCAGTCCGATGCCCTCATCTCCAACGCCGTTCAGGTTGCCTGCTCCCTCGGCGTTCCAGACAAGGCCCAAACCGAGGCGATGGCCGATTTTTTCGCTCCCACCCCAGAGGGATCGAGGAGCGAATCCTCCGCTCCTTCTGCCTAGACCATCTCCACCGCCTCCCCGAAGAAATAGACCTCCCCGAATCCCTCCTCTGGCGAACAATGGCGGCAGTTCAGGCTACGGACTACGGACGCCAGGCTGGAGACTCAAGGAACCCCTAGCCCCGCGCACAAAGCGCAGGGATGGAACACGACAACCTTCCCTGGCACCTTGCAGTTCCCTTTAGCCCTTAGTCCTAAGCCTTTAGCCGCTCTTGAGGTTCAGAACCCCACCCCCAGGAAAAGGCCCGCGTAAGTGCCCGCCCCCGCGACAGCCGTCACCTGCGCTTGCGCGACCAACAGCCCCCTCGGGCTGGTAGTGAAGCAGAGGCGAACCAACGGCTGAACGACCTCAGACTCCTCACCCAGCAGCCGCAGCCGGCCAACCGAGGCCAAACCTCCTCCCAACAACATAGACCGCCCAGCCACCGAGCGCGAAAACGCCAGCAGCGTCAACACGTGAACCTCCCCCCCCTGGGTCCCACTCCAGTCGAAAATGCCCCGCAGATCCACACTCTGATCCAGTGACACCATCACCAGCCTTCCGCCCCGCTCCTCACGGACATAGTCAACCCCGCCCGCCATCCCGCCAAAGTGGTCACCCCCAACCATCCCTGCCCTCACCACCACCCTGTCGGCCAGGGCCGGCAGACTACACCCCACCAAGACCCAAACCGCTAGCAATATCTTCATCATTCTTCGCCTCACAGTATGTCCCAATTCTCAACCAGATCCTGCAAACCGTCAAGACCCAAGACCCAAAATGAATTCCCCCTCCCAACAAGCCCTTACCCAACAACAAGCCTTCACCGCCTGGCAAAGACTCCTTGCCGATCAACAGAGGCAGGCGGAAGGACAGGCCCAGACCCAACAGAACTACCTCCGCTATCTCGAGACTGCCGGCCTCCCCTCCTCCGCCCTCCAGGAGGCCCTGAACAACCTCATCCAGGCCCTCCAGAGCGCCGCTGCCGCCGCCTGGCGGGCCGGCGATGCCCCAGCCTACTGGCTCCGGCAAAGGGAGATAACCCAGGAGACCACCCATCTCGCCCAAAAAGCGAGCAAGGAGGAACAGCAGGCCGCTGCCGAGGCGGTCAAGTTCAGCCGGGCCCAACTCGAATATGCCGAGGCCGCCCACCTCCCTCGCCAGTTCCGGGAAACCCTCAAGGATCAACTAGCCCAGGCCCTCCAGGAGGCCGCCCAGACCGCCCTCCGCCAGGGTGACGCCGCCCTTTTCTGGCGCCGAGAGGCAGAACTCGCCCGCCTCCAGCAGCAACCGGATCCCTTTGCCCTCCGCACCCGCCGCATTGCAGGCGGCCCATCCGGCTCCGAAGGGGCTTTCCAACCCCTCCAATTTCAGAAAGTCCTGGGTCCTGAGCCCCGAGACCTGGCCCTACCCTCAAGCCTCAAGCCGCAAGCCCCAACCCTAACCGTGAGAATCGAACTCACTGAAGGCCTAAAGGCCAAAATCGTCGAGCAATCCTCCCTCTCCTCCCTGCAAGTGCTCACGCGCATTTTGGAAGGGATGGGGTAGGAGCGACAGCGCAACGGCATCCTCACGTAGGGGCGAGGCGACGCCTCGCCCAAAGGATTGACAAGGGACAGTTGCATGGAATCGTCTATCTGGCTGCCAGCGTTCGTTTCATCGCGTCCCGCAACATCTGCCAAACGAAGGGAACGCTCCTGAGCAACCATTGAAACCCGTCCCAAAGCCACTTGAAGGGGTTCCGCACCTTCTTCGTGCGCTCTTCAAGGCGTAGCTCAGCCGCACCTATACACTCGTTCAGGAAATCCAGGACGTGAGTCTCGTTAAGCACACCTCCCGGACCACTGTCCGGATGCAGTGCCAGCTGTAGAATTGGGAAGTCATGCTCCGCTCCCCCGCCCATTATTGGGTCACGGATCACGTACATCTCGGGTATGTCGAGACGCGCCACAATCTCCCTGATGCGCGGCCTGTCCCTCGCGATCCCCTCCCTCAATGCACCGAATTCGTGCTTGTCCGCTTCCCTCTTTTGCTTGGCTGCTCGCATTTCCTCGATCTGCTCGTCGAGCAGGACCTGGCCGGGGAGCGGCTGCCGGATGTCCTCCTCAATTTCCAGCCGCAGGCTCAGGAAGCACTTCACGTCCTCCCTGAACGCTTTCAGCCGTTCAAGGTCCCTCGGCAAGCCAAGATAGTCCCAAACATACATAGCGCGATTATGCGCCGGCGCGGATTACCCGTCAAAGCCTGAGAATGACGTCATTGCGAGGAAGCGTAGCGACGAAGCAATCTCGTCGTCGCAAAGCAGCCACCGCCTGCCTGAGATTGCTTCGCTCCGCTCGCAATGACGGGTCGGGCTGCCTCTATGTGACCACTGGTCACCGGCCACTCCTGTGACAGTCCGTGTAATCCGCCTTCGCCAAGGCTACGGCGGACAAGTCCGCGGTTACTCTTCGCCTTTGCCCTGCCTTTCCTTGAAACTTGAAACTTTCAACTTGAAACTCAAATGAACGTTCGCCTCCTCCTCGACATCCCTCACGACCTTCTCGATGAGGCCGGATATGCCGTTCATCATCAGGCGCGAGACCTCTGGCCCGCCTACGCCAAGTCGGGCGTCGCCCTCGAGCCAAACACCGGAATGGCGATGCTGGAACCATTCTACCAGGCCCGAGCGGTTAGCAAAGGGGAATGGCAAGCTGATGAGGGCACACAGTTTAACGAACAAGGCCCTTACACCGGCTGGGAATATAAAATGCTCAAGATTGGGGGCGTCAGTAGCGAGCCGCCCTATGAGGGACACGGTGGGGTTACCACTTCATACTCCTTGATGAAGGGTGAAGGAAGGTATTTCAGCTTCTACATTTGGTCGCCCGTAGTAATGCCCTCATACGCCGATCCTTGCCGTCTCGACTTGTTTTTCGGGGGGCGCTACCGGCTAGAGCTGCCAAGTCAGGGGATAGCAGTCCTCTATCGTTCACCCACGCCCACCTGGCAGAGCGGATATGTCGGCTACACCGGTCTAAGCGACTGGGTGCCGGTGGCGAGGGGGCCGATGCTCGGCCGCGGGGAGACCTATGCCTATGGGTTTTGGGGCACGCTCCTGCAAATCTTGCCCCTGCCTGGGGCACTCCGCGTCTCCACCGGAGATGCCGCCATCTTCTATCGGGAGAGCGACCTCGACCCGGCCACTGGCAACGCGATGCTGCCCGCCCCGATAAGGTTGTTCACCAACCGGATGGACGTTTACTGGACCGATTCGCCCGTCCAATTCTCCTCCTCTGGCAGCCTTGTCAGCCCTGCCCAAGCGCTTTCCTACCCCTCCAGCCAGGCCCCCTCCGTCTCCTGCCTCGCCTTTCAACCCCTGCCGGAGGGCACCTCCCTCTCCATCTCCTTGACCAAGGGCGATGGCTCGCCTCCCGATCCTCCTCTGGAAGATTATAGATACGCCGTCACCCTCGCCACGGCCAATCCATCCCGCAGCCCCTTCTATTGGGCAGCCGAGATCGAGTTCGCCCCCACCCAGAAGACCGTGACCGGAGCCTCTGTTCCGGTTGATGCCTTCATCCGGGAGATACAGGAGCGATCCTCCCTCGACAGTCCCCTCCGTTCACTCACCTTCGTCGCCAGCAACAAGGGCGGCCTCTTTGACTCCTACAAGAGCAGGGCAAATCTCCCGGTCCAACTCCAGATCGGCGGCGCCCCCCGCTTCACCGGCGTGACCTATCTCCCCACCAGCCAGGAAGGACTGGAGGAGTGGGTAACCCTGGAATGTTACGACGGCTGGCGCCGGCTCCAGAATGCCTTCCTCTTCGAGCCTGAAACCTACGACGGGATGGTTCATACCGACGTGGTGCGGAGAATCTGCCATCGCGCCGGCCTGCCCGACTCCCGGCTCGACATTGCCTCCGATACCTTCGCCCTCCCCTCCAGCCAAAACGACGACCCTCTCTACCAGCCTGCCCCCGGCCAGAGCGTAGCCTCCTTCCTGGAGTATATCCGCGATTCCTTCTCCGGCTGGAGGATGGGCTTCGATGAGCAAGGAAACTTCTTCTACCGCCCCCCCTCCTCCGACCTCACGCCCCTCGCCCACTTTCATCGCACCACCACCGAGGCTAACTCCCATGGCGGAGCCGCCGCCAAGCACTATCCCCTCTTCAACCTTACCCAAAGGGTGGATCAGAGCCAGCACCGCAACGTGATCCGGGTGACCGGCCAGGCTCAGGACGACGATGAAAGGCCCAGCGCCGAATTCATTGACTACTCCTCCCTCTACGATCCCACCTATGCTTACTACGTCGGCGAAAGAAGGCCCATGACCTGGGATGATCCAAGCCTCAATAACCAGGACGCCGTCAACTGGGTCTGTCGCACCTTGGCGGAGAAATACGCCCGCTTCCGGATTTATCAGACCTTCGAGGCCCAGTTCGACCCAACCCTCAAGCCCGAATCGGTCATCGTCGTGGACGGCCAAATCGCCCGCATCGCCTCCATGACCACCACCTTCACCACCAAAGAGCAACGCACCCACTACGAAGTCGAGGCGTTGTGAGTCTTGAGTCTTGCGCCTTGGGCAACTTCGTGCCACGCTTCAAGCCACGCCTCCGTCACTCCGAGGAGGGTCTGAGCGGGGCCGGGGGCTCCTTTGGAGTGCGGCGGCTCGCCGCCGCTTTCCAAAGCGGGAGCAAGCTCCCGCACTCCATAACCCCCCCCCCGCAACTCCGTCATTGCGAGAGTCCACTGTGGCGCCACCCCCATCCTATCCTTCCCCCATCAAGGGGGAAGG
>Ga0315274_10006745_pt1 | contig 16707 bp, 17 predicted proteins | sample YL17G02_20_MG_FD_203700 | JGI IMG/M metagenome (GOLD analysis project Ga0315274, IMG submission 203700) | Sediment microbial communities from Yellowstone Lake, YNP, Wyoming, USA - YL17G02_20 | ecosystem: Environmental > Aquatic > Freshwater > Lake > Sediment | place: USA: Wyoming | collected...
CGCCAAGGGATGGTGTGTAGTGCCAAGGCCAAAACCACAAATCATAAGTGCTTTATTCTTCACGACTTACGATTTCGCGGTGTTGAAGATGGGTTAGATGTTCAGGCGGGTATGATTTTGTTGATGATGATAATGATCCGATGCCCTATATTCACCCTTCTGACTGGACGTTGAGTGAAAATCACGGGACGGCTATTGCTGCCAGTTGTCTGGGCAGCGGAGAGAGCCAAATTGTCGGCGCCGCCAAGAACGCAAGTTATTACTCTTTACGAGTATTGTCGGGTCCGAATGCCCAGGGTTTATTATCCGATGGAATGGCCGCTATCGAATGGTGTCTTGACCCTGATGGGAATCCGGCCACAACCAGCGATAGGCCGGACATAATCAACATGAGTTTTGCCGTCTACGATCAACCCGGGAATCCTTTCTGGCCCTCCATTAGGCAAGACTTCGAAAATATCTGTAATGCCGCGTATGGCGCCGGTATTATACTTGTTGCTGCTTCCGGCAACGATGGTTATACATATTCTGCTTACCCTGCAGCTTTTGCCAATGTAGTGTCCGTAGGGGGATACGCGGAAGATCAGACGCTATTTTATAGAGTAATAGGTGGTATTACCTATCAGTCTAATGGCGGGGTTGATATCGTAGCGCCGGGCGAGTATCTTAGTATTCTTGTTCCTGAAGGCGAGACCCATCATGGATCAGGCACTTCAACGGCAGCCGCATGCACATCAGGGTTCATCGCCCTCCAGCTCCAATATGCCAGACAAAATAATATCGAAGTCAATAATGGCTATCTCTGGGAAGTAATGAAACACTCCGCAAAGGATATGCCGCTTATTCAGGACCCCAATTACAAGGGCAAGGGCAAAATATGGGCGGCAGAGTCCGATCCGCCTCCTCCAACGCCACACGACGGGAGCATCGACTGCATAGCCGCAAAGTGGCCGATCACTTTTACGCTCGGGTTCCTGGACTACGCCTACATCACGGGCGACGGGTTGCCTGCGTACCTCATGGGTACCCCGCTGGTACAGAACCTCGGCCTTCACAACGTGACCGATACGCTCGGCAACAGCAGCGAAGACGTTGTGAATCTGACGGTCACGACCCGGCAGGCGTATTACGGCCGGGAAGGCGGCGCGGGGCTGCCCGGCGCGTCGGTCGAGGTTTTTGGCGGGCAGGCGGTGACCGCCGGAGGGGAGCTTACCCTGCCGGACTCGTATGACGTTCCTTGGGAAGTCGTGCCGGGGACGAATCAGACGTCCGTCGAGTTTCTGTTTCAGTTCGCGGGTAACGACCGATCCGTACAGGTGGGTTACCGCAACACCGAAGGCCTGTGGGTGGCGGCTCGCGATCCGAACATTCCGGCGTTGTCCGAGTGGGGCATGGTCGCGATGGCGGCGCTGATGCTCGCAGCCGGGGCGGTGGTCGTGTCGCGTCGGCGGGCGGCGGGGTAGCGTGATCAGAGCGGGGAGCGGGAGCGACCCGATGTCGTTGTTCCCGCTGCGCCGGGAGACTACGCCCGCTACTACCGTGAAGGGTTGCCCATCACCAGTGTCCCGGCGGGTATCCTTCGGGGCTCAGGACAAGTCTCAGCGAGGACGACCGGAGCGAGCGCTTCCACGAACAACGCCCACGAGGCCGGGCGGTTGGCCGGAACCGAAAAAAGCTCGCCGCATAAACGGTCATGCACCCCGGCCTCTTTCGTCGCTTGACCCCCTAGAAGCGTCGCGGTACGATCCCTGCGTTCCGCCGGCGCCAACGGGACCGCGCAACGTGATCTGGCACCCATGATCGTCGATTGCTACACCCACACTTGGGAATCCGCGGCACAGTTGGGGCGATGTACGCCGCCCGACGGCCGGCACCAGCCGATGGCGGATCGACAGGTCGGTTCGCACCCGGCCGGCCCATCGCGGCATCTGGCCGCCGCGGAACCCGTCGATCGCACCATCGTCCTCGGCTTCAAAAGCCGTTACCTGGCCGCGGAGATCCCCAACGACCAGGTCGCTGCCTACGTCAACACGCATCGACAACGGATGATCGGCTTTGCCGGGATCGACCCCAGCGACCCCCAGGAAGCGATGGCCGAGTTGCACCGTGCCCGCGAGCAGCTTTCCATGCCCGGCGTTGCAGTCGCCCCTGCCGCCCAGGACTTCCACCCCAGCGACACTCACGCCATGCGCGTCTACGCCGAGGCCGCCCGCTCCGGAATGCCCATTCTCTTTCACACCGGCGTCCACGTCTCCCCCGCCACCAAGCTGCAATACGCCCAACCCGTGCTGCTCGATGAGATCGCCAGGGAGTTGCCCGATCTGCGGCTGGTCGTCGCCCACATGGGCTATCCCTGGGTACACGAGACCATCGCCCTACTCAGCAAGCACGCCCATGTGTATGCGGAGATCAGCGGGTTGCTAAATCAACCCTGGCAGGGTTACCAGGCGCTACTCAGCGCTTACCAATGCGGAGTCATGGACAAGCTGCTGTTTGGGAGCGGTTTCCCGGCGACGCCGGCCTCCTTTTGCATCGAGGCCCTTTATAGCATCAACCACCTCTGCCACGGAACCAACCTCCCCACCATCCCCCGCGAGCAGCTCCGCGGCATCGTCGAGCGCGATGCATTGACGTTGCTGGGCATCGCCGACCAGAACCGCGACAGCTATGGAGCGGTCATCCCGGACCACCGACCCACGGAACCCGAAGACGACCGTGAAGAGATGTAAGTGGCGGCGCTACTCCGCAGCTCGTACAAACACGTCGGAACCTTACGCTTGTTTTGGGACTAGACAAGCAGCGGCGTAAGACGTAGGCTCGCCACGTCCGAGTCCGGAGCTGTGCCGAGGGTGGTTGCTCGCGAATGCTCGTTGACGCCTTGCTCGACGCCAATCGACGCTGCCCGCATACGCCGGCCGTGTCCGACGGGTCGCGCACGCTCACCTACACACGGTTGACCGCGCTCGCCGCCGTTCTCCGAGAGGTAGTGTCGCGGAAAACCCAGTGTGAACGCGTGGGCATCGTTCTCCCGTCGTCCACGGCCTTTCCCGCCGTCGTCTTCGGCGTCCTCTGGGCGGGCAAGATCGCCATACCGCTCAACTTTCTGCTCCGCACCGACGAACTGACGCGCATTATCGAAGATGCGCAGATCGATTGCATCCTGACGGTCCGTCACTTTCACGAGCTTGCGGCTGCACTGCCCGTCCACGCAGTCTATCTCGAAGAGCTGTCCCTCAAGCGTCGAATGGTATTTGCAGCATTCAAGCGCCGCCCGTCCGCGCCGACCGTCCATTCCGGCGACACCGCAGTCATTCTCTATACTTCGGGAACTACCGCCGAACCCAAAGGTGTGGAATTGACCTATGGCAATCTTCATCGTAACTGTGTGGATTCCATCTTCTCGCTGGACATGGATCCAAAACAGACCTTCCTCAATATCCTACCTCCCTTTCACGTATTCGGTTTGACGGCCAACGTGTTGGTCCCGGTTTTCCTGGGCGCGTCCGTCTATGCCATTCCCCGTTTTAATCCCCTGGCTGCCGCGCGCATGACAGCCGACAAAGGTATTACAGTCATTCTCGCCATTCCGAGCATGTATGCGGCCATTCTCCGCACGAAGTCCGCGAAGCCCGACGCGTTCCGCTCCATCTATTTGGCGATCAGTGGCGGCGAGCCGCTCCCCGACAGTGTGCGGATCGGGTTCGCCGAACGGTTCGGCGTTACCCTGCGTCAAGGCTACGGCCTGACCGAGACCTCTCCGGTCGTATCCGCTTGCTCGGCCTCCGTTTATCGCGAGGGAACGGTTGGAAAGGCCGTTCGCAATGTGCAAATCCGCATTGTCGGAGGGGATGGAAACGACCTGCCGGCCGGACGAGACGGTGAAATTCTCGTCCGCGGTCCTGGTGTGATGAGAGGATATTACCGCAAACCGGAAGAGACGCGCCGTGTCATTGACTCGCAAGGGTGGTTTTCCACCGGCGATATCGGTCGACTGGACGCGGATGGATTCTTGAGCATCACGGGCCGGGCAAAGGAGATGCTCATCATTGGGGGCGAGAACGTTTTCCCACGGGAAATCGAATCCGTTCTTGAAATGCACGAGTCTGTGTTGCAGGCCGCCGTCATCGGCGTGCCCGACGGTCTTCGCGGCGAAGTCCCCGTCGCGTTCGTGATTCCACAAAAAGACGCCGCAGTGACGGCCGATGAGCTTCGCAACTTCGCCCGTCGCAGCCTCGCGGGTTTTAAGACGCCGAAGCGCATCGAAATCCGCGACGACCTCCCCACCGGCCCGACGGGGAAGATTCTCAAACGAAAACTCCGCGAAATGCTGTGAGGAACATTTTCAGTAGCGTGGGAGGTCGATAGCGTACATGCCGTCAATTATCTCGCACCCAGTCGGGCTTTGCCCGACGGCGTCACCATGGTTCCCATCGGCGTGCAAAGCACGCCCTACGGGCTACTGAGAACTGCCGGCCGGCGCGCACGAAACGCCGCGATAGGCAAGCGCCGGCAGCGTTTGGCGGCGCGCGAGGGGGAACTACGTTTATTATCCAAGTTTTGATTGCTCGGCGTCTTGAATCACGTCGTCCGGGATGAGGACGGATACACTGGTGTAGCGGGTGAAGTCTTGGGCGTTGAACGTGAGGATGTGGGTAAGACTATGACGGACCATCGTCGCGACGAGCCGGGTGTCGTGAGCCGGTTTTCCGCATACCTTATGCGCTTCAACAAGATGTTCCCATTTCTCGAAAATACTCCGCTCATCGCGAAAGAGGCGGAAGAGGATCTTGATTTCTGCGAGTTCCGCGACGACCTCGTCGATTGTGAGGCCCAGGCCATTTTCCGTCTCCGGCCTGGTGCCGACGACCCAGAATTCATACAGCACCTGAGGAACAATGAACCCGTGATGGTTGGCAAGGCGCAGGCACTCAAGAGCATTTTTCGCTGTTGCGTGATGGCGGTGAGAAGGCTGTGCAAGGCGGATTAAGACATTTGTGTCAACCAGGAATCTCACTCGCCGCGGCCTTCGTAGATGCTTGCGCGGCTGTCATCGGCCTCGTAAGGAAGGGCTCGATGGCTCGCTGCCCAGTGCCGCAGCCGAGCAATCCATTGGTTCGCGGGCACATCTTCTTGACCATTGCCAGCCGCGCTTTCCATGGCCAGCTTCTCCTCAAGTGTTTCCTGCACGAAAGTTGCGATATCTTTGCCGGCAGCTTGGGCTTGCTCACGAAGCTTAGCTTCGGCTTCCGATGACAGGGGAACGCTGATGTTCATCGCGTCTTCAATCCCACCCCTCTCTCACGGCGTTGATACTCGACAGGGTCGATGCCTTGCCACATGTCGGCGCCCAGGCCGCGCAAGGCCAGAATGGGATCTCGCCCCTTGCCCTTTAGTGCGGGCCGAACAGTGATGTCCAGTTGCGTATCCTTCGGAACCGCGATGGGTCCGTCGAGAACTAGTACTTTGCCGTCATATCGCCCGGTGATACGTACCACGCTGTTGTCTCCTTAAGTCAGCTTCCGGAAGATTATACGTTCCGCCGTGCGTGCGATCAACCGCGACCGCTCGCTTACGCCCGCGGCTCTGATCGTGCGCTACGGACTGGCGTCGATGTCGATCACGCCGTTGAGGTCATAGTCGCGGGAAAGCTCCTCACGCAGCCTGGTGTCCCACGCCCCGTGCAGGTCTTGGAAGAGGTAATTGGTGCCGCCGGAGTGGCGGTCGGAGAAGCGGTTGCCGTTCGTTCGTCCGTCCGATCCGGCGTAGTCGGCCTCACCCGCGTCGATGTAGCTGCAGTCATCGATGCCCAGTCCGTCGCCGCGCTCGGACAATTCATTCGCGTCGCCGATCAACGGCACCCTCACGCGGATCGCCTCGCGGAAGGCGCCGCGATTGGGATTGGCCCGCGTGGTCTCGCCCCACCGCCCGTCCTTGTCGAGAGTGTAACTCCCCGCGCTCCACGCCGGAAGATACACGCGGTAGTGCCCGCTGTTGACACCTTCGTCGCCGACCGACTGACAGAGGAAATACTTCTGCCAGCGCCGCCCGTCGATGTTGCGTTGCACCGGATACGACTCGTGAAGCCGGACCTCCTCCCCGTACACATACGCGAAGAGCAGTTCCGACCAGCCGTACTCGACGAGGCGATCCGGATTGTTGAGGTTCGTCTGAGCGTTTGGAGCCGGCGCATCTAACGTGGTGTTGGTGGGAATCCACCGCGGCGGCGGCAGCGCTCCGCCGGTGAGGTTGTCATAGGCCGCCAGGGCGTTGCCGTACTCCTTGAGCCGGGCCAGACAATGCACGCTTTTCGCCTGGCCCCGCGCCCGGCTGAGCGACGGCATCAAAATCGAGATCAACAGCGAAATAATCGAAATGACCACCAGCAACTCAATCAGAGTGAACGCGGCCTTTCGTCCTGAATCGCGTCGAAACGATCGAACCATGTGCGGCTTCCGATAATCTCCCGGCGGGATTGCGTTGAGCATTGCTCGAAACGCAGCCGTCGTAGAATGGTATCCGCAACCGGCGGGTAATCAAATCCCCGGCATCAGGGCAGGTAGAGATTCCCGAGCGAAAGGGGGTCGTAGGCATTCCCGACGGCCCCCGACCACGTGCTGAACTCCTGTCGTGAGGCGTCCCATCGGGTGATGTTAAATCCCCAGACCGCGTGTTCGTGCCCCTCCGGGCTGATCGCCCTCAGCGGAATGCGAAGTTCGGCGGTCCATCGTTGCGGCGTTGCCGCCGTCGCCACCTCGATATCCACCGCCCAAGGCGTCCGCGGCCCGCACGGCGGATCGGTGCCGATCCCCTTCTCCGTCAGGTCCGTCCCCGATCGCTTGACCGCGATGTGATACAGATCACCCGGCGACCGCGTTCCCCCATTGAGCGGGTCGATGAGCACTTCGATGAGGTCCTCGTCCTCGGCGGGGATCAGATCATCGTAACGTACTCCTTTGTGCCGCGCCGCAGGCGTCACCGCCCGGGGATCGCTCTCGCAGTTGACCGCCACATAAAGGTAGTCACGGTCGCAAAGGACGAATCCGATCGTTCTGGCGCTCGGACGTGCCGCCGTCTCACCGTCCGGCCCTCCGGGGTCGCCGGCGATCAGCCGAAAATCGCCGGCGGTATTGACGCCCCCCGGCGGCCAATCCGAGAGGTCGCCGTCAATCCGGATCGGATCGTCCGTCGCCGCCGCGGTGAGCCAGGCGACCCTGGCCTCCCGACGATACGTCTCGCCGTCCTCGGTCGCAAACTCAACGGGAATCGCCGACACGCCTTCCCCGCCTGCAAACGCCTGCGGCATCCGGGCATGAAGTGTCACGCGCCTGGCACTTCCCGGCGCGATCGCCGCGATCGTCGCGTCCGCCGCCAGCCCCGTCCATTCCTGCGGAAGGTCGGCCCATCGAACCGTTCCCGAAACCGGGGCCCGTTGCCGGTTGACGATCGTCAGGCTTGTCTCCAACTCGACCCCCCGCGCCGCCGGTGAACCCGCCGGCCGCGCTCGCACGCCGTCCACGCGCAGGTCGATCTTCCTCGTCGCGAGCATGAACCGCCGCCACGCCGCCGTCCGTGCAAACGGCTGCGACGGTTCACCGCTCGCCTTTGCGGACGAGGCCCGGATCAGCTCTCCGGCCATGATCTCCCTGGCCGCTTCGTACAGCTCCGGATCATCGGCCCAACCGATCGGACGACCGTCGGCAAAGTGCGTCCGGTACGCGTCGCTGCCCGCGTACACCGCCAACGACTCTCGCAGCGCTGCGGCCACATGTTCCAGCCCGTGCTCGCGCAGCAGCCGAAAGTACGCCGCGTCCTGCATCCCGCGGCGAAGGTGTTTCAGACGCACCGATGCCACCGGCTCGTCCAGCCCGAACGCCCGACCGGGATACAACAACACCTGGGGATCGAAATCGACGCAGTCCTCGGGCACGGGACCGGTAGACGCCTCAGGCCAACCATTCACCGGCCCGATCGACAACGCCTGGGCGCCCAACTCCTCCGCCTGCCACGGCAGCACCCGCGCGTACGTGGACGGCGCGTGGATGGACGTGGAGCCGCTAAACGGCGGTCGGTCGGCCTCGACCCACGTCCGCCGCCCGTTCTTTTGCTCTTCGGCCATGGCCTCCGCGTCGTAAAACTGAGCCGGAGGCATCCAAATGTCGATGTAGTCGGAAACATCCGCATACGGAAACTCCACCCATCCGTAGGGCCGCATGTCCTGCGGGAATCCCCTCGACGCCACCGGAACCTGTCGGCTCCCCGCGTGAACCGCATTCGCAAACTGTCCAATCGCGTCTATCGCGCCGCTAGAATCCGTCGCGCGCCGCGGCGCCACGGCGTAACACCGATCCAACCAACCTCTCTGCTCGAAGTGGATCGCGCACTGGGCGAGATACTGTTCAAGCATCGCCGCCGATCCGGACGATCGGCGACTCGAATCGGCGAGCTGGGACGAGTAGGCGCCGGCAACCGGCATCGGCCAAAGCCGCAACGCGACCCGGTTGAAGAACGCCCGCCCCGAAAGCAAAGGCTCCACCACCGCGTCGTATGGATCCCAATCGACCGCGACGCCGCCCGCCGCGTTGAACTTCACCGTCGGGCTCAGGTCGGGCAGCACCGGTGTCAGGCGGTGACTCTCGAGCACCCGAAGCGTGGAGAGCAGCAGCGCGTCCATCTCACTTCGACGAGGATGATCGCGCCAATCGTCGGCGTTCGGCGGCGGGGCCGAAGGGTCGTAGTGTACGTGGTGCTGAAAGAGCGCCCGATGGTCAAGCTCCGCGAGAACGGGGACATCCGACTCATCCGGCAGCACGATGGGCCAGACCGTAATCTGAACGTCGACCGCGCCCACGACCGTCCCGGCGGAGAGAAGCTCCACGCTCGTCGTGTAGGTCCCTTCGGGCGTGCCCTTCGGAATGGCGACATCGACCCAGAATGAGTACGTCCCGCCACGGGCGAGCGTCGCCGGTAGCCCCCCACGCGGCGCCCGGATCGGCACGAGCACATCCAACGGCTCAGGCTCGCGTAGACGCGGCGGAATAGAACGAATGTGCCATCCGGGAAACCCCCGCACTCCGACCGCGTGCATCCGATACAGCGTCATCGCCGAGGGGTCGATTCTCCCCGCAGTAGAGGTCATCGGCGCGAGTCGAACATCCGGGTGCTGAATCGCGTCCCCATCCGGTCGGACTGCGAAGCAAAAGCTCAACGTCTCATTGATCGCACCGGCAAGCCGAACACGCGGCGCTGCCTCGCCGGGTTTCGATAAGGTGGTTTCGCGGACGGGAGAAGGTGCGGCGGAGGACGGATCGAAGACCCACACGTCCGCGCGGATGCCGCCGCCCTGGCAGCCCGGTGTTGCCGTACCCGCGGCAACGACCGCGAGTACCGCGAGCTGGCTGAACATCGCGGTAGCACGCCGACCCGACACGTTCCTTGTCCGTTGCTTACGGTTGTGGTGCAGGCTCGGGCGGAGGCCAATCGGCCGGCCACTCGGTCGGAAGAGGAGGTGGTGGCGGAGGCGGCGGCGCGACCGTCACCTTCGTGAAAGTTTCGTCCAGGGACTTCAGCCGATCCAGCGCGAGCTGCTGAAACGGTAGTGCGTTGAGCTGGGGATTACCGACGATCGCGTTGAGGTGCTCGCGAGCCTTTTCCTTGTGGGACAAGTTCCCGTCGAGGACAAACTCGTTCTCCTCGACCGTCGCGAAACCGGAAAGGGCGACGCCGACGGCCAGAGGGTTGTCCGCGAAACGCGACAGCAACTGCTGGAACGCCTGCCTCGCCTTTTCGTTGAGTTCACGATCGGGCGGGACGGGCACTTGCTGGGCGAGGCGCAGCGCCTGCCGCCCTTGATCGATCAGGCTGGTAAGGACGAAGTTCTCGTTGGACACATCCCTCGTGATGCTCTCCAGCGTCTCCAGCGATTTCTTGCCGACGTCGATAGTCTCGAAGCTGAGCTGGTTCCTTCGCCGCCAGACATCCTCCATGGCCGTCGCGCGCGAACGGAGTCCGAACGAAACCGCACCGACCACGACCACGATGGCCAAGCAGATCAGGCCGATCTGTTTGCCATGCACGTCGAGGTAGTCCCGCGCACTCGTCAGGGCGAGCAGCAGGTCGTTCTCTTTCAGTTCGTGACGTCGACCGGCTTTCATAATCCCACGGCCTTCGCCGCTCGCCTGCGCGGTCGGCCCCGTTCGCCGGGCCCGGCCTTGAGCAGAGCACTGCATCGTACACGACTTCATCGTGCCTTCCAACCCGCTCCTCGACCTCCATTCGTTGAGAGTCAAAACGCCTGTGGACTATGCCGGCCCTGCGGCATCAAGGCGTTGGGCGGCGGCGTTTCATTTGACAGCCCCGCCGACTGTTCCGTAGAATGTCCCCCGCGAGCACGAGCACGACCAAAACCCTTTCCCAGGCTGCAAGGCACGGGTGACCTGGTGGATAAATTACAGCTTACAGAATTATCTGATATCCTCACACGAGCCGGATTCGTCACACGGCTCGAGGGAGAGGACCGGCTCATCCGCGGGGTTAACACGCTCGGCGACGCGGCTGAGGGCGAGATCACTTTCTTAGCCAACCAGAAGTACCTATCTTCGCTCAAGGAAACCAAGGCCTCGGCCGTCATCGCCCGATCCGACGTAGCGATCCCTCCGGGGTTGTCGGCGCTGCGGTGTGACGATCCCTACGGGGCCGTCACGGTGGCGATCATCACGCTCCACGGCCACCGGCAGCATCCTCGATGGGGGCTGAGTCCTCAGGCCTCGATCGACCCCTCGGCCAAGATTGGAGCCAATCCAAACATTGCCGGAGGGGTGACCGTCGCCGCGGACGTCGTCGTCGGCGATAACTGTACGATCTACCCGGGCTGTTATCTGGCCGACGGCGTACGCATCGGCGATGACTGCACGCTCTTCCCCAATGTCGTCGTCTACAACCGTTGCGAACTGGGCAACCGCGTGACGATCCATGCCGGATCGGTCATCGGCGAAGACGGCCTGGGCTACGCCCCGAACGGCGAGAAGTGGGTCAAGATTCCGCAGGTCGGCCGGGCGGTGATCGGCGACGACGTGGAAATCGGCGCCAACTGCACCATCGACCGGGCCACGCTCGGGCAAACCGAGATCGGTGCCGGCACCAAGTTCGGCAACGTCGTGGTCATCGGCCACGGCACCAAGGTCGGGCCCGATTGTATGTTCGTCGGCCTGGTCGGCGTGGCCGGATCGGTGACCGTCGGCCGGCACGTGACGCTGGCCGGACAGGTCGGCGTCGCGGGACATCTGGCGATCGGCGACGGGGCGATGGCCGCCGCCCAGTCCGGCATCGCCGGCAACATCGACCCCAAAACCTCCGTCTTCGGCTCGCCCGCGATCCCCATCGACAACGCCAAACGCTCGATGTACGTGTTCCAGAAACTCCCCGACTGGGTCCGGCGGATCAAAGACCTGGAGCGCGAAGTCCGCGAGCTGCGCGAAAAAGTGAACGCCAACGGCCGACCATAGCGTTCGATGTTCGGAACGCTATCCGAAATCCGAGCCGCCGCGCGCGGGCACGCGGGATCGATCACCAAAAAAAGGGTGTGGCGTGCGCGGAATTTTCTTGTATTCCCTGACCGCGCGTTATATCATGCGTGTTCGGTATTTGTTTAGATGGCAAGCATTGGGAGCCGAGTCCATGACGGAAGACCAAGCGATTGCGGTTGCGGACGCGTTAGGTGGTGATACGTGGCAAAGCGGCGGGGATATCTGGCTGGTTCTGCGGACACGAAATGACGGACGGATGGTCGTTATTTCCGACGAGTGCGTTTGCGAGTACTCGGATCAAGATGCGTTCGACCGGGCCCAGCCGTCGAAGTCGCTTTTGCTCGTTTGAGGCTGGGGCGCTGAGCCGACTGCTTCGAATCCCCGTTTAGGAATCGGAAGAGTCGTCGCTTGAGCGCATCGCGCCTTCCGGGTCGGATTTCGCATTCCCAAACGACAAACACTCGCCACCCGTCCCGGCGCAGTACGGTCGCCACCCGGCGGTCACGGCCCCGATTGCGGTCAATCTTCGTCCGCCAGTACCGGGCATTCGTTGCTGGCTTTCGTCGGCCTCTGGCGCAGGTGTGGCCGTGCCAGAAGCACCCATGCACCAACACGACGCACCGTCGCGCGGGCATCACGATGTCCGGCTTGCCCGGCAGGTCCGCACGGTGGAGGGCAAACCGGCACCCCAGCCGGTGGACGATCGAGCGGACCAGCCGCTCTGGCGTGGTATCGCGGCCCTTGACGGCCTGCATGCAAGCGCGGCGCTGGGCGGGGGTGAGGTTGTCAGGCATCGGTCACGCCGTCAGGTTCTTCGAACCCTTGCCCTTCCGCCCCGCGCTCTTAGTCCCGACGCATTCGTCCTCGTACACGGGCGTCAGCACGTTTTGATCCACCCAGCGGATAACCGGCACGCACACGCCGTCCCCAAATCCGAATAGCGATTGGATCGTGTTCTTGGCGAGCGTGAAATCGGGCGCGCCCTGAAGCTGGGCGTACTCGCGGGGCGACATCCAGCGGAAGCGGACCTTTCGACCGGAAATCACCATGACAATTCGACGTGCGCTCCCGCCGAACGGCGAACGCCTTTTCGCCCCATCGGGGCGACGGGTTGTAGCCACGGGTGGAGCGCAGCCCGGCGTCAGCCGGGCGGAGCGCAACCCGTGGGAGAGGGTCGATTTCTCACGGACCCGCCCCGGGGGGGCGGAGGATGCGCCCGCCAGCGCAGCCGATCAATCGAATACGTACTGCTCGTCAAACTCGACGCCATGGGCGCGGAGCAACCGCAAGAGTTCGCTCCTGAAGTCCTCCTTTCTGTGATGCTCGGCTTGGTCGGCGATGTACTTCTTGACGGCTCCCTCCTGCGACTTGCTGACGGAGAAGACCGCGTATCCCTCCTGCCACGCGAACGCGCCGAGCGCTGGGAACGTGTCATGGACCCACTTGGACGATCGCGCCTTGACGGTGCGCATCAGGTCCGACACGGATTCATCGGGCCGCCACCGAAGGTACATGTGAACATGATCCTCGATGCCCCCGACGTCGTACAACAAGCCCTTCTCGGCCCGGACGAGGCCGCCCATGTACGGATACAACCGCTCGACGATGTCCGGCGTAGTCCACGGCTCCCGGTGCTTGGTGCTGAAGACGATGTGCAGGAGAATCTGGGAGTAAGTGCCGGACATATCAGGTCTCTCAATGGATCGTGCGGTTCCTTCGCCCCTTCGGGGCGAAGAAGAAAATAACGCGACCGACTACCACGGGTTCCGCGACACCCAGAGCGGCGTCGCTCCACCCGTGGCTACAGCCCTTCGCCCCGTTGGGGCGAAAAGGATGCGCGCCCATCCGACTCGCATTCAGGCAACGGCCACTGTCGCACGCCATGACGCCGCGATGGTTGTCTGGTACCGGCACTTCGCGTCAAGGGCGGAAGACGGATCTCGGATTAGCCGGGCGATCGGGATGACCTCGATGTTGCCGACGACGACGAGCCAATAGTCCTTACGCCTTAACTTGGCCTCCGACCATTCGCGGTCTGTGAACGCGATGCCGCCGCGCGACTGCTTGAGCCCCTTGACCTCGATGGCGATGTCCGAGCGTTTCTCAACTCCAAAATCGTAGCCGCGTGCCAACGTGCGATGGTCGAGAATGAGGGGCGGTGCGATGTCCGCGATCCTCTGGCAATGCTCAAGGAAGTACGCCTCGGCGAGCCGGCCCGTGCGGAGCCGCTCGGCGACGTTGTAGATTCGAGTGGTCGGCTTGCTCAGCGGCGTAACGACCTCTTGGACCGCATCAGGATCGTGCGCGAGGATTCGGTCGATCATCTCCAGCAGCGCCGCGTCGCTGACGTCGCACAACTCGCCCATGACGCGCTGGCGGTTGGGCCGCATCGGGCGGTCCTTCCATCCCCGACGCGCGTTCCCATGCACGGGATCGAACTCGTCGCGCAGATTCTTGATCGACGCCGGCGCGACGTTCAGGAGCTTCCCCGCCTGGACGAACGCCGCTTTCCAGCTTTTGCAGCGGCGGGAGGTCAAGTAGTCGCGGTCCAGTCGACTCATGGCGTACCCGACGATGAGGGCGGTGGTTTCGAGCAACGGTTTGCGCGGAAGCGTAGCCATCGCGGACATGGTACTGATAGTCCGTGGACTTTGGCAGTAGGGCGGCGACCCTTTAGGAGCCGGACCGCCGCGTGAGGGCATCGTTCCGGCGTTGGGAGTATGGCGTATGGCAGACAGGCATACGATCGTCGTTTGCGTAACGGGCGGCAAGGTAGACGGAGTGCAGTTTTGCTCGTGCTGTCCGCCGTTGACGGTCGAGGTGCGGACGTACACAGATGACATGGACGCCGCCACCTCCGCAAACCCAGCGTGGTACATGGAAGGCGGGGATGGGCAGCCGTCACAGTTCCAGCGAGACGAGCGGGGTGTGTACGAGGCGACGTACCACGAGCCGGACGCCGACGACGAGTAGGCCGAACTCGACGCCTATGGGCCTCTGGGCTTCGGATGGTATGGACGGGCCGTCGCGACCGTAAGGGCGTTGGTGCCGTGGCTCGTGCAGGAAGCGCCCGTACTCCGCGCGTACGTCGAAGATGTGCTGAATTCGCCTGCTCTACTCCGCGAAGCATGGGCCGCACTCAAGACCCAGATCGACGAGCCCGCCGACGTCGCGCGCATCGACGAGCTGCTCAAACACGAACAGGTCTTGCTCGACTTCGTCGCGGGAGACACGGTCAGCATCGTGGTCACGGGCCACTTACTGGCGCGGTATCCGGGCAGCGCGCTCGGCGGGAACAGCAAGAGCGACTATCCCGACCTGTTCATTAAGACAAACGAATATTCCGGACTGCCGGTTCGCACCAGGAACGACGCTGAGATCGGGGCGGCTGTCCGAGGCCCGCAGCGCAAGCCCATTCGCGTGCCAGATGGTTTGGAGATCAAGACGTCGCGGGACAATGCAAACATCGACTGTCACTACCCGCACGTGGGCCTCCACCTTATGCTGTCCTTTATCACGACGGGAGAGCGCGTGGCAGTTGACGACGTGCTCGCCGCATTCCTCCACAAGGACGATTACCGCATCTCGGTGCGAAGAACCGAAGCGACAACAGTCAAAGCATCGTTTTCTCGTGCGCCGTTCATCTCCCTACTGCCCGCCCAACCGCATTAGAAAAGGAACGCACACACGGACCACGAACAGGCTCCTCCGATCGCTCGTCGCCTTTTCCCGACCGTGCGCCACAGACGTTATATCAGGGGTTGGCTCGCCCGGGCGCTCAATCCGCGCGCGGGCGGGAAGGGTGGGACAGGCGCGGCGAAAAAACGCCTAATACCAAACGAACCCAGTTACAAAACGATAACCCCTTGCAGGACAACGACTTGCGGACTCGTAAAGTGGATAACGAACCCAAACGAAGCCACGCTCTCCCTCCGTGGCTTTCGTACCCCCGTTTCGGCGTTTCTGCTTTCTGCGTTTCTGCGTTTCGACGTTTCGGCGTTTCATCATCATGCCTCCGCGCCGGAGCCCGCCCTGGAAGGGTGCCTCCGTGGTTCTGTCCTTGGTCCGCTTCCTCACGGGCGCGGCTCGGATCACTTCGTCCCTCCGTCCCTTCGTGCCTGCCCCCCAATTCGACATTCGACAATCGAAAATCGACAATCCCATTCGACCATGAACGCCTCCGAACAGCTTCGTCTCGGTATCATCGCGGGCGAGGGGCGATTTCCGTTCATGGTCGTGGAAGGGGCCAGACGCGCCGGGTGTCACGTGACCGTCGTCGGGCTTCGTGGTTTCGCCGACGGCGAACTCGAACAAGGTGCCGATGTCTTTCGCTGGTCCGGCCTGGCGCGATTGGGGCAATGGATTCGCATCCTCAAACGCAACCGCGCCGATCGCGTGATCCTGGCCGGCGCGGTCCGCAAAACGAGCATGTACGGCCGATGGCGGCTGCTTCGCTTGCTGCCCGACTGGACCTCGCTTCGCTTGTGGTTCGGCCGCCTTTCGGATAAGCGCAATGACGCGGTGCTCGGGGCGGTGGCCAATGAGTTCGCCCGGCACGGAATCATCATGCAGAATTGCACCCAATACTCCGCGGAACACCTCGCTCCGGAGGGCGTGCTGACCCGCATTCAGCCCTCCGACGCGCGGCGGAAGGACGCGGAGTTCGGCTGGCGGATGGCCAAGGAACTCGGGCGGTTGGACATCGGTCAGTCGGTCGCGGTCAAGGAGACGGAGGTGGTGGCCGTGGAGGCGATCGAAGGCACCGACCGCATGATCGAGCGCGCCGGCTTACTCGTGCCCCGCGGCGGCTGGACCCTGGTGAAAGTCGCGAAGCCCAACCAGGATATGCGCTTCGACGTTCCCACCGTCGGCCCGGACACCGTCGCCAACCTGGCCAAGCACGGGGCGAAGATGCTGGTCATCGAAGCCGGTAAGACCGTCCTCGTCGACCGCGAGGCCATGATCGCCGCCGCCGACCGTCTGGGCGTCGTGATCTTGAGCCTGAAATAACGCGGAGGCGATCACACAAGCCGAGCGTCGAGTCCCGGCGCGCCGGGACCTGGGGTTTGGCCATTTCATAGTACCCGCGGGGTAAGCCACCAGTGACGCCACTGTGAGCACCGCGTCGAGGGCGATTCCGGGTCGCCCTTGACGGTCGTCGCCGGAATGGTTATCTAGTGATATA
>Ga0315274_10006746_pt1 | contig 16706 bp, 7 predicted proteins | sample YL17G02_20_MG_FD_203700 | JGI IMG/M metagenome (GOLD analysis project Ga0315274, IMG submission 203700) | Sediment microbial communities from Yellowstone Lake, YNP, Wyoming, USA - YL17G02_20 | ecosystem: Environmental > Aquatic > Freshwater > Lake > Sediment | place: USA: Wyoming | collected...
GCTACACGACGCTCAAGCACCGGAGGTTCACGTCGCCGCGGCAGTTGGCCCCGACGCTCTTGGTGTTGGGCTTGGCTGGGGGGGCCGTTTTGGCGGTTTTTGCCCCCGTCGCGCTGGCGTTCCCCGCGGCGTATTTGTTCGCGGTCCTGCTCGTTTCTCTTGGATCGCGGTTCGATGAGGCGCCCGGCTTGAAGGTCAGGCTTTTTGTCTTCCGGTCGTTCGTGACGATGCATCTCGCTTGGGGGTTCGGCTTCCTCTCCAGGCTCCTCGGCTTTAAACCCACAAGATTTCACGTCACCCGCAAGCCCGGAGAAATCCCCCCCTTTAATCAAAGGGGGAATGGGGGTATCGCCGGATCATGAAGAACGCCTTCACCGTCGACCTCGAGGACTGGTACAACGTCACCAACTTCAGCCGCGTCATCCGGAGAGAGGACTGGGTGAAGATGGAGTCGCGGATCGACCGGAACACGGGAGAGCTTCTCGACCTGCTTTCCCGCCGCGAAGTCAAGGCGACCTTCTTCGTCCTCGGCTGGATCGCGGAGCGTCATCCCGGCCTCGTCGGGGAAATCGCTTCGCGAGGCCACGAAATCGCGACGCACGGATACTCCCACCGGCTTTTCTCGGAAATGACGCCGGTTGTTTTTTCGGAGGAGCTGGCGAAATCGCTCGAAGTTCTCAAGAAGCTTGTCGGGCAGGAGATCATCGGTTTCCGGGCGCCTTCCTTTTCTCTGACGAAGGAATCGTCCTGGGCCGTCGAGATCTTGCGGCGGAACGGGATCAAGTACGACTCCTCCGTTTTCCCGACTTCGATCCATCCCGATTACGGCGTCGGGTCGTCGCCGTTGACGGTCTATTCTTTGGCGGAAGGGGTGCTCGAGGTCCCGCTGAGTTGCCTTCCCTTCCTGAAGGCCCATATCCCCTTCGGCGGGGGGGCGTATTTCCGGATCCTGCCGTACGCCCTGACCAAACGATTTATCAAGGCGTTCAACAGGAAAATCGGGCCGGTCATTTTCTATGTCCATCCCTGGGAGCTCGACCCGGGCCAGCCGCGGGTCAAAGTGTCCGCGCAGAAGCGGTTCCGGCATTATCGAAATTTACGGAAGACGCACGCGCGGCTGGAGAAATTATTGTCCGACTTCGAATTCACGACGATTCGGGAAGTCATCGGCTTATGAAGAAGACCCGTTTTTTACTCGAGGCGGGACGTCGAGATCCTGATGGCCGACGCCGACTTGAAGATCATCGCGATGAAGACCTTGGGCCGGCTTTTCTGCGTTACGGCCGGGCCCGTCTCAGGTCGTCCTTGATTTCCGGATCTCCACGCCGTTGATCCAGACATTCCGGTCCTTCCCCGTCGCTTCCTCATAAGCGTCGTTGTCGAATTCGATGATGATTTGATATTTCCCGGAATCTTTGATCTCGGCGGTCATCTCATAATCCCGGACGTCCGGGCCGAGCTCGATGATTTTTTCCGTATGATGGAGAGACAGGCGGAGCCTGGCGAAGCTTCCCCGGGCCTCCGAACCACGGGCGTTGACGCGGATCCGATAACGTCCGGACGGCATCCGTATTTCGGGAGAGATGAACCGAATGTTCCAGGGGGCGATGAGGACGTCATCCGTCTGTTCTTGAGGCCGACGATCGGCGGTGAAGATCGAAAGCGGCAAGCGGTGTCGTCCCTCCAGGACTTCCAATTCGCCGGAGCGGACGAAAAGCGTCGCCCGAACGCGATAGAGATCGAGGGCCGTCGCCTTCATCATCGTCCGGCCGAGATAGGCGAGGTTGACGCCTTCTTCGGGGCGGACGAGGTGACCCTCGAGGATCCAGCCCCCCGGGAGGCTTTTTTCTTCAATCCGGCGTCTTATCTCCTCGGCGTTCCCGGACGGATCGATCTCCCGGCCGGCGCGGAAAATGCGATTCAGATAGTAATCGTAGTAGGGATGGGCGAAGACGGGGTATTTTTTCGCCGGATCGCATTCGACGACGAGCCGGGCGATATCCCGCCACGGCTCCTTGATGGATTTCCGGTAATAATTGCCTTGGGTGAAAAAGAGGCTCATCCCGCTCATGATGAGCAGGACGGAGAAGAGCAAGGCCCGGGCCCGTTTTTCCGGAACGGTCGAAAGCGCCCCGGCGACGGCGAGGAAAATGGCCGGAAGGACGACGATCGTGTTTCGATCGATCATCGGCGAGGGATGGTTAAACGATCTCCAGTAGGGGAGGAAGAGCGGAATGAACATCCAACTCAAGAGGACGAGTTTATGGTATTCGAAAGAGATCGAGTCCGGTCGTGAGGCGAGGTAAAGGAGAAGAAGGCCGGAGAACAGGATGATCAAAAGAGGCTCGAACCCCAGGAACAATTTGAAATAGCCGACAAAGAAATCGGCGGCCGGCTGATCGGTCCAAAAACTCGCCAGCCGCGCGATCCCCAGAGCCGGCTTGAACCAGGGCAAATAAAGAACGGTGACGAGGAGGGCGGAGAGGCCGAGGTTTTTGATCAAATGGGGCCGCCGCTCCCGGCCGGCGAGCATGTACAGCGCCGCGACGATTTGGGAGGCGAAGACGAAAAGACCGAAGTAATGGGTATAAATGAGGAGCGTCACCGCCGCCGCATAGGCGAGGGCGCGGCGCCGGCCGGGATTCCGGACGAGCCTGACGAAAGCCAGGAACGAAAGAACAGTCAAGAGAAACAACATGCTGTAGCTTCTGACTTCTTGGGAATAGGAGATGTGGTAGAGGTTAAGCGCGACAAGGGCGGCCGCAAAAAAACCCGCAGTTTTGTTAAAAAGCTCTTTGCCCAGGAGATAGACGGCCGGAATTCCGGCGATTCCCGCGAGGGCGGAGAACGCTCGCAGGGCATATTCTCCGCTCCCGAACGGGATCTCCCAGAGCCGAAGCAGAAGGAAATAGAGAGGCGGATGAACATAGGTTCGACAGAATTCGATGATCGCAGAAAGGCCGGTGGAGAGCGTTATTCGGACGGAGTCAAGCTCATCGAGCCAGAGGCTTTGCGCGGTCAGGCCTTTCAGCCTGAGGACTGCCCCGAGGACGATGACAAACGCCACTCCCCATTCAACGGGGAACCGGCGGAGCTTTTGAATTCGCGAACCGAGCCTCGTTTCCATGCGTCCATTGTAGCGATTAACCGTCGTCGACTCAACTTTTTAGGCTATTCACGATCCGCCGGATCGTTTATAATGAATCCCGTTGCACGTAAAAATGAGGCTCAGACACATGAAAATCGGACAAAAAACGCTCCTCGCTCTTATGGCCTTCACGATTTTTCGCCCCGCCGTCGCCCAAGAGCTCCCCAAACCGACGTACGCCAATTCGGTCGTCGTCAGCATCGAGCACGGCGTCCAGGATTCCCCCGAAGTCGACTATATCAAGACCACCATCCCCTTTGGGCTCTATGCCTGGCTGTCGTTCTCGCATACGGCCCTTAACGTCGCCCTCGATTGGCATGCCGCCCTCGCGAACGCCGGCGCCGGCATCCAGGCCTTCAAGAACCAAGTCGATGCCTTGATCGAAGCCGCGAAGGCCAAGAACGTCCGGATCCACATCGTCCTCGTCTCCGGCTTGAGCCGCGGAACCGCGGCATATCGCGAAGCCAAGGAAGAGGATATCCGAAACGCTCAGTGGTACAACGATAATAAACTGGCCGCCGACGACCAGATCGGCCGTCCCGAGGCGATGACCCGATTCGTCTTCGGGACGCTCTCCCGCTATGCCCGCAAAGTCCGGGCCAACCTCGAGGCCAAAGGGCGGGCGGCGGCGGCGTTCATCAAGCAAAGGATGGACGAGAATCCCGACGTCCTCGTCGCCGCGAGCGGCTGGGGCGAGGTCGAGCTGAATTATTATCGAATCAACAACAATCAAAGCCTTCAGGACTATTTTTGCGATTATTCCCCGTTCGCGGTCATGGAGTTCCGCGACTGGATCCTGCACACGGGGATGTACGACGACGCGACCGGCCGCTATATAGGCCAGGGCTTTGAGAACGGGGGGGCCCGGTATCAAGGGCCCGGCGGTCTCGCCCAGTTCAACGCCGACTTCGGGACGAATTTCTCGACCTGGGGTCTCCGGTATTTCAACTGGAGTCTCGACGATGACTGGGACCAAATCCCCGAGGATTATGCCAACAACGATCCCAACCGCATTCCCTTCGCTTCTTATGTGCCCGGCGGAATGATGCCGACTTCGGGACCGGCTTTTATCCCGGGCGGATTCGATCCGCCTCGGACGATGCAGCCCGGCAACGCCTACTGGGACCTTTGGAATCGGTTCCGCGAAATGACGGTCCGTCGTTTCGTCGAGGATATGGCCGGCTGGGTTCATGACGCCGGGATCCCCGCCGAGCGTTGGTATTCGCATCAGATCCCGGCCGATTTTCTTTTCGGGACGAATCCGGGCACGCCGCCGGCGTCGAAGAATCCCCGTTATTATTCTTCAGCCTCGCCTCTGTGGACCGCTGGGGTTTATCCCAACGCCTCGGTCGGGGCGACGATTTATGACGTGAAATTTCCTCCCGATATCTTCCCCCCCCAGTTTGTCCGGACGACCGACTTTGTCCTTCCCGCCATTGCCGCCATGTCGCCCGACTGGGCGATCATGGAATACGATGCCGAAACCTATCCCGATCCGGACAATTATCCGGTCGAACCCAGCAGCTCCGATTTCATCCGCGAACAGTTTATGCGAGTATACGACCACCGGGCCCATTTCATCAATTTCTGGCGTTGGATCGATACCGAGGAGGGGCACACGATCAAGGGAATGAACAAGGAGGCGGCCCTCCGTGATTTCGTCCGAAGCATTCGCGATAAAGCCCGCTCGACCGATTTAAGCCTCGTTTTCAGCCCGCCTAAAGTCATCGGACTTTCGGGGGAGGTCCGACTCGCCTCACCCGGCGCCGTCATCGCCCAAGCGGCCGGCGTCCGTCTCCAGATTTCAGGCAAGATCTGGGACGGCGAGCCCTGGAATTGGAAAGACTGGGGCGACCTGCGCCGCTTCAAGGTCTTCCGCTCGACGACGCCGAATTTCCCCGCGGACGAAGCCCATGAGATCGGGATCACGACCGAATATGCCTATAACGACGCGACCGCCGTCTTCGGAAGCCTCTATTACTATAAATGGCAGGCGGAGAACGTGAACGGCGTCCTCGGCCCGGCTTCTGACGAGGTTATGATTTCGGCTTCCGAAATCGTCATCTCGGGAAGCGTTACGACGGCCGGCGGCGCCGGCCTTCAAGGAGCGACGGTCACGTTCTCCAATGGCGGAGGGGCCGCGACCACGGATGCGGTTGGAGCATATGCCCGGACGGTCGGTTATGGGTGGTCGGGGACGGCCGTTCCGTCCAAGGTCGGATATATGTTCCTTCCCGTTTCCCGAACCTACGCCTCGGTCGTTTTGAATCAGACAGCCCGGGATTTTACCGCGACGGCCGCTTCGGTCGTCGTCTCCGGTTCGATAAAAACCTCAGAGGGAGAGGCGGTCGAAGGCGTGACGGTGACCTTCAGCGACGGAGGAGGGACGGCGATAACGGACGGCGCGGGGGCTTATTCGAAGGCGCTCGGATACGGCTGGTCGGGGACGGCGACGCCGTCGAAAACGGGGTATTCTTGCTCCCCGAGCGTTCGGACATACGGTCCCGCGATCTTGAATTGGACGAATCAGGACTTCACGGCGACGTTCGGCATCCCCCCCCAACTCGCCGTATCCCCCGCGTCCCTCAATTTCGGCGCGGCGGGCGGCGTCGCAACGGCCCCTCAGTCGTTCCGAATTTCGAATGCGGGCGGAGGATCGTTGGATTGGAATGTGACCGATAACGCGGCCTGGCTGACCTGCGGGCCCGTGACGGGGGTGAATAACGCCCTCATCGCCGTTTCGGTCAATCCTGCCGGGCTCGCGCCGGGGACGTATCCGGCGACCATCACGGTCTCTTCGTCCAACGCCTCGAACGGGCCTCAATCCGTGGCCGTGTCGTTGCGGGTCGGGGAAGGATCGGAACCGCCCTTCGGATTCTTCGATACTCCGCTCGACGGGACGACGAACATCGAAGGATCGGTGCCGGTCACGGGCTGGGCCCTCGACGATATCGAAGTCGTCTCGGTGAAAATCTTCCGCGATCCGGTCGGGGGAGAGCAGGGCGGTCCGAACGGATACGTCTTCATCGGCGACGCCGTCTTCGTGACCGGCGCCCGGCCCGACGTCGCTCAGATCTTTGCTTCCTATCCTCTCAACAACCGGGCCGGCTGGGGGTATATGCTTCTGACGAACTTCCTACCCAACGGCGGAAACGGGACCTTCCGGCTTCACGCGATCGCGACCGACCGGGAAGAAAAGACAATCCTTTTAGGATCGCGGACGATCTCTTGCGATAACGCTCACGCCGTCCTACCCTTCGGGGCGATCGATACGCCCGCCCAAGGAGGGACGGCGAGCGGTACCGCCTTCGTGAACTTTGGCTGGGTCTTGACTCCGCCGCCGCATTATATCCCCTCTGACGGATCGACGATCTGGGTCTGGGTCGACGGCGTGGCCTTGGGCCATCCGAATTATGGCCATTACCGCGTCGATATCGCCACCCTCTTTCCCGGCTATGCCAACAGCAACGGGGCGATCGGGTTTTACATCTTAGACACGACGAAATACGCGAACGGCACTCATACGATCGTCTGGAGCGCGAGCGACAGCGCCGGGAAGGAAAGCGGGATCGGCAGCCGTTATTTTGAAATCCAAAATGCCGCGGCCGCGGGGACGGCGACCGTTCTTTGGGAGCCCGCCTCTCCGGAAACGCTCCCGGAAGATCCGAGCGGGAGATTGGCTGTCGACGTCCTCGGGCGGACCGAAATCGAGGTCGAAGAACTGGGACGCGTCGTCGTCAGGCTGCGGGGACGGGGCGGTCCGCGGTTCGTCGGATGGGGGGAGAGCGAAGGCCGGGAGCTGCCCGTCGGCTCCACTTTCGACTCCAAGACCGGAACGTTCCGCTGGATTCCCGGACCGGGATTCCTCGGGCGTCATGTTCTTCACTTCGCCGTGACGGATGGGGTCGCCCGGAGCGCGCCGGTCGAAGTCGTCGTCACCATCGTCCCGAAAAAAACCTTGAAAAGCGGTCAAAGGCCTTTGAAGGAACGATGAAACAGCGGATCATTGAATTCGTAAAAAAAACGTGTCCCTCTCTCGTGCGGAAAATAAAAGAATGGAAAAGCCTCAAGGGTTACGAATTCATTGCCGCTGATATCACCAATAACTGCAATCTGCGTTGTCCTTTTTGTATCAATTCGTTTTCCGATAGACAACCGGCGAAGATGATGTCTCGTGAAATCTTCGAGACCATGATCGGCTTGACGTCGTTGGTGGGCCGGGGAAAATTCTACTTATCCTGTCATTTCGAACCTTTGATCCATCCGCAATTTTTTCACTTTTTGGAAATCATTCCCAAGAAGGAACGACCCAAGGTCTTTTTCACCACAAACCTGAGCTTGCCGGTCTCCGATCGAAATTTCCGGATCCTCGCCGGAAGCGGCATCGATCATCTGAAGATTTCTCTCGATACGTTTTCCCCCGGATTGTTCGAGCGGCTCCGCAAAGGCGCCCACTATTCCGTCTTCATGGGGAATTTGCGGCGGCTGGTCCAAACGTTTGAAGAAACCCCGGACGCTCCGCCTCTTCATTTCGTGACCATGGCCCTCCAACCGAATTTCGACGAAATCCCCTCTCTCCTGATCCGTTGCGCCAAGGAGTTTCGGGCGGCTTTTCACGAAGTCCGCTTCGTTTACGAAATGCCCCATTTTTCCTTGGAATGGAAGAAAAGCGATCTGCTCTCTCCGGCGCAATGGGCGGAATTGCGGGCCTTGGAGCGTTCCAGGCCATCCAGCGTCGCGGTGATCTCGCCTCCCGAAAATTATTTTTGCGAAGACGGCCAATTCTATTCGCGTTCTTCGCCGGGGGAGGGCTTAGCCGAACCGGAGAGCCGGCCGATCGCTTTAAGAATCGATTCCTCCGGGAACGTTTTTCTCTACGGGACAGAGCGCCGGTTCCCCTTGGAGGGAATGAAGCGCCCCGTGAGATTCTTCAAGCGTTTGCGCCGCTTGTTAGCTTAAGCGGCCGGACCCGCTCCCTTTTCCTTTCGCCGCGGGCGCTCGGAGGGACGATCCGGGAAGGCCTGAACGCGGAGGCCGAAGATCGCTTTTTGAAAATCCGACTCGACACGACTCCATCCCTATGGAATAATATCGCTTCGGATGACGGCCTCGTTCAGACGGAGGAATGGCGAGGGGCTCCTCGTCGCCGACGCTCTTTTTCTTCGCCCGGGGCCGGGCAGGAAAGTCTGCCGGGGGACGCAATCGGTTGGGGGTCCCGCTTCGGATTCGCGATGAACGGAAAAAGGATTCACATGAACTTGGAGTGCGCCGAATGATCCGAAACCTCGCCAGAATTTTTTTTCTCATGCTTTGTTTGTCCCCGGGCGTGCTCGCCCAATCCGTGACCGCTCCCGCGGTCCGGGACACGGTCAAGGCCGCTCCGGATTACGCCACGGAGACTCTCCGCGATCGTTGGGACATGAACGAGCGGACCGACCTTGGGTTTCGGATTTTCAACGGCGTTTCCCCTTGGTCGGTCGAGCAACCCCCTTCCTACCTCACGAACATCGGCTTCAACGGCGGTCTGTTCACGGCCCGGTCGGGGGCCACGCCGGGAGGATCGTCCACGTATTCCGACGTCAATATTTCCGTCCTCGATTCGAGCTATCCCGGCGTCGATCCTCACGGAAATAAGTTCGGATCGCTCTTTCCCATCAACGCCGATAAGTACCGGGTCCTGGCCTTTCGGATGGACCTCGCGCCGAACGTCGAGGGGTGGCCCCAGGCCGAGTTATTCTGGTCGAAGAACACGGTTTATCAAACGGCCGCCACTCCCGATGGAGGCGTCACGTCCTCCAACCTCTTCGCCGTCTTTAATAACTGGGCGTATTACCTGATCGATGTGCCCGCCCTGGGCGTCTTGAATATTCCGGGGCTCCGGTCCGATCCTTGGCAGGGGATGATCGATTCCCTCCGCTTCGATCCGATCGTCCTCCGGGATAAGGAGATCAGAATCGACTGGATTCGCCTCGTCGAGAAAGGTGCCGCTTATCAACGGACGATCGCCTGGACGGGATTTGCCGGAAGTGTGGATCTCTATCTCGATAACGACCGCAGCGCCGGAAACGGCCACCTCGGTCTGCTCGCCCGCGGGGTGAGCGGGACGAGCTACCCGTTCCTCGCCGGGGCGCTCGCGGCCGGGAATTATTACGTCGCCGTCGCTCCGGCGGGCACGACGAATTTCGTCCATTCGGCCGGATATTACGAGGTCACGGATCAGCCGATCATCGAATTCACGAAACCCAGCGCCGAGGGAAGCGACCAGGATTATGTAAGCGCGGTCTGGAACGATCCCTGGGACATGGCCAACGCTCAGGACGTGGAGCGGGCCGAGAACGTCAACGGTGCCGCCTTCACGACGATCTCGTACGAGGACTTGGCCGGCAATGTCTTTTCCGGCCGGACGGTTTACGCCGGCCTGGCCGCCCCTCCCGCCCCCGGAAACGTCGGAGATCCGATCGTCCGGCTCATCCATTTTTGGCCGCCGACTCTGCGGGGCGCGACCCGGCCGATCGATACGTCCAAGTACCACAACCTCGTTCTCAAGATGGGCTTGGCGGGGGCTTCGAGTCCGAACGACGGATCGATCGCCCGGGTGGTCTGGAAGCTTGCCGCCGAACGCGTCGAGAACGTGGCCAGGGCATTTCTCGTCCGCCATGCCGGAGACCGCTGGATCAGGCAGACGTTCGTCCGCGATTTGAAGACGATCGAGCTGGAACCCGGCGGGGGAAGCCCTTCCCATTCGGGCTGGACCGGGCTTGTCGACGCCTTCCGCGTCGATCCTCACGAATTCAGCGACCTGCGCGGCTTCTTCATCGACGAAGTCCGGCTGACAGCCGATTGGACGGCGGACGCCTCGTTTGCCCTTCAATGGAATTTGCAGGACGGCGACGGCCCTCCGTCGGTTTCCCTTTATTACGACATCGACAACAGCGGCTTTGACGGGACGGCCATCGTCCAGAACCTTCCGGCGGGGACGAGTTACACTTGGAATACCTCGGGTTTGCCGAACGGAACGTATTATCTTTATGCGGTCGCGAGCGACGGGCTCAACCAGAACCGGGCTTATGCCGGCGGCCCCGTGATCGTCAATCATGCCTCCGGCGGATCTCCGACAATCGCCCTCTCGCGGACCAAGCTCGTTTTCGGGGCCGCAGCGGGCGGGGCGACGACGGGGGCGCAAAGCGTCGTCGTCTCGAACAGCGGGACCGGCACGCTAGTCTGGACGGCGACGGCCGGCGCGGCCTGGATCTCGGTTGCGCCGGGGTCAGGGACCGGAGCGGGCACGCTGACGGTCGGAGTCTCCGCGTCCGGCCTTTCCGAAGGGAATTTTTCAGGGACGGTCTTCGTCTCAGATCCGAACGCGACGAACAATCCGCGGTCGATCGCCGTGAACCTCACGGTTTACGGTGAGGGCGGGACAAGCGCGCCGATCGGGTTCGTGGATACGCCCACGGACGGGACGGTGGGCATCGAAGGATCGGTGCCTGTGACAGGCTGGGTGGTGGACGATATCGAGGCGGCGAACGTCAAGATCTACCGCGATCCGGATATCTATATCGGCGACGCCGTCTTCGTCGAAGGCGCGCGGCCGGACGTCGAGCTGGCGTATCCTTCGTACCCGATGAACTATAAAGCGGGGTGGGGCTACATGATGCTGACCAATTTCCTCCCCAATCAGGGGAACGGGACGTTCCGGATCCACGCGATCGCGACGGACAAGGAGGGAAAGTCGACCCTGTTGGGCTCGAAGACGATCACCTGCGACAACGCTCATGCGACCCTGCCCTTCGGGGCGATCGACGTGCCAAACCAGGGCGGGACGGCATCAGGGAGCGCCTTTATCAATTATGCCTGGGTGCTGACGCCGATGCCGAAGATGATCCCGACGGACGGATCGACAATCACGGCCTGGGTGGACGGACTTCCGGTCGGCCGGCCGAGCTACGGATACTACCGGGTGGATATCGCCACGCTGTTTCCGGGATACGCGAACGCGAACGGCGCGATCGGATACATCCCGATCGATACGACGAAATATCCGAACGGGGTGCACACGATCGTCTGGAGCGCGACGGACTCGGCGGGGGTGAACAACGGATTCGGGTCGAGATACTTCTCCATCCAAAACGCGGGCTCGCCCGCGGCGGCATCCGCGAATGATCGTAAATCCCCCCCCACCCCCTTTCTTAAAAGGGGGGAGAGGGGGGATTTCCAGGGCCGGCCGGAGGCGTCGGCCGAAGATCAAGTGCTCCTTGGGCGGGGAGATGGTGCGCCGGTCTTCGTCCGGAGAGGATTCGACCTCGAGGCCCCACCCGAAGCTGTCTTCCCCGACCCCGACGGCGTCGTCCGGATCGAAATCCCGATCGCCGGCAGAGTCGAAATCTCTCTCGATTCCGGATCGATCGCGATGGGGAGAAAAGACGAGGTTTCTTCGTCCCGGCTCACCGGCGGAAATCCCCCCCTCCCCCCCATTGAAAAAGGGGGGTCGGCCGAGACGCTGGGCTCGATTTCCGTCTTTAGAAAGGGGGATGATGCAGCCGGAACGATGGGAAATATTCCCCCCTTTGAAAAAGGGGGGTCGGGGGGGATTTCTATGGACGGAAAAGGCGAGCGCCTGGAGTCCGGCTCGAAAAGGCCGAATGACCGATCCTTTGCTTTCCAGGTCGTCGGCGACGAGCGGCGGCCGCTGCCGATCGGCTCGACCTTCGAGGCCGAACGCGGCATCCTCGTTTGGCAGCCCGGAGTCGGATTTTTCGGCTCATATGTCTTCGTCGTTTTTGATTCGGCAAAAGGCCTTAAACGAGCGATCGAGATCCGAGTATCCCCTCGATAAAAAAAGCGGCCACCGCGCCATATCTCGGCCGGAGCCGAGTCCAAGGGCGTGATGAGGACTATGGGTAAAAAACGGATTTCATAGCCTCAGATTTCACGTATTCGAATATTTTGACTTCGGGTTCGACGAACTGGGAGAGAATCCTTATCTGCGGGGAACTTGCGAAGACCAGCCTGAAGCCAGGGACGTCCGGCCCGAAATAGAGCCTCCAAACGAGGCTTTGTTTATGCCGGGGAGTCAAATCCTGGATCGATTCGCCGGTTTCCGCGGTAACCGGCAGAGCATAAAAAAAGACGGTCGGCATCTTATAGTCGACGACGATATAGCGGATCTCATTTTTATCCAGGATGGTCTTTGCGTCTTCGTCGTTCCGGCTCACCAGAAAACGGGCCGCTTCCGCCCGCCTCCCCCCTCCCGGATCGCAGACCGTCCGGACCCCCGATTCTCTGATCAGCCAGTACCCATAATCCCACCAGGAGAGGACGGTCGGATTCTTCTCTTTGTTCGAGACGTTTTTCAGCCAATCGAGAGCTTCCTGCCAGGCCGGCGGGATCGCGTACGGATAAATGCCGGATTCCCGATAGGATCTGAGGGCATTGGGCAGGACGAGACCGGCCATCAGGACGGCTAGACCTGTTTTGAGGAGGCCGGGATGCCGCGTTTTTTTCCGGTCCGCGAGCTGATGAATAAAAACGACGAAGGAACCCGTCATCGCCGCGACGGCGATCGCCCCATAATAGGCGAATCGTCTTTGGAGGAGGGCCAGGATCAGGGCCGTCGCGCCCCAGAGGATCATGACCGTTTGAGGCGGCTCTCTTCGCCGGATCGTTTTCCCCAAGACCGCGATCCCGACGAGCGCGGTGAAGAATCCGATTCCATAATTGGCCAAGATCGCCGAGAGGGTGAGGTGCGTTCCGTCGGGCATGAAGAGCGGCCGGACTTCGCTGACCAGGGTACTCGCCCCTCCGGCGAAAATTCCCAAGGTGAGCCTGATGCTCCGGACGACCGCCGTCCCGAAGGCGGGCGAGACGAAGACGGAAATCGCCGCGAGCAGGGCCATGACGGCGGCGATCGACGCCGCATAGGACCCGACGGAGGCGCGGCGTTTTTTCTCGATCTCGAACAAGCCTTGGGCGATGAGGGCGAAGAGCAGGAGGCCGATCAGAACAAAGAGGATCACGGAATTCGGAGGAACCCAAGGGTTCGCGACTACGAGGCAAGCCACGGCCGTAAGCAGGACGACGGTCAAGGTCAGAGTTCGATTTTCTTCCTGCTTGGCATACGTGTGGACGCTTTGGAGGACGGCGAAGACGAGGAACAGGCCCGCCCAGAGGAGGCTCCCTCTCCAGTTCAGAACCGATAATCCCAAAAAGAGTCCCCCCGGCAGAGCGAACCGCGGACCTTTTTTCAGGGCGAGAACGACGAAGCCCAAGGTCGCCAACGAAAAGAAGATTTCCAGGACGTGATGGTCGGCGTGGCCGATTTTCGTTCGGTGCAGAAACTCCCCAGGCATGACCGCGGCGAGAACCAGGGCGATGACGGCGGGCCGGAGGCCGAAGGCCAGGCGGGTGACAAAAAAGACCAGGATGATCGATAACACCCCGATAATTCCGGGAAGAACGGCTCCGACGGTATCGACCATCTTTCGATCCGGATGTCCCTTCCCGAACGCCTTCGCCGTTCCGGCGATGATCCGGTTGAAGAGGGGATTTGCCGTTGTTCGTTTTTCGCTCTCCGTCCTGCTCATGAGCCCGTCGGGCCGGCCGATGTCCTCTCCGGCCAGGATCCGGTCGACGATTCTCATTTGGTAATAACAATCGGGCTCGGAAAAGTACACGCGTCCGTCTCGAAAGACGCGGTCCCATGGCTTGACAATCCGGACGGCTGCGGCAAAGAAAACAAAAAGGGCAATCAATCCGGAGAGGGCCGTCTTTTTCATGGGAAGTCGATGTCGGCGGATCTCAACACCATCCGATTGTAGCACCTCTTTGACCGGGCAAACCAGGTTTTTTGATTCTTTGCTCGGATAGATGAGATCGTCGGATGGATCGAAAAAGACATTCGCCGGGAGGGCGTCGTCTATGAATTCCATCCCGGCTAAGATAAAATAGCAGGGATGAGACCTGCCCAGATCTCGAAATTTCCTCGCGGCAGACTGATTCTCGTCGTCCTCTTCGTCCTGATGCAGGTCTTTCTGCTCGGATTGAAAAAGCACGAGACGCTCTTCCTGGACGTTTACCCCAATGATACTCCCGGTCCGCGGGTGTACGGCCCCCGCCTCGTCGGCCAGACCTTCGTCGTGAAAAAGAACGGATTGGCCCGGATCGACCTCATGGTCGGCACGTACGGCCGGACGATCCGAAACGACCTGATTTTTAGGCTTTCGGAGACCAAAGCCGCCAAGGCCTTGCTCGTCGAGAAAGCGGTTCCCGGATCCGAGCTCAGAGACAATCTTTATGTTTCCGTCGCGTTTAAGCCGCTCCGTCGCTCCCGGGGGAAAGAATTCAAGTTCGAGGTTGGGTCGCCCGACGCCGCGCCCGATAACGCGGTCTCGCTATGGATGAACGCCCGGGATATCTACCGCGAAGGAGGACCCCTCTTCAACGATGCGCCCGCCCAGGGGGAGTTCGTTTTTCGGGCTTACGCCAAACGGACGATCCTCGCCGAGCTCGGCCGGATCACGGCGAAATATCCCGGGATTTTGGGGAGCCCCTTCGCCCTCGTCACAATTGTAGTCTTTTTCGAGGTCGTCCAGGTTTATTTTCTTTGGGCGCTCCTCGGTTATTTCTTCGGCCGGGAATCGGCGCCGCGACGTCCCTCCGAGGGGCGAAGGAAGAGACCGGGCAAGGCGGGCGTGCCGAACGAGTACCGGGGAGCGGGGCGAATGGCTGACATCCTGCTCGTCAGCGACGACGTCGTCGGCGAAAAAATGGCCGGCCCGGGTATCCGCGCCTGGGAGATGGCCCGCTCGCTTTCCTGCCGTTTCCGGGTCCGACTCGCCGTGCCGGACCTTCTAAAAAACGGGAGGAGCGAGAGCTTCTTCCGCGGCGCTCCCTTCGAGACGGCCTTTTACACGCCGGGCGACGCGGCCGCCATGCGATCTCTCGCCGATGACAGCCGGATCGTCATTTTCCAGGGCTATGTGCTTTCGAAATTCCCGAACCTGAAAAACCGGGGGCGCTATCTGATCGCCGACATTTACGATCCTTTCGTCCTCGAAAATCTCTTTGTCCACCAGCGCAAAGTCGGGAACTTAGCCGACCGGGAGGCCATCCATCTCCACGACCTCCGGGTTTTCAACGATACTCTCCTTTCGGCCGATCACTTCGTCTGCGCCAGCGAGCGGCAGAAGGACCTTTACGCCGGCTCCCTCATGAGCCTCGACCGGGTCGACCCGGCGGCGCTCGACGCGGATCCCTCGTTCCAATCGCTCATCTCGGTCGTGCCGTTCGGCCTCGCCGAGGACGATGCCCCTCCATCCCCGCCGGACGATGTCTTCGGCCGCGAATATCCCCAAGTCGGCCCCGGCGACATTCTCCTTATCTGGGGCGGCGTTCTTTCGAACTGGTTCGATCCGGCCACGCTTCTTCAAGGATTCAAGGCGGCCCTAACGAAGGACCCCCGCCTCAAGCTTCTTTTTCTCTCGACGGGCCATCCGAATCCGCTTCTTCCGCCCTTCGAAATCGCTGTCGAAGCCCGCCGTCTCGCCGCGGACCTCGGCCTTTTGGACAGGCATGTGTTTTTCCGCGACGGCTGGGTGGAATACGGCCGCCGGGCGGCCTTTTTCGGACGGGCCGATATCGGCGTCTCGATCCATAAGACTCATTTCGAGACGCGCTATGCCTTCCGGACGCGGATCCTCGACTACATCAAATTCGGCCTCCCCATTCTCTGCACGGAGGGAGATTATTTCGCCGATCTCGTCGGCTGGGAGGATGTGGGCGAAGTCGTGCGTTCGGAGAACGCCGCGGACATCGAACGGGCGCTTCTGCGCCTGGCTGCGGATCGGGAGAGGCGGGACGCCGTCCGAGCCAGGCTCGGGGAAATCCGGGCCCGTTTCGGCTGGGACCGCGTTACGGCCCCTTTGGCTCTCCACTGCGATAAAGTCCTTGCCGGGGCCGTAAAAGCCTCGCAGAGGCCCGGAAAACGCGAAATTTCCTATGTTTGCGGGGGAGTTCCGGACTCGGCCCTGCGGCGGAGAGGGCGGAAGGTTCTCGAGGGCAGGCTTTCCCTCGGGGCTCTTGCCCGACTCCGGCGCCTCCTCCGGCTTTAGGCGGCGGCGCGAACTCCCATGAAGATCGCCCTGATCGGAACACGAGGTGTCCCCGCCCGTTACGGGGGTTTTGAAACGTGCGCCGAGGAAGTGGGCCGCCGCCTGGCCCGGCGGGGACACGAAATCTGGGTTTACGGCCGGGCGGGGTATGATCACCGCCGGCTCGAATATTATGAAGGAATGCGGCTCGTCCGCCTGCCCGCCCTCCGGGTCAAGTTCCTCGAGACCCTGTCTCACACGGCCTTGTCTCTTGTCCACGCGGCCGGGAGAAGGATGGACGCCGTTCTCGTCTTCAACTCGGCCAACAGCCCGCTCGTCGCCCTCTCCGGACGGATCGGCCGAAAGACCATCCTTCATACCGACGGGCTCGAATGGATGCGGGAGAAATGGCGCGGCCCGGGGCGGCTCTACTACAGACTGGCGGAGCGGCTGGCGGCGCGTCTTCCCGC
>Ga0315274_10006747_pt1 | contig 16706 bp, 11 predicted proteins | sample YL17G02_20_MG_FD_203700 | JGI IMG/M metagenome (GOLD analysis project Ga0315274, IMG submission 203700) | Sediment microbial communities from Yellowstone Lake, YNP, Wyoming, USA - YL17G02_20 | ecosystem: Environmental > Aquatic > Freshwater > Lake > Sediment | place: USA: Wyoming | collected...
GGTCTCGGTAAGCAGAAGCACTCTCTCGTCGAGTGCGCCGAGGCGGCGCGCGCGCAATCGCATCTGGTCGAATGATTCCTCGCCCGACACGTACAGCACCTTGCCCGTGGATTGCGCGATGCGTCTTGATATCTGGAGCATGAGCGTCGATTTGCCGATGCCCGGATCGCCGCCCACAAGCGTAAGAGAGCCGGGCACAATGCCCCCGCCAAGGACCCGGTCGCACTCCTCGTCCCCCGTCGAGAGACGTTCCGGCAGCCCTTCCGAGGACGCGATCAACGGAATCGGATGCGCCCCCTCGACAAACGACGGGCGCACGTGCGCCCCTTCATCTGAAACCTGCTCCTCGACGATGCTGTTCCACTCGCCGCACTCGGCGCACCGCCCGGCCCATCGAGCAGATTGCGCCCCGCATTGCTGGCAGATGTAAAGGACCTTTGTCTTTCCCATCGCATTTCCCCGTCAAACCGCATGCTAACCGCTGGCATTCAGCCAATTCAACCTGAATTCGGCAGTCACGATTAAAGGCGCTTTTCGAAGTAGTGGACGGTGTGGACTTTGTGGACGACATGGATGCCGAAAGGACTCATCCGGGGTAGACGCCAAGTCATGATGGTGTGCGTGCCGTTTTTTGACAAAGGGCGGAGGCGCAACTAGTATGTTGCGCGTTCCTTGGGCTGTCGTTTGGCTGAGGAGGGAACCCGCGTACCATGGAACAGCGAGATGGCACAATGGTTGGGCTCGGTAGCTATGCGGTGCAGCAGTTGTCGGGCTGGGGGCGCTTCCCCGTCGAGGAGTGTCACGTATTCCGCCCGGAGAAAAGGCGGCTCATCGCGCCGCTCCTTGCCGCGCGGCAGGAACAGAACTACATTGCGCGAGGCCTGGGCCGCAGCTATGGCGACGCCTCGGTGAACGGCGGGAACGGCGTAATCGACTATTCCCGATTGAACCGCATGATCTCGTTCGACGCCGCTACCGGTGTTCTTGAATGTGAGGCCGGCGTGAGTCTGGCCGAGATCCTTGAGGCGTTTGTCCCGCGCGGCTTCTTCCTGCCGGTGTTGCCCGGCACGAAGTTCGTCACGGTGGGCGGCGCCATCGCAAACGACATCCACGGCAAGAACCATCACCGCGACGGCACCTTCAGCCAATTCCTCGACAGTTTTGAGCTGCTGACCGCCGCTGGCGACGTGCTCACGTGTTCCCCGGAGTCAAATCCCGACGTGTTCTGGGCAACGGCCGGCGGCATCGGTTTGACCGGGCTCATCCTGACCGCGCGCATCCGGCTGCAACGCGTGGAAAGCGCATACATGGCAGTCGACTACTTCCGCGCGCATAACATCGACGAGGCCCTTGCCGCCATGGTCGAGTCGGACGAAAGATACCAGTATTCCGTCGCCTGGGTGGATTGCCTTGCGCGTGGCGCGTCGCTGGGCCGCTCCGTGCTCATGCGCGGGAATCACGCCGTGCGAAGCGCGGTTCGGGGAAACGATCCCTATCGGGTCAAGCCCAAGTTCCGCAAAACCGTTCCGTTCGATCTCCCCGGCATCGCATTGAATCCGTTGACCATCCGTGCGTTCAATGAGTTCTATTACAGGATGCATCCCACCGCCCACGGCAAGGTGGTCGATTACGATTCGTACTTCTGCCCGCTGGACTCGATCGACCATTGGAATCGCATGTATGGCAAACGGGGCTTTGGGCAGTACCAGGTGACGTTCCCCGTCTCGGCCACGAGCGGCCTGACCCAGTTGCTCGAACGGATCAGCGGGTCTTCATGCGCGTCGTTTCTCGCCGTGTTGAAGCGGCTTGGACCCGCCGGTCCGGGTCTGCTCTCGTATCCCACGGATGGATACACGATCACATTCGATATCCCGATGCGGCGCGACCTGGTTCCCTTGTTGCGCGAACTCGACAAGCGCGTGCTCGAACAGGGAGGCCGGCTGTATTGCGCCAAAGACGCCACGGCTTTGCCGGAAACGTTTGCGGAGATGTATCCGCGGCTGGACGAGTTCCGCGCGATCAAAGCCCGCCTGGATCCCGATAACGTCTTCTCCTCTTCGATGACGCGCCGTCTAGGGATTGTGAACGGCGACACGAGGAAGAGAGGCTAGAGGAAGAGAGGCTAGAGGAGGAGAAGGTAGAGGTTGGCTCTTGTTAGCTCTAGCCTCTCTTCCTCTAGCCTCGCAGACGGAGGCCCTGATCATGGCTAATGCGCGCACTGTGGCAATCCTCGGGTCGACCTCCGCGATTGCGCGGGCCGTGGCCGTCGCGTTCGGGCGCCAGGGGTACAGCGTCATCCTTGCGGCCCGCGATCCCGAAGAGAACGAGACGGTGGCCGCGGACGTTCGCGCGCGATGCGGCGTCGAAGCGCATCCTATGCCGCTCGAGGCTGAGGATTTCGAGAGCCACGCGGAGTTCGTCAAAAAGTGCCTCGACCTCGCTGGGGATTCCCTCGAAGGGGTCGTTCTCTGCTTTGGATACATGGAAAACCAGGCCACGGCCCAGAGCGATTTCCGCGTGGCGCGCCGGATAGTGGACGTCAACTACACGGCGACGATCTCGCTCCTCGAACGATTCGCGGGATACTTCGAGCAGCGCAAGAGTGGGTTCATTGCGGGTGTCTCGAGCGTGGCCGGCGACCGGGGGCGGCAGAGCAACTACATCTACGGCTCATCGAAAGCAGGCATGACCACGTACCTCGATGGCCTGCGCAATCGCCTGTATCACGCCGGCGTTCACGTGACCACGATCAAGCCCGGCTTCGTGGACACCAAGATGACTTTCGGCCTGCCGGGACTCTTCCTCGTGGCCTCTCCCGAGAAGGCCGGACAAGATATCCTAAGGGCCATACGCAAGCGCAGGAACGTGGCCTACGTTCCGTGGTTCTGGCGTTACATCATGTTCATCTTTCAACACGTGCCGGAGTTCATCTTCAAACGGACAAAGACGTGATGCGCGACGCCGCACCACATGATCATTGGATGAAAAAGGAAGCGATGATGGACTGGGAGGCACTGGATGAACGCGTGGTTCTCCGGTTTTCTTCATGAAGACCCTGGTCCGCCTTACTGGTACCGGATGGAGTTTTACGGTAGGGACGAGGGTTGCCCATGGTACGTGGGGGTCGGGTATCTCTGTTCCCAGCTTCCGGACGATCTGATCCCGCATGAAAGGGCCTTCACCGCGCATGCGTTCGCCACGGATTGCGTGCTGGATGTGGCGACTGCGGAGGTGGTTCCGATCGGCCAGATCCACGGCGACTTCTTTGATCTGCGCAGTAGGACGCTGTTCTGGTGTTGTCGCTGCGCCGCGGGCCCTGACCCGCTGCGTTTCCTTCGAGCGATTGCGGATTCCCGTCGAAGGACATCGCCGCAGCCTCAGGAACGACCGCCTGACGTGATCGTCTGTCAGGTCTTGGACGAGGGAGATCTGAGCGAGGTCTTCGTGACAAAGCGCGTATTGGTGTTCACGGGCGCAGGTATCTCGAAGGCGGCCGGGTTTCCGGACGCGGAACGGCTTTCGTCCTATCTCGGGCTTGATGATGCACGGCCCATGGATGGATTCGTTCGAGACGTCTTGACTGATCCGGAATCCTTGGCTCAACGCGTTGAGAGACTGCATCATGTCGAGCCGACAGGAGCGCATTGGGCCCTCAAGAGCCTCCAGGATCGACTGGGCTTTGAGGTGTGGACAGGTAACTTCGACGGCTTGCACGAAGCCACGGGTACGAAGGTGCGGTTCATCACAAGCACAGACGAGAAGCTTGATGCTGAAGACTTGCGCAGGTTCGACGTAGTCGTGGCTGTGGGTGTGTCGATGTTCGGCTTTGGGCGTTTCGCCACTGCGTACCGAAAGGCCCGGCCAGACGGGCAGATCATTGCCATCGACACAGACGTGCCCGGATATCTCAGGGGAGAAGACGGCGTTGTGCGGCACGACGCGCAGGAGGCGCTTGCGAAATTGGAGGCACTTATTAGGGAAACGCCAGAGTGCCCTGTTGTTTGATTGCATGGTTGTGAACGGAGTTGGGAGGAGTGGAGATGAGCGAGATGACGCGAAGGGAGGCATTGAAAGGAGCCGCGTCGCTAGCGGTCGGGCTGCCTGTTGCGAGCGTGCTTGCATCGGATGCGCAGGGGGCCGCGCGGAAACTCAAGGTGGTCGTGGCCGGCGCCCATCCGGACGATCCGGAGAGCGCGAGCGGCGGACTGATGGCGCTATACGCGGGTGCGGGACATGACGTGGCCAGCCTGTATCTCACCCGTGGGGAAGCCGGCGTTCCGGCCAAGAGTCACGAAGAGGCGGCGCGCATCCGAACGGAGGAAGCTGAAGCCGCTTGCCGGATTCTGGGTTCGCGTCCCGTGTTCGCCGACCAGGTCGACGCCTCCACCGAAGTGAACCGCACGCGCTACGACGAACTGAAGCGCCTGTTGGACGATGAGAAGCCCGACCTCGTCGTGACGCACTGGCCGATAGACACGCACCGCGACCATCGCGCCATTTCACTGTTGGTTTACGACGCCTGGCTGCACTCAGGCAAGAGCTTCGAACTCTATTACTTCGAAACGGAGTCGGGCCAGCAGACACAGCATTTCTGGCCGACGCATTACGTGGACATCACGGAGGTTGAAGAGCGCAAGCGACAGGCGTGCTTCGCGCACAAGAGCCAGAACCCGGAGAAAGGCTTCTACACGCTGCACAGTGAGATGCACCGATTCCGCGGCTGCGAGGCCGGCGTCCGTCTCGCCGAGGCCTACATCCGACACAATCAGTGCTTGAAAAAGGATTCCCTGTGACAATTCGAAACCGCACGGGAAACCTGCTATCATATTAGAACGGTTGATGAAACGCCCTGTGGGCTACCGTCGCCAGCAGCTAATTGTGGTGGATCCGCGCCGTCCGTTGGACGGTCGCGGAACCAGGCGCAAGATTGGACTTGACGTGACCCCTTGGAATCGTAGAACATAGGCCACAGACAACTGGGGCGAGGCTTAGTAGAAATGCCCCCTGCGAAAGGACAGCGGAATGAACATCTATGTCGGCAACATCTCGCATCACACGACCGAGGAGGACCTGCGGCAGGCCTTCGAGGGCTTCGGGAGAGTTGAGTCCGTGGCCATCATCAAGGACAAACTATCAGGAGAGTCCAGAGGTTTTGGATTCGTGGAAATGCCCACGCAAGCCGAGGCCATGGCCGCCATATCGGGGCTGAACGGCACGGAACTGGGCGGGCGAAGCCTGAATATCAACGAGGCCCGTCCGCGCGAGGACCGCGGCGGCGGCGGCCCGAGACGAGGCGGCGGTGGCGGGCGTGGCCCCGGTGGTGGCGGCGGCCGGCGTTACTAAAGACCGAGGTCGAAGGACGTTGGCGTTTTGATGTAGGGCGGTGTGCGGACCGGCAAAGACGAACCCGTGTACCGCAGCCGCCCGTGACGGCGTGGCCGACCTCTAACGTTTACATTGACGGAGGCAACACTCTCGGCCCACACATGGCTGATGGGTAGTCGTGTTCATACGTCCATGTGAACCAAGCGCGCTCCAGAGCTTTGGGGGCGATCAGGTTTCGCCCAGAGACTGAAGTTTCCGGACATCCAGATACTCGTCGTCAGGCGACGCGTAGACCCCGTCTAACGCCATCGGCACATCAGGCGCGACGCGAAGCAGTGCGCGGAGGACTTCTGCGTCCGGAATGCCCGCAATCGGCTTCCGGTCGGTCCATAGGTTCCCTTTGGCATCATGCCCTGGCGCGCTGACGATCCAGAGACCGAGCTTGTCCTTTATCTCTGGGCCGAGCGCATCGGGCGAGACCTTCTGGTCGAGCAACAAAGCCGTGCTTGCCGCCAGCCGCAGGTTCGGCGCCCCCACCGCACCGAGAATACGCGCCGCCGCCTGGATGCTGTCAAGGACGCCTGCCTTCGTTCTGAGGTACACCACGATGTTCCGCTTTGCGGCGATCGCGCAAACCTCCTGGAGCGTCGACACAAACGCCGGTTCACACTTCTCGGACGGGAAATTGTTCTCCGGATACCTGTGCAAGGACACTATCAGGTCATGGGATCCCAGCGCCGTCATTTTCGCCAGCACGCCGTCAATAGTGCGCAGGCTCTTCCGATATTCCTCCTCATCATTGTTTAGAAGGCGGAGGTCGGGATAGAGGTTCAGTCCGGACGTGAGATCCGTGTAGATCCTGAGTCCTTGCCTCGAAAGCCAGCCCGACTCCTCCTTCAGCGCGCTTTCTTCACGCACATGAAGATAACGCCAGTCGACCAGCACGCTGTCGAAATGCTCGAAGAAGGTGGGGCGGGTCAGGATCCCCTCCTTGATCATCGTTATCTCCCGAATTGGAAGAATGCGCCCCTTTGAACATACACATGGCTTGTTATATGGTATTTCGGCCACGCTCTGTTCGTTTATTCTGACGGCGAACATACGTACATCTCCCCCTGCGATATCTCCGTCGCTGTTTGCACCCAACGCCGCGCTCTCGAATCCTTCCGGCAATTGGCCGACAGCGCCTTTCTCAGATGAGCCCAGCGGCATCTCGGTAACGGACTCGATGAGACCGCAGTGCGAGACGATTTTGAAGGGCCTCTGCTGAAGGCTGTTGTTGAAGATTCCGATAGTGTATTCGCCCGGTCCTTTCCGGCACGTGATCAAACCGAGCCCCTCACCTGCCTCGAACAGAACATGCCGGCGCAGGACCTTGTCGATCACGTATTTCACGTGTTTCAGCAGCGGATAGGGTGTTGCGAGCGGCTTGTCCACTTCGCTGCGAATCGCTTCCTGGCTCGGCCTTTCCTGCGGAACTCCGAACTCCGTTGACAGAACCGTGAGGACGCCTTCTCCCACGGGCGCCTCGGCGGCGATCACCGACTCGCCGCATCGCACCAGTATCCGTGCGCCGGCAGGGACCTCGATCGGCAGCATCCGCCACTCGTGCTCTTCCTGCAGAGTGCCTTCATCGGTCGTGATCGACGCGTTGGCCGCAACAAGATTTGGCGTCGCGCTCACTCGTACTTCAGGAAAGGCACTTGGGAGTTTCCGAAGATTGCCGGCCGTGATGACGAGTTGACCTCCCTTCGACACATAATCCTTCAGCTTGTCCGAGATCTCCGCTCCCCCGGACAGTTCTCCTGCGACAATGACCACTGGGTAATGCTCCAAGAGCCACGATGGCGCGTCGCTGAGCAGGCAGTCCGCGATGTCACCGTAGGGAGTCGGCGCGAGAAACCCCGATTCATCGTGGAAATATGAAGAGTCCTGGTAGCCCGGATACAACATGCCGAGCACCCCATCGGTGAGGTAATCGCCCGGCCCGTAGGGTATGTTTCCCCAAACCCGGTAGACGTGGTCAGTGTAGAGGTGGCGAGGGAACGTCCAGCCGCTGAAGAAGTCGAGCAACACCGCCACCGGCGCGATCATCACGCCCGGCTGTCCGTATTGCTGCACCCACTTGTTCGCGGCTTGTTGAACCCGTCCAATCGGGCTCAGTTTGTCTCCGTCGAACCAGCCCGACTCGAATCCCACAAAAATGCAGTTGTACAGAATGTGGCTGTACATGAGGCGTTTGAGCAGGTTGAGGCTTGTGCCCTTGGTGGGGCTGTGATCGGCGCCCGGTTCCCCATAGGCCTTGTATCCCCAACGATTGAACACGGAGGCATTACCGAACCACGGCACTCCATATTGCTTTCCGGCGCCGCGGATGAATGCATAGTAGACCTGGTTGTTGGGCAGGGCCTGCGCCGTCTCCGCGCCGATGGTCGCGTACGTGCCCTCCTTGATCAAATAATGGCCGAAGTTGAGCGACACAAGCGTCGACAGCTTGTTCCCTAGTTCGTCGCCCATCCGCTCGAAATGCCGTTGGAAATTCAAATACTGCTCCACCCGGTTCCCCGATATGCCGCTCATCTGGGAGGCATAGCCGCCGATGTAGCGCCCGTCCTGTTCACCGACGTCCATCCCGAGCCAATGGTCACCCAGTTCAGATTCCATCAACGTAAAGGCCTCAGCGGGAGGCCGGTACTGCTGCCAATATCCGCCCGGACCGCTCCCCGGCACGTATCCCCATATGTCGAAAAGGAAAAGATCCCGACGCTTGATCTCGTCGACGAGATCCTTGAGGTTGTTCGCAAAAACGATGGGATACGACGGCCACAGGACGTTTCCGAGCTCGAATTCCCGCGTATACTTTTCTATCTCCTCGACATAGCGGACAATCCGATCGTTCTCGACCGGGAACCCGCGCAGGCTCGTGAACTGCGTCCGGTTCCCGAACGTATCCCACGACGGCGGCTTCACGTGCCGTCGCTCATAGTCCGGATGCTCGGCAGGGTGCATCAGTCGAGCATACACACGATGCACCGGCGCAGCAGGAGTCGTTTGCGCCTCCACCGCCCAAGCCAGGCCCAAACCGAAGTCGAGTGTGAGAAACAGGAGCAAACACCCCGCTGTTGATGGCAGCATTGCGGTCTCCTCAATGTGGACAAGGGGTTGCAACCCCTTGTCTGTGTCCATGAACCCGCCCACGTCCAGCCGATTGTACCCAGTCCGGATTCACGTGTCCACGTACCTTAGCATCAGGATCAAGCCGGCAGGTTGTGCTATGATTCGTGAGGCTGGCAGACGGATTCTCAACAGGGATGGTTCCTCGACGCGAAGCGAAAAGCCCATCTGGCATGTTCCGGCGAGACGTTAAGTCATGGAGATTCAGTGGGCGTCTATTGCCGAAAGGAGTGACAGGAGAGTTGGCAAGCTTTTGTGATCACAGCGGACTCTTGCGGGAACAGGTGGCGTACTATGAAGCGCGCGCGAATGAGTACGATGAATGGTTTTTTCGAAAGGGGCGGTATGACCGCGGGCCGGAGGTCAATCAGCGGTGGTTTGAAGAAGTTCAGCAGGTGCGGAAGGCGTTGGATGCTTTCAAACCGAGCGGGCGTGTACTGGAGCTTGCGTGCGGCACGGGCCTCTGGACGGAGCAACTCCTGCGTCATGCAACGCATATCACGGCCGTCGATGCGGCGTCGGAGATGTTGGCGATCAATCAGGCGCGCGTGCAGTCGTCCAAAGTCCGGTATGTGCAGGCCGACCTGTTCGAATGGCGTCCGGCTGAGCGGTATGACCTCGTGTTCTTCGGATTCTGGCTGTCCCACGTTCCGCCGGAGCGATTCGAGGGATTTTGGGCGCTTGTCGATTCCGCACTCGAACCCAGCGGCAGAGTGTTCTTTGTGGATTCCCGATACGACTCGACTTCAACCGCCAAAGATCACCATCTCGAAGGCGCACAGTCCACGACGGCCACTCGACGACTCAACGACGGACGCGAATTCCGCATCGTCAAGGTGTTCTACGAAGCGGAAGAACTCGCGAGTACTCTCGCCAGTCTTGGGTGGGAGTTCTCCGTCAACGAAACACGCAACTACTTCATTTACGGGCAAGGACAGAAGGCGGCAAGATGAAACATGTCGAGGCGGTATTGTTCGATATTGATGACACGCTGTTCGATCGTGAGGGCGCGCAAGATATGGTCCTTGACATCATTGTGAACGAACGTGCCGCCCTCTTCGACGGGCTTGATATCGACAAGATTCGACGGGCATTCATGGAATCGGATCGAATCACGAACGAGGAGTACTACGGTGGGACGCTTCTGGAGCCTTTCCGTTCGCGCAGGAGCAAGCTTTTTCTTGAGATGCTCGACCTGAACTCGTCGTTGTGGGAGGATATCAACGCGCTGTACGTCGAGCGTTACCCGATGGTATATGCACCCGTGCCCGGTGTCCAACACGTTGTCGAGAAACTGTCAAGAGGCTTCAAGCTCGGCGTTGTGTCAAACGGATTCCCCGATGTCCAATATCGCAAGCTCGATGGTCTGGGAATTCGAGATCGGTTCGGGTGCATTGTTTTGTCCGAGGAGGTAGGTTTGAACAAGCCAGATCCCGAGATCTTCAAGTACGCCGCCTCGTTCTTGAACGTTCAGCCTTCCGTTTGTCTCTATGTGGGCGACTTGTTCGAGATGGACGTCGTGGGAGCGAAAGGGGCGGGCATGCTCGCGTGTTGGTTCAACCGCAGCGGTGCGCCTCGTCCGACGGACGCGATAGCGCCGGACCTGGAGATCCGGAAACTGGTCGCATTACTTCAGATACTGAGAAGATGAACGACTTAAGCACAGATTGAAGTGCTGCCGGCGCAGTGTGAACAACCGCAGAGACAGGATCAAGAACTCCGCCACTGCGAAGTAAAAGTACTTACTGCCTCGGATGCGTGGAGCGTGGATTTCGTGGAGGCTATGCCTTGTTCTTGAGCAGCCTTACGAAGGCTTCCGCAGCTACGTTGGCCATTCCTTTTCGCGGATAGACTATTCCCATCACGCGCCAATCTTCTTTGCCGAAAAGACGGATTGCCTTCAGGGTCTCCTGCTTGATCTCCTGCTGCACGGCCACCCGCGGGACAATCGAGACTCCGAAGTCCAGCTCGACGAGTCTCTTTATGACCTCTATGCTTCCCACTTCCATGGCGATGCTGGGTGTGAGACCGGCTGCTTCTATCGTCCGGTCAATAAAGCTCCGCGTGTTGGAGCCGCGATCCAACAGGATGAGTGGATACCGGAGAAGCTCAGCGAGCGATGCCTTTGCGCGCCGCGCCAGAGGATGCCTCGCCGCGCAGATGGCCACGTCTTCGCGAACCTGTATAGGTTCCGAGGCCAGTTTTGGGTGTTCGATAGGAAGCGTGACAATGCCGACATCGGCGTCATGGGCCGCCACCAGTTCAGCCGCCACAGGCGAGGGCCGGTTGAGAATGCGCACCTCCACCTTCGGATAACGCCGCCTGAACGCCGCAAGTGTCTTCGGCAGCATGTAACAGGTGGTCGTGTCGCTGGCCGCAATGGTTAGTTCGCCTTCTTGAAGTTCCTTCAATGCACGGACCCGCGCCCGGCCCTTCTCGAGGATGCAGAAGGCGTCCTCAACGTGCTCCAGAAGAATGCGGCCCGCGGGTGTGAGCTCGGTGGTCCGTCCCAGGCGCAAGAAGAGGGTTTCGCCGACCTCCCGCTCGAGCAAGCGGACGGCCTGGCTGACGGCGGATTGCGTTCGGAAGAGTTTTTCGGCGGCCCGCGAGAAGCTTTTCTCGGTGGCCACCGCCCAAAAGGTCTTCAGCCGGTCAATGTCGAGTCCTATAAGCATAACTTCTAGCTCGCATAAAAAGAATCAACTGGACTAATAGTATGATCTGAATTATCCTCGAAATGCAAGCGGTGCTCAGTAGGTCCGAAATGATTTCGGACCCGGCGTAACAAAGGAGGGAAGAGAATGCCCGTCAAGGCCGTTGTGGGCGCGAACTGGGGTGATGAGGGGAAAGGCAAATTCACGGATCTGTTGGCAGGGGAAGCTGATTTCGTTGTCCGCTTTCAGGGGGGGCGCAACGCGGGTCACACCGTTATCAACGACTATGGGAAATTTGCGCTTCACCTGCTTCCGTCGGGCGTCTTTCACCCGAAGGTGGTCAACGTGTTGGGTCCGGGCGTGGCGCTTGATGTCCGGGCCTTTCTTGCGGAACGCGAGACGTTGATCGCCCGTGGGGTCCCTGAGCCGAGACTGTGCGTTTCAGATCGCGCACAAGTGGTGATGCCCTATCACGTGCTGTTCGACAGGTTGGAGGAGGAACGACTTGGACACGCTCAGTTCGGTTCCACTCAGTGCGGCATTGCGCCGTTTTATGCGGACAAGTACGTCAAACTTGGCGTCCAAGTGGCCGGCCTGTATCACGAACGGCGTCTGCGCGAGCGGATCGAGAGGTCTCTCGAAATGAGGAATGTGGTGATCGAGCATCTGTACGGGAAGCCCCGGATCGCAGTCGATCCACTTGTGACGGATCTGCTTGACGCAGGCCGGCAAGTGCGTCCGTTTGTCTGCGACACCACTGTTCTCTTGCAGGAGGCGGTGTCGCAAGGCCGTCGAATTCTCCTCGAGGGGCAGCTTGGCGCGTTGCGCGACCCGGATCACGGCATTTACCCCTACTCGACGTCGTCCTCGCCTCTGGCGGGGTTCGCGGCCGTGGGCGCGGGTCTGCCGCCTTTCGTCATCCAAAGCATCGCAGCCGTCACGAAGGCGTACTCGACGTGCGTGGGGGCTGGGCCATTTGTGACGGAGCTATTCGGAGAAGAGGGGGACACGCTGAGGAAACGAGGAGGAGACGCGGGCGAATATGGCGCAACGACGGGCCGGCCGCGGCGCGTGGGATGGTTTGACGCGGTGGCGACCCGATACGGGTGCAGGATACAAGGCGCGACTGAGGTTGCTTTGGGGCTCTTGGACGTGTTGGGCTACCTCAACGAGATCCCGATATGCACGGCGTACGAGATCGATGGGAAAAGCACCGCTGAGTTTCCCGTAACGGCGCTCCTGGAGTGCGCAAAGCCGATATACGAAACAGCACCGGGTTGGAAACGCGATGTTTCGACGGCCCGCTCGTGGGGTGCGCTGCCGTCTGAGGCGCAACGTTATGTGGAGCGAATCGAGGCGTTGATCGGCGTGCCGATCCGCTTGATATCCGTCGGGGCGCACCGTGACGCCGTGATCAACCTAGATTCGGCAGTTAGGGACAATTGTCAAGTATAGTGGACGAAATGGGCGTTGTGGACAGAGTGGACAACAACCTCGCGGGTGAATCTTTTCGGTGTCCCCGTCGTCCATAAAGTCCGTGCCGTCCATCATATCGAAAAGCGCCCTTAATCTTGACGGCCGAATCTGGGATCAAGCGTGTGTAGGCGCCCTTACTTCTTGAGCTTGTGGTGCAGGGCCTTTGCCTCGCGTGCGGGTTTCTTTGCGCCGGGGGCGAGGGAGAAGACCAGGGCCGGGTTGCAGGGATTGGATCCCATGTCGGCGCCGTAGAGGGCTAGGCCTCCGGGGTGTTGGGCGTCGGGCTTGACCTCGAAGCGGAGTGTGACGACGCGGTTGCCGTTCAGGGCGGCGTTGAGGGCATCGAGGGCCTTATCGGTTATGGGGACGTCGAGTGTCTCTCCGCGTGAGCCGTGTTGGAAGTTCGCGACGTGTGAGAGGACGCCCAGTGCGTCGGCGTAATCGTTGTTCACCGTCACCTGATGGAATGGCACGCCGTTGAGTGAAATGGTGATGTCGCTGGGCCAGAGCTTTCCGTCGGTCTGGGGGTAATCAAGGGGATTGGTGCGTGCGGGCCAGTCGAGCCTTTCCGTCGAGGCTTTGGATGCGACTTCGGCAACCAGCCTGCACGCCGTGATCTTGTCGGGCTTGAGGCGCATGGGGAGCTTGATCTGGTATTCGATGAAACCCGTCTTGAGGCCGAACACCTTTCCGGGTTTCGCCGCGGCTTCATAGGGGGCCGGGTCGAAGCCGAAGGATGAGAAGGCGTCGACGGGGAACGTCGCGGCGTATTCGTCTGGCTTGAACCAAGCCTCACCGCGCGCATCGATAACGCAGTAGTTGGCGGCGATGCGCTTGCCGTCCTGCAGGATCTCGGCGAGAACGATCATGAGGCCCGTTACGCCGGGCATGTTGACGTCAAAGCTGCCTTGTGGGGCGACAGTAAAGGGCTTCACGTCGATATCACGCTCGAAAGGTTTGAACCATGCGCTCCATGATGTGCCGTTTGCGCTTGCACCAAAGGCGGAGACCCGCAGCTTGAGGCCGGTGCGTTCAGACCAGTGGCTGACGAGAATGGGGACGCTTACGTCGGCGAACGCGTCGACACGCTGGTACGGCGGGCAATCGAGTATTGGGAACTCGTCGTTCTGTAAGTCGGCGAGCGTGATGCCCGCGGGATAGTTGAACTCCTTCGGGGAGCGGTCGTAGTTCATGAAACCGTTGTGTTCCCACTCGATGTCCTCGAGTTCGGTGTAGATGTAGCCGCAGATCTTGTCGTACTTGCGCAAGAGGTTCGTGAGGAACAGGAAGACCCACGAGACATCGCGATCTCCGCTTCCTGCGCCCACACCGCCGTACTCTGAATTGATCAAAGGAGCCGTGTCCTGTTTCCGTCCTCCTGTGAAGTTGAACCCAGAGCCGGGAAACGTGCTCTGCACGACCTTAGCGACGTGCGCGGCGGCTTGGGGGTATTGATCGATGTAGAAATGCCAGGAGTTGATGTCGGTCTGCACATGGTCGTAGTTGCACGGGGAGTTGTCCTCGGCGAGACGGGCGGGGTCCAACTGCTTCGTGAGAAGATACATGTCCTGGACCCATTGCTGGGTTTCGGGAGTATAGCCGCCGTCGCCGATCCCCCACGTCTCATTGAAATCGCACCAGGCGATGATCGAGGGATGATTGAAGTCGCGGTCGACGGCGCCGCGGAGCGTTTGTTCCCACAACGCGCGGGCGCGCGGGGTGTTCTTGGTGAAGTTGGGCATGTCGCACATGAGCATGATCCCGAGGCGGTCGGCCCAGTACAGCGCGCGCGGCTCGTCGACCTTGATATGAATGCGGATGAAATTCAGCCCGAACTCCTTCGCCTTGGCGTAATCGTTTCGGATGAACGCGTCGTCGGGGTGCGTGTAGATCCCTTTCGGGCTAAACGACTGGTGCAGTGCGCCGCGCAGGAAAATGGGCTTGTTGTTCAGCAGGATGTACTCCTGCGTCGAGCCGCTGTAGACGCCGCGCGAGATCTTGCGCATGCCGAAGTAGGTGTTCACCCAGTCCTCGACGTCGTCGCCACGGCTCAGGACGATGCGGGCATCGTACAGGACAGGCGAATCCGGGGACCACAGCACGGGCGATTTGATCGGCAGGGCTATCCGAATCGAGTTGACGCCGGGTCTGCAGGCAACGTCCTGCTTCGCGGAAAAACGATGGAGTCCTTCTACGGCGTGGACGGCGACGTTGTAGGTTCCCGCCGCGGGCGTTTCGAGCTGGCAGTCAAATTCGACGCGATCGTTGTCGATATCCGGCGTAATGTGCGCGTGTCTCACGTAAGACTTGCCGCGGTATTCGAGGTAGACCGACTGCCATATGCCGCCTGACGGCGTGTACCACCCGGTCTGCTTTCCGGTTGGTGTTTCAGGATCGGTAATGTCATACGCTCGAACCGTGAGGCGCGCGGGCTTGCCGGGCTTCAGGATATCGGTCAGTTCGACCTCGAACGGCGTGTAGCCGCCCTCATGTTCCGCCACCTGTTGTCCGTCGATCCATACCGTCGCCTGCCAATCGACGGCGCCGAAAATGAGGAAGATGCGGCGGCCCTTAACGCTGGCGGGAATCGAGATCTCACGTTGATACCACGCCGCTCCTTGGTACTTGACGTCCTGGATGCCGGAGAGTTCGCTCTGCCATGGGAAGGGAACGCGGATTTGCAGGGAGTAAGTGTGCGTCTCGGCCCAGTTCTCCTGGAGTCCGGCATTGTTCGGATCGAAATCAAAGTCCCACATGCCGTCTAGGAGTACGAATGGGCGCGACCAGTCGGGACGCGGCGGGAGATCGATGTCTTCGCTCATCAACTCACCGGACGAGACCGCGGCGCTCAGTATCGAAAGGGCACATAGAACGCTCATGGAGGAGATCCTTCCATTTGAGACGTGAGTCTAGCAGATGGGGGTGGGAACAGCAATGCCGTTTCGGTTCGGATCTGGGACGCGGGAGGCGGAAGAATGAAGCGGGGAATCGTGGACGGATCAGACGGATCGGACAGATCGGACGGGGCGGCGCCGGTTGGCGCCCGCAGGCTACTGGCGGCTGAAGCGATGGAGGCGGCGGCGGGGATGAACCTGCGCATGGGTTTGGGGTTGTTGCAGAGGGGATTGCGCGGGCTCAGTCTTGGGCTTGCCGTCGGTGGGTTCGTGCGCTTCTGGTGCGACGATGGTGTGGCCGGGACAGGCGGTCACGATGCGAAGGGATCTGGGCATCATCTCGATGGCCGCGGGTAGTTGGCCGGGCTGTTCGCCGTCGAGGGTAATCAGGACTTGCTCGCCCGAGCGGGCGGTGATGCGGGCGGCCTCGAAGTACTTGAACTTGTCCGGATGGTCCATGATGCGGCCCAAGTAGATCTTGTAGAACCGGGAAAGGACGAACCAGCGACTTGTGTCGCCCGCGACGAACACTTCGAACTTGCCGTTGTCAATCTGGGCGTTCGGCGCGACGTGCATGCCGCCGCCGTCGTACTGGCCGTTCGCAATGATGATGTCGCGGCACACTTGATCAAGCGGCATTCCGTCGATGTCGAGTTCGACGAACGGGCAGTGATAGCGGAACAGGGTCCTCAGGCTTCCCCAGAGGTAGGTGAAGAGGCCGCCGTACTGCTTGCTGCTGTTGTTGACGTACCGACCGACGGCCCCGCCCATGCCGATATGGCAGGTGTTTATGAAATAGAGGAATTGCTGCCCGCCGTTGGGCAGTGTGAACGAGACGCGCCCGAGGTCCGCGGCAACGACGCGGTCGCTGACGAGGTGCGGAATCGCCTTCTTGCCTTTTGGGATGTGTAACGTGCGCGCGAGGTCGGAACCGGTGCCCATGGGGAGTATCGCCATGGCCGCCCGAGGGTTGATGGGAAGCAGGCCGTCGAAAAACCCGTTCAACACCTCGTGATGGGTGCCGTCGCCGCCGACGCTGACGATGCGGTCGTACCCGTCGCGGAGAGCTTGCCGCACCAGAACGGTCGCGTCGCCGGCCCGCTGCGTCTTCAGCAGCTCGAATGGGCCAATCTGGTTTTCGATGATGGCGGCAAGCTCAGGCCACTTGCGCTCCGTACGACCG
>Ga0315274_10006748_pt1 | contig 16705 bp, 14 predicted proteins | sample YL17G02_20_MG_FD_203700 | JGI IMG/M metagenome (GOLD analysis project Ga0315274, IMG submission 203700) | Sediment microbial communities from Yellowstone Lake, YNP, Wyoming, USA - YL17G02_20 | ecosystem: Environmental > Aquatic > Freshwater > Lake > Sediment | place: USA: Wyoming | collected...
TCCGAACCCACATAGCCCTCATCGATGGCGGCACGATTGGGAGTAGCGTAGCCGGTGTATTCGTTGCAGGCAGACTGGACTTCCGGTCGCAGGATGTAGTTGATGAATGCCTCCGCGGCAGCCTTGTTCGGAGCGTCGCGCGGTATTGCCATCACGTCGAAGAAGATGTCTGAGCCCTCCTTAGGTATGAAGAAGGCCACGTCTTCATTCTCCGACATCACCACCACCGCATCACCGTTGTATGCTTGGGACGCGCACAGCTCCCCTGACTTCATCATCTGCATTACGTCCTGAGAAGCGATGAACCTTAAGCCTAGCGTGGACACCTGCTGTCGGAGCACCCCTACCACCTCGGCTAGCTGTCGCTTGTCGCTGGAGTTCAGTGGGTAGCCGAGCGACTGCAGGGTCGAGCCGATGACGACACTGGGGTCCGTGTCCATCGCTACCTTGCCGGCGACGCGAGGGTCACGGAGCACGGCCCAACTCTCCTCTTCCGGCTGGATACACTTCTTGTTGTACATTACGCCGGTCGTGCCCCAGTCGTAGGGCACGCTGTATTCATTGTCCGGATCGCCCGGCAGGTCGAGAAACCTGGTGTCAATGTTAGCCAGGTTCGGGACGTTGTTGTGATCGAGCTTGGCGAGAAGCCGAAGCTCCTTCATCGCTCCGATTAGCGAGTCCGAGCCGATAAACACGTCGTACCTCGACGGGTCAGAAGATATGACCGCTAGCAATTGGGCTTCGTCATCAAAGGTGTCCAGGTACACCTTGATCCCGAACTCAGCCTCAAAGTCTTCGAGTGTGTTCGGCGCGAAGTAGTCCTCCCAATTGAAGATGTGCAGTTCGCCACCGATCTTCGAGCCCCCTCCCGACCCACAGGCAGCGGCCAGGCCAGCCAAACCGACACAGGCGACCACCAACGCTCCTCTTAGGACACGCATCTCTTCCCCCTTGGCGTGACTTCCGGCCTTCACAGAACCAGCTGGCTTCTGGTAGCCGGCTATGGCGAAAGATTGGAGGCAAAACCTCTGTCTAATAATCGACAGATTTGCACAGACCGCCATCTACCTCCAGGACTATGGATTCGCTCATCTTTCATGGGGCTGCCTCCTTCATTGGCCTTGACCTTAGCGTCGCCGAGAGCGCGATGCAAGGCGAACAGAGGTGCACAGCCCATATTGTATCGCCGAACCCTTCGACCACACCCGTTCAGGAGGCACTGCAGCAACGCCCCCTGACAGCCTTGACATCGGATCGGAGCGAATGATAGCTTCGGGGAAACCAGCGGAAAAGGGACTGCAGTTCCCCAGGCAAGGAAGGTAGGTCGGGAGATGAGTGGGAAGACGGCGAAGCACGGCTATACGGCCCGCGACGGCTGGTTCCTCGACCGGTTGGGCCGGCACACCCTCCTCCGCGGGGTGAACCTCAGCGGAAGCACAAAGGTGCCGTACTCGCCCAACGGCGCCACCCATCTCGGCGTCGATTTCCAGAACTGGGCGGATGTCAGCTTCGCCGGGCGGCCATTCCCCCTCGCCGAGGCCGACGAGCATCTGAGCCGTATCGCCCACTGGGGGTTCAACACCCTGCGTCTCCTCGTCACCTGGGAAGCGATCGAGCATGCGGGCCCCGGCCGCTATGACGAGGCCTACCTCGACTACGTGCGGGAGGTGGTCAAGAAGGCGGCTGAGCACGGCCTGCTGGTCTTCATCGACCCCCACCAGGACTTGTGGAGCCGCTGGGCCGGCGGCGACGGCGCCCCCTTCTGGTGCTTCGAGTGGGCGGGGCTGCGACCGGAAAGGTTTGTCGAAGCGCAGGCCGTGGAGCTGAACGCGGTGGACTGGCTCAACAACTACAACCGGGTTCCCACCGCGACGATGTGGACGCTCTTCTTCGCCGGCGATACCTTTTGCCCGGAGCTGGCCGGCGTCCAGGGCCGCCTCCAGGACCACTATGTCGGCGCCCTCTGCGCCCTTGCCGAGCGGCTCGCCGACCTCGACAACGTCCTCGGCTACGACACGCTGAACGAGCCCAGCGGGGGATACATCGGTCGCGGTGAGGACCTCTTGCAGGCTCAGGCGACCTTTACTAGCACCCGCGCCTCGCGGCCCTTCTCGGCGCTCGAGCACCTGGCGGCCGCCGACGGCCAGACGGTGCGCCGTCCGGACGGCGAGGCGCTCAACCCGGCGGGTGTCAGCATCTGGAGGGACGGCTGCCCCTGGCGGCGGGCCGGCGTCTGGGACCTCGACAAGGAGGGAAATCCTCTCCTCCTCTCACCGTCCTACTTCCGGGAGGTCAAGGGAGAGCCGGTCACCGCCTGGGGGTTCATGGTCTCCTTCATCCGGCGGCTGCGCGATGCCCTGCGCCGCGTCCATCCCGGCTGCTTCATCTTCATTGAAGGGTCGCCGTTCGAGCTCCCCACCTATTGGGACGACCCCGACCCGCTCGCCTGCAACGCCCGCCACTGGTACGACGCCACCACCTTCGCCAGCCGCAAGTTCCGCCCCGATTCCTACCAATCGCTATCCGGCAAGACAGTCTCCGGAGTGCACGAGATCGCTGAGGAGTTCACAGGCCAGATGGGGTATCTCCAGCTCTTCTCGCGGGAGCAAATGGGGAACCCTCCTATGCTGATCGGCGAGTTCGGCATCCCCTACGATATGAACGACGGCGAGGCCTACGAGACAGGCGACTACAGCCTCCAGGAGATAGCGCTGGACGCCAACTATCGCGCCCTGGAAGCGCTGCTCCTCAACTCCACGCAGTGGAACTACACCATCGACAACTCGCACACCCACGGCGACCAGTGGAACCACGAAGACCTCTCGATCTGGAGCCGGGACGACCAGAAAGACCCCGGCGACCCGGACTCGGGGGGGCGAGCGGTGCGCGCGTTCTGCCGGCCGTACGTCCGCCATGCGGCCGGTCGCCCCACGCGGATGGCGTTCGACCCGGCGACGGCCACGTTCGAACTGGAGATCGAAGGCGACGCGAAGGTGACGGCGCCGACGCTGGTCTACGTGCCGCGCCTGCACTATCCCGACGGAGTAGAGGTCAGCGTCTCCAGCGGGACGGCCGCCTACGACGCGGCGACCCAGACCCTGACCTGGGCAGGGCACAATACAGAGGCGGCGGCAAGGCTCCGTCTCACACCCCGATAGGCGGCGTCGGCCGGGCCCACACGCGGCCACTTGATCAAAGCGCCCGCCGCCCTAATATATTGGCCGTAGCCACCCATCGATACGGCCACACGCCCGTGGCACCCGCGATGCCCGCACGGAGGGGGTAACGCTCGATGACTGCAGGATCTTTGCCCACCGAAAATGAGGCTGCCCCCCACGGGCCGCGAGCGCTCTGAGTACCGCTAAGGTCGACAACTCCTGATCGGCGCTGTACCATTCATATTAGGGGCCTCACTCGTGAAGGTGGGTTGTCTCCGAGCACAGGGGCCATTGGACAGGTTGCGCTGAGAGGGGAGGGACGCCATGCCGGCATCGCTGAAGATCGGGAAGATCGGCGGCATCGAGGTCTTCGTTCACTGGAGCTGGCTCTTTATCTTTATCCTCATCACCTGGTCGTTCGCGACGGGGATCCTCGACCACTTCTATCCCGAGTGGTCGGCGGCGCAGCGGTGGCTAGCAGGAGCCATCATCAGCCTTGTGTTCTTCCTATCGCTCCTCCTGCACGAGCTAGCCCACTCCCTTCTCGCCCGCCGCCGCGGGATCGACGTACGCGATATCACCCTCTTCTTTCTCGGCGGTGTCTCCAGCCTCAAAGGAGAGCCCAAGACAGCGCAGGACGAGCTCGCGATCGCCATCGTGGGGCCTCTGACGAGCCTGCTCCTGGGGGCGCTCTTCGGCGCCGGCTGGGCGATCCTGCGCTACTGGAACGCCGGGCTCGCCGGCATTTCCGCCCAGCTCGCGGTCATAAACGCCGTCCTGGCTGCCTTCAACATGCTGCCCGGCTTCCCTCTGGATGGGGGGAGGGTGCTCCGCTCGCTGATATGGCGGCGCAACAAGAATCTCCTCGCCGCCACCCGCAGCGCCTCCCGTCTCGGTGAGCTATTCGCCTATGGGCTGATGGGCGTGGGAGTAGTCTTCTTCTTCTGGGGCCTGCTCATCAACGGCATCTGGTTCTTCATCATCGGGATGTTCCTGCGCAGCGCCTCCGCCGGCAGCTACCAGCAGATGCTGGCGCAGGTCACGCTCGCCGGGGCCACCGCCGCCGATGCGGCGAGCAGGGACTGCCAGGCCGTCCCGCCCGACCTCTCGCTGGAGCAGCTGGTGGACTCCTACGTCCTCGCTCACAACGTCCGCTGCTTCCCCGTCCAGGCGGGCGAGGAGCTCCTCGGGCTTGTCACCCTGGACGACATACGCAAGGTCCCGCGCGACCAATGGCCCCTCACCTCCGTCTTCAAGACGATGACCGCCTTTGAGCGGCTGCACACCGTCCCGCCCCAGGAGGACCTCCGGCAAGTCCTGCAGATCATGGGGGAGGCCGATGTGAACCAGGTGCCGGTGGTAGAGGGACGCCGGCTCGTCGGCCTCGTCTCCCGCTCCGACATCCTCCGCCTGATCCAGATACGTCGGGAGCTGGCGGACCACAGTTAGGGGGAAGTGTTTCGGGGTAGAATACGAGTTCCGTCCCGCAGCTTCGCTATTTGCGACGCAGCGCCTGACGGATGTCCCCCAGAAGCGCATCCACGTCAAGAGAGGCCCCCTGATCGCCTACGAAAACGACGACCGGGAAGCCGGGGAAGACTTCCAGCGCCGACCAGCTCTGCGCCTCCGCGTCCCAGCGGCCGAGACGCCGGTCGGTGACGACTATGCAGAGAGCCTCAGCGCCTTCACTCTCGCCCAGAAGCTCGCGATAGGTAGATTGCACCTCAGCGCCGTCGTATAGCAACCCGGCGGCCAGCGGCGGTTTGTCGATGCCCTCATACTCCGGCTGCGTCCGAGCGTGAAGGCGCGCCTCCTCCTCGTCCGATTCGCCGCGCAGGGGCAAGATTCGGTAGTCCTGCTTTGAGGCGTCACGGATGCGGGCCCAGGCGAGGCGGTGGCCCACGGCGGAAACGGCCTGGCGCACCTCCGTCTGGGGGCGGCCAGCCAACACCGACACTAGCTCGCCCCCGACGGCAGCGGCGCGCCCCTCAGACTGGCTGAGCCGCTCCGCCAGCGCCCCGATGGCGAACCCGCCGAGGTCGCCATCGACGAAGATGCGGATAGCAGCCCCTCCGACCGAAGATCTGGCCTTTGCCGCTTCCTGTAGCTCCTTGGCCGGCACTCGCGGCAGATAGACGGGCCGGGTCGAGATAGGGTTGCTGCGTTTCGGTCGCACTGCCATCGTGTCACTCCTCAGAAGAGACAACGTTCAAGTTCCGGCCGGCAGCGGTTAGCTCCCACCCCCGCTTGTCAAAGAGACCTTCCGACGACCAGTCTCCGCTATGACAGCGACCGGCCTTGATCGCCGCCACCAGCTCCTGCTCGTCCCTTATCTCGTCGTCGAAGACCGTGAACGATCGCGCCACCTCCATGAGGCGGTGGGTATCGCTGCCGCCGGTAGTAGGCAGGTTGAGGCGGCGGGCCAACTCGGCGGCCAGTTCGCGCTGTTGGGGACCCATCCGGCCGTTGTAAACCTCAATCGCGTCCACGAGCCCCCAGCGATAGCGTTCTATCAGGCGCTCCAATCCAACATCGCTTTTCTGATCCAACAGGACTGCCGCAAGCAGGTCTTGAAAAGGATGGGCGAGAACCATCACGCCGCCCGCCTCATCGACAGCGGCCCGCAGTTGCTCGACGGTGGGGAGCCGCGACCAGCGCTGCGGCCCGGGGAGGCCAAAGACGAGCACATGGCCGCCGTCCGTATCCACCTCCACACCCCCCAGGACGGGGAAGCGGTGACGCCGCCGCAGCATCTCGACCTTCTCCGGGTCCCAGACCTGATCGTGGTCAGTGACCGCGATACCGTCCAGTCCCCAGCGGCGGGCCTGTTCGATGAGGTCGGAAGGGTCGATATGGCTGTCCCCCGAACCCCAGCCGGTGTGGTTGTGGAGGTCGATGAGCATGCGCGTGGCGCTCAGGCGGGCCTGATGCTGAATTGACAGTACTCGTCGGCGGGCATCGTTGCGTCCATGCCGACATTGACGTCGAACTCGAAGTGCTCGAAGGCCAAGCGGCAGGCGCCCAGACAGGCCTCCCGGCAGGGCAGCGCGCGGGCGAACTCCTCCCCCATCTCCTCCTTGATCACCTTGAAGTAGCCGCAGAAGGGCATCTTGAAGACGAGCCCTGTGGCGCCGTTCTCGACGATGGGAACCGTATAGATGGGTTGAGTACTGAGATAAGCGATCTCCACAAAGCGTTCCGGGATGAAGGGGAAAGCAAGCGTCCCCGTCTTCTTCACTGCCGCCTTCAGTACCTCATAGGTGCGGTCGCTGTACTGCTCCCCCAGCTCTAGGGTGCGCTCCATCCAGCACCGACCAAAGTCGCCGAAGAAGCCGTCGCTTAGGGTCTTGCGGCCGCCGCCGGCCTTCCGGAGCTCCGCCCGCAGCGCCTCCGGCCCGAACTCCTGCTCAAGCCGCTGCACCATCTCCTCGGCGAGGTCGAAGGAGTACGTCTCGCTTGAGGTCATGGCGACACCCCCTCGGGCATCGACATCGTGATCGCCTCGACGGGGCAGACATCAACGCACTTCATGCAGGCGGTGCACTTGTCTCGGTATAAGGGCAAGACAGCGTAGTTGCCCTGCTCCTTTTTGTCCAGCTCCACGCCCTTGATCATCTTCGTGGCGAAGACGACGAAAACGGCCGGCGGGCAGACTCGCAGGCAGCGCTTGCAGTCAAAGGGGGTAGTGCAGCGTTCGCGGTCGATGTTGATGATGGGGTTCACCACGGCCATCGTCTCACCTACCTTTGTCTACCATACGTTGGCCAGGACGGGGTACTGTCTGCGCGGCACCAGCCGTATGGCCCCCCGGTTGCAGGCAGTCATACAGACTCCGCAGCCGAAGCAGACCATGGGGTCGATGTTCGGCTTGTCGATCGTCGATTCGTACTTGAGAGCGTTGAACTGGCAGCGGCCCAGGCACTCGCCGCAGCCGTTGCATTTCTCATAGTCCGGCTCACAGATGTACTCGCCTTTCGTGAGCTGGTAGTTGAGCCCGTAGTCGACGCGTTGGCGGATGGGGACGCAGTCCGGGTAGTCGCAGTTGCAGATGCCGCCGATGAAGTCGCCGCCCTCCTGCATGGCAATGTGGACCATCCCCCGCTTGTCCCAGTACTCGAGGAACTCGGCGGTCTGCTTGGGGCTCAGGAACTCCACACCGCCGCGGTAGCGCTCCGGCCAGCGTTCCCACTTGAACATGCCGGTACCTACACCCAGGCAACTGTATTCGTTGATATTTGTCTCTTCCTCGCCGCGGGCGGTCTTGCGGCAGATGCAATGCATCGCCACAAAGGGGGTTCCCATATCCATCACGAGTTCGATGCAGTCCCTGAGCGGCACAACCTGCGTGCCCGGTTGGGTAGCGTGGCGCTCGTTCATCCCCTTGATAATGGAATGGAATGCCTCTAGGTCGCCGTTGGCCTTCGCCTGGATCGCCTCCGGAAGGCCGGCCCCGACGTTCTGCGGGTCGCCGCGAAACCCGCCTTGGGCACCGGGCTCTCGCAACTTGTACATACGATTGGCGTAGTTCTTGGGGTTCTTGTACCAGACGGTGCCGTCACCCAGCCAGTCACACATTCTACACATGGCGTGCAGCGCCTCCTTACCTAGCCAGTCAGCGCAGTCAGGCTGAAACTAGATACCAGTATAGCACGGCACAGCTCTGGAGAGCCCCTCCGCTATCGAGCGTTGACAGGAGGTGAGACGGAGAATTAAGGTGGAATTGTCCGTCGCCGCGATAGCAGCGCGCCACTCCCAATGCCGCCGGTCAGACCCGGCCGTTCCCAAGGAGGAAGATTTGACCATGACCGAGGACAAAGATGGCTTTGAGGCGGTAGCCGACGAGGGCGACATCAAGGAGGGCGGCCTGCTGGGAGTAGAGGTGGGTGGACAGCGGGTGGTTCTGGCAAAGCTGGAGGGCCGGGTCTACGCTATCGGCGGCGTCTGCACCCATATGGGCGGCGACCTGGCCCAGGGGGCGCTGGAAGGAGAGGCGCTGCGGTGTCCGATGCACCGCGCCGGCTTCAACATCAAGACGGGAGAGGCTACGAACCCACCGGCGAAACGGCCGGAACCGGTCTACGATGTCAAGCTAGAGGGAGGCCGCATCTGGGTTTCCCGCAAGCCGCGGGGATAGAGGTGCGTCATGAAGGGGTCGCCCCGGTACGTCATCTTGGGGGCCAGCCTGGCCGGCGGGACGGCCGCCGAGACCCTGCGCAAAGAAGGGTTCGACGGGAGGATCGTGCTCGTTGGGGCCGAGCCGGATGGTCCCTATGAACGCCCGCCGCTGTCGAAGGAGTACCTCCGCCATGAGTCCCCGCGCGACGACGTGTTCCTGAATCCCCTGGAATACTATAGGGAGCAGGATATCGAGCTACGTCTGGGGCAGAAGGCCGTGCGGCTGAACGCAGCCGGGAAGCGCGTCGTCCTGGAGTCGGGAGATGAGGTGCCCTACGACAGGCTCCTGATCACCACCGGCACCACCCCCCGCGAGCTGCGGGTGCCCGGTGCCGATCGGAAAAGCATATTCTACCTGCGGACGCTACGCGACTCCGACGCATTGGGCGAGGCGCTGCAGAAAAGGCCGCGCGTGCTCGTTATCGGCGCCGGCTTCATCGGCTCCGAGGTGGCCGCCTCCGCGCGCTCGCTGGGGTGCGAGGTCACCATGCTGGAGGTCGCCCTCGTCCCCCTCGTCCGCGCCCTGGGGGAGCAGCTCGGCGCCATCTACGCGGACTTTCATCGCGAGCAGGGGGTAGAGGTGCGGACAAACACGGGAATCGCTGAGTTCCGCGGCTCGGGACGTCTGGAGGCGGCTGTGACCACCTCCGGCGACACCATCCCTTGTGATGTGGCGGTCATCGGCGTAGGGGTCGCGCCCGCCACCGCCTTCCTCGAAGGGTCGGGCGTGGCGATCGAGAATGGCGTCCTCACCGACGAACTCTGCCGCGCTAACGTGCCCGATGTCTTCGCCGCCGGCGACGTCGCCAACTGGTGGCACCCCACCTGGCAGGAGCGCCTGCGTCTGGAGCACTACGACAACGCCGTCAACCAGGGTACGGCGGCGGCGAAGAGCATGCTCGGCAAGGGCGAGCCGTACGCGCCGATACCCTACTTCTGGTCAGACCAGTACGACTTGAACCTCCAGTATCTGGGGTACGCCAGCCGCTGGGACGAGATCGTCCTCCGCGGCAGCACTGCCGTGCACTCCTTCAGCGCCTTCTATCTGCGGGAGGGACGGGTCCGCGCCTGTCTGAGTGTCAACCGTTTCCCGGACCAGGCGGCGGCGCGGCGGCTCATCAGCGCGGGCTCCCCGGTCGACAGGCGCCGGCTCGCGGATGAGACGGTGGAGATCGAGCAGCTTACTGAGTCCTAGCCTGTCAGAATCCGGCATTTCGCCCATAGACAATCCCTCTCAATGCGCGTACTATCGCGGGTGAGACGTCTCATCTAGCAGCGCCGAGAGGAGGTAGCCGTGGCCACGAACTATCCCGTATCCTTCGATGTCACCCGCCCGGAGAAGTTCGAACGCCCGCAGGTGGCCCTGCGCATCGTCGTGATGTTGATCCTCTGTCTTCTGGGGGCCGCGTTCGGCTGGGTCTTCGGCCTCGTCTACCTCATATTCCCGGCCCTCGCCGCGATATTCATATCGCAGAAAGGTCCGGAGAAGTTCCTGGAGGAGGACGGGCCGCGCATGACCGGCTGGATACGCTGGCTGATGGCCCTCTATGCCTATCTCGGCCTGCTCACCGACCGCCTCCCCAGCGAGCGACCGGAGGAGATCGTGCGCCTGGAGATCCGGACGGGCGGCAGCCCCACCGTGGGCAGCGCCCTCCTGCGGATAATCTTCGGCATACCCAGCGCCATCGTCCTCGGGCTGTTGGGGATTGTCTTCGCCGTCACCTGGATCATCGCCGCCATCATGGTGCTGGCCCAGGAGAACTACCCGGACGGCCTGTTCGACTTCCACCGCGGCGTCATCCGCTGGCAGGCGCGGCTCCTCGGCTACCAGGCGTCGCTGGTGGAGCCGTACCCGCCGTTCGCGGTCGACACGGGCGCCGAGGAGGCGGCCGCGGCCTAGCAGCCGGCCAAGTCCGAAAGCAAAGGAAAGAGGGCGCCAACCGAATGGCGGCGCGGCTTTGCTCCGTCCCCTCTAACGCGTACGCGGGTCCAGCGCGTCCCGCAGCCCGTCGCCCAAGAAGGTGAAGCAGAGCATCAGCAGGGCGATGGCGGCGGCGGGGAAGACTACCACCCAGATATTGACCTGGATATAGGTATAGCCGTCGGAGACGAGGCGGCCCAGGCTGGCCGTGGGCGGCGGCAGCCCGAAGCCGATGAAGCCAAGCGCCGCTTCGGCAAATATGGCGATCGGTATGCCGAACGTGAAGGCGACGATCACGGGCCCCAACGTGTTCGGCAGCATGTGGCGCGTCACGATCCGAAGGTTGCTGGCGCCGAGGGCGCGGGCAGCCTGAACGTAGTCGCGCTCGGCCAGCGATAGCATCTGACCCCGTATCAGCCGGGCAATCGTCGTCCAGTTGACCATGGCGATCGCCAGCATGATCTGGAGACGGGGATTGCCGAACAACGGCCAGTCGCGCCCGACGAGGACCGAGCGCATGAGGATGATAAAGAGAATGTCGGGGAAGGCGTAGGTGATGTCTGTCAGCCGCATCAGTATGTTGTCGCTGGTGCGGCCACCCATGGCGGCACCGACTCCCACGACCACGCCGACAAACAGGACCATGACCTGCGTCCCCAAGCCGATCTGCAGCGATATCTCTACACCCGTCAGGACGCGGCTCCAGTTATCGCGGCCCAGGTTGTCGGTGCCAAAGAAGTGGTCTCGGGATGGCCCCTCCTGTAGATGCTGATAGTCCTGGTCCTGATAGGGATCATACCGTCGCAATACGTTGCTGTAAGAAGAGGCGACCGCCAGGACTGCCAGCACCACTAGGACAACGAGAGCCACCATCGCGAGCCTGTTGCGCCTCAGACGACGAAACGCGTCCGACCAGAGACCGCGCTCGCGCCTCGGCAGCTCCCAACCGACAGGCGGCAACTCTGCTCGTTCTTCTAGTTCCCTCATTTATATCGGATACGCGGGTCGAAAACGGCGTAGAGGATGTCCACAGCCAGGTTGGCGAAGGCAACCACCCCCGTGTAGAAAAGGGTCGCACCCATAATCATCGCGTAATCGCGGCGGATCACGGCGTCGACAAACGCCCTTCCCACCCCTGGAATGGCGAAGGTTTGCTCGATGATGAAGGAGCCGGTAACCAAGACCGCGGCGATCGGCCCCATTATCGTCAGGACCGGGATCATAGCGTTCTTGATGGTGTGCCGCATGATGACTGCATACTGGGTTAGACCCTTGGCACGAGCAGTGCGGATGTAGTCCTGGTTCATGACCTCCAGCATGCTTGCCCTTGTGACGCGCGCGATGTAGGCGGCAGGCAACGTGCTCACGGCGATCACAGGAAGCACCATTTTCTTAATGTCCCAGGCGCCGGGGTCTAGGGCATCGCTGAACTGTGTGGGGCCACCCCAGCCCAAGACCTGGAACCAGCCCAGCTTGACGGCGAAGATGACGATGAGAAAAGAGGCCAGCACGAAGTTGGGCAAGCTAGCGCCCGCGGTGGCGAAGAAGACGCCGACATAGTCGAAGAATCCGTTATGGTTGAGCGCCGAGACAACGCCCAATACGACACCAACAACAGCCGCCACAATGAAAGCAAGCACGCCCAACTGAGCGGTCACAAAGAAGCCGTCGCGGATCAGTTCCGATACGTCACGGTCACCGCGGAACGACAGACCGAAATCGAAATGGAGGATGTTCCAGAGATAGGTGAGATACTGCCTCCATAGTGGTTGATCCAGACTGTAGCGCCGGTTCAGCGCCGCCACAATGGCTTCGGGCAACTTCTTCTCTTGCGTGAAGGGGCCCCCGGGCACAAGGTGCATCAGGATAAAGGTGATGGTCGCCACGGCCCAGAGCACGGGGATCAGCCAGAGGAGGCGGCGAATAATGTAGGCGAGCATATATGCGAGATAGCATGGGGCCCGTACCGACGGGCCCCATGCCCCTCTCCGTTCTTGACTATTATCCGCGTTGTTCGCGCAGCTCTACTGCGCCTTCACAAACCAACACTCAGGACACCAGTTGCCCGGCATCGCAGCGTCGAGGGAGCCGTTGGCCCTTACCCCGCCGATCTTGGAGTTCACCAGGTACGGCATGGCAGTCTGGTAGATGGGAGCCGCGCCGCAGAGTCTGGTAACGATCAGGGTCTCCGCCTCCTGAAGCAGCTTGATGCGCTTATCGTTGTCCGTTTCCGTACTTGCTGCCTTCAGCTTGGCGTCGATGTCGGGGTCGCTGCACTCATACTGGTTGTTGCCGCCACCGGTGTCGAACAGACCGATCAGAGGGTTCTCGGGGTCAGGGTAGTCGATCTGCCAGCCGCCCGGGAACAACTCAAAGCTCTTGGAGTTGAAAGCCTGGGACCTGGTCTTGGCGTCGACAGCCTCGATGTCCACGTTGATGCCGAGGATCTCCTTCCAGGACTTCTGGAGGAACTCCGCCTCGGCCTTGCGGTCCGGCCTGTCGAGCGAGGTGATCTTCAGGGTGGGAAACCCCTTCCCGTCCGGGTAGCCGGCGTCGGCCAGGGCCTTCTTTGCCGCCTCCGGGTCGTAGCCGATGATACTCTCGAAGGGCCCGTTGCCCTGGTAACCGGGTATGCCCTCGACCAGCCAGTAGTTCGCGGCAACGTAGGCGTCGTTGTAGACCACCTTGACCAGCGTCTCCCGGTCGATAGCCCGCGAGAGGGCAAGCCGGACGTCGGGGTTCTTGATGACCTCATTGTTCATCTGCATCTCGACCGACCAGATGCGTCCAGCGGAGACTTTCAAGTACTGGCTCTTCAGCGTGTCGCTACCTTCGACGGTCGGGATTTCCGCAGCCGGGATCAGGGTCATGTCCAGCTCACCGGTTTGGAAGGCGCGGAACGCCACCTCCGTGTCGTCGATGAACTTGACAGTGATCTCCTGGAGCTCCGGCTTGGGCTCCAGGGCCCAGTTCGGGTTGGGCTTCAGGGTCACGTGGTCTTTGGGCACGAACTCGGTCAGGATGAACGGCCCGTTCCCAACAAAGTTGCCGGGGTCGGTCCACTTATCCCCGTACTTCTCGATGACGTCCTGGCGGGCAGGGAAGGCCGCCCAGAGCGACATGATTGTTGTGAAGGTGGTCTTGGGCAATCCCAGGGTGATCTCGAGCGTGGTGTCATCGACCGCCTTCACGCCCATCTCATCGCGGAGGGCCGCCTGCTCCTCCGGGGTCTTCTCACCGGAGTTGAAGTAGTCGTCGCAGCCGACGATGTTCAGGATGGTCTCACCCAGCAGATACTGGTAAGGTCCCGCAACTTCGGGGCTGCACTCGCGCTTCATTCCGTACTCGAAGTCCTTAGCGGTGAGCGGCTGGCCGTCGGACCACTTGAGCCCTGACTTCAGCTTGACGGTGTAGACACTACCGTTGACCGTCGGCTCGCCGGCGGCCATAGCCGGCACAGCCTCGACTTCTCCGCTATCCGTCAGCCCCAACTGGTAAAGGCCGCGGTAAAGCATACGCTCAACAGCGATGTCCTGCTCAAAGTTGGAGCGATGGGGGTCGAAGAACTCCGGCTCCCCACTCTGAACGACGATCTTCTGCTGATCCGGTGGCGCTAAATCTCCCTCGCCTGCCGTCGCCTTGGGAGTCTCTTTCCCCTCCTCGTCCTCTCCTCCACATCCGAACGTCACCAAAGCCAGTATGGCGACAAGCACTCCCATCAGCAAAAGGAACCATGACCTTCTATTCCTCATAGGTCGTCCTCCTTGAACCTGTTTTCCGACTTGTGGTATCGAGCCATCAGACTTGCTTCGAACGGCCCAACCTCCTTTCGGATGCTATGTCCAATTCCTTCGCTACACTAATCAAGAGAAGACTAACCCATCCTCGACTGGTTGTCGAGTGGCTACAGTCTACCGCAAGCCGCCCAACTCGTCCCGGCCCGCGGCGCAGCCATAAGCGCGCTCTGACTCAAGGCGCAAAGGCCCACCTGTCGCGTCTACTCTGTCTGCTGCCCCGCGACCTGCGCCTTCATCTGCCGCCAGGCCTCGAGCGCCTCCTCCACCGAGCCCGCGTCCTCGATGGTGGAGATGTCGCCGGGGTCTTTCCCAACGACGACCGCCTTCAAGACGCGGCGCATGATCTTGCCGCTGCGCGTCTTGGGGATCATCCCGACGAAGTTCAGGTCGCCGATGACCGCCACCGGGCCGAGCTCTTTGCGCACCGTCTGGATGAGCTCCTGCCGCAACTGCTCGGAGGGCTGATGCCCCTGCTTCAGCACCACGAAGGCCGCTATCACCTCGCCCCGGAGCTCCTCCGGGCGGCCGGTCACGCCGACCTCGGCGACGGCGGGGTGATGGAGGAAGGCGGTCTCGACCTCGATCGTGCCGATGCGGTGGGCGGCTATCTTGATCACCTCGTCGGCGCGGCCGCTGAACCAGATGTAGCCGTCCTCGTCTATTGCGGCGGCGTCGCCGGTGCAGTAGACGCTGACGTTGGGTATCCGCTGCCAGTAGTCGGGGCCGTAGCGCTCCGGCTCGCCCCACAGCGTGGGCGTCAGGCCGGGGAACGGCCGCTTGACGACGAACAACCCCTTCTCATCCGGCGCGCAGGGCTGCCCCTCCGGCGTCAGGACGGCGGCCTCGATGCCGGGGAGGGGGATACCGCCGGAGCCGGGCTTGATCGGGAGGAGGCCGATGCCGTAGGGGTTGCCGATTACTGGGCCGCTCGTCTCCGTCGCCCACATGTGGTCGATAACCGGAATGCGGTCCTGGAACACCTCCTTTTGCAGCCATTCCCAGGCGGGTGCATTGAGCACCTCGCCAGCACAGACCGTGCGCTCTACCGAGCTCAGGTCGAAGTTGTGCGCGACATCTGCGCCGTAGCGCATCATGAGTCGCACCAGCGTCGGCGACGTGAACATCCCGGTGACACCGTTCTCCTGGATGACGCGGTAGAAGGTCTCGGGCCCGGGATGGTCGGGGGCTCCCTCATAGGCGATGGTCGTGGAGCCGAAGAGGAGCGGCGCGTAGACAATGTAGCTGTGCCCTACGATCCAGCCGATGTCCGAGGTCGACCACCAGACATCGGTAGGCTTGAGGCCAAAAACCCAGTCGCCCATGCTCCGGATGTGTACCTGATAGCCGCCATGGGTGTGCACCGCCAGCTTAGGTTTGGCCGTTGTCCCTGAGGTGGGGAGGATAAAAGCGATCTCGTTGGCCTCCATGACCTCGTAGCCGCCGTCCTGGCCCTCGCCCAGCGCCAGGAACTCCTCCCACCAGATGTCCCGCCCCGCCTGCATCGGCACCGCGGCGGCGGCGCGGCGGAGGATGACCACCCGCTCCACCGTCTCGCTCGCCCCCTCCTCGAGGCAGGCGTCGACCATGTCTTTGAGCGGGGCCTCGCGCCCCTTCCGCCAGGTGGCATCGGCGGCGAAGATGACGCGGGCGCCCGTCCTGACCACGCGGTCGGCGAAAGCGCTGGCGCCGAAGCCGGCGAAGATGGCGACGTGGATGGCGCCGATGCGGACGGCCGCCAGCATTATCGTGATCGCCTCCGCGCAGGTCGGCATGTAGATGGCGATGCGATCGCCCTTCCTTATCCCCAGGCCGCGGAGGGCGGCTGCCGCCCTCTTCACTTCATGCAGCAGATGGACGTAGGTGTAGACGCGCCGCTCCCCGCGCTCGTCCTCGGCGATGAGGGCCGCGTGCCCGCCCCATCCCCGCTCGACATGGTAGTCGAGGCAGTTGTAGCAGAGGTTAGTCTGGGCGCCGACGAACCAGCGGAACGTGGGCGGCGTCCATTCAAGGACCTTGTCCCACTTCCGGAACCAGGGGAGCCCCTCGGCCGCCCGCGCCCAGAACCCTTCCGGGTCTTCGATAGCCTCGAGCGTGAGCCGACGGACGATCGGGTTGATCACCTCCATGACGTATACCTCCAGCGAGTCGGAATGTGCTCTGTGCCTAAGGAGATGCTACCTGCGGTTCCATCTGTGGTCAACGTCCTCACCTCTACGGCGTACCACCGCCGGAAGATTGACGCCGAATGAAGCGCGACGTAGCATTCGAGGGAGCCTGGTTTCGGGCTGAACCACGGTCTCACAATTGGGGAATGCAGACAGGAGATGTTACCGTCATGAAGCGTCGAGCCGTCATTGGGTCGGTCATCCTAGCCCTGCTCAGCGCAGGGCTGCTCGTAGCCTGCGGAGGAGGAGGCAAAGAAGAGGCCACGCCCACAGCCGAGACCGGCGCCGACGAAAACCCCGACGCCGCGGCCCACGGCCACGCCCACGCGCACGCCGCGACCGCCGACCGAGACGCCGACGCTCGGGCCCTCGCCGACGCCGAAGCCGCCGACGCGCACGCCGAGGGCAACACGCGGGCTTCCCACTCCCCACATGTAAGGAGATCTGCGGCGTCCGGCATCGGGATCAATTGAGGACTGGGCAAGTGGG
>Ga0315274_10006752_pt1 | contig 16700 bp, 11 predicted proteins | sample YL17G02_20_MG_FD_203700 | JGI IMG/M metagenome (GOLD analysis project Ga0315274, IMG submission 203700) | Sediment microbial communities from Yellowstone Lake, YNP, Wyoming, USA - YL17G02_20 | ecosystem: Environmental > Aquatic > Freshwater > Lake > Sediment | place: USA: Wyoming | collected...
ATGATATTTTTCTAATTTTTCTATTGCTTGTTGACTTAACCACAAAGTTATAATACAATATAGACACCATAATATCAAGGTTTGTTGGAAACCTACAGGATATTTTTATTTCCAATAATGTCTATTAACTCCGTCTTTGTCTATATCAAGGATCAGGCTTGCCGTCTGCTGTGTAGACGGGCCAGGCGCGGGTAAATCTCCGTTTTTACTTGAGAGATGTGTCCACTGATTAATCGTTTCTGCATAGGAATGAGAATGCAAAAACAGCAAAAGAACAAAAATTGCCAAAAGTTGATATTTTTTTGCCTTCATGATAATTGAACCTCCCTCATAAAGACTGCCAGCCGACTAATGAAAGACATCTCATACCTTTTTTAGTTTGAAATGATACTTATCGGAACGAAAACCAAAATCCCTTCCCCTTTGATGGGGGAAGGCTAGGATGGGGGTGATTCGGATTCAGAATAAGTCTCATTTCCACGTCAAAGAGGTATCATAATGCTTATTTTATAGTCCAGTAAGAGACGTGCGTATTCATACCGGAGAATTTCTGAGGCTGAATCTCATCCGCGGCATAGATCAGCACTTTGCCATCGCGTCGCTCAGGAGCCACACCCATTTCATGCACTCCCCATCCTTCTACAAGGGTCACGCGCTGGAAGTGGAAGTCACCTAAATTGAGGTAAGCTATGATCTTAGGATTTTCATGCAATGGGAACGACCAGCCGCCGGCCGTCATCTCGCCGGCGATGATATCGAGCTTACCATCATTATTGACATCGGTCAGCACAAGGCTATGTGGGCAATAGAGACTGTTATCAATCTCATGATATTCCCAGAAGGCATCAGGATGATTGGGGTCTCGTTTGAAAATACCCAAACGGGCATTTTCAATCTCGGCTTCAGAGGCTATGATTTCATTGACACCATCGACATTCATATTACCAAGTTGTAGCTTGGCCATGCCACCCCAGCCGTTGTCATCCCACTTGCCGAACCTGCGAATCTGCCAGGGTTGGTTTGTAGGATCAGCCGGACATTCAGCCCAGAACATACCACATGCCACATCAGGACGACCGTTTCCTGCAATGTCACCCAAAACCATTCCAGATTGATTGGGAGCAGGAAATGTCCCAATATTGTGCTCTTTCCAGGACTTTGTTGGGTCATCCGGTACTTCATACCATGTGAGTTGGTGTCTTGACATAAGTATAACGACGCCTTTTAGGGGGTTGCGTCCTGGTATTTTCATAGTGATCGGTAAGATATCATGCGGCGCTGACCAGTTTCCACCACCGAGATGAGCAATGGGATGCTCAACCCAGCTTTTACTACCAGAGACCTGCTTAAACCAAAGAAGCTCCGGATTGTCGCAGGACGGCTTCCCACAACGTGCAACTACTATCTCCTCGTTACCATCTTCGTCCACATCCATAACACAGCCGCCATTGGAATACTGCAAACCATTCATAGGCGAGATAACTTCCTCCATTTTGTTTGCCCCGACTAACTTCCATTGGAGGATGCGGTCGCCCCAGGCTACGATATTGTCGCCTTTGGTGTCGCACCGTAGAACTGCATGAGCTAAATGCTCCTCGCCCAATTGAGAGAGGAGTATATGTTGGACGTTAAACTGTGCTGATCTGCTTTTCATATACATTTCTCCTTCAGATTGTTCAGCTATTGCGGTGAATTGTAAACCAAGCAGGATTGTTATAATCAGAGTCAGGAAAATGATCTTCACGTCTTGCCTCCCTCAATATAATCAAGATACCAATAAAACCGCGTAAAAAGGCGAATCGCTTTGACATTGTAAGTTTCCTCCTCTGTTACCGTATTGAGTATTTATTGCTCAAATACTGTTCTATCTGCTTCCGATCGGATTCCGTAAGTGTCCGGGCATACACTAACACTTCAGCAATCTTACCCGGGAAATAAGTGTTATCATCGTATCCTCTACCCAGGTTGCCCACATCCCTCTGGTTGGCAATTGTCTTCTGGCCTTGTGGCTTTTTATTTGTCAGCACCAATTGACCATTGACGTATAGGTAATCCGTCTCCCCTTCCATCATGGCTGTGGCGATAGTGAATTCATCACCTATGGGAGTTTTATAATCATATTTAACCGGGAGCGTTTGCGTTTGCCCAGTACCAAAACGAAACCAGACAGTGCTTTGAAGGGGAGTTAGATGCGCTGTACCCCAGCTTGCCGTTTCATTCCAGAATATGGCGGCATTCTGGCAATATGGAAAAGCTAAGGTTATATCGTTTGTAGCCGCGCTTACAAGGATAATAGTCGCGCCAGTCAAGCCGTTTATGGGCAATGTAAAGGTCATAAAATCATCCACACCATCAAAAACCACTGCCGGCATACCATTTACCGAGTCCTTCTCCAGAATTGGCTGGCTTTTTGCTGTTGCCTGCTCTGCATTTGCCTTGTTGCCGGATTGATCCTCCCATCCTGATACATCATTACCCTTAATTCCGACGTCAGCTTTTAACCAGAGCTTAAGACTATCAGTTGGTATGCTTGTTCCAACGGTGGAAAAAGCTATTTCTACTTTAACTCCTTCATTTTCGGCATTATCAAAGTAGCCGCTGATGGCGAGGGTGTATTCAGCCCCTCCAAGAAGCTTGGTCTTAGGACCACCCTTTAAGACCACCTGAGTGCCATCTTCGCTCCAGTTAGGTGTCCAGGCTATCTGGTTTCCGCTTTTATCCAACAAAACCAGCGCGTTCTGGCTTTTATTAATGTCAATCTTCTCGCTGAATTTAATAGTGATACCATCGCTATTCAGCTTATCAACGTCAACATCACTAGCACCGTTTGTTATACTAATGCTTTCTACCTTTGGCGGAGCGATATCAGCTGCCTGAATAGTTAGCGTTAAATCCATAGAACCGGTGTTGCCATTTGCGTCAGTCCATTGGATACCCAGGGTCTGACCTCCAGTTGAAAGACCCTGAGCTTTCCAGACAGCCTTAGTGCCGTCAACTGTAGCAGGGGTTCCATTGACCTTAACATCAGTAACACTCTTGTCAAAGGTGATAGTCAAACTACCATTAGAAGACATCAAACCACTACTGGCTGGTTCGGTTTTAAGAACCTTGGCCGGTTCCTCCTTTTCCTCCTCTCCACCGCAACCGATCATGTTAATGAGCAACATCAGAGCGCAAATAATAGAGATGATTAAAAACAAGATATTACGCATAAAAGTCCTCCTTGTGAATAATAAGATACCAAGCAGGCGTTTCCGTAGCAAACGGACAAAAAGGTACGCTGTGCGTATAAATATTATTATACGATGAGTTTAGGTAAAAATAAGCACATAATTTCATTTTAATAGGGTCTTTTCTTCAGAAAAACTCATTGTATAACATCTCAAAATTTCAAAAAGCGTGTTTGTCAATATAAATTAGACCCAAAATGGGTTAAATCCAATGGAATCTCATCGTATAATTTTACTTATACGATGAGCGTCATTTTCTGTCCACTTACTACGGAAAGGCGTACACGGATGATTTAATTTTCATCTTTCATGATAAGCCATCCCTGTTATTTAATCCCAATAACATAATAAACAGTAATCGGGATCACAGATCTATAGTAATATACATGGACTTTCCCACTATTATGGCTAGTGTGCCCCATAAAGTAGTAATCACGCACTCCCCCAGAACCAATCCGAGGAAAAATGGGATTGCTTGGCGATAAGTTCTTAGTTTGCCATATTTAAGGATCAGCCACTTTATAATGAAGCTGACAAATATAGAGAACCAGAAGACGTTCATGGTATAGGTGCTTGATACAGCATATCCGGCAGCGTGAAATGGTGACCAGAAAAACCTGGTTCTCATGAACATAAGGATGAATGAGATAAGCGCTCCTGTCGTCACGGCGGCTACAGCCGGGAAGTTCGCTGCCATAGGCTCTGTCAGCCATTTCTCCAGACGGCCGAAGGCTTCATGGCCAACGAAGTCTGTGAATACTCCGTATTTATATGCCGCATGTAGATATGCCCAGATGGCTGCAGGTATGCCAATGAGAATGGCCAGTATCATAGCAATAGCGAATTTCCTGTTATCTATGCCGGCTCTTTCGGCCATCTTCAAACCCTCAAGCTGATGAGGCATGTTAAGCCAGTCATAAGCCCGATTGAAGAAGTATAAGTATGAGAGGATAGTCAAATTGCTGGGGCCGAGACGCTGAGTGCCGAAAGCCGCATATATAATCTGATCCGGACCGCCGAAGTGCTGGTCATGCACAGGAGAGCCTAACTCGGCCCGCATCCGGGTGATGCCAGTAGCTAGGGCATAGAAAAGCCCGAAGAATAACAAGATCACCCAGATGGACATGCCAGCCTTGTAGCAGAAGGTTATTATGAAGATCATGCTCAGGACTATGCAGAAAAATGCCGTTTGATATTTGAAAGGCTCTTTTGAGTCGTCAAGTTCCGACTTGGCGCCCATCACCTTCCGCGCGACCTGTATCAGGTACTTCCGGCTGAACCAGAATGCAGTTATACCCAAGCCAATGTATGCGCCAAAAGACTGCTCTGTAGAGTAAGGGAATCCATGCCGAAATCCCAGCAGACTCCCAATCACCACCTGAAACTTCCAGAACAGGTAGAAGAACCAACAAGAGAAGGACAAATCCAGGGGTATGAAAAAGGCCAGCCCTACAGCAAATGGATATATGCCCACAGGCAACCAGTTTATGGCGTTCCAAGGGCGCGCTGTGAAGTAGGGGGAAATGTCATACGCTCTGACACCGGCTATCTGGGGTATTTTGGGATAGAGGTAGTTCAGGCCGTTGATGATGTCAATGAGGGCAACGATCCCAAATCCAAGCCACATCAGTTTATTTCTGAAGAAACTTTGTGTTTCGTCTGTCATGGCTAGGGGCAACTGGATAAGTGGATAGCTCAGTTTCTCATTTTCAGTCCACTGCTTCCGCACGATGAAATTGATGCAAAGCATGATGAAGAGAAGGGCAAATAGAAAGGCTGACCATAAAAGCAATGGCTTGAGCCAGATCCTGACGTATTGAGGTGTGTAAAAGGTTGAGTTTCCTCTGAAGAAGTCCCTCAGAACAGCTTTATCTCCTACAACGAGCCCGTCAGGTATATATCTGCCAAACAAAGCCTCCCAGTCGTTCTCAAGGGAGGCATACCACGCTACGTGTCCTATCATGGGCAAGAGCATTTGCACACACATGTGCCCAGAGATGGACGCGGTCAAGCAGACCATGACATAGATGGTTAGCAATTCAGCGCGAGAAAACGCTAATTTTGGCGCAAAGCTCTTTACGAAGAGACTTAGTAAGGTCAAGGAGAATAGGGTAAAGACGGCATTATATAGCAGCGAGACCATAGCAGGATGGGCAATATCCCATCGTAGCCCCATCATAGTCCAGTAGGCGTTCACAAATACCAAGATGAACCCCACCATGATGGCTTTAAGCGTAGGCCCTGGCGTTTTTTGTTGCATCTTTAGTCCTTGCTCCATAAATTATTTCTGGAGCGATCATTAGGTATCTTTCAAAACCGCTTGATCTTTCCCCATATAGAAACCAGCTTGCCATCTGCTTGGACTGCGGCCACTTCTCTGAGATAGTAGTCCAGGATGTATTCGCTGATAACAGCGCCCCAGGATACATCAGGTTCAGGGATATCACCCACATAAGCTTGCACGAAAACTCCCAATCGAGCACCCGTTTTGGTATTCACAATGACGCCGTCAACCCGCAAATCCTCCTCTGTATTTTCTGTTACCGCAAGCTCTAGTTCCCAGGACGTTCCATCATAATCCTCCACATGGATCGGATAAGAGGTACCGTATTCCACAATGCTAGGAGTGTATTTCTTGCCGTTTGCTGTTGGTGTCATGACCACCACGCCTTCTCTCCAGCCCTCTCTCCCTTGCCACATATAAGCTTCAGGCACATCAATTATATTCGGTAAAGCAGCGTCTTCATTAGCCTCGTTAGGTCCTTCTATTGTGTAAAATGTGTATTCACCGGTATTTATGATGGTGTTCCCGGCATCCAAAAACTCCTCCACAAGGGAGCCATCAGGTTCAGCATTTCCAGCGGCGTAAATGGTGCTTGGTAGTATGCCTGTCAGTATAAGTATTTGGTTCTCGCTGTTGGTATGATTTTTCACCCAATCTGCCAGATCGTCCAGCTCGTTAGCACCAAATAACTGAAGATTTACTGCTCCCTGGATTGCATCCTTTAACACGGCTATTTCCTTGTCGGCAGTGGCTTTTGGCCAGGGATGGGCAACTGTGCAGATCGCAACATCAACGCCGACTGCAACATCAATACTCACCAAAAGAGTTAATATGACAAGAGTAGATAACCATATTTTGCTAGCCACATTTCCCAATGCTTTCTTTAGCATAGACATCTTCCGTTTTCCTCCCTCTATTAAAGCACAACTTTGATCTTGCCCCAGGCAACGGCAAGCTTGCTTGCTGGCTTTACAGCCTTTGGATCTGTCCCAGGTTCGTAGACGACTATGTTATCCCAATAAAGTGAACCCTCAGCACCAAACAGACCGATAGGTCCATCAGCATAAGTATCATCTATAGCGGAGACTATGGGATTAAGCTCATCGAACGGCGTATTATCATCCCGTTCCTTGCCTTTCACAATGTGTTCGTCCCCAATGTCGGAGATCTGCATCCGATACCAAGTATAAGTTTTGGAACTCCAGGGCTTGTTATCAAGCTCATTCCAGTCGCCATTCCAGTTGTATATGATGAAATTTGCCCCTCCTAGCCTTCGGCTGGAATGATAGTAATGCTGGGCGTCTTGATACCTATGTGCTGTACCAACGTATACATCCATCTCCCACATCCAGTCAAACTCCCAGACATAGTCTGTCCAGAAGTCCTGTTTCTCCCACCCAATGGGAGTAGGAACACCTAAGCCATCTGCTTCGCCTGTTTCTGCCAGAACCTTGTTGTTGGGATTCTGGGGATCTTCGACGACTTCAAGGGTGAAGCCGCCAACCATATTCCATAGTGATGGTTCATCGCCAATATCATCTGCCTCAAAGTCATCCTCAAAGTAAACTTCCCCTGCGGCGGATAGTGAAAAAGCTGTGATAAAAGACAATATCAGGATAAACACGCCTGCTTTCTTTGGTATTAACATTCTACTACCCCCTTTTCATGAGTTTAGTAACCTTAACATCAATCCTATGCCTTATGAATAGAATATTAGGCTACTAGACAAAAGTCAAGTTTTTTTTCAGACGATCAATAACTAAGTCCAGACTCCTGATACCAAGCGAGTTCCAGTTTGCTAAGAATCAAAAAAAGATGGTGCACCGCCCGATAGTCCGTCGCCTGAAATCTGATCCCCGATGGTTCATTGGCTTCAATGGTTGGGATCCACAGCCACCAGGGGATCATGTTTGGGCTGATCATATCGATCTCCACCGTAACGGGGGTGGCCAACTCCACAGGTTTGAACTCTCCCAATCGCTCAATCGCCTGCTTCGCGGCGTCATGAATCCGTTGCAGGACTTTAGACGGATGCTCGCATTTGGCGGCAATCCACGAAATGCTCTCTTTCGTCGGTGCAACCTCCACATTGCCAAGAAGCGTTCTTGCTTCCGAGCATGTGGCGGTATCTCCTGAGACGAGGGCTGTAGGCACACCCAGCGCAGCCGCATAATAAACCGTCATTCCGAGTTCAGCAATAGATTTACCGTTTACCCGATAGTCGTAGATTGCCAGAGACCATGTATGAACAAAGACAACTCGTGGTGTATGCGCTTTTGCGTGCATACTGAGGATAAACATCGCATCAAAGGTTTCGTCGAGTCCTTCCATAGTCTGGTCTGGCTTCCACCACCCCGGATAAGTTCGGCACGGGGGTCGAGGTCTTGTGGAATGATTTGGCTCCAATTCCACGGATAGCCTGTGTTGACGAGGAATTCTGTAGCACCTGCCTTAGTGGCTCCGGCGATGACTGCATTGACCTCAGCCGTAACCGCATGGCTGGTCTCTGGATTATCCTGTGTTCGGGGGTCAATATGGCCCATCGCCCCACTCACTTCATACATGATGTAAATTTTCATCAGTTCACTGCCTCCTAATGTCGCCCCATGTCGTATGACGTAGTAACGCCTAAAATGTAATGCGTATTTGCCGATTGCCAACTCCGACGACAGTATCCGGCGGTGACAAGTAAATATAATAACCAGAACCGTGCTGGCTACGGTCATGGCGATATTCAAAGTCAGTGTATGGAGAATAGCCTCGTTTTTTTGCTATGGTCGGATTAGCCAGAACCATAAGCCGGTCATGCTCCAAATCCACAGTGACAATATTCTCGCGAAAATCACCGATTATGTCAGCACATAGCAGGTTTCTGCCATAATATCCACTTTCCGGTAACCTACCACCTGGCAAATCTTCTATCTCTCCATTTTTATTCAAACGCACAATTCGCTTATCTTCTTTGCGTATGGCAAACACCACTTCAGGTCCTTCGTCCCAGTGAATAGGTACGAAGTTTTTCCTCTGCCAGTCCGTCAGATTCAGCCAATGCGATCCATCCGGCAAAAAAATTGGGAAGTGATCCTGTTCGCTACTTCTGCCATCCTCTGCTGTATGCGGCTGAAGACCTGGCAATTCAGTCGTATGTCTGGCAATCCATCCATAATGGGCATGAAGGAAAGTCTCTTTAAAAATAGTCATCCCATCTTTATCAACAAGATATACACCGGGATTATTACTTTCTACCGCATACCAGATTTGCAAACCTTTGCGACCGGGATCGATCCTTGCTAGCTTAGATATGTCAGTATGGCCAAATGGTTCTGCTTTCCAACGAACACTACCATCGCCGTTATAGCAAACACCTCCACAGATTACTTCCTGTATACCATCTTCGTCTATGTCCCCGATGTCAAGATTGTGTCCAGCAGGACGTTTCTGCTTAACTTGCCAGTCGGTTTTCCCTGTCTTCCCATTTATTGCTGTAAGCAAAACATAGCCATCACTGGCGTATGTCCCGTCCAGAACCACCAGGCTGGCTGGTTTATCAATCCCCTGAAGATGCCCAACAGTCATCAAAATCCTTGGTTTAACTCCGGGCCATGGCGTTTCCCAAACCAGCTTACCTGTTTCGGAATCCACCACAGAAAGAAATTCACCTGAAACACCCTTATCATACCTTTCATCCGGAAACAAACCTTTGAAATTGTGAAAAGCCACTTCAGTTCGACCATCGCAATTCACATCCCAGCATAAAAAAGGAACATGAAGAGTACTGCCATCCCAGCCACCGTTCGCAGGCAGTCTGGTATCAATTTCCCAGAGGGCTTTTCCTTCATGGCTGTATGCAAACATCCAGACAGTGTTATTACGAATGCCTCGCAAAACGTAGCCCATGCGCCGGTTGTTAAGCATATCGCCGGCAACAATATGCTGAATATCTGTAGCAGGAACAGGAAGTGAAAAATCCATAGTACTGATAGTTGCCTCAGCACCAGAATCTACACTAACTGAATCTGATATTTCATTACCGTTGCCCTTAACAGCAACGACCCGATACTCATATACAGCATCAAAAGGTGTCTTGTCCAGGAAGCTAGCGGAGTCCGTAATTGGAGTAGAGGTAAGGTATTTCCAGATGCCGTTCTCCTTACGCTCCACATGAAATGGAGTATCAGGTGTATCCACATCAAGAAGCCGCCAAGAAAGCATGACATCTCTATTGCCGCGGGGTAGAGCTAATAGATACCGATGTATAGTTTTTTCACTCATAAATCATCTCCACAAATAAATTTTAGCTAATGTTGGTTTATCTCTATATATTCACTACTTACCATCAAATTCTTTTCATCTTTTAGATTCAAATAGCTTAATTAACTTGGTTTGCAAGCAGAATTCATAAGCATTTAATACCTATGCTATTTTATCACATCAAGATTCATTGTGCATCATCACTCAGCATTGGCTGACCAGTGGTGTAGAATTTCTGGTAAAATGGGCTTCGTGTTAAATCTGGCATCCAAAAATGATTCAGTTGTTTTGATAGACAAGTCTTTGTCGTTCACATTTAAATCTGTAAGTTTGTCATGAATAGCTTCAATGCGAACCAAACCCGGTTTAGGCTCATACAAGCGATAAGCTGGTTCAGGCATTCGTGTTGCGGTCAATAATGTGCTTAAACATAACCATTGACTCGCATTAACGTCAGGCATTTGAAATATCAGCTTTGGCAAGGGAAAGTCAGCGTAAGGATATGAGCCGCTTTCAAGTATTCTTTTCCAATCGGCAGACCGATCTGCCGTATCTAACTGTTTGACCCAACCAGAGTCGCTGATTATATTCATAAACACACCTTGCTGATCCAGCCTAAAACCATCTTCATGAATGGTAGCTTTACCCAGACAGTTCCATTCAATGTGACCAGCCTCCAATCCGGGTTGAATAATGTGTATTCGGTCAATAACCAGTACAAACTGATCTGCAAGGATAATGAGTGTGCGAAACCAATCCGTTCCGCCATAGTTCAGCAATGCGCCGGTAGCAAAAGCCAGATCGCCAACCTGACCCATCTGAAGTAAAGCATTACAAACTGGAAGCTTACGGATAATCTCACCATTACGCTTTAGAACTAGCATATTATGATCTTCAGGACCCAGCACTCTTGTGTTGAATGATTCATTAACATTAGTCAGACCAGCTAGTCGTCCATAGCCATTTGATACAATCCAATGCCGTCCTAGATGATTCAAGCGCACAATACCATTAAGCTCATTATGGCTATGCGAAATCTCTTGGTTGCCTACCCCCTCAAGCATTATGAAATGATCATCATCTGCCCAACCGGAACGGAATGCAAGCTTATCAAAGGCATATTCCTGCGGGAAACCGGGACAGAACTGGTTGATGAATTTTGGATCAAGCGGTAGCAATTCCCAAACATGCGATGGTGGACTTTCTCCCCCGTAGTTGCGGCGAATCCCTATGGGCAAAGGTAGGTAGTGATGCTGACGCCTGAACGATTCATGGGCATACCAGTTTAACGTTGGATCATCGCTTTGACTTGATACGATAGATATAAGCGTATCGTTGGTTCCAGCCTTCATACTGATACTGGAGTCACCATAGTCAACTGGTCGGAAAAAGTTATCAGTAGTGATAACCTGCCTTATGGCTGTCCTTCGTAAAAAATCTTTATCAAACAAGTCCAACCTATGTCCGGTAAACGCACTGTAAATGGCGGCATGTTCAAAGGCGTATTGCTCATAGTGGTTGGCGTTTTCTCTTTGTTTGAACCTATTCCATATCTCTCCACTGAACACAAGATCAGCCCTTGCACGCCAATCGTCTGTGTATGGGATTCCATATTGGTTGTAATAATCAGATGCAAACAGGAGAGATAATGCGGCAAACGTTTCGTGGTTGTGGCGAGTTGGTTCTTCTGGTTTGATATGCCAGAATTTCAACGTATATTCATATATAGATCGAGTGCATGATAGCAATAGGTTTGCTAGTATCAACCGATCTTCCTCACTAAAGATTGTATGGTGTTCCAGACGTGAGTAATATAAGATTAAATGACCGAGACGAAAATCCAGATCGCTGATATAACTGGCGCCATCAGGTGTTTTCAGGTAGTAATCTGCCAGTCGGAATAACAACTCACGAAACAACCGCAATGCCCGAATATCGCCAGAAAGCTGATAGTATCTGACGCTTCTCACAGCTATATCAACAGGTGCTAGGTTGTATATATTCACATCCTGTCCGCCGCTTTCAAAACCTATACTCAATATGTCCGCTAGAGCCACAGGATCATCTGGTGTTTTATCTATTCCGTCCTGTAATTGCTGGATTGACTTGGGCAAATCTGCGGAGAATTTTTCCCAAGACGGTAGATACTCACGCATATCCCTCCCCGGATAGATATAATGAGTGTGTAGCAAGATTATTTGTCCATCTTTGGAAACGGTATTTTGTAATATATACGCTAGTGCTTCCTGACATTGAGACGGTGAAGCGGTAATCTGTGCAACGTTATGAACAGAACTATCAAGATTTACATGAGTGGTAACAATCCACCCATCATCACCCGGCACAGTAGCATCTACAAAGCAGGATTGATACTTTAAAGCCATATCCATAGCAAACTGGTTCTCGTGAGAGCCGCCGAATAGGACGATATGATGAGATTTTAACAAACTCAGATCGGCTTCTGTATCATCCAACAAAGCCAACTTAACGCCAAACTGCTGAAAAATGGCATCGATAAACTTATGTGCCATCTGTATAAGATCGCTTTCTTCCTTTGGCGCTATAACTATTGCCTTAATTTGTCTATCCTGGGCAAGAATCACGTTGGGTTGAATTGACAATGGTTTTTCAATATCCATTGCAGGAAAAGACCATAATTTCTGTCTATCCATGATTTCTTTTAAACTATCAATCCCTCCGCGCTCTAATGCAGAACGTTGGGAATCGTCTAAATCCACTACCGTGAGTTTGCGTCTAGTCCAGCTTTCTTCTTCCAAGTGTTGACGAAATGAATAACCACGTGATTTAAGGACTTCATATAGTGACACGTTAATCTCCCCCAGGATTATGGATGTATAATCTTCTTTTAATAATGGTTCATCTTTTTCCCTTGCTAATGCTTGATATATATGTATCGAGCGGAATCTCTCACGTGTAAGTAATAATTTATCATCGTATATTTGTATATTGCACGATGCGATCTCTTTGTAATTGGAATACTTCTCCCGCATAACAGACAAAACATCCGCTATATGCTCATCTATAGCCTCTAATATTATGTATCCATCAGATTTAGCATAAGGTAGCAATTTCTTTAATCTTTCAGCATATATATCATATCCACCATACATTCCGAGATATAAAACAAAGTCAAATGAATCCTGTCTGTATGACGTGTCACAGAAAAATTCATCAAAGGACAGCCTGTGAAACTCGAAAAACTCCCGTTCTTTGTATTGCAGACATTCCTCAACATAAGCAGAATTATCAAAAGCCACATAGCGGGATATAAGGTTCTCCGGCAAAAATGGAACAATGGGACATAGACCACAAGCGACATCCAAGATACTACATGATTTCTCACTCAGAGAAACTATATAACCTGCTATGGAAGCATTTCTCGGTGACATTCCAAAAGCCTGTAAATAATCATAACCTCCAGAAGTCCAATCGTATTTCATTTATATATCCTTTGGTATTTCGATAATTATGGGGTGATTGCTCAAAGTCAACACAACCGAACTGACATTACTCAAGCTTTGGATCGGCGATGTCCCGATCGTGGGATCGTATATCGTGACTGATGCAAACGTCGCACCTAGGTTTATCATTACGTTATCCGAGCCGCTTAACCGCTCATCCCATACTACTAACTCGAATTTGCCATCGCTCTTCTGGAGGAGCATATCATGAACGGTTTCCGGTTGGTTTGGGATGGAATAGTTGAGATTCCCCGGCGTCGGAATTGAGCTGTTGTCCGCCAAGATCGTTGTCAAATTGTGGAGATAGGTAGCAGCTAGCCTTAGTGTATAATTAGGTCTATAGAAACCAAACGTTTGATTGCCAACCTCGTCCGTGCGGTCCTTCAGCAGGTAGATGGAGGTGTATTTCCAACCCCGCTTAAACTGGTCTAGGTATACGCTTAAATAAAGCAAAGCCTGAACCTGCTCGGTTATGGGTCCTACAAGCGTAACGCCGGTTTCTGTGGTAACCCTTGGCAGTGTCAAAAGGGCAGACTCAGGATAACCAGAATAATGATGTCGCCAAGTCAAGCCATAGTTCAGATACAGTCCGTCTACCCGGCAGGCTGATGTAGGATCAGCCGCAACCCATGTCTGATTGTCATGCAAACCTGGCCAGCCGGGATGGATCATGTAATTATGACAATTTGCATAGTCGGCATATCTTGTGCCATCCGGCATTAAGTTGCCGGCGCCGTTCGGGATGGTCAGGAATTGCAGTCCGACATCATCAATCTCAGCGCCGCCCTCGGTGAGATTCCAGACGGGATAGCTTTCCAATATGGGGTCGTTCTTGACGGCGTTATATAAATCCCTTTGCAGTTTTGCCATCGGCAGCCATGATAAATCCCTGCCTCCTGTTTGGTCTTGATAGGTGATGCCCCAGTTGTTCGGCTCATTATTCCCTTCCAATGCAATCAGTGCACCTGCCGAAGCCAACTGTCTGGCGCCATCGAGCAGTCTAGGAATGTCCTTTCCACCGCTGAGAAGTCCATGGCTAAAGCAAACGCCTGTTTGATTATGCAGTTCAATTAAGTCCGCAATGGACACATTAGATTCATAGCCCGACCGGAACCAACGAAGCCCGAGGTATCTTGCACACTTAATCGTATTTGCCAACGTTTCTCCACGTCGGGAAACAGCGGAACATGCGCCGATGCTGTTGAGAAAATCATTGGCACTGACAGCAGTTGTTTGTGCCAATGCTAAATGTGTTTCACCTGCAATAATTGCAAATGGAGCTAACAAAAAGATGCTGAACATGCTCATGCAAGTCCTCCTTGACTTATATCATCATCAAACCTTGATAATAGGTCGTCCAGACCCCCTTTAATGAAATACATTCTAAGCTTGCTACTTCGTTTTTGATCAACATAGTAACTACTATCAGGATGCAAGCAGGTAAAACACATATTACAAGCTACTGTAAATCGTCCATCATTATCTGCTCTTGCGCATCCGATCACCCATTTGTCATCCTGTGAAAATACAGCCAGCATAGCTCGTTTAAGTCCTTCTAATTCCGTTCCAACAGAACCAATAATCCAGTGAATACATTCACCCGGTCTTTCAAAGTTACGGATCAACTCAAATTTATCATTTTTTGTTAATGTGTAGGTTCGCAAAGCTTCACAATCATAAAACAACGGATGTGATTGAAGGTTAAAACATGAACTTGATCTGAACCATCCGGGTCTTCCTGTACGGTTTATAACTGTGAAAACCTGATCAACAAAATCCTTGCCCGTTTTAAACTCAGCATGAAGCTCTATATCGGGAAACTGCATCACATAACTGGCATAGTTGTCTGTCGAAATGTTCCATTTAAGATCACGCTTGTCGTACCAATTCAACAGACTTTTGCCTTCCCATGTGACACCTTCCGGTGCAGACAGACCTATCCATTCAGAACCAAAAAACGGCACTAATATGCTAATATAAGATGAATTTCCCGATGCTGACTGTATCTTGATAATACCATCCGTATCAATCTGCCTTATATTCTCTTTTTCGTGGATATTTTTAATAATTTTTGATACCTTAGGATGTGGCAGGTGAGTATCACTAGCACAGCGAAATCCTGTAAAAGCAGAACTCCAACCCTCGTAAGAATAATAACCAAATGCGCTTCGATAACTTATGGGGTCACGATGAAACCAGCTTGCTCCCTGTAACATTCGGAACTGCACACCATGATGCGGCATCACATTAGATGTCCATTCTGAAACCTGTCCAGCAAAATCCTCAATACCCGATACACTTCGACCGTTTTTACCAGTACCTATAGGTTTTGTTTCAGGAAATGTCCATGAGGTTTGGATATTTTTAGAAAGTATCAAATTATTTCGCCAGTCATCACCCCATGGGAACACCTTTTCTTGCGGATGTCCGATAGCTACTTCCCATTCTTCTGCTGTTGGCAATCGTTTACCAACCCATTTAGCATAAGCCTTAGCATCTTTGCCAGAAACACCAACAACTGGATGATCAGCATATTCTAAAGTAAGATTTTCTCCCCACCATGCTGGTTTTTGATGCCCGGTAGCATCAGTGAAAGCAAGATATTGCGCATTTGTTACTGGATAACGATCAAGCCAGAATGCTTTCAATTCAGCATCTTGCGATGGCAAATCATCATTAAGCCATGTGGGATGGCATCCATACTTTTGTGCTAGTTGGATGCGCTGTTCGTCTGTTGTCCCAACATGATATTTCCCTGAAGATATTAAGATCATTATTATCCTCACTTTCCATATTAAGACAAGCAAAAATAGGCTTCTTATCAGCAAATTCCATTGAGTTTTTTCATTTCAGGAAATCCGGGATATACTTATCGGCTTTACTATTACTTTGCTGTTTTTTCATACTTTCTTGTTTCTTTCTTAATTCCTCTTCACGAAGTGCAACATGGATTCGTAGTAGCAGACGGACATAAAACAACGTTTCTGAATTTTGGCAGTGAAATTAAGGTTAAAACGTTGTGGATCGATATTGTTGAGTCGCTTGTCATTTTAGGATGCCGCCTCAACGCTAGAATATGACTGTTCTTGAATTTGTAGCCACTGTAATTATCATGAAAAAAGATTATACGACACGTTTCAGAGATGATAATTATCGATTCTATTGCAGTTTTTGGGTCTATAAAGTGATATAATGTCGCCTAACATTAATTATGCGACATTGTTGTGAAGCCAATCAGAATAAGGCTTCAGATTGAAAACGTTGTTTTATGTCCATTTGCTACCAGGAATCCTTTTCACAAGGCCGGACCACAGCTCGTTTTATCAGAGAGAAAAAAATGGATGATATGGTAATGGTCGGTGATGCTTCTTCTGAAGCAAGCACCGTAGTTGGGTATTCAGGGAAAAAGGAATGCTACTATCCAGAGGGACACAGGTTTGGTTCTTTTGTTAA
>Ga0315274_10006753_pt1 | contig 16700 bp, 16 predicted proteins | sample YL17G02_20_MG_FD_203700 | JGI IMG/M metagenome (GOLD analysis project Ga0315274, IMG submission 203700) | Sediment microbial communities from Yellowstone Lake, YNP, Wyoming, USA - YL17G02_20 | ecosystem: Environmental > Aquatic > Freshwater > Lake > Sediment | place: USA: Wyoming | collected...
TGACTCAGGTAGCTTATACATCTGCCGAGACGGCTGGTGCTATCATGACTCAGGTAGCTTATACATCTGCCGAGACGGCTGGTGCTATCATGACTCAGGTAGCTTATACATCTGCCGAGACGGCTGGTGCTATCATGACTCAGGTAGCTTATACATCTGCCGAGACGGCTGGCGCTATCATGACTCAGATAGCTTATACATCTGCCGAGACATGTGCTGGCGTTATGGACCAGATAGCCCCAGTGACTCTGAATACGATAATACCGGCTATGTCTGCGGAAACCCTAGTGGCGACTCTCCCTGAAGTGTCTCTTACAACGCTATATTCACTTGATGTAGGGGTACTCATTGAAGCGATAGGCAATTTGGTTAATGTTGAGTACATGGCAGATGAGACACCACCCACGCCTGAGACAGGAGCAACGGCACCCATTACCCTCTACGTCACTCCTGATGGCACCAGATACCTAGTAGTGGAGACACCTGCTGGATGGTTTTACGGAGTAGCCACACCACCACCACTTCAGAATGTCATGATAAAGACGAAGGAAGCCGCAAAGAATGTTGAGACTATGGTTGAAGTATCCACTCAACAGCCATCGGAAATAACTACGCCACTTCCAGCGGGTCAGATTGTCAGAGCTTACGTTACCATAGGTATCAAGAACCTAGCTGCTGAAAATATAGAGCTTGCATACATGACCTTCAAGCTTGAAAAGGAATGGCTTGAGAAGAACGCTATACATAAATGGGGAGTGGCACTGCATCGGTATGACTCAGAAACCAGTCAGTGGGTTGAGATGCCTACCAAGAGAATAGCTGAAGCTGATTTTGCAGAGTACGGAATAACAGATAGTGATGCTAACCTGTACTATTACTACAGCGCTGTTCTCACACAATTCTCGACCTTTGCTATCTCCGGTAACCCGAACTTGTCACCGCCAAGCTTGAAGTCTGCCAACCTTACTATCAGCCCAGCTGAAGCCGAGGTCGGACAAGCTGTTACCATCAGCGCCGACATCACCAACACCTCGGACGCAGCTGGTAAATTCCCGGTCACTCTGTGGCTCAACAAGATGGCTGTAGCTGGTGCTGAAGTATCACTACAAGCTGGCGAGACAACGACTCTGTCATTCATAATAACACTGGATGCTACAGGTACTTACGATGTCAGGTTCATTCAAAGCCTGGGCAGCCTCACTGTAACCGAGGCTGGAGTCACGCCTACGCCTACTACCCCTACGCCGACGACGCCTACGCCTACTACCCCAACACCGACAACACCTACGCCGACGACGCCTACGCCGACCACCCCAACACCGACACCGACGCCGGTGAACTGGGCGCTCATTGGTGGCATCATCGCTGCGGTTGTGGTGATTGTAGTAGTTACAGTGATTCTCAGGCGACGGAGAGCAGCATGATAGAGCACATACTATCTTGAAAAGCAGGAGTACGCGAAGAAGAGAGGTTAAAGATTTATAAAGATTTAGTTAAAAAATTCTAAAAAACCTCTTGACAAGAGAGTGTGAGTCTGTTAGGATTATACCAATAAACTGAGCGTAGAAGCATGATTACAACTGTAACAACAGTAACTACTGTAACAGCGATGGGTTTCCCGGTAGCTCTGGGAATAGCTGCAGCGGTATGCCTAGCAGTATTTCTAGCTACGAAGGAACTCGCGGGTTCTATACGCTCTGGACCATCTTTGAGAGTAGCTAAATTTGTAAACATTGGCATCGTGCCGATGGCAATAGCGTTTGCCGTTATCGCAGCAGCAAAAATTGTGGAGACACTAGCCTAGAAGAAAAGGGGCATTATCAAATATAGTATTGTATTAGTTATGCCGTGAGACAGGGTCACACCAATAAGTGACCCTGTCTTTTTTACTCCCCAGCCAAAGAATAGAGCCACAGCAAAGACGAAGATAACGTCAACCCAGGACAGAAAGCCCATATGCAATATAGCAAAGATGAAGCCGATATAGACTATCCCCCACCTTCCAAACGCATCCACCGCAGCTCTCTGAAGCACTCCACGGAATATCAATTCTTCCCCAAATCCGACGAAAAGAAGAAAAATTAATGCTGGCAGCCATATTTCCTGCGCTGAAAGCTGAGTCGCCATAGCTTGAGGCTTCAGAATAAAATACTCTGCTACCCCAAAACCAAATCCAGTTGAGGCTACAGCCAGTTGAACCGGCGAGAACCTAAAATTCAGCCCTACATCACTTACTTTGTAGCCAAGGACGCGAACCGCTACTATCGCTGCCGCTATCAGCGGCGTATAGATAAGTAAAAATAACCACTCCTGAGGAAGACCTGTCAATGGGATACTCAGGCTTACTATTCTCACGAGAGGAACCAAAACCAAAGACAAAACTAACTGTCGCTGATTATTAGGAAGAGCTCTAGAGTAAGCTGAGTGCACTATTGCCGCTACCAGTATACCAATGTATAACGCCATTCCCGCCAAGGGCTGAACGAAAATAGTGACCGCCTCAGCGCCGACGATAGCCAGCAGATAAATTATGGCTATTTTCATTCTCAGCTACATTCTCAACCTAGAACGAGTGTGAAGAATCCTGAGCAACTTATCGTGGTAAATTATGCCAAAGACTTTTCAATACGAAACACATTATCCATGTACTGCTGTCAGATTGTGCTACGGCTGCAAGTTATTTCGACCGGCTTAGAATCTCTTTAGCAACTTCAGCCGCCTTCTTCCCAGAGATGAGCATTCCCCCAAAGATAGCCCCCATGCGGGGCGAACCGTAAACAGCATTAGCCGCCATACCGGCAACTATTAAACCAGGGTAAACCTCTTTGGTGTTATCTATTATTTCTTTTTCGCCTTTCTCCGCCCACATCGATTTCTCCCCCACTACCCCACCTGTCTTAGTTCTTAACTTGGCCCCAATCTTGTTCGCTACTATCCGACAGACCTCGCTGCTATGCCCTGTAGCATCTATCACGAGCTTCGACCTTATAGCCAAAGGGTCAACATGCAATCCTGCCAACGAAACAGCACTCCAGTTCAATACCAAGCCAGTTATCCTGTCATTTTCTCTTATCATCACATCCTCAACGCTTATCAGATTGAAAATCTTCACCCCTGATTTTATTGCTAAGGAACAAATAGTCGAAACGGTTTCCAGTGAATCAGCAACATAGTAGCCCTTTTTATACTCTCTGCTTTGCACACCAAACTCATCTAAAAGCCTCTTCCCTTCTTCCTGCACAACGATATGATTAAACATCATTCCACCACCCGGCATACCGCCACCAACGCGCAGTTGTTTCTCAAATATAACCGTTTTAAAGCCGGCTTTTGCCAGATAATAACCTGCGGTCATGCCTGAAGGTCCTGCCCCCGCTATAGCCACATCCACTTCCATAGCTTCCATGAGGTCCTTCATGTAGGTTTCTGTGATTGCCTTGGATATAGTTATTTCGTCAATTACCATGTTTCCTCCGGTTGTATCATTAAAGTTAGCACTTTATTGCCGAGATGCCGAAATATTTTTCCACCAGCGCCATGGCACAGAACTCCCCGCACATGCTGCAAGCCGTTCCAGCCGAGACATGTTTTTTGTGAATGCGACGAGAACGTGCGGGGTCTAAGGATAGTTTCGCTTGCTCTTCCCAGTCAAGCTTCTTCCTGGCTACAGACATTCTCAAATCCCAGTCGCTGGCACCTTTTACGCCTTTAACAATATCAGCAGCATGAGCAGCAATACGCGAGGCTATAACCCCTTGCTTCACGTCCTCCGGGTCAGGCAAGGAAAGATGCTCGGCTGGCGTTACATAGCAGAGGAAATCGGCACCGGCGGCGGCAGCAATTGCCCCACCTATTGCCCCAGTAATATGGTCGTAGCCGGCAGCAACATCAGTAACAAGCGGCCCGAGCACATAGAAAGGAGCGCCTCTGCAGATGGATTTCTCCAAGCGGACATTGGTCTCAATTTGATTCAGGGGCATATGCCCTGGTCCTTCAACCATTACCTGAACTCCAGCCTCCCAAGCACGCTGTACCAGTTCACCTGCAATAAGCAACTCTTCTATTTGAGCCCGGTCAGTTGCGTCTGCCAGACAGCCGGGGCGCATCCCATCGCCGAGGCTCAGGGTTACATCAAAATCCTTTGCTAGCTCCAGCAAGCGGTCGTACTGCTCATAAAGAGGGTTTTCGCGCTCATTAAAGACCATCCAGCCTATAAGAAAGGCTCCACCTCGGGATACTACATCAGCTACCCTGCCCTGCTCCTTTAGCCGGGCAAGGGCTGACTGGGTTACTCCACAGTGCACTGTTATAAAGTCAACACCATCCCGAACATGCTCCTCAATAGCAGCAAAAAGTTCATCGGCGGTCATCTTCACTATGGCGCCGTGTTTTTGCACTGCCTGAATTCCCGCCTGGTAAATAGGTACAGTGCCTATTGGTAATGAGCTAGCAGTAATAATCTCCCGCCGAATTTCTGAGATGTCACCACCAGTGCTTAAATCCATAACAGCATCTGCCCCAGACTCAATGGCTATCTTCAGCTTGTCCAGCTCAGTATCAATCGTTCCAAAATCGGAAGAAGTGCCAATGTTAGCGTTGACTTTAGTCCTGAGGCCCTGTCCAATACCGCAGGGAGCAAGGTTTGTGTGTTTTATGTTTGCAGGAATTACGATTGTCCCCTCAGCGACACCCTGCCGGATAATGTCAGCATCCACCCCCTCGCTCTGAGCCACCGAACTCATCTGGGGTGAAATAATGCCTTTTCGTGCCAGTTCCAGTTGAGTCATGTTTGCCTCCATAAAAAATAAACCAAGGGTTTCAGCGGTTATACCAGACCCTTGGTCTAATTGACTACCGCTTCCCTCCGCTCGAATTATCGAGAGCAGGTTCCGAGGGTTGGCTGCAAAATGCCTCTCAGCCTTTGAGCACCCCTAGCGGTCAAACCTACTTTATGTTGTTTGAACTCAATATAACACAGGCGTGCCTAAAATGCAATAAGCTAAATCGGGGGTAACATTAAAAATAGCTTTTTTCAGAAACAAATCGAGCGTGATTAGCTTCAAATATTTGTTTTTAACGTTATGTAAAGTTGTTATGTCAAGTAGAGGGGAGTCCATTGAATTTATATTTTTAAACTGAAGATGTCGATACCCACGGGCTATGTCCGTGGCACTTTAGGACTCAAGCTCCCCCTGTCACCCTGAGCGAAGCGAAGGGTCTCAGATTCTGAGTCCTTCAGAGGAAGGACTCAGAATGACGAGATGTCGGCGAGACCTAGAGACCAATATTGCTATCTTCCCTTATTCGTAGATGCTATAATCACTGAAATAAAGACATTGCTATGAAATAGCCTTTTCCCATACCGACGAAAGTCGGTATCCAGAATTCAGTCCACCACCTCCCCTGGATTCCGTTTCCCGTATCAGGTACGGGACAGGTTTCAACGGAATGGATTATATTTTTCTGGATTCCGAATCAGGTTCGGAATGGTAAAATGGCTTTATTTTCATACTTCGTGGTTCTTTACAAGACATGTATGATTTCGAGGAATGGGTATGGATAAGCTAATTTCCGGAGCTTTAAAATTGGGGTTGAGGCTCAGCCCGAAGCAGATTGAGCAGTTTCAAACCTATTATCAGGAGCTGGTGGAGTGGAACAGGCGGATAAACCTCACCTCCATAACCGACTATGAAGAGGTGCAGATAAAGCATTTCCTCGATGCGCTTACGATTACACTGGCTTCGCATCCAGAAAAACTGAGCAAAAGCCTGCGCCTTATCGATGTCGGCAGCGGGGCTGGAATACCGGGGATACCTTTAAAGATTATGTTCCCTGATATAAAGCTGGTGCTGCTCGACTCGGTGGCGAAGAAGGCTGCTTTCCTGCGCCACCTCAAACAAAAACTCGGGCTGGAGGATATGGAAATAGCAGTCGGGAGGGCAGAAGAAGTTGCCCATAAGGCCGAATACCGGGAGAAATTCGATATAGTGGTTTCACGGGCTGTTGCCGAACTGCCAACCCTTGTTGAATTAACTCTGCCTTTTTGCACCATCGGCGGAAGCTTTATTGCGCAGAAAAAGGGGGATATTGAAGCTGAAATTAGCCGAGCAACTAAAGCGATTAGCCTTTTGGGCGGAAGGCTGAGAGAGGTAAAGCGAATCGAGCTTGAAGAATTCCCCGATGAGCGCTACCTGGTAATAATTGATAAGGTCTCAGCGACTCCGCAACAATACCCCCGCCGCAACGGTATACCGGCAAAGAGACCGATTCTCTGAGGCGAGTATTTCATGGTAATCGCTCCCATTAGTGGGTATATGCTCACTATAGGGGTGATTACGAAAATACAAGTTCACGATAATCAAGGCAGAGAAGTCTCTCGAAAGAGCCACTAAGTTAAGGTCTTGCTCAATCTTGGTTGTTTCATAAGATGACACCAAATTTGATTAGTGGGGTGTTTTCATATTCCACTAAGGTAGAAAGCAAGATGACGGCTTGACTTACAATATCAGGGTTTAAGTTTACTGAGTAACGTATTTTATATTTCTCTATTAAGCTCATTTTGAATAAATCTGCTTTAAGAATACTCGCTATGGGTTTATTTCTGACCTTTCTACTCGCAAATTTAACGCAATACTTAACAAACCTATAGAATCTTTCTCTATCAAGGGTATGATCTAGCAAGGTTGGGCTATTTATCCACTTATCAAATTGAGCCTGGATTTGTGTATCTAACATATAATTTACTATTTTAGTATTCATCTATCTTCTAACCCTCATCATCTTTTCCCCCTAAGCCATTTTTTAAGGGGATTATACGCCTTCTTATGCCATAAACCAAGATTGAGTGGAACCTAAGTTAATCTTCTGTTGATAAACAAAATCAACCATAGTAGAATACATAATGACTAAACTTGAGTGAGGCAAGGAGGTGGATATGGAAAGAGGAACTTGGAAAGTTAAGACCGGGCTGGCGCAAATGCTTAAGGGCGGGGTGATTATGGATGTGGTCAACGCGGAGCACGCTAAGATTGCCGAGGCGGCGGGCGCCTGCGCCGTGATGGCGCTGGAGAGAGTGCCGGCTGATATTCGTGCAGCGGGCGGAGTAGCCCGCATGGCTGACCCAACTGTTATCGAGGCTATTATGAAAGCAGTAACAATACCGGTGATGGCAAAGTGCCGCATCGGGCATTTTGTGGAAGCACAAGTCCTGGAAGCGCTTGGTGTAGACTTCATAGATGAGTCTGAGGTACTGACCCCAGCTGATGAAAGTCACCATATCTGGAAACACGATTTTAAGGTTCCCTTTGTCTGCGGCTGCCGCGACCTGGGTGAGGCGTTGCGACGCATCGGCGAGGGGGCAGCAATGATAAGAACCAAGGGCGAAGCCGGCACCGGCAATATCGTCGAAGCAGTAAGGCATATGCGAGCCGTGACAGACGGCATTCGCCTGCTGGCGAATACGACTCAGGATGAGCTGATGGCAAAAGCAAAAGAACTTGGGGCACCCTTCGAGCTGATAGAGGAAGTACATAAAACAGGGAAATTGCCTGTGGTTAATTTTGCAGCGGGCGGGGTGGCAACTCCAGCCGATGCCGCTCTGATGATGCAACTGGGTGCCGACGGCGTCTTCGTTGGCTCTGGGATATTCAAATCAAGCAATCCCGAAGCCAGAGCCAAGGCTATTGTGAAAGCTACAACCCATTTCCGCGACCCGAAGATTATCGCCGAGGTATCAAAGAACCTCGGAGAAGCCATGATGGGGTTGGATATAAAAGAAATCCCCAAAGAACAACTTCTGGCACCAAGAGGATGGTAATCAAAACCCCCAATTTTTGAGCAGGTAAGGAGATTTGATTGAAAAAGCTGGAGGGCAAAGTCGCACTTGTTACCGGTGGCAGCAGGGGTATAGGAAAGGCTATTGTTTTTGCGCTGGCGGAAGAAGGGGCTAATGTCGGCGTAATCTACGTTAAAAATAAAGAGCAAGCGGAGAAGGTCTGCGAAACCATCCGTAAGAAAAACGGGGTTAAAGCCATTGCATTGAAGGCAAATATTACCGTGCCCGATGATGTTAAGAAAATGGCAGATGCAATGCTGAAGGAATTCGGCAAGATAGATATCCTCGTCAACAACGCCGGCATAGTTGCTCAAAAAAGGTTTTTAGATACCACCTTTGAAGAATGGCAGAATATGCTTGCCACACACTTAAACGGCGCTTTTCTATGCACTAAAGCAGTACTGCCTTCAATGCTCCAGCGCAGGCAAGGACGGATTATAAATTTCGCTTCGCACCTTGCTCAAAAAGGTGTTGAGGAACTGGTTCCCTACTGCGCTGCCAAGGGAGGGGTTATCTCCTTTACCAAAGCGCTTGCCCGTGAAGTCGTCCGGGACGGCATACTGGTGAACTGCGTAGCCCCGGGACCGGTAAAAACAGAAATGCTTGCCGATGTTTCACAGGAATGGCTTAGAGAGTTGGAAGCTACACTGCCGCTGGGACGCTTCGCCTTACCTGAAGAGATAGCGGCGGCAGTTGTCTTTCTAGCATCACCTGATAGCAATCTTTTCGTGGGACAAACGCTCTGTCCAAATAGCGGCTCGGTTATGCTATAGTAAAGGAGTAGGCTCTGGAGAATTCTGTGCAAAAAGTAATCACGGATGACCTAGATGCACTGCTCAATATCCTGCCGTCTCATATTCAGGAGCCACTACGCAAACAAAAAGACATTAAAGAACTGCTGGAAGTAGTCCTAGACCTGGGTAGACCACCCGAGGCTCGATTTCCCAAACAAGAAGTAATTCTCAATCCAAAAGAAGTCACCGAGCAAGACATTGATTATATAGTCTCCCGCATTGGTAGCTTCGGGGATGACAACCGCGCCGGAATCGAGCGTACCCTGCACCGCATTTCGGCTATTCGAAACCGCAAGGGGCGCATCGTCGGGTTGACCTGCCGCGTAGGCAGAGCTGTCTTCGGCACGATAAAGGTTATTCAAGACCTCATCGAATCGGGCAAAAGCGTTCTGCTGCTGGGACGCCCGGGAGTCGGCAAGACAACGATGCTGCGCGAGGTGGCACGCGTGCTAGCCGATGACATCAATAAAAGGGTCATCATCGTTGACACATCAAATGAAATTGCCGGCGACGGCGATATCCCTCATCCAGCCATCGGGCATGCGCGGCGCATGCAGGTAAAGACCCCCACCATGCAGCACGCCGTAATGATTGAAGCGGTAGAAAACCACATGCCTGAAGTGATAGTTATCGATGAAATCGGCACTGAGCTTGAGGCTCAGGCGGCGCGAACCATTGCTGAGCGCGGTGTGCAACTGGTAGGTACTGCTCACGGCAACACGCTCGAAAACCTGATGATGAACCCTACCCTAGCAGACCTTATCGGAGGCATACAAACGGTAACACTGGGTGATGAAGAGGCAAAGCGGAGAGGCACGCAGAAATCCATACTCGAGCGCAAGGCACCACCCACCTTCGATATCGTGGTTGAAATACAGGACAGAGATAGGGTAGCGATTCATCCCGATGTCGGAGAGGCTGTAGATATTCTTCTGCGAGGCCAAGCGAGTGCCAAAGAGATTCGCTGGCTGGATGAAAATGGAGAGGTCAAGATAGCCAAGGAGGTTCCAGAAACCGGTGAAATACCGCTCAGAAAGAGCAAGCGAGTTGCTAAAAAAAGTGAGGCGCCAAGGCTTTATCTTTTCGGCGTAAACCGAAAGCGCCTGGAGCAGATAGCCAAAGAGAGGCAATTGGAGCTGGATTTTGTAGATAACCCCAGTGATGCCAATTTGTTTGTAACCTCCAAAATCTATTACCGGAGAAAGCCGCAACCAGTGCGGGATGCCGAATCAGCCAATATTCCCATCTATGCTCTCAGGAGCAACTCGGTGCCTCAAATCCGCCAGCTTTTAAAAACTCTCTATCCGCACGATGATACGGACCAACCCCTCAGTTTCGCTCTCAGCGAAGCCGAAGAGGCTGTTGAATCGGTAAAATCCGGACAGGAAGCGGTGGAACTCAGTCCACAAAGTTCCTATATCCGCCGTCTGCAGCATATGATAGCCCAGAGACACGACCTAACCTCACGCAGCTTCGGCAAAGAACCACAGAGACGGGTCAAGATTTATAAGGAAGATACAGAAGTTTAAGGGAAGGGTATTAAATGCTTTATAGCTTCGATGGCAGAGAGCCAAAAATCGGGAATGAAACTTACGTCGGTGAAAATGCAATGGTAATCGGGGATGTGAAGATAGGCAACAACTGCTATATAGGGCATGGGGCGATTTTGCGAGGGGATTACGGCACCATAGAAATCGGCGACGGCACATCAATCGAGGAGGGTGTGATAGTTCATGCGCCCCCCAAAAGGGTATGCTCGATTGGAGAAAGGGTTACCGTCGGGCACGGGGCTGTAATTCACTCGAAGTCGATTGGAAATTCGGCGGTAATCGGAATGGGGTCGGTGTTGAGTATGTTTGCTGAAGTTGGCGAGTGGGCGATTGTGGCTGAGGGCTCAATTGTGAAAATGTGGCAAAAGGTTCCCGATGGTATGGTTGTTGCCGGTAACCCTGCCAAGACAATCAGAGAGGCCTCTCCGGAGGATAAGAAAAACTGGGACTGGGGAAAGCAGCTTTACATCGACCTGGCAAAGAAGTATCTGACTATAGGTATGAAAAGATTGGACTGAGACATAAATATGGCTCTTTTTATCACCTTCGAGGGAGGGGAGGGATGCGGCAAGAGTGTTCAAGCCAGAGCACTATACCGAAAGCTGACCAAGCTGGCTATCCCGGCGCTGCTAACCCATGAGCCCGGAGGCACGCCTATCGGCAGACAGATAAGCCAGTGGTTGAAGTGGGCTAAGTTAGACATATCGCCTCTAGCCGAGCTTTTGCTGTTCAATGCCTCCCGCACTCAACTGCTGAACGAGGTAATCCAGCCTGCCTTAAAAAGCGGAAAGGTCGTTATCTGCGACCGCTTCGCCGACTCCACCACAGCCTATCAGAGCTTCGGTCGGGGGCTGGATTTGAAAACCGTTCAGTCTATAAATAATGCGGCAACTCAAGGATTGAAGCCCGACATCACAATTTTGCTGGATATGCCGGTGGAGGCGGGGCTTGCCCGCAAGAAACAAAAGCAGGACCGCTTCGAGCAGGAAAATCTAGCCTTTCACCAGAAGGTTCGCGAAGGTTATCTTAAGCTGGCAACCAGTGAGCCGAAGCGATGGCTGGTAATAGACGCAGCGCAGAGCAAAGAGAAAATAGCCGAGATTATCTGGAAAAGGGTAAGCCGATTACTGAAAAGCCAAAAAGGCTGAGCCGAAAAACATCGCCGGTGCCGTCTTTTCACGAAGAGGAAAGGTTACTGGCACATGGCTACCGTTATATTGCCGGCATTGATGAGGTCGGCTGTGGCGCTCTGGCTGGTCCGGTGGTAGCTGCTGCCGTTATCATGCCCTATCCTTTAAAAGCCCCATGGCGGGGGCAGATAAAGGACAGCAAGCTGCTAAACCCGGAGCAACGGGCAATTCTGTCTTATAATATCCGCAAAAATGCCATTTCGGTGGGTATCGGCTCGGTGCCGTCTGACTTCATAGATACCCGGGGCTTGACCAAGGCAAGACGGCTGGCGATGAAACAAGCCGTAGAGCAGCTTTCACCGCAGCCTGAATCCCTGCTCATTGATTTTATCCTTTTACCCGATGTGCGCATACCCCAGAAAGGGGTAGTCGATGGCGATAGTCTTTGCTTTTCTATTGCCTGTGCCTCCATAATCGCTAAGGTGGCGCGCGACTCCCTGATGATGGAGCTGGACAAAATTTACCCCGGCTACGGGCTGTCTCAGCACAAAGGGTATGGCACTAGGGAGCACCTTGCCTGCCTGCGCCGATTGGGTCCTTCTCCCATACACCGCCTGTCCTTCCAACCGGTCAGAGATGCGATGCAAAAATGAAGCGCAAAGATACCGGCGCCCTGGGCGAAAAGCTGGCTCAAAATTTCCTCAAGAAACGGGGCTATCATATCATGGAAACCAACTATCGCTGCCCTGAGGGTGAGATAGATATTATTGCCAGGCATAAAGACTATCTGGTGTTTATCGAGGTAAGAACCAAAAAGAGCCTCCAGTTCGGCAGTCCTGAAGAGTCGGTTACGTCTGCGAAGAAAGAAAAATTAAGGGCGATTGCCGAACACTATCTACAAACCCACGATAACCTGCCTCTGCTGTGGCGCATTGATTTTGTCGCTGTGGAGCTAGATCAAAAAGACAAGCCAGTACGAATTGACCTTATTGAAAATGCGATAGGCCAGGACTGAGAGGCAAGCAAGTAGTCTAGCTCGGATAGATTAGAAATTTTATTATGTAAAACAAACTCTACAGAATCCCCTACTTAACATAACTCTAAAAACGAATACTAGCCTCGGTTACGCTTGATTCGTTTCGCAAAAAAAAAATACTTATAATGTCACCCCACAATATGTGTCGCTGAGGTTCACTGTCATTCTGAGCGAAGCGAAGAATCTTGGAGATTCTTCGTCACCTGCCTTTGGCGTGCTCCTCAGAATGACATTACTAAACATATCGCCTTTACCCTTTAATCGGGCTGTGCTAAAATTAACGCCTAGGATTCACAAGATGACCTCATCAGAAGCCATATCAAGACAAGCACTGCGCATTATCGATGCTAACTTAAACCGCATTGGTGAGGGACTTCGTCTCCTCGAAGACGTAGCCCGTTTGATGCTCAATGACACTACCCTGACTCAGCAGCTAAAAACCATGCGCCACGAGATACTCAAGAGTGACTTACCATTGCACCGGCAGCTTCTTCAAGCCCGAAACTCGACAGGTGATGTGGGCATTGATATCGAAGTCAAGGGGGAAGAGAATAAAAGGGAACTGCCGATAACAATCGTAGCCAATTCCAGAAGGGCTCAGGAGTCGCTCAGGGTACTGGAGGAACTGGCTAAGGTTCCGGGAATCACACCTGAATTAGACCCGGAGAAGTTCAAGCGAGCCCGCTTCGACCTCTACACCATCGAGCAGGCGTTACTTTCCAAGGTATTACGGCAGGACAAGATAAAGCGCTTAACCGGACTATATGCCATCATAGATACGCAGTCGCTTAAAAGGCGCAGTCACACTAAAGCGGCGAGCCAGGCAATCCGAGGCAGAGCCAGGATAATTCAGCTTCGGGACAAGCTGAGTAGCAAAAAGGAGCTTTTGCCCATAGCCCGGCAGTTAAGGAACCTATGTGTTGAACATAATGTGCTCTTCATAATAAACGACTACCTGGATTTAGCTCTTGCCACTGAAGCCGATGGATTACACCTGGGACAGGATGACCTGCCGGTTAAGGAAGCCCGTAGGCTGCTGCCGATAGATAAACTTCTGGGCTGCTCAACAACCAGCGTAGAGCAGGCAATTGCCGCCGAAGCCGATGGAGCCGATTATATTGCTGTCGGCTCAATTTACCCGACACCTACCAAGGAGACGGCGACGGTTGTAGGCCTAAAAACATTGCGCCAAATCAGAAAGGCGGTGCACTTGCCTTTAGTCGCTATCGGCGGCATCAATAAAGATAATGCTGGGGAAGTGATGGCTGCAGGAGCCGATTCAGTGGCGGTAATCAGTGCTATACTGAGTGCCAAGAATATAGAAGAGGCAGCCCGACATATTGCTGCCCAAACTGAAGGACAGAAATGAAAAGATTGACCGGTAATTTAGAATCAATCGCCAAGCAAATCCGACGAAACTTCTCAGCCGTGGATAAGGCTAGAGAAAAAGCCTTGCCCTTATGCCGGGAGGTAATACGTCTCTCCAGCGATGCTATTCGGAGCTTGCACCGCAAAGAATATGACAAAGCTGCGGAATTGCTAAAGACAGCCCGCAAACTTCTGGATGAGATTGAGCAGACAATTTCGGGATATGGCGAACTCATCAACCTCGGTTTCGCACGGGATGCAGCGAAGGAGTTTGCCGAGGGAAGCATCACCCTTGCTCTGGTGACCGGCAAACGAATCCCGAAGCCATCCAAGCTGGGTGTTGAAGCCGCCGCTTATTTAAACGGGATGGGCGAGGCGGTGGGCGAGTTAAGGCGCTATTTGTTGGACAGTATGAGGCGGGGAGACCTATCCCGCTGCGAGGAGATATTATCCGATATGGATGATATCTACGGCATTTTAGTTACCATGGATTTTCCTGATGCCATAACCGGTGGGTTGCGACGCACTACAGATGTGACACGAGGCATCCTAGAAAGGACACGGAGTGACTTGACTGTAGCTATACGACAGAAAGAGCTAGAGGAAATGTTGAAGTCGGTAAAAATAAAAAGGGTAAGAAAATAAGAAGGAGGTAGTATGCCGCTAGAGTATTGGCTTTTACCGCTCATATGCGGTGTCATCGGTGTAATCTTCGCTTTGCTAATGGCGAGGGACGTATTGAAGCGTCCCACTGGTACGCCTGAAATGCAAAAGGTTGGCGACATGATTTTTGAGGGAGCCAAGGCTTTCCTCAAAAGACAATATACTACTATCGCCTGGCTTACACTCATTATTGCCGTAGTCATTGCTGCCCTAGTCGGTGCCCTTAATGGTAACAAGGGACTTGAAGGGATAACCCAATGGGGTATCGCCTGGAGGACCGGTTTAGCCTTTATCGTCGGCGCTTTCTTCTCCGGCGTATCCGGCTTTATCGGTATGTACGTTGCCGTTAAGGCTAACGTACGCTGTGCCGCCGCTTCTAAGAACGGCCTGAATGAGGCAGTTAAGGTAGCCTTGCGCGGTGGCGCCGTTCCCGGATTCCTTATTGTTTCGCTAAGCCTGCTAGGCGTCATGATTATCTACTTTGCCTACGGTGGATCAAGCAATCCTCAAACTCCTGAACTCATCGTTGGGTTTGGTTTTGGCGCTAGCTTCGTTGCTCTTTTCGCCCAGCTCGGCGGCGGTATATATACTAAAGCCGCTGACATGGGCGCTGACCTCGTCGGCAAGGTTGAAGCCGGCATACCGGAGGATGACCCTCGCAACGCCGCTGTCATCGCCGACCTTGTCGGCGATAATGTTGGCGACTGCGCTGGTCGTGGTGCCGACCTTTTTGAGTCTACGGTCGCCGAGAATATCGGCGCTATGATTTTGGGTATCGTTTTATATAGCATAACTCTGAACTGGGCGTGGATTCTCTTCCCGTTGGTGCTCCGCGGTTTCGGTATCATTGCCTGCATAGTCGGTGTCCTAGCCGTAAAGATTCGCGGCGAAGAAAATCCTATGAACGCCTTGAACCGCGGCTACTATGTTGCCATAGCCATATCAGTAGTAGCCCTGGTTATTATAGTACCCAGGTTGCTTGGTAACTGGTGGTTCTTCGGCTGCGGTCTGGTAGGTATCGTAGCCAGCGTTATTGTTGTCCAGTTCACCCAGTACTTTACCGAAGGCAGATTCAGACCGGTAAGGTCCATCGTTAAAGCCTCACGGACGGGCCCAGCGACTAATATTGTAACCGGTGTTGCCGTCGGTTTTGAAAGCACATTACCGGTGGCGCTTACCATCGGCATTGGTCTCCTGGTTGCTTACGTGATGGGAAATCAGGTCAGTTTTATACTACCCAATGGGAACATAATAACAGGCGGTGGTTTTGGTACAGCCGTAGCGACAATGGGTATGCTGATGACCTGCTCCTACATCCTCACGGAGGACACTTTCGGCCCCATAACCGATAATGCTAACGGTGTAAATGAAATGGCGGGCGCCGGTAAGGATATCCGCCGCATCACCGACCGTCTCGATGCCGTCGGCAATACTACTAAGGCTTTGACCAAGGGTTATGCTATGGTATCCGCCGGTCTGGCAGCATTTCTTTTGTTTCAAGCTTATCTGGAAAAGGTGAACCTATTCAGGGAGGTACCGCTTGGTGCGGCACTCCCCGTTGTCAACCTGGCTAGACCGGAGATCTTCGTCGGTGCTCTGCTAGCGGGAATGCTAGTTTTCCTCTTCGCTTCTTTTGCTATCAGGGCGGTAAGCGCCACTGCCAGCAAGATTATCGAGGAAGTCAGACGTCAATTCCGCGAGATGCCAGGCATTATGACGGGGCAAACCAGACCTGATTATGGCAAGGCTGTTGACATCACGGCGAAATCGGCGCTCAAAGGCATGATTCTTCCCGGCCTGTTGCCGGTCCTAGCACCGATAGTCATCGGCGTAATCTTCAGGGCTTTAAGCGGACCGCTCCATTTTGACGCTCCTATGGTAGTTGCTGCAGTTCTAATGGTAGGCACCATTGTCGGCATTCTGATGGCATCATTTATGAACAACGGTGGTGGTGCCTGGGATAATGCCAAGAAATGGATAGAGGACGGGCAGCTTAAAGACGAGACGGGTAAAGTACTGGGCAAAGGCTCGCCAGCTCATGCAGCAGCAGTGGTAGGAGACACGGTCGGTGACCCGTTCAAGGACACAGCCGGACCATCGCTACACGTTCTGGTCAAACTGCTCGCCACGATTACTCTGGTTATGTGCCCATTGTTCATCTAACAATGCTCTTTAGAAACTCAAGAGGGCTCCACTACGGGAGCCCTCTTATTTTTTTGCAAAAACACAAACACTAACTAGCAATCATTCGGTTAAAAAGGGGTTACTCCGACGCTCGTCACCTATGGTAGTCTCGGGGCCATGACCAGGGTAAACAATGATGTT
>Ga0315274_10006755_pt1 | contig 16698 bp, 15 predicted proteins | sample YL17G02_20_MG_FD_203700 | JGI IMG/M metagenome (GOLD analysis project Ga0315274, IMG submission 203700) | Sediment microbial communities from Yellowstone Lake, YNP, Wyoming, USA - YL17G02_20 | ecosystem: Environmental > Aquatic > Freshwater > Lake > Sediment | place: USA: Wyoming | collected...
TGGCCCGAAGAGCGCCAGGCCATTGCAGGGGCGATCTGTGGTCGCAAGAGACCGTCTTCATGGCAGGAACCTCAGCCACAACATTGTGACATATTTGACGTCAAGGGCATGACAGAGGCTATCATTGGGAAATTGAAGGTTGACAACTACGAGACCCTTTGTTATGATGGCCCCGTAGTGACAAAAGAAGCGTCGGGCTCTATCTCTTGTAATGGCAAGAGGTTAGGCTTGTTTGGATTGGTGAGCCGAGAACTCGTTCGGAAGTTTGACATCGAACGGGACGTTTATGTTTTTGAGCTTGACGCTGGAATCTTGCGAACTATGACAAGAGAGAGGGGCGGATTTGAGGAGCCGTCGAGATTCCCTCCGGTCAACCGTGACATCTCTGTCATGGTGAGCGATACGCTTGCGCAGGAAGAGATTGCCAAGCTCATTGAGAGTCTTGCTGGGGAGGGCCTGCGTCGCATTGAACTTTTTGATGTGTACGTGGGTGAGGCAGTTTCCAGGGGGAAAAAGAGCCTGGCTTACTCTCTGAGTTTTCAGTCCGTGGAGAGAACTCTCTCGGATGCTCAGGTGGATGGGATCATGGAGCGCATCGTCCGGGGCCTGGAGGCGCGTGGAGCGGGAGTCAGAGGGCGGGTTTCGGGCCAGAGTGCTTGAAAACGGGGCAACTGTAGGATTGACTTCAAGTAATTTGTGATGGACGACATTCTTGCAGAACTAGAAAAGAAGGTTGAACGCGTTGCTTCGGCAATCAGAACAATTAAGGAGGAGAACGCGAATCTCAGGTCAGGCAATGAGAAACTCAACGAACGCCTTCGCGACTTGGAGAAAAGCGACTCCGGGAGCGACGGCGTCGTCAGGGAGCTTCGATCCAAGATCGCTCAGCTCGAGGGAGAGCGCAAGTCCCTGATCGAACTGAGGAAACAGGTCGAGTCCCGTCTGGAAGGAATTTTGTCGCAGTTTGATTGGTTCGAAGAATAGGTGACTGGACTAGAGGTTGATGAAACGGTAGGGAAAGGAAGCTGGGAGTTTTCCGCCCCATGGATTGAATGAGAGAAGAGATGAGCGAAACCCATAACGTCATCAAGGTTCAGATATTCGGGGGAGAATACAAGATTCGTGGAGAGGCCAACCCGGAGTACATTCTGGAGGTTGCGCGATACGTGGATTCCAAGATGAGAGAAATAAACGAGAAATTGTCTGTAGCCTCCCTGGGCAAGGTAGCCATCCTTGCTTCCCTGAATCTTGCAGACGAGTTATTCAAAGAGAGAAGGGAAATGGAAACTGCGCTCTCGCAAATCCGTGAGAAGGCAGCCGCACTCGCCTTGGAACTTGAGGAGGCAGTGGCTGATGCATAGATCCAGCTTCCGCCATTCAGATGGCAGAGCTAGACGGAAGGAGGAATTGGTTCAGGAAGGAATTCTGCCGAGTTTCATGAGCGATAAGGCTCCAAGGGCTGAGTAGAGATCCCTACCGTGCGCGTGATGATGTAGGCGTTTTTGAGCCAACAGTTGTTCAATGGGAGCCTGTTCTCGAGGTAAGAGCGGGACCCGCTTTGTGCGGGGGCGCGACGACCCCGAGTCTGGTACCCACCTGGATTTCCCAGGTTCAAAAGTCTCTGTCACACGGCAGTCCGGTGGGGATTTCTCTTTTCCGGGCTGCCCGCGAGGTGGTGCTAATAGATGAACTATGCTGTGATGTTCTACGTGATACTGGGCGTGCTCATCGCGATCGGTACCTTTTTTACGGGCTGGCATACATGCAAGAAGGTCTCCGAAAGCAAGGTTGTCAGCGCCGAGAAACTGGCTGAAAAGATAGTTCGTGAGGCGCAGAAAGAGGCAGAAACAAGGAAGAAAAGCGCCGTTCTCGAAGCCAAAGACGAGTGGTACAAAGCCAAGGCAAACTTCGAAAGAGAAACTCAGGCCGGCAGGCAGCAGCTTCAGACCCTGGAGCGGAGACTCGGGGAACGCGAGGGCAGTCTGAACAGGCGAGCCGACCTTGTAGAAAGAAAGGAAAGGGAGCTGAGAAGACTGGAGCGGGATACCCTCACAAAAGAGAAGGCGGTCGAGGAAAGAAACAAGGAGCTAGCCGAACTAATCAAGGAACAAAATGCTAGATTGGAAAAGATCGCCGGTCTTACGGCCGAGGAAGCCAAGGCGCTTCTTATGTCCAACCTGGAGAGCGAGGCTCGCCATGAGGCAGCCCGTCTGTTGAACGAGATAAGGGAGAACGCGCTACGAGACGCTGACAAGGAAGTGCGAAAGATCCTCACCCTGGCGATACAGAGATGCGCTGCCGAACACGTCGTAGAGTCTACTGTGTCTGTAGTGTCTCTACCGAATGATGAGATGAAAGGGAGGATAATCGGAAGAGAGGGACGAAACATCAGGGCCTTTGAGACCGTAACGGGTGTCGACGTAATCATAGACGATACTCCCGAGGCCGTGATTCTTTCTGCCTTCGATCCCATTCGAAGAGAGGTCGCGAGGGTCGCACTTGAGAGATTGATAAACGACGGCAGAATACATCCCGGTCGCATAGAAGAGGTTGTCGGCAAGACTCAGAAAGAGATGGAGGAAAAGATAAGGGAGACCGGGGAGCAGACGTGTCTCGAAATAGGAATCCACGGACTGCATCCTGAGCTAATCAAGCTTCTGGGTAGATTGAGATACCGCACGAGCTATGGGCAGAACGTACTTGAGCACAGCAAGGAAGTGGCTTATCTTTCGGGGATGATGGCCTCCGAGCTGGGGCTTGATGCTGCCATTGCGAAGAGAGCCGGTCTTCTACACGACATAGGCAAGGCGGCCGATCACGAAGCCGAAGGGACACACGCCCAGATCGGTACAGAGTTGGTTGTCAAATACGGTGAAGCGCCCATCGTGGCAGAGGCGGTAGCCGGGCATCACAACGATCCTCAACCCGACACACTGATGGCAGTCCTGGTTCAGGCCGCGGACGCCGTATCCGGGGCAAGACCTGGCGCGAGACGCGAGTCCCTCGAGACTTACGTCAGACGGCTTGAGAAACTGGAGAGAGTAGCCGATTCCTTCCCCGGCGTGGGCAAGGCTTACGCGATTCAGGCCGGGAGAGAGATTCGAATCATGGTCGAGCACAAGGAAGTGGACGACACAAAAGCGGCTGTTCTTGCTTCCGAGATTGCCAGGAAGGTGGAACGTGAGCTCGAGTATCCCGGACAAATAAAGATAGTCGTGATACGCGAGACAAGGGCAATAGAGTACGCAAAGTAGCTCAGAGACGATTCCGAGGAGGCTCGATTCTGAGCAAGGTTTGGCGATGCGAGTGTTGTTTCTTGCAGATGTAATTGGGTCACCCGGCAGATCTGCCCTGAAGATCTTGTCGTCACTTTCCAATGAACTGGGAATCGACTTCTGCATAGCTAATGGAGAGAACGCGGCAGGTGGATTCGGACTTACGAGGGCCGTTGCCGAAGAACTCTTTTCCCTCGGCGTCCATGTCATCACAAGTGGAAATCATCTCTGGGACAGGCAAGGGGCCTCTGAACTTGTGGCCGAGGAACCCAGAGTCTTGAGACCCGCAAACTATCCGCCCGACGTTCCTGGTCTCGGAGCGGGCGTGTTCAGGGCGAGAAACGGAAAGAAGATTGCGGTCCTGAACCTGCTGGGACGGGTTTTCATGAAGAATCTCGATTGCCCCTTCCGGTGCGCCGACGAGGCGGTGAAGGGGCTGAAGTCTGAGACGCCCATCATAATCGTCGACATGCACGCGGAGGCCACGAGCGAGAAGGTGGCGATGGCGTGGTTCCTGGACGGAAGAGTGAGCGCGGTTGTAGGCACGCACACGCACGTTCAGACTGCCGACGAGAGGATACTGCCTAACGGAACCGGTTGCATCACAGATGCAGGGATGACCGGGCCGTTCGATTCTGTGATCGGCATCGACAAGGAAGTCGCAATCAAGCGCTTTCTTTCCCAGACGCCGGTCAGACTCGTGCCGGCCAAACTTGACGTGAGAATCAACGGCGTGATCCTGGACGTCGAACCTGCAAGCGGTGTTTGCAGTCGTATAGAGAGACTGTCGATGCCTGCGGATGCGACCGGGGAGAAATAGATGCCTGCAAGGTTGCTAGAAGGGAAACACTTAGCCGCAGCGCTCAGAAAGGAAATCAAGGCCGAAGTCGAGGAACTGAGGCAGCTCGGCATTGTGCCGGGTCTCGCAATGGTCAGGGTCGGCCAGGATCCTGCTTCTGTTACGTACATGAACGCGAAGGCAAAAGCCTCCGAGGAAGTCGGCGTACGATCAAGAATCATGGAATTGCCTACGAATTCCACTGAGGAGCAGATGAGAGCGCTCCTTGAAGAAATCGCGCATGACAGCTCAACACACGGGGTCATAGTCCAGCTTCCGCTTCCACAGCATCTGGACGCACTGAGAATCCTGAGCCTCATGAGTCCCGATAAGGACGTTGACGGTTTCCATCCAATCAACGCCGGAAGGCTTTCGATGGGAGAGCCTCTCTTCGTTCCTGCAACGCCTATGGGCATAAAGGAACTGCTGAAGGGACACGGCATCGGCGTGGAAGGCGCTCACGTCGTGATTATGGGCAGAAGCAACATCGTTGGGAAACCGCTCGCAAACTATCTTAGTTTGAAGAGGCCGGGTCTCAATGCGACCGTGACTCTCTGCCATTCTTCCTCTCGCGATCTTGAGAGAATAGCTCGCTCTGCTGACATACTGGTCTCGGCCATGGGGAGAGCCGAGTTTGTGGGGCCTTCCATGGTTTCTCCCGGGGCAGTGGTGGTCGACGTAGGTATGAATAGAATCGTCGATACTTCCTCGCCCACTGGTAGGAGGCTCGTGGGTGACGTGAAGTTCGACGCAGTAAGAGAGGTCGCTTCCGCGATCACGCCCGTTCCGGGTGGAGTCGGCCCGATGACCGTGGCAATGCTGCTAAGAAACACGATCCAGGCGTGCAGGATGCAAACGAGGACGTGAAATGAGTGTTTCCAAGAAGGCCACAGCCTCAGTTCCGTACACCGTATCCGAGCTGACTCGAATCGTCAAGGAGCTGCTCGAGGCGAACATCGGCTTGGTGTGGGTGAGGGGTGAGATCTCCAATCTGACCCTGCATACTTCAGGACACATGTATTTCTCCCTCAAGGACGAGCACTCCCAGCTTCGATGCATAATGTTCCGCTCCGCAAACGTCAGTCTTCCCTTCAGACCCGAAAGCGGGCTGTGTGTAGAGGCAAGGGGAGAGCTGACCGTCTATGAGAGGAGCGGACAATATCAGTTGTGCGTGCACGAAATGGTTCCGGCCGGTCTCGGGGCCCTTCAGCTTGCCCTCGAGGAACTCAAGAGCAAGCTCGCTAAAGAGGGTCTTTTTGACGAGGCAAGAAAGAGGAATCTTCCCGCGTTCCCGTGGAACATCGGGGTGGTGACCTCGGCGACAGGCGCGGCGATACGAGACATCATCAGAATAATTCGCAAGAGACAACCCTGCGCGCACATCATTCTTAATCCGGTGAGAGTTCAGGGCGAAGGAGCCGGTGACGAGATAGCGAATGCAATTGCCGAGTTCAATAGATTCGGTAACGTTGACGTGCTCATAGTGGGCAGGGGCGGAGGCTCTCTTGAGGACCTCTGGGCTTTCAATGAAGAAGTGGTGGCGAGGGCCATCTACGCGTCGAAGATACCGGTAGTGTCTGCTGTGGGTCACGAAATAGATTTCACAATATCAGATCTAGTCGCGGACGTTCGAGCCCCCACGCCCTCAGCCGCCGCACAGATTGTAGTCAGGGACAAGCAAGAGGCGCTCAAGGAGATCCTGGCGATGGCTCGAAGTCTCGTTGTAGCGATGAAGACGAAACTCTCGGCGATTCGTCGAGAGCTCGATCAAGCAAAGGGTCGTTACGGTTTCGCCAAGGCTCTGGACGTTGTGAGACAGAAAATGCAGAGGGTGGACGAACTGTCCGGGAGAACTCAAACGGCCGCGCGGAATCTATTGAGACAGAAACAGCAGCTTCTGGGTGCTTGTGCTGGCAGGTTGAGAGCGCTGGATCCACACGAAGTGCTCCGCAGAGGTTATGCAGTTTGCAGGGAGAGCGCGAGTGGGAGGATCGTTCGCGATACCTCGGACGTTCGTCTGTTTGATAAAGTAGATGTCGAACTTTACCGAGGCGCGCTTGTTTGTAGTGTGGAGGGGGTAAAGGAGAATGAAAAACGTAGTTCGTGAACAGAGCGGAAGAACCTTTGAGCAAGCTCTCGCGCGGCTTGAGGAAATAGTGGATGCACTGGAAAGGGGCAACCTTTCACTGGAAGAATCCCTCAATTATTTCGAGGAAGGGATGAGGCTCATCAAAGAATGCACTCAAAAGCTGGAGGGCGCAGAGGCAAAGATACAGAAACTTGTGTCAACCGAGGAGGGTTTCAAGCTTGAGCCACTCTCGTTCTCTGATGAGGAGGACTCCCAGAAATAGCGGTACGGTTCCTCAGGTTCCGGCTTTTTTCGACCGTTTCATGGCGCAAGAGGTCAGGCACATCGAATCAGTGTTGTTCGAGGTTCTGCCTGGTCCGGGTAAACGACCTTCTTCCGTGCACAAGGCGATGGCCTATGCAGTCCTGGGCGGTGGCAAGAGAATCAGGCCCGTTCTCTGCGTCTTGGGCTTCAAGGCGTGCAATGGCAGGGGAATGGGTATTTATAAGGTCGGGGCTGCAATCGAGCTGATTCACAGTTTCACTCTTATTCATGATGACCTGCCTTGCATGGACAACGATACACTGCGTAGGGGTAAGCCCACCGTTCATGTTGCCTTTGGTGAGGCCGTTGCGCTTCTCGCAGGTGATGCATTGCTGTCACTGGCGTTTGAGCTTCTGTCTTCTCTGCGTACTTCGCGTCCATCGTCGGGTCTGACAACGAGCAGGATGGTGCACGAAGTCGCTCGCGCCGCAGGAACCATGGGCATTGTAGGGGGGCAGGTGCTTGACATCGAGTCCGAAGGGAAGAGCGTGCCGTTAAGCACCGTTGATTACATTCACACCCACAAGACCGGCGCCTTGATAACGTGTTCCGTGCGCCTCGGGGCTCTCCTGGCCGGCGCATCCAGGGAGAAACTCGATGCGCTGTCGGCCTACGGGCGCCGTCTGGGTCTTGCATTTCAGATCGTGGATGATATCAGAGACCTCAAGGCAACTCCAAAGGAGCTCGGCAGATCGCGGGCACGAGACAAAGCGAGGAAGAAGGCGACGTACCCGCTGGTCGTGGGACTTGAAAAGTCTCAGGCAAAGGCTCAAGCTTTGGTGGACGGTGCTAAGAGAGAGGTCTCGGGGTTCGGCGGATATGAGCCGCACCTTAAAGCCCTGGCCGACTACGTGATTTACAGGGCCGGCTTTATTGGTGGGTCATTGAGCCGTGAATAGGTGATGAGGTATGGAAGTATCTGAAGCCATGCATAGGAGTCCTTTACTTATTGCTTGCAGTTGCGGCCTGATTGTGCAGTTGATGAAAGGCATAGCCTTTCTACTGAAGGAGAAGAGGATAAACTTTAGGAGATTCGTCCAGACGGGAGGAATGCCGAGTTCTCACTCGGCAGCCGTTTGCGCTCTTTCTACCGCGATCGGCAACATTCAGGGTTACGCGTCGCCTCTTTTTCACGTGACTGCCTTCTTCAGTTTCATCGTGATGTTCGATGCGGCGGGCGTGAGGAGAGCGGCCGGCAAGCAGGCCAGGATTCTGAACCGCCTGGTTCACGAACATCTCAAAAAAGCCAGAGAGGAAAGGCTCTTAGAGCTATTGGGTCATACTCCCTTTGAAGTCTTTGTAGGTGGTGCAATAGGTATTCTCTATGCCCTGGCCTGGTCTTAACGGAGCGGCCTGCAAGGCGCGTCACGAGATCATGCCGTCTTGGCGAGCCGAGGCGATCCCTTCATGCCCCTCGCAAGTCGCGCGGTCCAAGGCAGAGTGTAAATGCCAGGAGGAGTTAGGTGGGAAGCCTTCTTGACAGCGTCAAAGGGCCCGATGACTTGAAAAAGCTCTCCATCCCGGAACTCGCAAAATTGGCAACAGAGATCAGAGAGAGAATCATCTCCGTGGTCTCCACTACCGGTGGTCATCTGGCGCCGAGCCTTGGGGCAGTTGAGCTTGCCATAGCCATCCACTACGTGTTTGATTCCCCAAATGACAAGATTATATGGGACGTGGGGCACCAGGCTTACGCCCACAAGATATTGACCGGGAGAAATTCCTCGTTCTCTTCGCTGAGACAAGAGGGTGGTCTCAGCGGTTTTCCGAAGCCGAGCGAAAGCGCGCACGATGCATTCGGAACCGGTCACGGCAGCACGTCGATCTCCGCCGCGCTCGGAATGAGCTGCGCAAGAGACATGAAGAAAGAGGATTATGGCGTCGTCGCTGTGATCGGCGATGGTGCGTTGACCGGGGGGCTTTCTTTTGAGGGATTGAACCAGGCAGGCGGTCTTGGCAAGAGGCTAATAGTAATAATCAATGACAACAAGATGTCCATCTCGCCGAATGTCGGCGCCCTGGCCAAGTACATGACGAAACTCATATCGGCTCCGGTATACAGGCGCTTTGAGGCCGACCTGTGGGAACTGCTGGGTAGAGTGCCTTCGCTGGGCGGAAGAGCGAGGTACCTTGCGGGAAGGATCACCGAGGGCCTGAAGGGTCTTCTTCTGCCTGGAACAATCTTCGAAGAGCTGGGTTTCAAATACTACGGCCCGATAGATGGTCACAACATTCCAGACTTGATTGCGGTCCTGAGACAGTTGAGACAGGTGAAAGTCCCGGTGATTCTGCACACACTGACGGTGAAGGGCAAGGGATACAAGCGCGCCGAGGAGAATTCGAGTTTGTATCACGGTGTCGGGGCGTTCGACAAGATAACCGGAGAAGCAGAGCAGAAAACGACGCATCCCACTTATACCGACGTTTTCGGGAAAGCCATCGTGGAAATCGGAGCGCAGTTCAAAGACGTTACCGTGATCACAGCGGCAATGAAAGACAACACGGGCCTTGCAGAGTTTGCCGATAGATTTCCCGACAGGTTTTTTGACGTTGGAATGGCCGAGGGACACGCTGTCACTTTCGCCGCGGGACTTGCGTCAAGAGGGGAGTTGCCTGTAGTCGCAGTCTATTCGACGTTCCTTCAGAGAGCCTTTGACCACATTGTTCACGATGTGGCCCTCCAGAATCTGAAGGTGGTGTTTGTAGTGGACAGAGCGGGCGTAGTGGGACAGGACGGACCGACTCACCACGGTTGCCTGGACCTCAGCTATTTGAGAGCAGTTCCGGGTGTGACCGTCATGGCTCCAAAGGACGAGTGCGAGCTCAGAAACATGCTCTTCACAGCCGTTAGCGTTTGCTCTGGACCAGTTGCGATTAGGTTCCCCCGTTCGGAGGGGGTAGGTTCGGACGCGACATTGCCCTTCAGCCCGCTCGCTGTTGGTTCTGGTGAGTGTTTGCGCGAAGGAGGCGATGTAATTCTGTGCGCGATGGGCTCGATGGTTTACCCTTGCCTGGAAGCGGCCGAGATGCTGTCTAAGAATGGGATCGGGGCCGCCGTCGTGAATGCAAGGTTCGTGAAGCCTATTGATGCTGAGTTGATCTGCAGACTCGCCAGGAGAACGGGCAAATTGGTGACCGTAGAGGAGGGTTCGCTCGTTGGAGGTTTCGGTTCCGCCGTGCTGGAGTGCCTTGAGGCGAATGGCATCTGCGCCAGCGTGAAACGGCTCGGAGTGCCTGATGCCTTCGTTGAGCATGCAAGCAGGGGGGGGCAGCTGGAAAAGCTCGGACTCACTGCTGGAGGGATTGCGGGTGCAACCTTGAACTTTCTAGGGGGTAAGTGAACCCAGATGAATAACGTAGGAATAGTGGCTAATCTCAACAAGGAAAACGCCCTCGACTCCGTGAAGAACATTGTGGATTGGCTTGAGCAGCGGGGTATAGCACCCCGTCTTGAGGAGCGCCTTGGCGCAGCCATGGGCAGAGAGGGTTTCTCGCTGTCCGAGCTTCCGAACCACTGCGAACTGATGATTGTGATGGGGGGCGACGGAACGCTTCTGGCCGTGGCGAGACACGCATGCCGAACGAGATTGCCTCTACTCGGCGTTAACCTTGGAGGTCTGGGATTCCTGACCGAGCTAACGGTCTCCGAAGTCGCACCCACACTGGAGAGGATCCGCCAGGGGCAACTTGTAGTCGAAGAGAGAATGATGCTGGAGGCGCGAGTGGAGGACAACCTGGGTCTGGTCACTTCGAGATACGTATGCTTGAACGACGCGGTGATCAACAAGTCCGCCTTCTCGAGGGCGGTGCAAATCAACATGTGCGTTTCGGATGTCTACGTCGGCACCTTTCTCGCAGACGGGCTCATAGTCTCCACTCCTACCGGCTCAACTGCGTATTCGCTTTCAGCGGGGGGTCCCGTTGTGAAGCCAACCATAGAGGCGCTGATCGCGACTCCGATCTGTCCTCACACTCTTGCAGTGCGACCACTGATCTTTTCGAAGGACGAAGAGCTCAAGATTGAGGTGTTGGCGGACGAGAGCGAGGTGACGCTCACCTTGGACGGGCAGGAAGGCCGGCGGCTTGCGAAGGGAGAGAAGGCACTGTTCAGTAGAGCTAAGGAGACCACGCTACTTGTGTGTTCTGGTGACAGGTCATTTTACGAGGTGCTGAGAACAAAGCTTGGATGGGGCGGCTTGGCGAAGCGCTAGGGACGCTCTGGAGGTTTTCGGACTTTGCTCAGACAGCTCAACATAAACGGACTTGCGGTCGTGAAAGAACTCTCACTCGAGTTCGAACCCGGTCTCAACGTGCTCACCGGTGAGACGGGTGCGGGAAAATCAATCATAGTGGGAGCCATCGGCCTCGTGGTAGCGGAGAAGGTCGGTTCTGAGATTGTGAGAACCGGAGAGAAGGCGGCCAGAGTGACCGGCGTGTTCGAGGTAAAAGGTAGTGAGGAGATTCTCGGTGAGATTGCGAGAGCCGGAATCGAGTCGGACTCAGACCAGGTCATCGTGAAGAGGGAAATCTCGTGCGAGGGAAGAACGCGAGCTTACCTCAACGGGGAGCTCGTCTCGCTGAACGTGCTGAAGAGGATTGGCGAGATACTCGTTGATTTCCATGGCCAGCACGAACACCAGTCGCTTTTGAGGAAAAGCACGCACGTCGATCTGCTGGATTCCTTCGGCGCTCTGCGGGGTTTGAGGGATGAGGTCTGGGAGATTTGCCTGAGCCTCAGGGGGCTCAGAGACGAACTCCAGAGTTTTCTTTCAGAACAACGGGAAGCGCAGGCGCAGATTGATTTCATAAGGTTTCAGGTGTCGGACATTGAGTCTGCCCGGCTCGCTGAGGGTGAGGAGGAGAGACTTGAGGAAGAGAGGGTCGTGCTGGGTAGCTTCGAGAAGCTGGCGTCGGCGGTCAAAGAGGCCAGCCGTCTTCTCTACGACGACGAGCTGGCATGCGTGGAGCGGCTTTCGAGAGCCTCGAAGGCTTTGAAGGGCGCGTCCGCAATAGACAGAAAGCTTGATGCGCTTCAGGCTGAAATAGCGAGCGCAGAGATTGCGGTGGGGGAAGTGGGGCGCTCGCTCGGTAGCTACCTGGAGTCGCTCGAGTTCTCGCCTTCTAGGTTGGACGAAGTAGAGTCGAGACTTGACCTCATCGGCAAGATGAAGAAGAAGTATGGCCGAGGGGTGATCGAGATAATAGATTTGGGAAAGGAGCTCAAGTCCAAGCTCTCTTCGGCGGAGAGCGGCTCCGCCAGAGAGTTAGAGCTGAGGCTCAAGATTGAGGAGCGAACGGGCGAGTTGGCCAAGGTTGCGCGACTCCTTATGCAGAAGAGGCGCAGCGTCGCACGGAAGCTGGAGCATGAGGTTGAAAAGGAGTTGGCCACTCTCGGCATGAAGGGGACGAGGTTCTCGGTCGAAATGGAACTCGCGGACGCTGAGCCGCACGATGTTGAACTGGAAGGAAAGAGAATTAGACTGAGCCCCCGGGGGCCCGGAGACGTGCAGTTTCTCATTTCTCCTAACGTTGGAGAAGACTTGAGACCGCTTGTCCGGATAGCTTCGGGTGGAGAGGTGTCCAGAGTAATGCTTGCGCTGAAGACCGTGCTGGTGCAGGCCGACACAGTGGACTTGATGGTGTTTGATGAGATAGATGTTGGGATCGGTGGCAAGATAGCCGGAGTAGTCGGTGAGAAACTGAAGGCACTCTCGAAGGCCAAACAGATCATCTGCATAACGCACATCCCCATGATTGCCTGCCTCGGAGACACGCACTTCTTCGTTTCGAAGGAGATCGAAGCGGGTAGGACGTACGCCAGTGCCAGAACGCTGGACCGGGAAGAGAGAGTCAATGAAGTCGCCCGCATGCTGGCGGGAGACAAGATTTCAGAGACCACGCTGAAGCAGGCTAGAGAAATGTTGGGGCACGGTGCAAATCGGACCAAAAAGAAGCGAACTCAAGGATCGGCTATGAAATGCGCCCGTAGCTCAGCTGGATAGAGCGGCGGACTCCGGATCCGCAGGCCGAAGGTTCGAATCCTTTCGGGCGCACCATACGTAGAGAGTTCGGGAGAGAGGAGAAACCCTGATGTTCGAAAGTGCTGTCGAGAGGCAGGCGAAGGCACGCAGAAAGACAGTTAACGAGCGACCTGTCAGAATGATCGTGTTGTTTGTCCTTGGTTCGTTGATATCGATTGCCGCGTTGTCGAATGCGATTGGACAGGTTGCGGCAGGAGAGAGCGTGCTGGTCAAGGTCAGATGGACGAAGGCTTCCGAGCCTGGCACCACCGAGAGTGCGAGTCACGCAGTGAGATACTGTGAGCCCGATTGGGCGATCCTTGAAACCAAGGAGAGTGAGCTGGAGAATCTGCGCTCGAGCGGGTTTTCGTTCGACGTCATTGACACGATGACCGCTGGCGAGCGCTACTGGCTCATAACGCCCGCCAAGTCTTTTTCGACGGACTCGCTAGCTGCTTACGGGAGACTTGTGTTTCTCAGACACGACCTATGGCTTCTGGCCGTGGACGAGACGTTGGAGCCGCGCCTTGCCCCTTTCGTCTCCGCGTTGACACTATTGCCTGAGCGAATGGAGTGTGGGGTGTCGTCTCAGCCGGGAAGACCTCCATGGCTGAGGAGTGGAGTTTATGGTTTACCGGGGACAGGAAACGCGGGATTTCTCGGGACGGTTTCGAGTACGGTGAGCATGGATTCGATCAGATCCACCGTTCACTTCCTGAGTTTTGACGACGACTCTGCCAAGCTGCGAAGCCGGTTCACGTTTCGCCCTGATTCGCTCACAATCCCCTTGTGGGTTATGGAGAAGTTGAGAATAGCTACGGGTGGCAAAGCCGCGGTCGCGCTCGACTCCTTCGTTTTTCGTTACGGCGGTCTGAACTATACCCGTTACAACGTGGTGGGACGGATTCCGGGCCGCGTCCCGGGGAGCGGCACGTTTGTCCTGTGTGCCCATTACGATTCCCAGGCAGGCAGCACCGTGTATGCAGAGCCGGGCAGGAGATGGGATTGGCGGATCGACCCCGCGCCTGGCGCGGACGACAACGGAAGCGGCGTGGCAAGCGTCCTGGAATGCGCCAGAGTCTTGAGCGCGCTCGAGTTCGACGTCGACCTGGAGTTTGTATTCTTCTGCGCAGAGGAACAGGGTCTTTTCGGCAGCCAGGCCTACGTCCAGAACCGGAAGGCTCAAGGTTACAACATTCTGGGTGCTCTGAATTTTGACATGCACGCGTACAGAACAGCTTCGGACAGCACTTTTCTTCGGACAAATCTTTCGTCGGGCTGGCTTTCAAACCACGTCAAGATGATTGCAGAAACCCTGTTCGATTCCATCGGAATCAGAGTCGGATTGGTGCCGGTGGAAGGTCCTTACGACGTGAGCGATCATGCCTCATTCTGGATGTCGCGCTTCGATGGGGTACATTTTTTCGAGCAAGCCGGCTTTCCGGTTCTTAACCCTTACTATCACACCGTCAACGACACGGCAGGGACGCTCGACTACGTGCTTGCTTGGAAGGTCGCAAGATTGGGGGCTGCGTCAGTGGCCTATTTTGCGACGACGTCCAGGGCCTGGGATCTTGAAGTTATGCCTGGGGATTTGGAGCTCAGGCTTGAGGGGCACACGGGGCTAGTCGAAGCGGGGAGTGTGGGTGAAGTTGTGAGGTTGAGCCCGTCTTTTCACAACATTGGCGCTGAGGTACCTGACACAATTTCAGTGCACGTAGCTGTCTACGATGGAGACCCTTCTTCAGGCTGGCTGATAGGCGAAAGGGTGATTTATGCGTCAACCACGCCCATTCCTGCAGGCGGCAGCCCTGTGATCGAGCCTTTCACCTGGCTACTGACCGAAGGTGACGTGGGAGCGCATTCGATCTATCTCGTCGTTGATGGGGGGGAGACCGAACAGGTTCGAACCAACAATTTCGTCTCGAAGACATTCCGTGTCGGGTCGCTTTCCTTGGCCATAAGGGAGTCGTTTGTTTTCCCCAACCCTTCCGTTGGTCCTGTCAATGACATGACATTGAGAGTTTTTGTCACCCGGGACGCATATCTGACGGAGGTTGACCTCTATGATATATCAGGCCGGAGGGTTGGTGGATGCAGGAGTGACAATTGCAGTTCTGCGGGGTTGGTGCCTGGGGACAATGACATCGCGCTGAGTAGCATTCTCTCTGGTAGCGCAGTCGCACCCGGTGTGTATCTCTACCGGTTGAGGGTCGATGATGGGGTGCGCGAAGGGGTTTGTTATGGAAGGTTTGCAGTCCTTAAATAGTGATCGTCAAATAGTGATCGTCGATAGGCAAGGAAGTCGACATGCCGAGGCTTTTTGACAGACGCGGGTTTGAGAAAGGGCTTCGCTCGAGGCGTGAGGAGAAATCTCCGCGCGCGAGCCTCCTCGGAAGAGTGAGACGGGAACGTGAACCCGAGTCTGCACGGCACGCGAATCGGCGGGAGTTTATGGCGAGCAAGTCCGTCTTGCTGGCAGTTCTAGCCCTGCTAATCGGTATGCTTCTCTACGGTCTGATCAGGTTCTTCCAGATGGTCTACGCGAGGGGTCTCGACATCCGGAGGATATTCTTCGTTCCGGCGGGCATGATCATCGTCCTTTTCGTTCTCCTCAGGGTGGCTCGACGCCTGGTAAGAGAGATTAAGCAAGCAAGTTAGAACTTGCGGCTGACCCCTATAGCTGGCACAGAAATTGCTGTCCTCGACCTGGGGTTATTGGCTCTAGACCATTTTTTATTCGGTTAGGGGCAATGAACATGTCTTCCTTGGTTTGTGAAGAAAGATTTCTTGACACCCTCGTACAGATCTCGAGCCTGATTACAGCCGGCCAGGAGAGGGAGAAGACGTTCTCAAAAGTGCTTTCGTGTGCCCTGGAGGTCTTGGAGGCGGAGGCCGTGTTTCTGATTGCGTTTGAGGGCAGCACGGTGGCGAAGTATGCGAAAAGGAGAAATGAGGCCGGGGGCGAAGGGCCGATGGAGAAGTATGAGCATGCAGGCGACAGGGGGATTGTTCGGTGGGTGATGATGGAAGGAAGACCGCTCATCATCCCCAGGGTGTCGGAGGAGCCTCGCTTCGAGGAGGAAGCGGATGCCCTGCCGGGTCTTGCGAGCCGAGGCTGCATATGTGCGCCACTCAAAGCCCGTCAGTCAGTGCTGGGAGTTCTTATCGCCGTTAACAAACTCAAGGGTGGCTCATTCAGCGAGTCGGACCTGAGTGTGCTGAGCGTCCTTGCAAACCAGACCGCCATAGCGATAGAAAACGCAGATTTGTACAAGAGAGTCGAGCAACTTGCGGTCACTGATGAACTGACGCAGGTGTACAACTTCAGATACTTGAAAAGCGCTCTTCGCAGGGAATTGGATAGAGCTGCTCGATTCCACGAAGCGTTCTCGATTCTGATGCTGGACGTAGACAATCTGAAAGCCTACAACGAGCGGTTTGGCCATCTGAGAGGCAGCACGGTTCTAAAGCAGCTGGCGTACGTCATCAAGATGACTGCAAGGAGCATTGACTTCGTTGCGAAGTATGGCGGGGACGAGTTTCTCCTGATTCTTCCTCACACCCCGAAGGAGGGAGCTCTTGTTCTGGCTGAACGCGTAAGGATGGCGGTGGCCTGCCAACCATTCCCCGAAGTACCCAGCGGTGAGATCACATGCAGCATAGGCGTATCCACCTATCCTGAGAATGGTCAGAGCGTTGGTGGCATCATAGAGTCCGCCGACAATGCCCTCTACGCAGCCAAACACGGTGGAAAAAACCGGGTCATGTGCGCAGGGCAAGGGGACAGTCGGGAGCTCGAGTGACGATATTGATGCTTTGGGAACGGACGAGCCTATGGTAGACTACGGTTTTGGCTTGGTTCGCAGGTGGGTCTAACTGTACCGGACTTCACTGCTCGAGCTCGCGAACGAGATTTGCGCTTTCGCCGCGCGAAGGAACGCAGAAAGAACCTGCACTTCAACTTGCAGTGCGAGCGCGGGAAAAAGCTACTGATACAGGGAAAGAAACGCCCAAGAATAGGGAAGAACGCTGGAAAAGCACGGGGGGGCATTTTGAACCGGCACGAGACAGTTTCGGCAGGAGCCCAGGTTTTAGGTCACGTCAGAGCCATGAAGAGAAGGATACAGTACGTCCTGCTTCCGGTCGTTCTCGTGCCCTGCGCCGCCATTA
>Ga0315274_10006756_pt1 | contig 16697 bp, 34 predicted proteins | sample YL17G02_20_MG_FD_203700 | JGI IMG/M metagenome (GOLD analysis project Ga0315274, IMG submission 203700) | Sediment microbial communities from Yellowstone Lake, YNP, Wyoming, USA - YL17G02_20 | ecosystem: Environmental > Aquatic > Freshwater > Lake > Sediment | place: USA: Wyoming | collected...
CGGAGCGAGTATCCGTAATGATGAACATTTTATGGTCCCGGTCGGCCTCAACGAAGTGAACGATGTAGCGATATTTCATATTGTGATGCCAGTTTACCATCGGCAATTGTTCTGTCAAGCCTTAGTGAAACATTACACCTTCGCCGGTGCCACGACTCTTGCGGACCCTTGCGCCACTGCCTTCCCCGAATTCGTAGCCGGTGGAAGTGAACAGGTTCGAGAGAGGAACTCGAAGCTTGCGAATATGGTCGCTCATCTCCCGCCAATCCCTCGCGTGCCAATCGGCAAAGTCAAGAGCAAGTAGCGCTTTCGCCAGTTGACTCGCCACCTTTTTCTGTGTGGTTGTCATGGTGTCTTGCGTTTGAAGGTCCACCGCACACGGAGCACGTTACAGCGGTCAATATAGACGGTGACTCTCATGCGCGACCCCAGTTAGCGCCCACTTGAAGAAGTGAGGCGGGATTGATGGTTTGAAGGCCGCGGTCAGTGAACCGGCCGGCCGCTTCGACGGCACGGATTTCGGAATAGCCAACGTGGTGGCGGGCCAACATAATTTGCTGAAGACCCGAACAGGAGCTAGGCGTCTTGATGACGGTCTTGCTCATCTTACCGTTGCGGGACCACAGAACGGCACATTCCTCAGTTTCGGGCAGTTTGAATAAATGGTCTAATTTCATATTGTGATGCTAGTTTACCTTGAGAAATTGAATTGTCAAGCGTCAGATACCCGACAGCGATTCCAGACCCAGATACTTCGTGCCGGGCTTATGGGTGAAGTAATAATCCCGCTCGATGAAACCGATGCCGCACTTGAGAGTGGGCAACTCGCTAACGTGACAGAGGGTGCCGAACTCGACGTAACCCTGGCTAATGTCGCCGTATCCCCAAAGGATGCCCGCTTCGTCAATACCGGTGACCAGCCAGGTGATTGGCCCGCCGAACAGTTTGATAACCGGCTCCATATTGCGTTGACCGCCAGCGAGAAGCTTCTCGTATTGCGGTTTGGTTATCAGCATCATTATTGGATTTCTTACATTCATATTGTGAAGCCAGTTTACTTTTAGAAATTGAATTGTCAAGCCTTACTGGGGGCAAAGGCAGTAGAAGTAATACTCCCGCTGATTGGAAGGCCTCGGCAGCTCGTTAGCGGGATGAACCAACACTTTGTTGCCCTTGTTACCGAGTAGATAGGTTAGAACTTTGTAGAGCACGTCCACGCCATTCTCGATGTCCTGCGATAAGCGAACCAAGTCGCCAACTTTGGGCGAACCATTGTTTTCGTATTCCTCGGATTTTACATTTTGAAGTTTCATATTGTAAGGCTAGTTTACTTTGATTATTCAACGGGTCAAGCGTGACCCTGTGAGGCTTGACGGTTCACAGTGGACTGATACAATTTGACCATGAAGTAACCAAAGAACGTGTCCAGGCTCAATGACCTAAATCTTAAGCAGCCGCAACCCGTAGGGCGTTTTATGAATGACAGGATGAGTAATGAGCGGGGAAAGTCCTGTAAGGCCACCGGCCGAGTGTGAGGGCGTGGGCGTCAAGCTCACGTCGCTGCTTGCGGTGATGGATTTTAGGAAGGCTTGACGGGATAAATGCTCGTGGTAAACTGACAACATGAAAAATTACAGAGGCTGGAAGTTAGTATTCAGTGACGGCGTTTACACCGCCACCAAAAAGGGCCGTGTGCCACTCAGGGCTGAGAGTCGTGTGGCCATTGACAGGCGAATTGATGCCCACGAATTCGTGGAGTGGCGGGATGAGTTTATCGCCAAGGTAAAGCAGGCAAACGAATTCATCAAGTTTCTGCAGAAGCCCGTTGACCCCCGGCACATTCTCTGCCACAACTTCGCATTTCCGTGGGAAGGCGGCAAAGGAAAAACCTATCGCGGCAAATGAAAATCATCGTTCGATGCAAGGCAACCGGCGTTTACTTTCAGAGAACTTTGGTCGGCCATAATCCATTCACCACGCTAGACAAGGCAAAAGCCACCCGCCTTGATGACACACCGGAAGTGCGAGCTAGCTTCACAAGGAACTTTCCCTTTTCGCTGGAATTCCTCAGGGCTTGACGGACTCAAAGCTCCTGATATACTGGCTTTGTTGATGAGGCCGACCGGGGGGCGCCAAGAGTAGGGGACCGGAGGATCCCCAAATTACTTTTACAAATTGCCTAAAAAAGCTCCCGACTCCGGGAGCTCCGAACCAATAAGCGGCGCCGCTTTCCACGCGGGCTACTGGCTCATATTGTCAGGCGAAGCTTTCGTGCTCTTCGAGCGATAAATCAAACGGAGAAAATCGTTTCCGTTTGTATCCGCCGCCCTTGCGTGGGCGTTCCACTCTCGTCGGTGGCGGGCAAGGCTTCCGGATTGAACGGATGGCCTTTAGTTGTGCTTCGTTTTTCATCTTATCAAAGCTTACCACAGCTCAGGTTGCTCGGCAAGCGGCTTGTTCCCGTCAGTCACGGGACCACAGGCAAACGCGGTTGCCGGTTGGTTAGCAGGAACGGGGATGCTGTGTCCCAGTGCGTTGGCCCACCGATAAGCGGCAGCCATGTCTGTCCCGAAAGCTGCCTTGGCGATGTGCTCGGAAAACTTGTTCAGCTCAGGCTCGAACGGGTCATAGCTGACACACATACTGGCGACAACCGGCATCGTAACGTCAGCGCCGCCGTGGAAACGAACCATGCGCCAAACGTAATACGCCCGGCCTTCGGCGGGATTCTTGAATTCGTTTACGAATTTCGGCTTGCTACTGCGGAAAGTGCGCTTCTCGACGCCCTTTTTGCCCTTGGTGACAGTCTCAAAGATTGCGTCAAAGTCGGGCTTGGCTATTCTGCCAGTTGCTTTACACTCATCACAGGGACCAGGTCCATGATGACCCGTCATAGTCGCCGCGTTCCAGTGCCAATGATGGTCGTGTGTGCCGGTGCCCTTACATTTCTTACAGGGGCGCTCGGGTTCCAGTTTGATGACTGCGTTGTAATTGCTCATATTGTGATGTTAGTTTACCACCAGCTTTAATACTGTCAAGCCCTGGCAGCCGCCAGCTTTCGATTGATATTTCGGGGATGGCGGGTCGAATGACGTTTACTCTTCCAGAATAGAATGCGTTGAGCGCAATCCATACACTGCCCAAGCCATCCGGAATACGTTATGCAGTCCACCTGAAAACTGGATGACCCAGGCGCAAAACCAAATCCGATAGGCATCCTGACAGAGCAGGTTCCTTCGATTGCGGCTGGACCACCACATTCACATCGGCAATCCTTTGAAGTATATTTGATGAGCTTTGGAATGTCTTTCATATTGTAGGATCAGTTTACCTTTAGAATTCATTCTGTCAAGCGTTACCAGCGAGGGCTTGACAATACTTAAAACAATTGTAAGATGTACTCACAATAAAGATGTGGCTGAAAGACGCCGGAGAGTAGGGTACCGGAGGATCCCCAAATTGCATTTCGTCCCGCGCTTGACATAACCCGATTAGCGATTATAGTTGAGCAACGGGAAAATCTTGCGGTTGCCGTATTGGCGATTATGGCGCATTGCCATATACGTCACCGTGCGCTATTGCCATGCGTCTGGCTCCGTATTGGTATGCGTCATGGCGCCTATTAGGGTCCATGCGAGCGATATGCGACCGCACTTAGCACACCTAATCTTTTGATGTTCGTAAACCAATTCCGCCGGGCTATCAGCCCTTAATTTTTCGATGCGCTTACCCTTGAAGTATCTGGCCACTGCCTTCGCCTCATAGATATGGAGAACCTCAAATGGTCCATGTCCATTGACGAAACAGTTAATCTTTGCCACTGTCGCAGCGAACCACTTTAGTAGGAATTTCATATTCACCCACACAGGTTTTTTGGAGCACGGCGAACAATTCTTCAGCCTTGTAAAGTGGATAACCACGCCCATCATCGTCATCAACGAGAACACGGCCACCCTGTTGCCACTCCATAACAACTTGATAACGTCTGTCGGGAATTCCCATCCCCATCATTTCTTGTATGTGGGCCGTGATTGTAATTCGTTGACTCATATAGGTAGTTTACCATAAATGTTTGCTCTGTCAAGCCTCAGTAGGTCACGCGAGAAGTTTGAAATGGCGCGGGGGGTAGCGGGAATTCTTAAGCGCGGGGGTACTACCCCCCGCCCGTATGGGTCATCTATTCCACACTTCATCGGCGATTTGTTCACCAGGGATTGGATCAAGTCCACCACGTTCGATTACAATGGAAGCACCAATGGTCATGGCTGCTTCAACTGCGTCCAGGTTTGCGTAGTGTCTGGGGTTGTCAACCCACAGTAAGAGAGCTCGCCTCTTAATTTCGAGCATCATGCCGTCATCCATAAGTCAGAAGGTGTCAAGATACAACCACTCACGGTCTTTGGCGAGCCAAGTGAACTTGTTGGTGCCGATGGCCGACCGAAGTTCATCAAGAAAAATATCATAGACCACACCGATGCCACACAGATTGTCAACGTCATCACGACTAACCTTGAGACAAGGGACAGCCGTTGCGTCCGAATCTTCCGTTCGGATTCCAAGTTCGGTAAGCCACGTGCGGGCCTTTTCAAGTGAAGCGTTCAATTTCATGGACTTAAATATAGAGAAGTTTTGGAAAGTGTCAAGCCGTCACAAGTTTGGGAAGAAAGTCTAAAGGGCCTTTTAACCGAAGGATGAAATCAGCATCGGCATTACGGGCAGGCTCAATGTTTACCACATCATCGGCCCTGAATATCGTAGTCATAGCATCACCCTTGACTTGAAAAATCATAGGGAAATCACGGTGAGTAACCGTGAGAACGCCAATCCAAGAATCGCTTTGGGTGCCGAAGTATGGTCTTACAACCATTGCCATGGCACCCTTACGATTGTTCAGTTCATGCTCAACTTGTTCAGGATTCATTTGAAATCAGTTTATGGGCCACCACAATATCCCTATGGACGTAGATGCCATCAGGCATCAACTTCCAATGAATCTGCCGGTGATGTCCATCGTATCTGCGGATGGTAGTGTAACCGTTGGATTCCCCATATTCAGCACCAGCACGGGGATTGTCGAAGGTCACTTCACCCGCACTGATATTGCGAATGTTGTTGAAAACTTTGACAAATTTCATAACAACAGATTACTTTAAGTATTCAGTCTGGCAAGCGTTTCCCTTGCGGTAGGTAAGGGCTTGATTATTTTGGGTTTTCCCCTAGGATTGAGTGAGAATCCTTTGCTACGTTTTACAACCTCAGAACGTGACAGACTAAGGGTTTCCTGTACAGACCGTTTGTGATTACATTCGTAGCAAGACAAAACTTTTCGTCGCTGGCCTTTTTTCTTCTTCACCCAACGATGCGGATAGATGCGAGACACCACATGGTCAATTGTGGCCATCAACGGGTCCGCACGACCTTCAATCCGCTTAATGTCTGTAAGAGTGGTTACCCTGTGACACCAGTGGCATCGTGGGTCTGCCTGCCACAACTCCAGTTTAAGAGAGCGATTGCTCATTCATCCTCAGAACCTTTCTTGTCCCAAGGAGCCCTTGGCGCCGGCTTGCCGCTAAGAGTTTGGATGACTCCTGCGACTGTGGCACAGACGATGAATAGTGAACCAATTCCCCACCAACTGGATAGGAATTCGAGAAGTGTGACTGCTGCTAGTAGTGTTATCATATTTTTATTGCGAGTTCGTTGAGCCGTTTCATCAGGTCGTGCACATCATCAATCCTGTCAACGAAGAGAAGATGCTTACCTTTGTGAGCGAAAACGGAAAAGTTCCGAAGGTGACCCGTTCGGTAAAAAAACCTCATTGCGGACTCAACATCAGTGAATGGCAGAAAGACTTCACCGGGACGATTCAGAACGATAATCTCAAGTCTGTCATTCATTGTTTGTAGTTTATCATCCTATAAGTAGAAGTCAAGCCTTGTTTTCAATTAATTAGCAACGTCTTCGACGCCACCATAGAGGCCATGTTTTTCATCACGCCTCATTTGTTCAGTGTCATCCTCCTGATTAGTAGTAGGCGGACGACCACCGTTCTTCTGTCTTTCACGGTCCATTTTGGCTCTACGCCAACCAGCGTTTTTCGCATCTTTGCGGTATGTCTTACCCATAAAATCGTTAATTCCAATCCAAGTCTATACCGTGTGGGGATTCTGGCAAGCTTGGTTCAGGTTCAACCGGCTTTTTTTCAGCCACGGCGACCGGTTCACACGCCTTCTTACAAAGCTCTTGAACGATTGGCTTTACTGATAGAAGTCGCTCAACTTCTCGCGAAACATCTTCCATGAACAACTCAAGCACACTTGTATCAAGTCGCCCATCCTTTCGGTCATTGGCAATAGCGGTTATCTTCCACTTTTGACACTGACCTTTCTGGCCGAGTTCGGTGGCGTATCGTTTGAGAACGATTTCTTCCGCCATCTTATACCTCTCAGCCATTTCTGTCATATCATCCTTGATTCTACCAACTCTCCTACAAAAGTCAAGCGGGCCGAATTCCTACTACTCGAAGAGTTAGGGCCCTTCGCCGCCACCCAAACATTATACTATTCGGTCATTCAGCCCACAAATTGGCGGGTAGCTAAGGGCTTCCACCCTAGTTTTTTACTCAACGTAGCTACTCAAGCATTATTCCCAGTGAAGTTATAGCTAACCACTCACCATCTCTCTTGCCCTTCCACTACGTCTTTCGAGCCGACTTCCACGGCGCCTACCGTCCTACCCAAATTGGCGGGCGAATTAGGCTGTTGCTACTACGGTGTGATAATTGAAGCACCGCGTCTCTCATCGCCGTTCGCCCATTCACCGGAGTTTTGGTCGCTACCTGATCTCAGCAGGGGTCATGTTCCCTCTGTCCGGTTAAATTGGCGGCTGGATAATATAGGAGCTTTTAGGCCCTCACGGATGAACCCGATTTTTGTCATCCAGTCCGCTGTAAATTGGAGGCAAGCGGCCCTACTATTCAGTCAATTTAAGACCTACTGTGGCGTAGGGACGCCTGCCATTCGGTCACTTCGCCTTCTGCGAAGCGGCGGGCTTCTTTTCATCCCGCTTGGCAATCTTGGCCTGTATCTTGGCCTGTTCTTTCTTCCCTATCGCGCCGGCCAGCTTCGCTTCCAAGCTCAACCCATCATACACTCGCTGACGGGCTTCGGCTGCCTGCCGTTTCTTGTCTTTCCGTAAGTCGGCCTTCGCGTGACTGTAACCTTTATCTTTCTTTGCCATAATGTTCGTTTCTTACTACTCTCAAAGTTTATCACCGTTTACAACACCGTCAAGCCCTGTTTTGGTATCCCGATTGCCGCGTCACCGTTCTCAAAAATGAGGTCCACAAACCCTCGCACAGTTTCTTCCATGCGTTCCACTTCCACAATTTGATTGTGATAGAATGTTTTGTCCCTACCGTGTTCCTCTTGGTTGTCCAAGAAGTCAACCGTCACTTGCTTGTTAAATTTAACTCTCATACCGCCCATAACTATAGGCGGCATGAGGAAAAAGTCAAGCAGGGTTTAATGCTTCTTTGAGGCCAGCACTGGTTGAACCGGCAATGGCGCTGTGGAGTTGAAGGACTTACCGAGCGCCGCTTCGTTGAATTCCCCCATCTTGCGAACGGTGACTACGTTCAGGTTGGGAATGTTGCTCGCAGTGGCCAGTGTTGCGCCGGTGCGGTCTTGAAGGATAACTAACTCAGGTTGTTCGGGTATGAATACGTTTGCCATAATTTTGTTATGTTTTTATATTACTAAAAGTTTTCCATCCGTCAAGCCTCACTTGACATGATGAACTTGAACGGCGTCAACCTCAAAGCAGTTGTCATCAGCATCCTTGACAGTCACCAAATTATTGCCATCCTTGATAAAGACAACTGTTCCCATGAACTCATTGCGAACAAGGTCATCAGGATTATCGGTAGGCATCACCAAAACTTTTTCGCCTACCTCAAAGGAAGTTGCTTTGGCCAACAATGGAGTTGCGTCCATGATAACGCCGGCCTGAGTTTTGGGCTGAACCATTTCCAGATTCAGATACGGCTCGTCAACCCCACCTTGACCATAGATGAGGGCAAGGTCTTCGTCGCTGTCGGTGAGAGGGTTGCCTACTTGGTCTTCCCATACGTGGTCTTCACTTGCCACAAATTCCTGACAGAAGAAACGCTGTTTCTCAGTGTCGTATGATTGAACGACAAAACCGATGGTGACTTTTTTAATAACTGCCATAATGGAATGATAGAGGATTTTTATAGACTGTCAAGCGTCAAGTTCTCACGCTTGACATAAAGGATTTATTTGATAAATTGATTGTGTGATAACCGAAACAGATTTCGCAAGACTTCTCGACAGCGTGGCAAGGTTGGACGTGAACCAACACTGTCAGTTGTTAAAGCAACAGCATGAAGTGTTCAAACAAAACTACCCCGGTTTCAATGGCGATACATACAGGATGCTCGCTTGGCGTGTGAAGCAAGCGTGGCAGATTCTCAACTATTACATCAACCCGCCAAGACGATGATTGCTTTCATTAAACTACCCCGTGAGTCTTATGAGCGCATGTGGCTCAAAGCTCGCCTGAAATCCATTGACGAATTGAAGGTGCGGAAGTATCAGATGAAAAATCCCACTTCCGTCTGGCAAAATCGGGTCAATGAATCAGCCTCTGATCACGTCCACGTCAAGGGTAGTTGTAACTGCGCCTTCTGTCACGGTATTTGACTTGCCAGTGGCCGCACCCTATGGTAGTTTGGGTGCATGTATAGCGAACTACCATTAGTAACGTTTGAATATCCAGATAGCGAAACCGACTATCTTAGAACCCGCTACGTTCGTGTTGTCTCAATGGACCGCACTCATGTTAAAGGTTATGAATTTACAACCGGCACCCCAAGCGACACCGATGAAGGCAAGTTTAAGAGTTACCTCTTGGCCAAAATCGTTGAAAACGGCGTAGCTTTGGTGGAATTCGGTTTAGAATAACGGCTGGGCAAAACGCCCGGTCCGTGTGAGGGTCCCCCTCCCGTAGAGAGGGGCCCGATTACTTTATATGAACAAAAGAAAAACAAAGACACCCAAGCAGGCGCCAGATTACGCTCAGATTGCGTCAGACTTGAATAGGACCTTTCTATCCAAGGGATTTACCGTTGAACAGGCCTTTCAGCTCACCTACTTGGTTCTTGCTAAGAATCTTCGGTAAGGCTTGACGAATTCACAATCCACGTTAGAATAAAAATGTGGATGAGGCCGACCGGGGGGCGCCAAGAGTAGGGGACCGGTCCTTGCGTTGATTTCTTTTGAGAAATTATTGTTGGTAGCCTGCCGGGGAATCGAACCCCGCTCTCCACCGTGAAAGGGTGGCGACCTAGCCGATAGTCGAGCAGGCCAAAGTGGAGCGAACTTCTGGAATTGAACCAGACCCGACAAGCTGGTAGCCTGCCATGCTCCGAAACACTAAGTCCGCATACTCATAAGTAGTCCCCTTACAGGGAAAACGCTGAAATAGTTTCCGGGTCACAGCGGGTTGAAGCCTACGTTTGAGGCGAACAGACCACAGTTTTTCCGTAACCCGAAATGGCGTTGGTGAAGTCAGGCGCGGAACGAGGAGGAGCGTTCTGCTGCTCACATACTTCACCAACATTTACTGGCGGGGAGGGATGGAATTGAACCACCACCCTCCGGGCGATTTAGGCCCGGTGCTCCTTCTTCGAGCTGCCTCCCCAAAATTGGTTGCGGGGGCTGGATTTGAACCAGCGACCTTTTGCTTATGAGGCGAACGAGCTAACCTGGCTGCTCCACCCCGCAATCCTATTCAAAGAACACTGACAATCTAACAGAGGCTTCCAATTTGGCAAGCCCCAAAAATTATAGGTTTCTGGTGAACGCGTTACTTAATCCTACTGAACCACGGCACATTTATCAACCTTTCGGCTGAACCAAGTGTCCTATACCGGGGTAGTTTTACGGCGACACCCACGCACCAATCTTAAAACGTCGAGCAGGACGGTTTCATAAAACCTGCCCGATAGCGCCTCGCGAATCGCGCCTTTTGTGCCGTCATCCTTCCGGTCCAGCCTTTATCCGACCTATCGTGGCCGGGACTCTTCCGTGGGCTAGGGCACCCGTTTTTTGTCATAGATACATAGTATCGGGTCCCCGTGAACCGTCAAGCGTGGGGCCCGCCCTTCTGCGGGCGAGCCCCCGCTGAGTGCCACCGTTAGCCGACTTTCGGGCCAATAGGCCGAACAACGGGGCCATTCTTGGTGAATTCCACCATCACCAAGGTGCGCGGTTGGGCAGGCTGTGCATCGGCGGTTACCGGTGCCGGCTGAGCCACTTGAACCGCGACAGGGGTTTGAACTGCTCGCGGCGCCGTCACCTTGATTCGGATTGGCTTCGTGCCTTTGGCGGGCTTGGCAGGCTTGAGAGTCATGTTGCGACCATCGAAGTCGCTCTTCATGCAGAACAGGTCAATCGGGCGACCCACCTTGCCACGCGGCTGCTTCTTGCTCGGGAGCTGATAAATGTCGCCGGCGCCGTTGGTGGAACCATCGGGCTGGTTAATCAGCTGCTTGAAAACCTTGCTGCGGAGAGTCAGCTCACAGGACTTCTTTGGGTCCTTGCCGGTTGGGTCAACGTTCAGCGCGAACAGACGTTCGTAAGTGAATGGACCTTTGGGCCAGCGAGTCGTCTTGGGTGGCGCACCTTTGTGTCCCCAAACACCCTTCATGGATTCACGGGCACGAGGCGTTCGTTTCTTATTGGTCTTTCTCATAATTGAGTCTTTCTATTTCTTATTGTTCTTCAATCGTTATTCAAAGTTTACATCTGTTTTTAGTATTGTCAAGCGTGACTTTTAGAAATCTATTACATATAGGATCTGTCGCAAAAACCATAGGCAGACCGTCACGCTTGACACCTGCGCAGGTTAGTGTAAAGTTGAAACATGACCGAAACGAATAACGCAACAACGAATACAACGAATATGGACACAAACGCAAATCCGATTCCGGCGACCCCCGTGGAAGCCGTAGCAGCGACCCCCGTGGTTGCTGAAACACCGGCAGCCCCCGTGGTTGTCGAAACCGTAGTGGCACCCACCGTGGTCGCCGCTGTCACCGAAGCCGCCACTCCGGCGGTTGCCACCCCCGCCGAGCCGGCCAAGAAGCTCGACACGTTGAAGATTCCCGCCGGGAGCTTCACTCACACTGACCTTGCCCGTCTGAACGGCAAGACCAACCAGCAAGTTTGGACTCGCTATCAGGCGATGGTGAAGTCGGGCCTTATCATCCGCGACGGTGAGCGTAAGCCCGCCGGTGGAAAGGGCAAGCCTTCCCTTCTGTGGAAAGTCAACCCCAACCCGCCCGCGAATGTCACGGTGCCGACCATCGGCGCTCCGGCCCCCGTGGCCCAAGCTGCTGACGACAACGTGGTTCTGCCGACTGAGGCCCAAATCGAGGCCGCTCAGGCCCCGTTGGAGCCGACTGTCGAAGCCGCCGCTCCGGCCCCCGAGCCCCCGAAGGATGAGCCGCCCACGGCACCTCCCGCCGCGACTGACGCCGGCGAGCAGACCGTGACGGTGGAAGTCGCCCGTGTGGAAGCGACTCCCGAAGTCGCCCAGCCGCCGGTGATTGAACCGGTGGCCGGTATCGCCGAACCGACTGTCACGCCGACCATTCCGGCGGAAGCAGCCATCGACGAGACCTGCCCGGCTTGTCAGCACAACCTGGTCGCTCGTAATGACGCGACCGGCGTGATGGTGGGCTGTAATCAGCCCATCGCAATCTGCCCGACGACCGAGCGAGTCGAGGGGCACGGTTCCAACCTCCGGGGTGCCATCGCCACTCTCCACGACAAGTGGGATAAGTTGGTCGGCGCCATGAAGCCGGTGGCGGCCCGCTAATCCTCAACCAATCAGCAAAAGGCCCGTCGCGCTTGACGGGCCTTTTCTTTGCGGTAAACTAAGTCCCAGTGTTAGCCAAACTTTACAGACACAACCAAGAGGACTACCCAGACCGTAATCGTGCGATGGCAAACACTGGCCGCATGTGTAGGTGCGGGACTTGTCTCTGTTGTAGAATGCTAAGGTTTACCCGAAGGCTTGACCACATGAAATTTTACCGTAAACTACACTGATATGGCACACAAACGAAAAGACACTTTAGTTGACTGTGGTGGTAAACGTGGTAAACACCTAACGTCCACTCAGAAACGCAGCCAGACCAAAGCTGAACGCAGAGCGACCAGAGTTTTTATCACCGTGGAACTTCACAACAACGATTTCGTAATTGATAAAAAGGGCAACGTCTGGATTCCAGCCACGCTTGACAGATAAGAAATTTCCGATAGACTGGAACCATGATAACTTTTGGACCCGAAGTGAAATTCTCCCAAGTCAAGAAAGGCCAGCTCTTTAGTCATGGCCTAAAAGTTGATGGCGTCTGGACAGGTCTGACAACCTACAAAAAAACCAACCGTAACACCGCCAGTCCGGCCTTTGGCCAAGAGCATCACGTTTATGGATTCGACAATCCGGATTTGATAGTCCGGGTTGAGGCTTGACGGAACGCATTCCTTTGATAAACTGGATATGTTGATGAGGCCGACCGGGGGGCGCCAAGAGTAGGGTATCGGCGGATCCCCAAATTACTTTGAAAAATTATCGCATGAAAGAATCTGGCTGCCAGTTCTCCGGCAATCAGTCTTCCACCCAGCCGGCACAATATGAACCCGTGCTCGCCGACCAGTAAAATGGCCACCGCAGATACGCCTCACAGGACGGAGAGCTGCGGTGATGAGCGTGTTCGTTGCTCGGGCTACTCACCCAAGTTTCTCTCACTCATGTAATGAGTTTATCAGACCATTCCCGACTGTCAAGCGTCACACCTTGATTTCCTGCTTACACCGCTTGCAGTAGTAGAAATCAAACTGCCCACAATCCCAGACAATCTTATGCGGTGCGTGGACTCTTGAGTCCCCACAGCCACACAAATTCATGCCACCATCCTCAGGCTCAGCAGCCGTCAATCCACCACATTCGCTAGTAGCTTGCCAAGGTTCACTGCGAACCGGCTTTGACGGAAGGAAGTGCCCTTTGCGACACCTTAGAACCACCGGTTCCCGGTCCTCAGGTGGACCTGAACAACCCGGCGGATACGACCAACCAAAAATGCTTCTACTCATGGGAATAGTATAAACAAAGCTAGAGAACAGTCAAGCCCCACCATTGCTAGTGGGGCTTGGTGTGCGGGCTCTGCCCCCGCTGGCGCGCGTCGTCAAATTACACGGCGACTGCCGGTGCGACTTCGATACCGGCCACAACCGGCGGAACGGCGACCACGGGAATGACTTCCGCTGTGGTGTCAATCACCAGCCCGGAGTAGTCATCACAGACCTTATGGAGGCGGCCCGTGCGGGAGGGCATGGTCCAGAGGCCGCTCGCCTTCGACGTGGCACTCGGCTTGAGTGACTCGGTGACCGCGTTGAAAAGTGCCCACACGGTTTCCTTGACGAATTCCGGATGGCGCGGTGACTTGAACTCGGCGTAGATGTCCTCAAACTTCTGCCAGGGGAACACATCGCCCGCTATCTCTGCCAGTAAGTAGGCGGCGTCCTTGTTGCCGATTGCCGTCTGCTTGTAGGTTTCGATGCGCTTCGTCTGCGAATTCCACCGTTGACCGAGCTGACCAATGGCGGTTGCCACCATGAGCGGGAAATCGTGCTCAATCAGCTTGGTGTATTTCCGGCGGAAAACAATCTCGCTGCTGAACGCCAGGTTGTCACAGACGAAGACTGAGCTGCCCACAGCAACACCGGACGCCAGCGACTTGTTTACGGAACCACGAAGGCCGACCACGTAAGCGTAGTCTTGCAGCTCGGTGCAATTCGCCACCTGCATCAGACCAAACATGCGTTCGCCGTCCTCAGTGACGCCAAAGCTCTCAGTGACAATCCGCATCTGCGAAGCCGTGAGAGCCTTCTCGACTTCCTGAACCAAGCGGATATGTGCGATGGGATGATGAGTTTCCGTTGCCGGTGGGCAAGGGAACTGTGCCAGACGGGCGCGGTCAACGTGACGGGCGCCACAGTGAAGAATCAGATTTGATTGTTTCATGGTTTTAGTCTATGTTAAATTCTCGTTGTGTCAAGCGTGACGGTAGGAAAGCTATGGGTGGGAATTCAGGAAGTCCAGGGCCTGCTTATAGGCAGTCAACTTACCACCAAGGGCCACAAGTCGGAACATACGGGCACGGCGGGCAACAGTCCAGTGGCGTTGCTTCTTCGCATTGTCCTTGTCCACCAGCTTCTGGAAATGGTCCCTGATACCCTCAGCCTTGAGAATTTGGGCTCGCGCCCAACCAATTGTTTTTTGGTGATTTACAGCGTTCACTGAATACATTCTACTATACTACCATACTTTGTATAAAGTCAAGCGTGCGCTGAGTTAATGCAAACTCATTTGTGGTAAGTGTACTACTGACTACTAATCCCTGAAATTTTAGTAGCAAATTAGTAGCACCGCACAAGGCTTGACGGGATACGTGAACCTGTTAGACTGTTATCGTTGAGGCCGACCGGGGGGCGCCAAGAGTAGGGGACCAGAGGATCCCCAAATTCCTTTGTGGTATTACAGTATATGGCGCATGCCAGGCAATTCGACGCACGCTTGACAAAGCGTAGTTTAGCGTTATACTCGGACCACGGCGAGGCTGCGCAGATTTAATCGCCCTATTGGCGGTTATGGCGCATGCCAGGCTTTTGTTGTGCCAGCTATAGCAGCGGATAGGCAATAACCCGCGGTGCGCTGAAACCAATAGGTCAGCTCCGGAAAGGGAACTTGTTGCGGTGTGCGTTGCTACGCTCTCACCCTTAGCCCTTATTTTTTTCCCGCGCTGACCACAATAGAATGATACCAGTTATTTCTACGCTGTCAAGCCCTTATTTTCTTCAGCGCATACCACTCTCAAACTGTCGCTGAGCCCCTGTGCTAAGTACTCCTGGAAAAGCTAGTACACTAATAATAAAGTACTTAAAAAGTACAGCAGTACACTATTAGCTTTGTACACTAAGCATACCATGTTTTAACCTCCGTCCGGCGTTTTATGCGTTTAACACGGTTATACAGCGAGCAGCGCTTTGGGGGATGATGATTTATTAGAAGTATTCACGTATTTTGTTTTAGAAAATAAATAATTACCTTGAGAAATACGCCCACGCTTATGCGTTGGCTATTAGGCGATAGCCTCAAGCTTTGTTTGTCGAGAGCTTTGCTCCGTTAATCTCCACGCTAGGGGGGCTAGCAAAATAATAAGCGCTGGGGGTACCCCCCACTACCACAGCGGCTAGTTTTGATGCGTCTGGGAAGATGCCAGCGCTGGGGGCACCCCTCTCCGCCGTATAGAGTCCTTAGTTTGAAAAGCCACATTGAGGGCAATACCGGTCCATTCGGGGGAATACGTGCTTACATTGTGGGCAGGTACTATGTGTTTTCTCAACCACCATTCCGCCATCAATAAAAATCCATTCAATTACGCCCTTCATTGGCTTTCCATCCCAAGAGTGCTTTTCCACCTTGTATTTTGAATGGCCAATATCGTAGCCAATGATTGTGCCAGCGTGTTTACCGGTTGAGGTTTCCCAATGGGTGTCAAAGCGGATAATTTCGCCAATCTGTTTCAGTTTCATATTATTAGCACCACCCCATTCTCATTCTTCCACTTGAGCAGAAGGGTAGTTCATCCCAGCGCCAGAATGCTCTGGCTACGTTCCAAGCTTTAGCGTAGAACGTATGTCTGTATAGATATTGTTTTCTTCTTTGTGGCAGAAGCATACCGGCGGTCAAAAACTGTCGGGCTTTCTCTTGTGCTTCAGCGTCGTGAGCAGCCTCAAACTCTGTCTTGCCGTCATCATACTCAAGCTTATATTTCATTGAAGAGCTTTCTTCATGTCATCCCTTACTTGAAGTTCAGCTTCAACAGCTTTGTTAAGGTCAGCCAATAAGGTTGCTCTCTTGACTGTAATTTGTTTGCCATACCACAACTGGGTTCGGCAGACTCTCCGTTTCGGGTTGGCCTTGAACCACTTGGTTATCTGCCTATATGCGGATTTAGCGTCTCGGCGAAGTTCGGGTTCGGTTAGGCGTTTGTAAATGGCAATCATACCGATTTTGCTGATTTTTTGAAGATGGCGAGCACTCTGTCGTATTCAGCCTTGTCTCGCGAGCTAAAGCATGCGCCATCAACCATAATCTGATAGTTAATAACACCGCCTGTAGGCGAAATCCACATGGCACCAATCTTCTCTACTCGTACGTAAGCTGTCATGTTATTGGTTAGGAATATCTCAATCATAGGACAAGTTTACCACCGGCTATGATTATGTCAAGCGTGCGAACAATCCATAAATGCCTTTGTCTCATCATCTACCATCTGAATGATTGTAGCTTGGGATTTTTTATCTACGCCTACCATGCGTTCTAATCCTTTATACAAGCTTTTAGCATCGTTTTCTGTCATAACAAAGCCAAAACTTACCGATGAATCAATCGGGTCCATACCCACAGAAAACGTAATTGTGCCTCCACAGTTGCGATATATCAGAATAGATGGCTTTGAAGCGTTCATTTGGCTTTTTCATCCCGCTCAATATACCACGTAAGCCACACGAAGAACGGGAATATGAGCACAGAGGTTATCG
>Ga0315274_10006757_pt1 | contig 16696 bp, 17 predicted proteins | sample YL17G02_20_MG_FD_203700 | JGI IMG/M metagenome (GOLD analysis project Ga0315274, IMG submission 203700) | Sediment microbial communities from Yellowstone Lake, YNP, Wyoming, USA - YL17G02_20 | ecosystem: Environmental > Aquatic > Freshwater > Lake > Sediment | place: USA: Wyoming | collected...
CCATCGTCCCCGTGCGGGCGAAGCGGATCACGCCGATGATGGCAAAGAGAGCCAGGATCAACGCCAGGATGACCGCGATGGCCACACCGGTCATGGCTGATCCCCAGGCCATCATCATCGCCTGCGGTGACCCGCTCAGGATGGCAGGTATCACCGGCAGGAGGAAGATGACGAAGACGATGACGACAGGAATCATCCAGATGAAACCTATCACCAGGTACTTCAGCCCATCGATGAAAAGGTTCACCCAGTCATTCAGTTCAGGGGCCGGTTTCTTGCCCCGGAAGATCTCCAGCAGGTAGCCATAGAGGAGCGGGAAGAGGATGGTGCAGACCAGGAGGAGGATCCACTTCACCCACTTCTCCCAGACAGCCTCCTTCGCATAATCGAAGGAATTGGAAAGCGCAGAGACAATATCCATGTTTCTCACTGTACCGGTGTCTTTTTCTTTTAGTATATAAATATAGCTCAAAATAAGGGCTATTATCCTGCCGTTCAGGAAATAAAACGTGATTCCAAGAATTGCGTAATACAATTTCGGGGTGCATCACAGAGAACCGTTCGCTGCCCCACCATGGTACTTTCGGGCCAGGAATCCGCCCGAACCCCACATCCATCAGTGCCGGAAGGTGCGGATCCCGGTGAAGACCATGGCGACGTCCAGACGGTCCGCGGCCGCGATCACCTCTGCATCCCGGATCGATCCCCCGGGCTGCACGAGGGCGGTTCCCCCGGCTGCAGCCGCCTCCTCCAGGGTGTCCGGGAACGGGAGGAACCCGTCTGAAGCCACCACGGAACCCTTCAGGGGATACCGGGCCTTCTGGACGGCAATCCTCCCTGCATCCACCCGGCTTGTCTGCCCTGCCCCGATCCCCAACGTCCGGGTCCGGTCAGCGTAGACGATGGCATTGGACCGGGTATGGGTGCAGACCTTCCATGCGAGCCGCAGGGCCGTGAGCTCACCGGCTGTGGGATCCCGCTCGCTGACCACCTTCCAGTGCTCCCGGTACGCCGGGGTCTGCTGCAGGAGCGCCCCGCCGTCAATGGTCCGGATCTCCGGCCCCGGAGCGGCAGGGGGCAGCAGGAGGACCCGCATCTGCTCCTTCCGTTTCATCTCTGCGAGTGCCGGTGCCGTGTATCCCGGCGCGATCACCACCTCGATGAAGGTGCTGCAGATCTCCTTTGCCGTATCCGTGTCCACCTCCCGGTTCAGGGCAACGATCCCGCCGTAGGCAGAGACCGGGTCCACCTCCCGAGCGTTGACGTAGGTGCGGTGCAGGTCCTCCCCCACCGCGACGCCGCAGGGGTTGTTGTGCTTCACGCAGACGGCAGCGCACTCGTCGAACTCCCGGAGCAGGGCAACAGCCGCAGAGAGATCCAGGTAGTTGTTGTACGACATCTCCTTTCCCTGGAGGGGAACCAGGCCGGCGATCCCTGCTTCACCGTACACGGTCCCCTGCTGGTGCGGATTCTCCCCGTACCTGAGGGGACGGCCGTTCCGGAACTGCACGGTGTACACCTCGGGGAACCGGGATCCCAGGGAGTGGAGGTGGTTGCTGATGGCGGCGTCATAGGCGGCAGTGCGGGCGAAGGCCTTGCGGGCGAGATGGAGGTGCTGTTCCGGGGTGAAGCCCCCGGACTCCACTGCCTGGATCACTGCGGGGTAATCCTCCGGGTCCACGACAACGGCCACGTCCCGGAAGTTCTTGGCCGCCGCCCGGATCATGGCAGGCCCCCCGATGTCAATGAACTCCACCAGCTGACCCAGGTCCAGCCCCTGCCCCGCCATCTGCTCGAAGGGGTACAGGTTTACCACCAGGAGGTCAATCCCCTGGATCCCGTGGGCCTGCATGACGGCATCGTCAATGCCCCGCCGTCCCAGGAGGCCGCCGTGGATCCTCGGGTGGAGGGTTTTCACCCGGCCATCCATCATCTCCGGGGCGCCGGTGTAGGCGGAGACCTCGGTGAACGGGATCCCTGCCGCCGCCAGGGCTTTCCCGGTACCCCCGGAGGAGAGGATCTTCACGCCCTGCCGGACCAGGGCACCGCCCAGTTCGGTAATGCCGCGCTTTTCCCAGACGGAGAGGAGTGCCCACTGCATACCCATCCCTTCACCCGGGGTGTCATAATAGGTAGGGTTCCTGCGCTCCGCCGAAAAAAAGGGGGGGGGCACGGTACCTTCTCTCATGCCCGGGATCATCCTGCCCAGCCGGGAAAGGGAGAAAAGGAAGGCAATGGCAGTCATGGATTTCTGTTAGAAAGGATTAAAATCGGTATGGTGATAAAAGAACCCCATTAAAGGGTGATTTCCCTGAGGTAAAGCAATACTTATATATAGAACTCCACCTCCATTACTGATAGGATACGGACAGAAGGTTCTGTATGGCAGATGAACCGCCGAACCAGGACAGCACTTCACCACCGGAAACGACCGCTTCCGGGGCTGAAACGGAGTCAAAGAGCGTATCGGCCACCGTGGATCTGCAGCGATCATACGATGATCTCCATGACCGGTTTCTGCGCCTCGCAGCGGATTATGACAACTTCCGGAAGCGGGCAGCCCGTGAGAACGAGGCCGTGATCCGGGAGCAGGTGGAGCGGTTCGCCCGCGACCTGCTGGAGGGCATGGATGACCTGGACCGGGCGCTCGCTTCGGACGGCACCGGACTTGGTGAGGGGCTGGAACAGATCCGGAAGGTCTTCTTCGCCTCCTTTGCCCGGCACGGCATCCACCCGCTGGAGTCGAGGGGTCTTCCCTTCAATCCCCGGGAGCACGAGCCGGTGGCGTGCGTAGCCTCGGATCAGCCCGAGGGGACCGTGGTCCAGGAAGTGAGCCGTGGGTATGCCAGAGAGGACCGGATCATCAGGTTTGCGAAAGTGATTGTCTCGAAAGGGAGAGAAAAGGAGGAATAGAACAATGACGGCACAGAAGGTCAGCGAAAAAGTACTGGGCATTGACCTTGGGACCACCAACTCCTGCATGGCCATCATGGAGGCCGGGAGAACGGTCGTGATCCCGAACGCGGAGGGCGGCAGGATCACCCCGTCGGTGGTGGCATTCAGCAAGGAGGGGGAGCGGGTGGTGGGCTCGGTTGCCAAGCGGCAGGCCATCACGAATCCCCAGCGCACGATCATGTCCATCAAAAGGAAGATGGGCACGAGCGAGACCGTCCCGATCGATGACCGGAAGTACACCCCGCAGGAGATCTCGGCGATGGTCCTGCAGAAGATGAAGATGGACGCCGAGGCGTACCTGGGGGAGAAGATCGCAAAGGCCGTGATCACGGTTCCCGCCTACTTCAACGACGCCCAGCGGCAGGCCACCAAGGACGCGGGGAAGATCGCAGGGCTCGACGTGCTCCGGATCATCAACGAACCCACGGCGTCCGCCCTCGCCTACGGGATCGACCGGGAGAAGGAGGCCACGGTGCTCGTCTATGACCTGGGCGGCGGCACCTTCGATGTCTCGATCCTGAACCTGGGGGACGGTGTCTTTGAGGTGCAGTCCACGGCAGGCAACAACCACCTGGGTGGAGACGACTTCGACCAGAGGGTGATGGATTCCCTGATCGACGAGTTCCGGAAGAATCAGGGGATCGACCTCCGGAAGGACCCCATCGCCATGCAGCGGCTGCGGGATGCCTCCGAGAACGCGAAGATCGAGCTCTCCACCGTCACCAAGGCCAGCATCAACCTCCCCTACATCACCTCTGACGCAGGCGGCCCCAAGTTCCTGAACGTGGACCTGACCCGTGCGAAGCTGGAGCAGCTGACCCGGGACCTGATCGACGCCACCATTGGCCCGGTGAAACAGGCTCTCTCCGACGCCAAGATGGAGCCAAAGGACATCGACCACGTGCTGCTCGTTGGGGGCGCCACCCGGATGCCGGCCGTCCAGGACTTGGTGAAGGGGCTCCTCGGGAAGGAGCCGGACAAGGGCATCAACCCGGACGAGTGCGTGGCCATCGGCGCCGCCATTCAGGGTGCGGTCCTCACCGGTGAGACCAAGGACATCGTGCTCCTGGACGTGACCCCGCTGACCCTTGGGATCGAGACGCTGGGGGGGATCGCGACGAAGCTCATCGAGCGGAATACAACCATCCCCACCCGGAAGGGCCAGATCTTCAGTACTGCAGCCGACGGCCAGACCGCGGTGGACATCCACGTGGTACAGGGGGAGCGGGCGCTCGCAAAGGACAACGTGACCCTGGGGAGGTTCCAGCTCACCGGGATCCCCCCCGCATCCCGCGGGATCCCGCAGATCGAGGTCACCTTTGATATCGATGCCAATGGCATCACCCATGTTTCGGCCAAGGATCTCGCCACCGGGAACGAGCAGGCGATCACCATCAAGGGAGGCAAGGGCATCTCGGACAGGGATATCCACCGGATGGTGAACGATGCCAAGGGCTTCGAAGAGGAGGACCGGAAGAAGCGGGAGGAGATCGAGCTGCGCAACATGGCAGACAGCGCCATCTACCAGGCCGAGAAGACCCTGAAGGATGCCGGGGACAGGATCGACGCAGCGGACCGGGCTGGTATCGAGAGTGCCGTGGGTGATCTCAGGAAAGCCCTGGATGCCAATGATCCTGACGGGATGAAGAAGGAGCTGGAACGCCTCACGGAAGCGGTGTATGGGGTGACCCAGAAGATGTACGCGAAGGCCCAGGCCGCCCGGCAGGAGGGACAGGCCGGGCCCGCGGGGAGCGGCGGCACCAGCGATGAGAAGGTCGTGGACGCCGACTATGAAGTGAAAGACGACGCGTGAGCCGGATGGCCCCGGGCGACTACTACCAGGTCCTGGGCGTGCCCAGGAGTGCGGGCGAGAAGGAGATCCGGAAAGCCTACCGCACGCTGGCACGGAAGTTCCATCCGGACGTCTGCAAGGAGCCGGGGGCGGAGGAGCGGTTCAAGGAGATCAACCAGGCCTACAGCGTGCTTTCGGACACGGACCGGAAGGCCCAGTACGACCGGATGGGGCACGACACCTTCACGAGCGCCTCCCGGGGGTCCTACACTGGCGGCGGTTCCGGTGGGGGGCCCTTCGGCGGATTTCAGGCGGACTTCTCCGGGTTCGGGGACATCTTTGACACCTTCTTTGGCGGGGGCCCCTTCGGCGGGTTCCAGCGCACGGCCCAGGGCCCGCGGTCCGGAAGCGACCTCCTGATGCGTCTCCAGATCCCCCTGGAGGAGGCGGTGGCCGGCACCGACAGAGAGATCGATGTCTCCCACAGCCAGGCATGCCCTGCCTGCGATGGGAGCGGCAGCGAGACAAAGAAGGTGGTGAACTGCCCCCGGTGCGGAGGCACCGGCCAGCTCCGCCAGAGGACCACCACCGCTTTCGGCCAGTTCGTTCGGATGGCCACCTGCCCCGAGTGCAGCGGGCGGGGCAAGACCCCGGAGAAGCGGTGCTCCTCCTGCAAGGGCACCGGCCATAGACGGACGAAACGGCGGCTCAAGGTCCATATCCCGGCAGGCATCGAGACGGGCATGCGGCTCCGGATGGAAGGCTTCGGCGAGGCCGGGGAGTACGGGGCGCCCAGCGGGGATCTCTTCATCGATGTGGCCGTGCTCCCCCACGACCGGTTCACCCGGGACGGCAACGACCTGGAGATATCCGTCCACATCTCCCCGGCCCAGGCGGTGATCGGGTCAGCCGTGGAGGTGGAGACCATTGACCACCGCCGCCTGGAGGTGCACGTACCGCCCGGGACCCCGCACAATGCCGTGATCCGGGTGCAGGGTGAGGGCATGAAGAGGAAGGGGGGTCATGGCGATCTCAGGGTCCGGATCAGGCTGGCGGTCCCGAAACAGCTCTCGGACGAGGAGCGGGAACTCTACCACCGGCTGCTCCAGCTGGAGGGGAAGAAGGCCCCGGAATCCCGGGGATTCTTCAAGGACTTCATGGGGAAGAAGAAGGACCGCTGACCCCCGCGGAAGAAGAGGCATGTACCATCAAATCTTTATATCCCCATACCAGTGAACCTAATTGTCAACTGCAATCCCCTCTTTTCTCTCTCAACCATATTATGTGACGCCTGGCGAGACGCTCTCGGGGGCTGTGCCCCCGCCGCGTGGGCAACCCCCGGTGGTTTCCGGAGACTGGTGAAGAACGAGCGTCTCTCCGGAAGCTGTTTGACTTGGCTTCGCACCCCCATTTTTCACGGCTCTCTCTCAGAACAAAGGATTGGAAGGAATATCGCCACGGGGGTGGGACCGGGAGGGGGCATGCCCCCTCCCGTCTCCCTCCCTGTAATCCAGCCGCGGGTGGGGGTATGGACCTATCAGGAGTTTCTCCCTGCATTGGAGGGCTCAGCGCCGCCGCTGGTGCCCGGTACAGGCCATCTCCCATCCCAGCCAAACCTTCATCTCGCAGAGCGCCAACGGGCTCAGCATGACCTCCAAGAGGGAGTCCCTGCCGCCTGCCCTCACCCGCCTCCTGGAGGCGCTGGAGGATCCCGACCCGATGCGCAGGTTCCGGGCTGCAGAGGGTCTGGGACGCCTGCGGGATCCTGGTGCGGTGGACGGGCTCATCCGGACGCTGGATGACCCCGACTGGAGGGTCAGGGTGAAGGCGGCCTGGGCCCTGGGTACCATCGGCGAGATGCGGGCCTATCGCCCGCTGGAGCGGCATATCCAGGACCCGGTGGACAGCGTCCAGGAGATGGTGCGCGAGTCTCTGGATCACATCCGGGCGGGAGGAGGGGACGGGGGGGAGAAAAGGCAATTAATGCAGCCGGATAGGGAAATCGGGGCTGATACGAACCATTAAATAGGGAGGAGGGTGAGGTTTTTCATGGGATCCAGTTCCCGGCAGAGATCAGGCTCCCGGCTGAGGACCTGGATCTTCTTCTACCTGATCTGCCTGGTGGGGCTGCTCTGGGCCACGTTCCTCGTGGCCACGGGCATCTGGTTCTGGGTCTCGGTCTGGATCGTCCTTGCCATCGTCGGCACCAACATCATTGTCCTGGTCCTGCGGTTCCGGTAACCGCCGCCTCCCCTGCGTCTGGCCAGTACCCCCATCCCTTATTATCCGGGGGAGAGATTCCCTTCCGGTGAACGCTTCCATGGATCCAAAGGGAGGCACGGGAACAATCCCCATCTTTATGGCTGCAACCGGGATGGTGGAGATGGTGGCCTCGATCCGGAAGAGCGAGGAGGAGTGGCGCAGGCTCCTCCCCCCCTTTTCCTTTGAGGTTGCGCGCGGGCAGGGGACCGAGCCGGCCTTCACCGGCCGTTACCATGACTTCCATGGCGACGGCGTGTACCGGTGCATCTGCTGCGGCACCGACCTCTTTGATTCCCTGGCCAAGTTCGATTCCGGGACGGGATGGCCCAGCTTCTCTGCCCCCATTGCAAGGGAGAACGTGGCGCTCCGCACCGATACGGGCTACGGGATGGTGCGGACCGAGGTGCTCTGTGCCCGGTGCAACGCCCACCTGGGGCATGTCTTTGACGATGGCCCACCCCCCGCCGGGCAGCGTTTCTGCATGAACTCCGCTTCCCTCCGGTTCATGGCAAGGGCAGACCTCCGGAAGCCGGAACCCTGAACTACGGGGCAGCGGCCACCATCATCAGGGGCGCAGGCGCGCGAGGATCAGGTAGTGGTACGGGCCGCAGTCCCGGAGGGCCTCGATCCGGAAGCCCGCGTCCCTGATCAGGGCCGCGGCGTGCACCGGTGTGAACCGTTTCTCCTGCGGCGGACCAAGGGGCATCTCACGGGCATGCCAGTCCAGGTCTGCCAGGACCCCTCCTGGCCGGACCATCCTGCGCGCGTTCCGGAGCACCCTTCCGGGATCCGAGAAGTCATGCAGGCAGATCCCGAAGAAAAGTACATCCCCGCACCCGGAGCAGAGCACCGTTTCTTCGGCAGCGGCTGCCCGTGCCGAGACCCAGCCCATCCCTTCTCCCGCGGCGCGGTCCAGGAGGCGTGTGACCGCTTCCCCGTCCACATCGATCCCGCAGGCACGGCCTGACGCCCCGACCCTGCGCGCGGCGGGCAGGGCAAAGTACCCTTCGCCACAACCCACATCCAGGAAGGTCATGCCCGGTGCAACGCCGATGACATTCAGTACGCGCTCGGGGTCCTGAAAGAGCCGGCGTCCGGGATCATCGGGAGGAAATCTCCGGTGAGCCATCCGTCACCACCGGAGAGGGTATCTCCGTGCTGCAGCATGAGGGCAGCGCCATCAGCCACCCCTCCCCAGGGAACGTCATGCAGACCGGCGATAATGAGAAGTGCTTGATTCCTTATCCTTGTGCTCCTTATCAGGATTCAAGTGATAATAGTGAGATAAACAGTGTTTCAAACAAAAACAATATCAAATCAAAATAGGCATCTATATATACAAGTATAGAAAATTGTAATATGCATACGCGGAAAGTGACCTTCAATGTCTCAAGTGAACATCAAGCCCTGGGTCAGCGCTTCAGAAGTCCTGTATGCGATCAACGATATCGCGGAAGAGGTGGAGCGGTTCAGGCGCCTCCCTGAGGAGACCCTGGAAGGCTACAGCATCATCGCTGCGATCTCGGATCGCGAGTTCAAGAACCTGTTCCTGAAGATGCTGGAAGAGCGGCGTCCGAAGGAGTACCCCAAGTTCCTCCACTACCTGGACCGCATGGCCGAGAACGGGCGCAAGTACACGAGAGAGTACCGAGCACAGATGCGCATGATGTCAGCAAAGGTGGGGATGATGTACCACCTGTACGGGGGCGACCTCCCCCTCAAGAAAAAGGAGACTGCCACGCAGTGATTCTCGCGAGCCCTCCTCCTTACCCTCACCCCCCATCCCCCCCTTTCTGAAAGAATATCTCAGATGTATCGCCCGGTTTTTGGAGAGTATCAAGAAGTCACACGACGGGATATCCATTTTCGGTTTTCCGGCCCTTATCCAGAATCCTGAAGGAACCTCTTGGAAAGGGCTATCCTCTCAGAGGGAGGGCGATGGGAGGGGGCTAGCCCCCTTCCGAACCCAACCCCAATGAAGAGAAGTGATCCTGCTTGAAAATCTCTTTTTAGGTCTTATCCGTTGAGGGGAAAAAAAGGAGGGGGATCGCCCCGCCTTCACCGGAACATCCGGTCGTCGAAGAGAGAGGGCTCGCTCCTGACCTTGGCAAGCGCTGCGGTGAAGTCTGCCTGCTCCACTGCGTCCGCCCCGCGCCGGACGGCGATCATGCCGGCCTCGCGGCAGATGGCCTGGAGATCGGCGCCGGTGCCGCCCTCGCTGCCCTTCACCAGGTCCTCCAGGTTCACCTCACCCATCTTCATGGACCGGGTATGGATCTTCAGGATCTCCCTGCGCCCCGCCTCGTCCGGGAGCGGGATCCGGAGGACCCGGTCGAACCGGCCGGGGCGCAGGATGGCGAGATCCAGCATGTCCAGGCGGTTGGTGGCGGCCATGATCCGGATGTCACCCCGGTTGTCAAACCCGTCCATCTCCGCCAGGAGCTGCATGAGCGTCCGTTGCACTTCGGCGGACCCCGAGGTGCCGTCATGGGTCCGCATGGATGCAATGGAATCGATCTCGTCAATGAAGATGATGGCGGGGGCGCGTTCCCGGGCCAGCTGGAAGAGCTCCCGGACCAGCTGCGCACCCTCACCGATGAACTTGTGCACCAGTTCCGACCCGGACATCCGGATGAAGGTGGCGCGGGCCTGGTGGGCCACTGCCTTTGCAATCAGGGTCTTCCCCGTCCCCGGTGCGCCGTGGAGCAGGATGCCCTTGGGGGGTTCCACCCCGAGCCGGCGGAAGACCTCGGGGCGGGTGAGGGGGTACTCCACCGCCTCCCGGACCTCCTCGATCTCCTGCAGCAGGCCCCCGATCTGCTCGAAGGTGACATCGGGCGATGCTTCCAGTTCCATCACCCGCACCCGGGCATCATACACGGTCCCGATGATCTTCACGACGGAGAGCGCGTTGTTCACGGCCACCTTGGTACCGGCCTTCAGGGTCCGGTGCAGGTCTTCGTTCACCGTGGTGAGGTACTCCTGGTTATTGCCCTGCTGCCTCAGGTACACCTCCCCTTCCTCCATCACCTCCACTACCGAGGCAACGAAGAGGGGCATCCGCTTCAATTGCGCGTTCTCGCGCCGGAGCTGGTTCACCTCCTTCTGGAGGTTCTCGTTCCTCACTTTCAGGTCCAGCTGCTGTGCATGCAGCTCCTGCAGCTCCAGGTTCATCTTCACCAGATCGGTATCGGAGCTGACCTGGTTGGAAACGGTGTCATCCATCTCACCCTTAATGTAGGGCGTGATCGCATATATCAGGTATGGCGTCCGTCATCAGGGGACGGGGGATCTCGGGGGGCACGGGCACCGGGCCCTTCCTGGTCAGCCGCGAGCCCATCTCCTTCCTTGGGGGGGTGGACCCAAGGACCGGCATGGTCGTGGAACCGGGCCATCCGCTGCTGGGAAAGTCGGTAGCCGGGTGCGTGCTCTCCTTCCCGCACGGGAAGGGCTCCACCGTGGGATCCTACGTGCTCTACGCCCTCCGGCACAACGGGAAGGCACCCGCAGCGATCGTGAACCGTGAGGCGGAACCCATCATCGTCGTAGGGGCCATCATTGCGGGCATCCCGATGATGGACCGGCCGGATCCTGCGATTGACCGGATCCCTGAGGGGGCCCGGGTCACCGTTGATGGTTCGAAGGGGGAGCTGACCTGTGAGGGTGAACTGGAGGGTCATTAATGCGGCTACCAGCTCCTATGCCCCGCTCTTCGCCTCCTGTGCCCGGTACGGGTTCTATCTCAGGCCGGTGGACGCACCTGCGCCGGAGATCACCTGCTACAGCCTGAACTCGGTGAACGAACCGGTCTACCGGGACGAGATCGCGGGGGCCGGCTGCACCACCATCGTGGGTGGTCCGCATGCCTCCGCGTGCCCGGAACAGGTGGCAGAGTATGCCGATTACGTGGTGGTGGGCGAGGGGGAGTTCACGCTCCCGCGCCTCCTGGCCCACCTGGAGGGCGGAGGGACGGGGCCGGTCCCCGGCGTGGCCTGCGGCAGCCGGAACACACCGCCCGACCACACGATCCGCCTGGACGCATTCCCTCCCTTCTCTGTCATGAAGGGGTACATCGAGATCTCCCGCGGGTGTCCCTTCGGTTGCGCGTACTGCCAGACCTCCAGCCTCTTCGGGAGAGGGATGCGGCACCGGTCCATTGATACCATTGCCCGCTACGCGTCCCGGTACCGGGATATCCGGTTCGTCTCCCCCAATGCCCTTGCCTACGGGTCCGACGGCAGGGCCCCCCGGCTGGAGAAGGTGGCGGCACTCCTCTCCCGGCTGGAACGGAACGTCTACTTCGGCACCTTCCCGAGCGAAGTGCGCCCTGAGTTCATCTCCGGGGAAGCCCTGGAGCTGATCGCCGGGTCCTGCGCCAACCGCCGGATCGCCTTCGGTGCCCAGTCAGGGAGCGACCGGGTGCTCTCCCTGATCCACAGGGGACACACGGTGGCTGACGTGACGGCCGCCGTGGAATGCTGCCGTGACCATGGCTTTGTGCCGGTGGTGGACTTCATCATGGGCTTCCCCTTCGAGACCCCTGAGGACGAGGAGGAGACCCTGGGCCTGATCACGTGGGTGAGCCGCCAGGGAAGGGCCCGGGTCCATGCCTTCCTCCCGCTCCCGGGGACCCCCCTTGCCGGTGCCACCCCGCGCCCCCTCTCCCGCCGCAACCTCCGGATCCTCGGGAATCTCGCGCTCCACGGACGGATCACAGGTTCCTGGAACGACCCTGCGGTAAGGTTTTTGAGGCGTCGTTCCGATATATCACCATGATAAAGATTCTGCAGCTTGCAGATCTTCACGGGCAGTTCGGGAAACTGGACTCCTTTTTAAGCCTTGAGCCCGACCTGGTCGTTATCTCCGGAGACATCACCGAGAACGGGCCGGTGGACGTGGTGCCCGACCTCCTGGAACGGATTGATGTCCCCGTCTTCGCGGTCCCCGGGAACTGCGATCCCCGGGATATCCTTGAGGTGCTGGAGGACTCCAGCGCTGTCTGCCTCCATGGCTGCACCATGACCCTCGGCAAGGTGACCCTCACAGGGCTAGGGGGATCCAACAAGACACCGTTCGGCACCCCCTTTGAACTCACCGAAGAGCAGATCGAAGCAATCCTCGAGGGGATCACCTCCCGCCTGGAAAAGAATGTGCACAATATCCTGGTCACCCATGCTCCCCCGGAAGGGACACTGGACCGCGTGGGGGAGGCCCACGTCGGGAGCCCGGCCATCCGGCGGTTCATGAAGCATTTCGACCTGGTCTGCTCCGCCCACATCCATGACGACCGGGGCCAGATGGAGGTGGACGGCGTCCGGATCGTCAACCCGGGCCCGGCCAGCGAGGGTCACTGCGCCCTGATCCAGCTGGGCGACGAACCCCGCGATATCACCATCAAGCTCCTGACCGTGTAGTACATATCATCTCCAGGTACGAAAGGGAGAGGGATTCTCCCCGGACTCCCAGCTCTTCTGCAATCCCCTGGATCCGGCGGACGGCCTCCTCACGGGAGAGCCCCGGGGCTGCCTCGATCTCGATGAAGGTCCCCAGGGACTCCACCGTGTCCAGGGCAATGGTGGCTCCCTCCAGCTGGTAGAGATCCCGCTCCTTCACCACCTGGGCCGTGCGGCGGAAGCCCAGCCGCTCCAGCACCAGCTCCAGGAGGTCTCCCTCCACCACCGCGACACAGATCTCCTCCCTGGCCTTGGGCCCCTCCCCGGGGAGCTTGGGTCCCTTGTACGTGAGTACTGGCGGACCGCTGGAGTACCTGACACGGAGGGCCTCATCTGTTGCGGCGAAATCCCTCTGGGGGGCATTGTAATAGACATCCCGTTCCACCTGCACCCCCAGGTGCCGGGCCTTCCGCTCCCGCAGGCGTGCCCGCAGCGGTTCCAGCGCACTGACCCGGATCTTGGCCTCAACCTCCATCATGGTGGCAGATCCCGATAGAAAGGTACCGCTCCGGTGAAGTGAAGCTTTTGAAAGATACCGCGGAATAACGGTGCCTATAAATGCCCTTCCCTCCTTGTACTTTAGTCAGGGTGACAAGATGCCTGTTGCAGAAGGCGATTTTCTCCGGCTCAGCTACACCGGGAGGGTGGATGACCGGATCTTTGATACCACCGACGAAGAAACGGCGAAGGAAGCAGGGACCCACAACCCGTCCGCCGTCTACGGCCCCATCATGATCCGGGCGGGATCCCGGCACGTGGTGCTGGGCCTGGACGATGCCATCATCGGCAGGGAGGCAGGGGAGAGCGGCAGCGTGGAGGTACCCCCCGAGCAGGCCTTCGGACCCCACGACGAGACCCGGATGGAATCCGTTTCCGTCGCCAAGTTCAAGGAGAAGCCCCACCTGGGGATGCAGGTGGAGGTGGACGACCGGGAGGGCACGGTGGTGAACCTGATCGGGCGCAGGGCGATTGTGGACTTCAACCACCCGCTGGCGGGGAAAACCATCCAGTATACCTATACCATCGAGAGCGTCGCGGAGTCCATGGAGGAGAAGATCCGCGGGCTGATCCACCTGTATACCCAGCGGGAGATGGAAGTCAGGGAGGACGGGGCCACCATCACGATCCTGCTCCCTGCGGCCATCAACTATGACCGCCGCTGGATGCTCTGGCGGAGCCGGATAGTACAGGAGATCTTTGAATACTTCTCCGATGTCCAGGATATCGTGCTCCAGGAGACGTTCCACCGGCCGGAGAAGAAGGAACCGGCCGCATCCCCTGCGCCCTGAGAACGGACCGGGCCGGGATGGTTTTTTCCCCTCATTTTCTGTTCAGTGATATGACCATTTCACGACGTGTCACTGGACTCTCATTTCTATTCCCCGATGCACCCGGGAAAAAATCTAAAGCGCCCTATCCTCACGGGGGTGGGACCGGGAGGGGGCTCTGTCCCCTCCGGTCGCCCTCCCCCGATGCGGATAGTGGGATTTTTTGCACCACCCTGCCTTCCACATCATCGGTATTGATCCCGCATCAAGGAACACCCGGGATATGCACCATGATCGCGGTGTGATAATCCGGTGGAGGGATATGCTGCGAATGGAGAGACATTGTTTCTCACGATGCAATCCCGACCGCCGGGCACCCCGTTCCACTCTCCCACCGGTTTTATCAGGCAGGGAATCTTACCGGAAATCTGAGCAGGATGACACCCCCTACCCGCCTTCCTCAGTCCGCGAACATGCTCCCCACCCTCGCCATCGTGATCCTGGCAGCAGTCCTTGCTGCCGGCTGCACCGGGAATTTCGGATCACTCGATGGCGGAGGCCAAAAATCCACACCTGCGGTGACAGGAACAGAGACCACGCCGTTTCCGGCCACAACTTTGGCCATCCCTACCCCATTCCTGACAACACCTGCCACGGCTCCTCCCACGCCAGCACCCGAGCCGGTGCCAGTCCCGGCCCGGGTGCTTGCCCTCGGGCAATCCTATTTCATGGATGACCACACGGGGAAGCAGATCATCTCCCTCTCGGTGGATTCCTTCGAGCAGAAGCAGACCCTGTACTACCCTTCTGGATTTGACGGCTCGTCGCTCAGCCCGAGGAATCCTGCTCCAGGGAACAGGTTTGTGCTGGTCGGTGTGGAGATCCTGCTGGTGGGACTCCACGGCGAGGGTCTGCGTACGAATTTCATGACACCGCTCCCCTCCTCCTTTTCCCTCTGGGACGGTACACTCCGCATCAATGCGACAGATCCCGAAGAGTTCGTCTCCGGTAGCAGCTATTACCTGAAGGACGAGGGCTCCCTCTACCATTCCCGGCTGATCGACAAGGAGACATCTGGGGACGGCCTGCTGGTCTTCGAAGTCCCCACCACCCTCCCGGTCAGGAACTCCATGATACGGTTCTGCCCGGTGAACGATCCGGTGTGGAAGTCCAGGGGATACCCGCGCTGCGATGACGAATGGGATTGTGACACAGGGACCGTGGCCTGGCGGCTCTCCTGAACCCCCCCGCTCCCGACAATTGTTCGTGAGGGCCTGATTCACACCACTGTTCTGTGTTCCAGATCCTCATGAAAAAAAGGGATGACGGGGATATCGTCACAGGGAGGGTGAGGAAGGGGGGGCGTACCTCCTCCCGGACCCACCCCGAATAAGGAGATGAGGGTCAGAGTGACCCATCACCATTTTTTCTGTGCCGCCACCGGGTATATCTCACTTGAGGTGCCAAAGCTCCCCGGGAGGATGGGGCCGTGACACCGGACGCCTACTTGAACCGCGAGATCGAGACCGCGGACCGGGACGCACTGGATGCGATCATCGACGAGAGGGTGCAGTTCACGGTCCGGTATGCCGATGAGCACTCCCCCTTCTACCGGGACTGGTTCAGGAGCCACAGGATTGATCCCGGTTCCATCAGGACCCACGAGGATCTCCTCCGGCTGCCCCTCATCTCCGGGTCCACCATCCGGTCGCAGCAGCCCCCGGTGACCCGGGAGTTCGGGTTCCTCTCGGTCCCCTGGGAGCAGGTCTTTACCATCCACGAGACGAGCGGGACGAGCGGCACCCCCAAGGCGTTCTTCCTCACCTGGCAGGACTGGGAACGCTTCGCAGAGAAGTACGCCCGGGTCTTTGTCTCCCAGGGTTTCGGCCCGGGGGACCGGGTGGTGGTCTGTGCCTCCTACGGGATGAACGTGGGGGCCAACACCATGACCCTTGCTGCACGGAATGTGGGGATGGCCATCATCCCGGAGGGGACCTGCACCTTCCCGGTCCGGGTGATCACCAGTTTCCGGCCCACCGGGATCGTGGGATCCGTCTTCAAGCTCCTGAACCTGGCCCGCCGCCTGCAGAACGAGGGGATTGCCCCCCGCACCTCCGGTGTCCGGCGGCTGGTGGTTGGCGGGGAGTCCTTTGCCCCGGAGTCGCGGGCCTACTGCGCGGAGATCTGGGACTGCCCGGTGCACAACACCTACGGCTCCACCGAAGGTACGATGTGCGGAGAGTGCGACCGCCATACCGGGCTGCATGTTCCCGAGGACCTGGTGCACCTGGACCTGTATGACCCGGCGAAGCAGGCCTTCGTGCCGGAGGGGGAGTGCGGCCGGATCGTGCTCACCACCCTCATCCCTCCGGGCGGGCACTGCGGGATGCTGCTCCTCAACTATGACACCGAGGACACCACCGTCGTCCTGTCCCGGGACCGCTGCGCCTGCGGGCGTACCCACCTGCGGATCATGAACCCCCAGCGGGAGGCCGAGACCTTCCAGGCCGGCGGCGCTTTCCTGAACCGCGTGGACGTGGAGCGCGGGGTCTTCCAGCGGGAGAACATGGAGTACCTCACCGGTGACTTCGAGGCCTTTCTCCACGACGGGGACCGGCACGGCATGACCGAGATGCGGGTCACCGTGGAGTGCGGGGATCCTGCACGAGCAGACCGGGAAGGGACTGCGGACCGGTTCGTCCGCGGGTTCATCGGGAAGAACCCGTTCCTCCGGTCGGCCCAAGCGGGGGGGCTCCTCACCTTCACCTTCACCTTTGCCGCCCCGGGCACCCTCGAACACCAGAGGGTGAAGGGCAGGCCGAAGCGCCTGGTGGACCGGAGGGCCGGAGCCGGCGGCCGCCGCTGATCCCTCACTACGCTATCGGGAAACCTGATGGCAGATTGGAAATGGCGTATCCTCACCGGGGGTGGGTCCGAGAGGGGGCAGAGCCCCCTCCCGTCACCCT